>Ga0316577_10001938_pt1 | contig 10032 bp, 10 predicted proteins | sample S5NA_FD_203073 | JGI IMG/M metagenome (GOLD analysis project Ga0316577, IMG submission 203073) | Rhizosphere microbial communities from salt marsh grasses in Alabama, United States - S5-7_050615r2r1 | ecosystem: Host-associated > Plants > Roots > Rhizosphere | place: USA: Alabama | collected... | reverse complement strand
AGGGCCTGGCGCGCGACTTGCTCTGAGCCGTAGAACGTCGTCAGGATGACGGGCAGGTGCACACCCTGCTCCTGGAGCGCGCTCAGCACTTCCAGGCCGTCCATCTTGGGCATGTTCAAGTCGAGGATGACCAGGTCCGGCTTGTCGACCAGGATGCGCTTCAGCCCGCGCTGGCCATCCATGGCGGTGATGACTTTGTATCCCTCGGGCTTGAGCACATTGTTGGCCAGGTGGACAATGTTCTCCCGGCGGTCATCCACGATCAGAATGGTCTCAGTAGCCATGGTGGCTTTTGCCTCCCTCCGGCCCGGCGAGAGACGCTTGGACATCCGCCAGGCCCACGCGTGAAGTCAGATCCAGGCTCAGGGGCGTGACCGATACGACGCGGTCGACGGCCAGGGCGTGAATGTCTGAATCAGGCTCCAGGCGTGCGCGATCGACGACCATGTGATAGCCCAGGCGGCGCTTTTCGGCCAGGTAGCGGCGCCCGCTGGGCAGCGCTTCAAAATAGCGCTGGCGTGACAGCCTGGTCACCCGCCAGGGGGTCGCGGGCGTGGCCTCGGCCGGAACGTCCAGCTTGAGGACGTCTACGTCGTCGGGCATCCTGTCCGCCAGCAGCCGCTGGCCAAAGACGCGAGTGAAGTAGGCCGCCGTGGCAAAGTCGACCAGGTCCGAGTGCTGGTAGTGGAAGGCCTTGTCCACTTCCAGGCTGACGGCCAGGGATGGTATCCCAGAGTCAGCAGCTTCCATGGCGGCGCCCACAGTCCCTGAGGCGGTCACGCCGCTGCCCAGATTCTCACCAAAGTTGATGCCCGAGACACACAATGTCGGCCGCCGCGGCACCAACTCCACCAGGGCGTACAGGACAGCCTGGGCCGGTGAGCCGTGGATGCCGTAGGCCGGCACCCGATGGCCGTTGACGGCATAGTCCACCTCGTGGATGGCGCCATCGCTCGATGCTGGCAGGCTGCGTCCCGCCCCCGTCTGCTGGTCGCAGGGAGCCGAAACGATGACGTCGCCCAGGGGCAGGACGGCGCGGACCGCCGCTCGAAGCCCGGGCGATTCGATGCCGTCGTCACAAGTAATCAGGATCAAAGGCTGTTCGTCAGGCAAGATCGGGGCTGCCTCCTCTATCAGAATGCGGCCCCATTATAGCAGGTTTTTCTGCTTTTTGCACGTCTGAGGCGCTTGCAGTTCAGGGCACCGGGCTCCGCGGACGTGCAGAAGCGTAGTGGTGCCCTCTCTGCTGTCGGTTTTGGCCGAATGGGCCAAAGGCCCGGCCGGTCTCAGGCCGATGCGTCTTGGTCGGCTGTTGACTCGCCCAGCCAGCGCTCCAGGTAGCGGCCGATGACGACGTAGCGAAAGTCCTTGCCCTGCAGGGCCCGCACGGCGCCCCACCAACCGCCCAGGATCCAGATGCCCATCTGGACAAAGGGCACCAGCATCAGGAACGTGGTTACCAGAAAAATCCATAACGCGCCGCCGGCCGATTCCTCGGGCGTGGTCATGAGCGGGATGAACGAGACAAAGTAGAGGGCCAGCCAGCAGCCCATGACCACGAGAAAGATGGCGAGGCCGGCAATGTGGTAGGCCACGGCCTGCAGTGCCTGAAAGGCCACGTAGCGAGACTTTTCCTTTTGGGTGACCCACAGGACGATGGCGGCCACAATGCCCATGCCAAACATCAAAACGCTACCGTGGGCCAGGGCGGCCATGATCCGCTCGTCCTGGCTTGGCTGCTCGTTATCCATGCTTGCCTCCCCTCATTGTTGGTTTTCCAGCCAGCGGCCGATGATGGCGTAGCGAAAGTCGTGTCCGCCCAGGCAGCGGGCCGCGCCCCACAGGCCGTAGAAGATGGTCAGGCCCCAGATGGCCAGGGGGATGACGATCAGGATCAGCCCGATCCACATGCCTGCCGGCGGGGTCTGCTCGTAGGCCCCGGGCGATGCGGTGATGGGGATCAAGATCATGGCTGTCCACAACAGGCCCCAGCAGCACCAGGCCAGCATGGTCACCACAAAGGTGATGGCCTGGTAGACCAGGGACTGGAGTGCCTGCAAGGCCACGTACTTGGACTTGTCCTTCTGGATGGCCCAGATGACCAGGGCGGCGACGATACCGCCGATGCCGTTGGTAAACAGTCCCAACAGGATGCTGCCGTGGGCCAGCGCGGCCAGGGTCTTTTCATCCTGAGAGACGGTCTGGGGAAGGGTCTCTTCTTGACTCATTTTTTCTCCTTTCAGTCTCTTTGTTGGGCAAATTGGCAATTTGCCCAACAGCTCGGTTTCTAGCGGAACAGGTTGGCAGCCCACTCCATCGTAAAGGCGATGAAGCCACACATCATGGGGCAGCCAAAGAACAGGACCAGGAATACGATCACCAGGGCGGTGCCCTGGGCCTTGCGCGACATGTGGCGCAGGCTGAGAAAGGCCAGGATGGTAGCTACGATGCCGGCCCAGTCAGTCCCCCCGCTGTCCGGCCGGACGGCCGCCGGACGGTTATAGGCCGGGTTCGTCCGTACCGGCGGCCCCGCCAGGGGGTGGCCGCAGTCCATGCAGAATCGGGCCTCGATCGGGTTCTGGTGCCCACATTCCGGACAATAGGTGCTATTCATAGTGTAATGCCTCGATAGGATCCAGCCTGGCCGCCCGGCTGGCCGGCAGCAGCCCGGCGCCCAGGGCCACCAGGGTGCTCAGGGCGATGACGAGCAGTACCAGCCAGAGCGGAAAGGCCGAGATGCTAAAGCTTCTGTAGTCGCGCAGAAAGGTCAGGTGCGAGACCAGGTTGATGATCAGGCCCGAGATCCAGGCCACAACTACGCCCACCACCCCGCCCCAGAAGCCGATCCAACCTCCCTCCACGGTGAATAGAAAACGAATGGTGCCCTTGCTGGCACCCAGGGCCTTCATCATGCCGATCTCACGCGTGCGCTCATAGATGGCCATGATCAAGGTGTTGGCGATACCCACCGATGCCACCGCGAGGGCGATGAGGCCAAAGACACTGAGCACGGCCTGGATGACGCGAAATCCGCCGGCCAGCGAGCCGGCCGACTCTTCCGGAGTCTGGGCGCTATAGTCACCCAGCCCTTCGATGGCTCGAGCTACGGCGTTCACCTGCTCGGGGTCATCGACGTGGACCGAAAGGGCAAAGCCCATGTTGTCATCGGTATAGGCGCCCTCGTCCTCGTTAAAGTAGCGGGCCATCTCGACGCCGTCCTCGAGGGGCACAGTGACTTCGGTGCTGAGGATCGATTGGGCAAAGACACCCACGATGCGGAAGGAATAGTCCTGGCCCTCCGGTTCCTTGGAGCTAAAGGGGTTGACCTGGTAGCCCTGCGACACGCGGACGGTGATCGTCTGGCCCAGGGCTTCCTCCGGGCTGGCGATGTCCCAGGTGTCGAGGAAGGCGTGGGCCACCACGGCGACGCCGCGTTCGCCCGGCTCGAAGGGGCGCCCGGCAGCCAGCTGGCGCTGGCGGATCTCGAATTGGGGCGAGGCCGAGAGCTGGACCTGGTAGTTCTCTTCGTCGCCTTCCAGGTGCACCCAGCGGGGCAAGATCACGACCACGGGCTGCACGTCGTCGACGTGGGGCACCGACGCGATCCTGGTCACATCCTCGCTCGTGAACGTGGCCAGGCTCACGTAGGGGTTCTGCTGGCCCTCCTGCACCTCCTGGGGAGCGCCAAAGCCGGTCGCTCCCAGCACGATGGCTCCCACGTTCTGGCTCGACTCGGGCTGGACGCTTACCACGTCGGCCAGTTGCAGGGCCGTGAGCTGGCCCGTCACATACTGCTGGACACCCACGCCCAGGCTGACCATCAGGGCCAGCAGCGTGGTGCCGATGGCCACGGCCAGGATGGTCAGCGTGGTGCGCAGTTTGCGTTTCCACAGGTTTGAAAGGGCGATCCGGACATAGTCGGCAAATCTCATCTTTGGCTTCCTATCGTCAGGTCTCGCGGCGTGTGCTCCATCAAACCACCAGTTGCCCGTCGCGCAGGCCGATCTGGCGATCCGCCAGGGCCGCCATCTCGGTGTCGTGGGTCACCAGGAGCACGGTCAGGCCCCGTTCCCGGTGCAGCCTGTCCAGCAGGGTCACAATCTCCCGACTCGTGGCCGTGTCCAGGTTGCCCGTTGGCTCGTCGGCCAGGATATAGGCCGGGTCGGCCACCAGGGCCCGGGCGATGGCCACCCGCTGTCGCTCGCCGCCCGACATCTGTGAGGGCTTGTGGGCCAGGCGACTGCCCAGGCCCACAGCCTGTAGCGCCGCCTCGGCCCGTTCCCTGCGCTCGCGGGGTGGCACCCGGCCAAAGACCAGGGGCAGGGCGACGTTTTCCACGGCTGTGTAGGTCGGTTGCAGGTTGAAGGTCTGAAAGACAAAGCCGATGCGCTGGTTGCGGTATAGGGCCAGTTCCCGGTCGTTGGCCTGGCCCAGGTCCTGCCCATCGACCACGACCTGGCCGTTGGTCGGCGTGTCCAGGCCGCCGATGACGTGCAGGAGCGTGCTCTTGCCGCTGCCCGACGGCCCGACGACCGAAACGAACTCGCCATCCTCGACGGCCAGGTCCACGCCGTCGAGGGCCCGGATCTCTTCGCTGCCCAGGCGATAGGTTCGGGTCACTTGGTGCAGTTCGATCATGCTTGTACTCTCTCCTCCACGGGCTCTGCCGGTTCTGCCTCTCGCCCGGATGGCGACGGAGAGGCCCACATTTTTCGATCCAGGATCAGCAGGGCGGCAATGACGACGGCCCAGACGATCATGCCATAGATCCCCAGGCCAAAGGACAGGACCGGGCTGTCGGGCTGGTAGACGAGGGCCAGCAGGAACGAGGCGGTGGCGTTGTTGAGGGCGTGCAGGTAGGCTGCCAGCCAGACGCTGCCCGACTTGAACATGGCATAGCCCAGGAAAAAGGCCAGGGCAATGGTATAGAGCGTCATCAGCAGGATGCCCAGCAGCGGGTAGCCAGGATAGTTGTAGCCCATGGCAATGATCGGCGCGTGCCACAGCCCCCAGATGACACCCACCAGCAACAGTCCCCGGATTTTGCCCATGCGGATCAACTCACCCTGCAGGTAGCTCCGCCAGCCATACTCCTCACCGAAGGCGATGACCAGCCCCAGGAGGGGGGCCAGCAGGATGTTCTGCCCCCCAAGGACCAGCAGGAGGACACCTGCCGGGATCTGCTCCACGCCGGTCGCTTCGCCGCCGGCCAGCTTGCCCAGCATCTCGTGCAGGTCGACCGCCTGTCCCAGATCAAAGAGGGCATTTAGACCGGTCATGGCGCCATAGATCAGGACCAGGGCGAGGCCAAAGAGGACATAGTGGTACCAGCGGCCGCCCGAGAGCCCGGCCTCGGCGAATGCCTCCTTACCAGCCACCAGTCGAATCAGGATCATGAGCACCAGCACGCCCACGCTGGCAGCCAGGGTGGCCAGGCTGGCGACGGTGAGGACAATGTTGTTGGGCGCCAACAGGCTGACGGCGGTCAGCAGAGCCAGGAACAGCGCCAGCGCCAAAAAGAGGTAAAAGGCCCAGCGGGCTGCCCCCTGTAGGCGGTGGATGGGGCTGTTGCGAAAGACAAAAAGCTGCAAGGCGATGGCCACGCCGGCCGGGATCATCATCTGGAACTGAAGCACCTGCGTGGCGGCAGCGTGCTCGAGCCCTCCCAGGGCAAAGAGGACCAGGTCGAGCAGGTAGGTCAGGGCAAAGGTCACCCCCACAAAAAGGGCAACCTGTTTCCAGTTTGGTCCGGCGATTTTGGGCTGTTCGAGTTGCACCGGTCGTCTCCTATCTATCTTTACGCTTTTGAGTCGTCGTTGTTTCGTCGCCGCCTGCCATCATTGTACCCGCGATTCGCGTCAGGCGCAACCAGTTGGCGCCCCCCGGCAAGGTCCATTATACCTCCAGTCGCCAAGTACTTGCTGACATCAACCTGACGCCCACCCAATACCCACTATCCAATATCTAATACCCAATATCCACAATCCGACCATTTGCCATTTCCCCTCCTTTGAGCTACAATCGATTCGTTATGGCACACGAGACGATCCTGGTAGTGGACGACGAGCCGGCCATCGTGCAGGTAATCCGTGACCGGCTGGAGCGGGAGGGCTACCGGGTGCGGGCCGTCGGCGACGGTGGCTCGGCCCTGGCCGCCGTCGAGCAGGAGTGGCCGGACCTGATGATCCTGGACCTGATGCTGCCCGATCTCGACGGGTTCGAGGTTCTGCGTCGCCTGCGGGGGACGAGCGGCGACGCTGCCGGGGGCAGCCTGCCCGTCATTGTCCTCACCGCCCGCGATGACGACGTGGACGTGGTCGTTGGCCTGGAGCTGGGCGCCGATGACTATGTCGTCAAGCCGTTCAATCCCCGCGAGCTGGCGGCCCGGGTGCGGGCCGTGCTACGCCGCCGCATCGAGGCGCTGGCCCTGGCCGGCCGTGTGGCCGACCTGGAGGCCCGGCTGGCTGCCGGCCCGGCGCCCCGGGATGCCACCGGACGTGACGTGGCCGGGCAAGGCGATGCCGCGGTGGCAGCAGGGGAGTTGCGCTTTGACCCGCCCGCCCGGCGGGCCTGGTTCCAGGGCCAGTTGTTGGATCTGCGCCCCCGTGAGTACGATCTGCTCTACTTCCTGGCCCGACATCCGAGCCAGGTGTTGGACCGCGATACCCTGTTGGATGCGGTGTGGGGCATGGCCGCGTTCATCGACGATCGCACGGTGGACGTGCACGTGCACCGCCTCCGGCAAAAGCTGGCCGAGATCGACCCCGGCGCCGACCCCATTCGCACCGAGCGGGGCATCGGCTACTGCTTTGAGCCATGAGCCGCCCCTCTGTGCTGCGGCGCAGCCTGGCGGCGCGCCTGGCCGTGATCTATGGCCTCATCGGCGTGCTGGTGGTGGCCGGCGTGGGCCTGGGCGCTTACCTGGTGACCGAGCACTATTTGCGGGGGCGGGCGGCGCAGGAGCTGGATGGCCTGGCAGCCTTTTATACCGCCTATACCGCCGCCACCGCCCCCGACGAGGCGCGGCTGGTGGCCCTGGCGCCCCAGATCGTGGACTTTTTTGCCCCTCAGGCCGGCTACGACGTGCGCCTGTTCAACGCGCGCAGCGGCCAGCTGCTGGCTGCTACCCGTGACATCGGCCGGCTGCCCAGCAGCGCGGCCCTGGCCGCCCTGGACTACCGGCGCTCGACCCTTTTCCTGCCCGGTAGCGAGGACCGGCCGGGGCGGCTGTACGTCGCGCGGCCGGTGTCCGGCGCCGCCGATAGCCCCCTGGCCATCGTCGAGGTGTCGCGGGATCTGAGCGAACTGGAATCGTTCCTGGCCACGATACGCCTGATCCTGGCCGCAGCCGGGGGCGTGGGCCTGGCCACCATCCTGGCCGCCAGCCTGCTGCTGGCGCGGCGCATCACGCGCCCCTTGCGACAGATGGAGGCTGCCACGCACGCCATCGCCGCGGGCGATTTTGAGCGACGGCTGGAGCTGGCTCGCGAGGACGAGGTCGGGCGTCTGGCGGATGGCATCGACGGCATGGCGGCCGACCTGGCGCGGCTGGAGGCGGCCCGGCGCGAGTTCATCGCCCGCATCTCGCACGACCTGCGCACCCCGCTGACAGCCATCAAGGGCTTTGTTGTCAACTTGCAGGACAGTGCCCCGGAAGAGATGCAGGCATCGCTGGCGACCATGGACCAACAGACCGACCGCCTCATCGGCCTGGTGAATGACCTGCTGACGCTATCGCGCCTGCAGCGGGGCCGGCTGCACCTGCGGCGCGTCCTGCTGGACCTGGGGGACGTGGCGCGCTCGGCCGTGGATCTGGCGGGGGCCAAGGCGCAGCGCCTGGGGGTGATCCTCGATCTGGACGTGGCAGCAGCGCTGCCGACGGTCGAGGGCGACGCCGACCGTCTGCAGCAGGTGGTCCTTAACGTGGTGGACAATGCCCTGAAGGCCACGTCCGCCGCCGGCACGGTGCGGGTTCGGGTCGCTGCCGGGTCGGGCGAGGCAGTGCTCATCGTGGCGGACGACGGCCATGGGCTAACGGACGATGAGGCGGCGCACGCCTTCGAGCCCTACTTTCGGGGACGGGGTGGCGGCGCCGGGTTGGGGCTGGCCATCGCCCACGAGATCGTCGAGGCCCACGGCGGCCGCATCTGGCTCCGGCAGCGACCCGAGGGCGGCGCCGAGGCCGGATTCGCCCTACCGCTGGCTGGGCAAGGGTGGCGCAGGGAGGCGGTGCCGTGAGAAAGGCCGTCCTGCTATTGTCCAGCCTGCTGTTGGCGGCGGCGGCCTGCGCGCCGGCCACGCGCGAGGCAGTGCCGGGCGCGACGGCGGCGCCGCGACCTTTGGTTCAGCAAGAGCCTGGCGCCGGCGGCCATCCGACGCTGGCCGACTTTTGGGAGGGGCGAGCCGAGTTTGTGCTCGACGTGCGCGACACCGGGCTGCCCCGCGGCGAGTCGGACACCGTCGTCATGAGCAACGGCGAGCTGTGGTCGTATCTGCACGCCAGCGACCGCTCGGCGGGGACGATAGACCAGTGCGGGCAGCCGGTCGAGTTCCCGGGCTGCACCGTGATCTACAAGAGCTACGACGGCGGCCGGACGTTCCAGCACGACGATCCGCCGGTGTGCCTGTTCGAGTGTGCCCGTTGCCCCTGCGAGGCCGACCGGGACCACGTCGTGCAGCAGCAGTACCCCCGCGTGGCTTACGATGGCCAGGCCATAATCCTGGTCTACGAGTACCTGGGCCGGGTGATGTTGCGCCGTTCGGACAACGGCCTGGATTGGAGCCGGCCGCAGCAGGTGGACAATACCGGCATCTGGAAGCTGTGGCTGCGCGGCTGCTCCGCGGCGGAGCGCATCGGCGAGCACCCCTTTGTGCGCTACGACTACGAGTGCCTGGCCGGCGGCCCACCCGGCATCTGGATCGAGGGTGACGACGTATACGTGTTCGTGGCCGTGGGCCAGAACCCCGGCGGCATGGGCTGCTTCCGGGGCAAGGTCGGGGGCAACGCCGAGCGCTACCTGCGCTGTGACAACAACCCGCTGTTCAGCGGTGCCGCCGAGTACGGACCTCTGGATGTGTCCGGCCTGGCGGCCAACGTCCATTTCGATTTCCGGACCATCAGCTCGGCCGAGGTGGTCAAGGTGGGCGACCGCTATTACATGCTGTACGAGGGCGTGCGGGGGCCCGGTCCCGGCGACGCGGGCGACAGCCAATTCGGGCTGGGGCTGACCCGCAGCCTGGGCGAGTGCATCGATGGCCCGTGGGAGACCTACCCGGGCAATCCGATCCTGGTAGACCTGCCGGGCAACATCGGCCTGGGCCACGCCGACCTGGTGGTCGTTGATGGCCAGACGGTGCTCTATACCGCCCTGGAGCCCGATGTCCGCAGCCGGCTGGTGCTAGCCTGGAGGGACGCCCGTTAATTGTGCGGTAACATTCCTGTCACGCTGCGTTCAAGCCGAGGTGGTATCATGGGCAAGACATGCGTGCGGGCACGGTTCGCACGCGGGATTGGATGCGGTTCGTCCGCATGGAGGGCGTAATCGGCCACGCAGACGAACCGGAGGACAATGGAAAGGGGACTGAGATGATGGGCAAGAGGATGTGGCTGGTCGTGGGTTTGTTGGCGGTGCTGGCGCTGGCGATCGCCGGCTGCGGGCAACAGATCACGGCTGAAGAGATCGTCCAGCACGTGCAAGAGACGGTGGCCAATACCCAGGACGCCCACGCCGTGATCAGCGCCAGCGTGAATGCCCAGGGCATCGACCTGTCAGCCACGGCCGAGGTGTGGGAGAAATCGCCCACCAAGCTGCGGGCCGAGGTGCTGGAGAGCTCGCAGGCCGAGTACGACGGCGCGGTGCTGGTGACGGACGGCGAGCAGGCGTGGTACTACAGTCCCGACCGTAACGTGGTCATGGTCGGGCCGATGGACAAGATCGAGACGCCGCTGCCCCAGCAGATGATCGGCGAGATGCAGGACATAATCCAGGCGGTGCTGGACGCCAGCGACGTCGAGCTGGACGGTGAAGAGAC
>Ga0316577_10001937_pt1 | contig 10034 bp, 7 predicted proteins | sample S5NA_FD_203073 | JGI IMG/M metagenome (GOLD analysis project Ga0316577, IMG submission 203073) | Rhizosphere microbial communities from salt marsh grasses in Alabama, United States - S5-7_050615r2r1 | ecosystem: Host-associated > Plants > Roots > Rhizosphere | place: USA: Alabama | collected... | reverse complement strand
TTACGGTCATGGTAGCTGTTTCACTCTTCTTGCTCTATAAGCTTTACCAGTACGCAGGCGCCCGCTCTTATTACCCTGTTGGACTGGATGTGGCCGGTGTTGACGTTGGAGGATTAACCAGAGAAGAGGCCAGTGAAAGGATCACCAGCCGATATCTAGAAGCACCAATCACTATTTATCATGGTGAGGATTCCTTCGAGATCGATCCCAGTGCCGCGGAGTTTACGCCCGACATTGAAACGATGTTAAGTGAGGCTGATTTTCAGCGCACACAACAAGACTTTTGGTCTGGTTTCTGGGGTTATTTATGGGGACGCCCCGTAGAAGTTGAACCGGTTCCCTTGCGAGCGGCAATCAATCGAGATGTTCTGCGAAACGCGCTGACCGAAATCGCCAACCTGGCCGATCAGCCCGCGCAACCTCCCCAACCTATCCCCTCGACATTGAGCTTTCAATATGGTTCATCGGGCACGGAAACTAATATCGAGGCAAGTTTGCCTGATGTTGAGGCTGCGCTTCACCGTCCCAGTAATCGTGAGGCGCGCTTGGTGGTTGAACCTCGCGAAGCGGAACGTCCGGATATTAACCTGTTAACCAGGCTTCTGGTGAATCGACTCCAGGTTTTTGAGCAGGAAACCGGCGGCGTGGCAAGCGTTTTTATTATGGATTTGGACAACGGCCGTGTTGTTCCGATCAACGAGAACGTAGCGATGTCCGGAATAGACTTGATGCGTATCCCAATTGTGTTGGAGACATATCGCACCCTCGATCAATTTCCGACGCTGACCCAACGTAAATTAATCTCTGATACCCTTATATTGAATCCGGAGCCCGACAGCGCCAATCAGCTGCTTAATGTAATAGCCGGCGAAGATGACATGTACGGCGGAGCGCAAATTGTCACCGAGTCCATGCAAAGATTGGGGCTGGCCAACACCTTTATGGCGGCGCCATTTAACGCCCCCTTACTGGCCGGCACAACAGCGCCCGAAACCCCCGCGAACTCTGTGGAAGAATTAAGAACAGTGCCTAATCCGGCAATTCAGTCCACGGCTGAAGACATCGGGATGCTGCTCTCAATGATCTATTATTGTGCCCAAGGATCGGGCGGAACATTGATGGCGGCTCATCCGGATCAGATCACGCCCGATGAATGTCAGCAAATTCTCGATTATATGGAACAAAATCGCATTGGCAGCCTTTTGGAAACGGGCGTGCCCCCGGACGCTGACATTGCGCACCGTCATGGCTGGATCAGTGACACCCATGGGGATGCTGCCCTGGTCAAATCTCCCGGAGGCGATTACGTTATTGTCGTCTATCTATACAAGCCTGATTGGTTGGAATGGGAACAAAGTTCTCCCCTCATGGAAGAGATATCCCGCGCAACCTACAATTACTTCAATTTCGATAATCCTTATTTTGGAGAATCGGATACGGGTTAGAAAACCGTACCGTATTCATATCGTCCATTTTTTATGCTAAAAGCTATTCAAAAAATCCTCCTGATTATCTTAATAACCGTCGCTGCCGGATATTTGGCGTACGAGGGATTTCTTTATTACCGGAGCCGTGATCAGATGCCGCCCGGTATGACTGTGGCCGGAATAGACGTAAGCGGCATGAATCTCGAAGAAGTTGAAGAAGCCCTCAATGAGCATTATCTGTCCCCGATTTTTATTAGCAATGAAACGGAGAGAGTCGAGGTAAATCCCGCGGATTTTGGTTTTGTGCTTGACATGGACTATATGTTGGGCGAAGCTGAAGCGTTGAGTAAACCCAAAGAAGAATGGCAGGCATTTCTTGAGTTCGTTGTCGGCCGTTCCCTTTCCCCTGTTTCCGTCGAGTTAAGGGCTACCCATGATCGTGAAGCTTTGCAGCGCGAAATTGAAACTTTGGCCAGCTTTATGGACAGCCCCGCCACGGGCCCGCGCTTAATTGAAGAGACAGAATCTTATGAGATGGGGAAGGCGGGTTTTGTCACGGATGTTGACGCCAGTTTGCCTCTTGTTGAGGCCGCCTTATACGAGCCCTTTCAAAGAGAAGTTCAGCTTGTGATCATTGATCAGGAACCAAAAGCGTTCGATATGGCCATGCTTGAACAATCTATCGACCGTGAGATTCAAGGCTTTGACGGTTTGGGAAGTTTTTTCATCCTTGATTTACAGACCGGAGAGGAGTTGGGCATCAATGCCGATGTTGCCTTATCCGGCTTAAGCGTGGTCAAGATCGCCATTCTTTTGGAGACTTATCGTGCAATAGATACTGAACCCAATTCCGATCAGGCAAAGTTGATCGCCGAAACGGCCGAACATTCCGGAAATTACAGCGCCAATCTACTCCTGGACGTTGTTGCCGGCATGGATAATGCTTATCTTGGCGTGGATATCCTGACCGAATCGATGCAGCGCCTGGGCCTGGAAAACACATTTATCGTCACGCCTTATGAAGAGCCGAATCGTGCCGGTAAGGAGACCCTAATCACACCTGCGAATTCAGTGGCTGACTTAATAACTAACCCGGATCCAACCATGCAGACAACGGCCGAAGATATGGGCACGCTCCTGGAGATGATTTACCACTGTTCAAAAGGTGGGGGTACTTTATTGGCGCTGTATCCGGAAGAATTGACTCCTGGAGAATGCCAGGCCGTGATTGATTCCCTCAGTAAGAACATGGAAGCTTATCTGATTCGCTATGGGGTGCCTCCGGATACCGTCGTTTCACACAAACACGGTTGGGCCGGTAACACGCATGGTGACGCCGGGATTGTCTTCTCTCCCGCCGGAGATTACATCATCGTTGAATACCTGTCTCAACCTCAAACTGATTGGCTGGTGCATGATACCAGTTTCCCGCTGCTGCGCGAAGTATCTCGTGCGGTCTATAACTATTTCAACGTCGACGCCCCTTATTTTGGTGTGCCGGATTTGGGTGGGGATGCTGCTGACGAGTCTGCGCCTGCGGATGAAGAAACAGGAGAAGAAGCTGTCGAGGAAGGTTCGGTCGAGGAAGAAACGGACACTGGAAGTGAAATCGATATTGAAGAGGTGACGCCGACTCCTCCGCCGGAGGATGGGGCGCTGCCGCCGGGTGTTGAGGCATTTATCTTACCATTTGATTGGTTTAGCTAAGAATCTATTTGAATTCTGTTTTGGACGCCTGGTGCACGCTCTTAATCAAAACTCCTAAGTTTCAACCTTCCTGACTTGAGAGATTGGTTGAATAAACAACCACTCTTATTCAATTGGTAACTTTAGCTGCCTGACTTGTAGAACCTCCAGATTACTCACGCCCACCCCCAACAGGCGAATATATTGACCTTGCCGCCAATTTTCACGCCAGATAACGGCTGCTCTACGCATTAATTCCTGCTCGCTGTCGAAGGGAACCGCATATGATTTCCGCCGGGTGATGGTCTTAAAATCCGACCAGCGGATTTTCAAGGTGACGGTATGGGCGACCAGTTTCCTTTGCTGCAGCGATCCGGCCACCGTGGTACACATTTCCCGCAGCTGCATTTCCAGAAATTGGGCATCGTTAACGTCGGAATTAAAGGTGATCTCCTGGCTGATGCTTTTTGCCTGGCGTTTAGCGGTATGAACTTCTCTCTCGTCAATCCCTTGGGCGCGTTGAATAAATTCCAGGGCTTGATTACCCAAAGCGGATCGCAGCTGTTCCGGCTGTGCGGAGGCGAGCAGACCGCAGGTATGGATATCTAAGGCTGCCAGGCGCTCGGCCGTTCGTGGTCCGATACCTAATAGAGCACGCGCCGGCTTTGGAAAGAGAAATGCGGGTTCTGTGCCCGGATCAACCACAGTGAAACCATCCGGCTTGTCGTGGTCAGAGGCTACCTTAGCCACCAGCTTGCTGGTGGCTAAACCTACGGAGCAGGGTAAGGAAGTAATTTCTTGGACATCTTTTTTTACAGCCACGGCAACAGATAGCGGGTTGTCCTCCCCGCTCAGGTCAAGGTAAGCTTCATCAACACTCATCTGTTCCAACGGCCCGTACTGCCGCAAAACGTCCATAATCTCCCGCGATCGTTCGCGGATTCGTTTCCAGTTTGCGGGAACGATCTTCAATCCTGGATATATGCGCAGGGCCTGGCTGGTGGGCATGGCCGAATGAATGCCTAGCTTCCTGGCTTCATAACTTGCCGAAGAAACCACGCCGCGTTGATCGGGCCGCCCACCGACGACAAGCACGATCCCTGCATCCTGGGGATGATCCTGGATATGCACATTGACGTAAAACGCGTCCATATCCAGGTGTAAGATGGCGCGTGGCCACGATGGTACGGCCGAATCGGTCTCTCCGATCATGAATATCCGCGTCAAATAGACAGATCCAGGGAGATCAATTCGCGTGGAAATGATGTAAGCGATTGGTGACCTTCTTCAGTGACCAGGACATCATCTTCGATGCGCACGCCGCCAAGTTCCTCCAGGTAGATACCGGGCTCGACGGTGAACACGTTCCCTACTCGTAGTGGTTGTGAATTGCCTTCTTTCAGGCTGGGTTCTTCATGAACTTCGAGGCCCAATCCGTGGCCTGTGCGGTGAAAAAAGAAGTCACCATATCCAGCCTCTTTAATCACGCCGCGGGCGGCGCGGTCAACTTCCTGTGCCGCGGCACCAGGAAAAACGGCCGACTTTCCCGCTTCATTCGCCAGGCGCACCGCCTCATAAATTTCTTGTAGCTGCGGATCAATTTCACCGATGGCAAATGTGCGTGTTAGATCAGAAGCATAGCCATTAATCAAGGCTCCCCAATCAAACAGCAGTAGATCGCCCTCTTCAATCTTTCTGTCTGTAGGCACCGCGTGAGGAATGGCGCTGTTGGGGCCGGAAGCTACGATCGGATCAAACGAGACGGCATCCGCTCCCGCGTCCAGTAGATTTTGCGTAAGCAACCCTGCGATCTGTTTTTCGCTCATACCAATTCGAATGACCGGCAGCAGGGCATTCATAGCTTCTTCGGCTACGGCCACAGCCTGTTTCATCGCGGCAATCTCATCAGCATCTTTAGCGCCGCGCAGTGTGGTGATCAATGCGTCCGCAGAGACGATTTCCAAACCTGGTGCGCAGGAGAGCAGCTCCTGCGATTCAAGGACACGCATGTAAAGCGTTTCCACGCCTAATTTCCAATCAGAGAGACCCAAGTCATCGGCGACGGCCGCAAATGCGCCTTGAAACCAGACATCATCGCTCCAATCAAATATCCGCTCCTCAGGAATGCCTGCTGCCCGGGCTTTCATCGCCTCAAGCGTTGGGATAACAATTACCGGCTCTCCCACGGCGGGAATGAATAAGATGATCGGCCGTTCGCTTAAATGGGCGTGAATGCCGCTGAAATAAACTAAATTGGGTCCTGGAACCAGGGCCACGCCGTCCAATTGGTAGGCAGCCATTTGCTGCCGTAGATTGTTTATCCTTTCTATGTTCATGCTATCTCTTTCCTGGTTAATTCAATTAATTGTATACCTGCCTGGATGGATTCTCCTTCGCGGCAGTTGATTGCTGTAACAAAGCTGTCATAAGGGGCCTGGATGGGAATGATCATTTTCATCGATTCTAGAAGAATCAGCTTCTCGCCCGTCGAGACAAAATCACCTGGTTCGACAAGTATCTGGGTCACGACGGCCGGAATGGCGGAGGAGAGTGATCCGTCAATCATTGCTTCCGCACGCCCCTGGCGGACACGCCGGTATTGTACCATTCGGCCGTCTATCCAAAGCTGCCGGTTGTCTCCGTTTGCGAAACCGGCGGCACGGATAGTTTTTCGTTTGCCGTCAGCGTCGACTAACTCCAGAACAAAGTAGGAGCCTTCGACAAAACGCAGCAGGCATTCGAAAGAACGGCCGTCACAATCAACATGAAAAGTACTGCCTTGCCGGGTGATATTAAAAGCATTCTGTTGTCCTGAGAAGGCAAGCTCAAATTTGGTCATTTAACATCCAGATGATTGGTATGATCTGCTCCGATCTTAGTGGGCACTTCTGCATCGTTGTTCGCGCGAGAAGGTTAACTCTTAATCCTTCAATTTGTCAAGGCGCTCAACTAACAAGGTGAATCCCTTCATGCCTGTGACAACGACTTGTTCCCCTATTTGTATTTTTTCATTGGATTGAGCGCGCCACAGTTCCCCGGCAACAAATACCATGCCTGAATAAGGAGCTTTGAAGGATTCTGAGGAGAATGTACTGCGAACTGGTCCGATCTTGCCAAGCAGGCCCTCCGCACCCGTTGCTGCTTGAGTGCGTTGGGCGCTTAGCGCCTTGCCGACAATGAAAAGAAAAAAGACGGCCGTAATACTGCTTAAACCGATCGCTGAAGGGATAGATATGGCCAGAAATTCCGGTGAGCGTGAGGTATTGAACAGGACCAGCAAACCCCCGATTAAGAGCAGGACGCCGGTCACCGCCAATGCGCCATGGGTAGGGACCTTCACCTCCAGCAAAAAAAGCGCGAACGCGAGGAGGATCAGGCCTAATCCAAGCCAGTTAACCGGCAGCTTCCACAGGCCATAAAGGGCCAGGCCAATGGCCAGTACACCGAAAAGTCCGGCAATCCACCCACCAGGACTGGAGAGTTCGACCATGACTGCCAGGATGCCGATGATCAACAACACACTTAAGACGAGAGGGTTTTCTAGAGCCGAAAGGACTTGCTCAATAAGGGAAGAGGGAAACGTTTCTATGACCATCGAGCCGGCCGCAGCGGGCGTCATCGTGCCGTTTCCTTCCAGGATTAACACTTCCTCCGATTGAGCCAGGGCTGGAATGCTTAGCCTGGTGAAGATCAGAAAAGAAATAATAATAAAAAGGTGTATCGAAAGACGCTTGTTAAGGCGAGCAAGGGATGATTTCGTAATCTTCATATTCTTGAAGCGCTAACCATAGCAATAATTTGACGCTTGATGATAGCATAACAAAACCATTGTCCACTATGCAATACGCTCTACCTGTCGCTTAAGGGTATAATGACGCAATGACTCAATCGAATTCGAGTAAGCCTTTGAGCCTCTATCTCCATATCCCTTTCTGTCGCCATCGTTGTTCCTATTGTGATTTCAACACTTATACCTCGGTAGGTGAGCTGCAGAGCAGTTATGTCGATGCGCTTGAGAAAGAAATTTTCCAAGTCGCCCGCCTGGCTGAAAGAGCCGGGCAGCTGCGGCCGGTCCACACCCTGTTTTTTGGCGGCGGTACCCCTTCCTTGTTGTCGGAGAAAGAGGTGCGGCGTGTGCTTTCGGCCGTTGAGTCGGCATTTGGCTTCACTGCTGGGAGAGAGACGACTCTGGAAGCAAACCCGGAAACGGTTAGCCTTGATTACCTGACGGCGATTCAGGATGCCGGCATTAATCGCGTTAGTTTCGGCATGCAGAGCGCGAATCTCGACGAGCTGGCTTTACTTGGGCGTACTCATGATGTGAATACCGTCATTCAAGCAGTTCAGCAGGCGCGGGCAGCGGGGTTTGAAAATATCAATCTCGATTTGATCTATGGTTTACCTGCGCAGGATTTGCAGACCTGGGAGGAAAGTCTGCACGCGGCTTTGGTGTTAAAACCGCCGCACCTGAGTCTTTATTGCCTGACGATCGAACCGGGAACACCGATGCAGCGCTGGCTGCAAAACGGCCGGATCCAGAAACCGGATCCCGATATAGCTGCCGATCATTATGAACTCGCCTGTCAAATTCTCCAACAAACCGGTTACGGCCATTATGAAATATCAAATTGGGCTTTGCCGGGGCATGAATGCCGGCATAATTTGGCCTACTGGCGCGATGAGGAGTATCTTGGATTAGGAGCCGGTGCACATGGGAAAGCAAACGGTTATCGCTATGCCCTGGTTCGCCAACCGCGGGTTTATATCAGGCGCATCAATTCCGGGGAAGGTGATGTCTATCCTCTCTCAACGGCCGTTGCCCGGGAACACACTTTGGACGAACGCGAGGCGATGTCCGATCGTGTTATTACCCAGTTGCGCCTGCTTGAGGAAGGGTTAGACTTAGAGAGCTTTGAGAGTCAATTTGGACTTACGATTGATGATGCTTTTAATGGCGTGGTTGGTCAACTTGAATCATGGGATCTCCTGCGCCGTAATAATGGAAAACTTTTGTTGACTGAACGTGGTTGGTTCATAAGCAACCAGGTTTTCTACCGCTTTATATAAAAAATTTAGGAATGTCTACCGCTTCAAAATATTCAGCGGAAATTTTCGCTAAAGTTGGAAACACTATTGGCACCGACCCACAGATGCCGGAGTTTTTTAAAATCCGTCGCTGTTTGAGCGAGCAGTCGTACTGGTACGAGAAAGGAGCCGTGAGTTGGTGGAGCAGTCGATAAAGAATTCATTTAAGGAGCTGAACCATGCCCGGTTCACCTAAAAAACGTACCGACATCACTTATGTGGTTGGACATGTTAATCCAGATACCGATGCTGTTGCCTCGGCGATGGGCTATGCCTGGCTGCTGCAGGATCAAATGGAAGGACCTGTTCAGGCTGCACGAGCCGGTCAACTTAATCCGCAAACAACCTGGGTTTTCCAGCGGTTGGGGATGGATCCACCTGTGCTTCTGGCAGACGCATCACCGCGGTTTGCAGATATTGCGCATCGCATGAATACGACAACGCCTGATCGTCCTCTACGTGAAGCATGGGATATCGCTAACCGAACCGGTGGCATAGCTCCCGTGCTGCACCCTGATGGCAAACCCTATGGCTTAGTCACCGTTCTCAGCCTTTTTGATTTTCTAAGCCGTTCGGTCGGCGCCCATCGTCACCGTGAAGATATGCGAATCGGTGATTTACTTGATAAACCATGTAAGGAAGCCTGCGACACGGCCGTGCCCCAGTTTCAGGATGTGAACCGCATCAAAGATGCTCTTCCGCGTATCCTCCGTGAAGAACGCAGCGAATTTTGGGTTGTAGATGATATTGGAACTTATGTGGGCATCGCCAGGCAGCGCGAGGCGCTGAATCCGCCGCGGCTCAAACTTATTCTCGTGGACCATAACGAAGAAGAACAGGCTATCCCCGCCCTGTCCGAGGCTGATCTCTTGGAGATTCTCGATCACCATCGTTTAGATAATCCGACCACTCGCGAGCCAATTAGATTTACCGTTGATGTTGTCGGCAGCACCAGTACCCTCGTCTCTGAACGCATTGATCAAGCCGGTCTGAGTGCGCCGCCCGATCTGGCGGGCTTACTTCTGGCCGGTTTATTGTCGGATACCTTGATCCTCTCCTCGCCAACCACGACGCCGCGTGACATCAAGGCCTCAGATCGGCTTTCGCGTTGGGCATTTATGATTGGTTCGCCGCTGGAAGGAGAAACTATCGAATCCTATGGCGCACAGATTTTGGAAGCCGGCGCCGGTCTTTCCACGCGCGATCCCAAAGATATCGTCAATGCTGATTTTAAGGTTTATGATGCTGAAGGCGTTCGTTTTGGCATCGCGCAGGTTGAGGTGACGAATTTCAGTCCTCTCGGTGATCACCTCGATGATCTCAGAACAGCTCTGGTAGAGTTGAGCGAATCAAAGGGCTTGGAGTTTGTTGTGCTTATGGTAACGGATGTAGTCAGGCGCACCAGCCGCTTGTTAATCACTGACATCGTACCCGCACTCGATGTCTTGCCATATCCACATTTACCTGATGGAACTTTGAATGCGCCGGGTATCGTTTCGCGTAAAAAACAGCTGCTGCCGGCAATCCTCAGTGCATTAGAAGGCTAGTGACCGAATACGAATTTCGCCAATGTGAATGGGAGGAATGCAGGTTCCGCTTCCCATCGGAAGTAGGAGGTCCTCGGGCTGTCCGCTGCCCGCGCTGTGGAGCGGCTACCGACCCCGCCGGTCTCCCGGCACTGGTCCTGGCCGATCCATCGGTTGAATCTTTGCGCCCTTCTCTTTCGGCTCTGCTCGACAATATTCGCAGCATTCATAACGTTGGTTCCATGTTTCGTTCGGCCGATGGGGCAGGCATAGATCATCTTTACCTGTGTGGCATGACAGCCACTCCTGC
>Ga0316577_10001936_pt1 | contig 10037 bp, 8 predicted proteins | sample S5NA_FD_203073 | JGI IMG/M metagenome (GOLD analysis project Ga0316577, IMG submission 203073) | Rhizosphere microbial communities from salt marsh grasses in Alabama, United States - S5-7_050615r2r1 | ecosystem: Host-associated > Plants > Roots > Rhizosphere | place: USA: Alabama | collected... | reverse complement strand
TCGTTCTTCTTCCAACCCTTTCGCAGCAAACCAAGCGCTTCTGTTTTCGCGAACACCACGCACATACTCGACACCGGCTCGGGTTCGTTTTCGACCTGCAGCGACAGTTCACCCATCTCTTCGATGGGTACCTGGAGCAGATCCGCGATCACTTCCAAGCCGCGTCCCGTCCCCGCCGCGCACTTGTCGTTCATCAGAAAATTGACGACCCTACCCTGTGCATCGATCTTGATCGCCTTGCAATCCTGCCCGCCCATATCGAGCACCGTGCGCACCGCCGGGCCATACAGCAAATTCGCGCCGCGGGCGTGACACGTGATTTCGGTCGTCGTCTTGTGCGCGAACGGCACGTTGACGCGCCCGTACCCGGTACCGATGATGTAATGGATGTCTTCGATGGCAAGGTCGGTGTCCTTGAGTGCCCAGTCCATCGCGCGGCGCGCGCTATCGGGGCTGCTCGACCCGGTACGGCGATTTGCGTACGCGAGCAGCTCGCCGTCGATCATCACAACGGCTTGCGTGCTGACCGAGCCGACATCTACGCCCGCCGTGATGCTTCTGGCTTCTTGCCAGACTAGATCAGGCGCGTGCCAGTTGTATTCTTTCCAGCGCCAGAATTCCTGGGGCATCAGGACTCTCTTGCAATCAACGCCGCGCCGAGTGCGCCGATGAATTCCGGATCGCGCGGCACGATGATGTCCACTGCTAGCTCGCGTTTCACCGCGTCGATGAAACCGATGTTGTGCGCGATGCCGCCGACGAGTGCGATCTCGGGTTCAGCGCCGACGCGCCGCGCGAGCGAAGCGACGCGTCCCGCAATCGCGTCGTGCACCGCGCGGACGATTTCCGCTTTCGGCGTTTGTGTGTGGATGAGCGAGACGACTTCCGATTCCGCGAACACGGTGCATTGCGAATTCAACGTCGCCGCGCCGACGGCTTGCAGCGACAACGCGCCCATTTCGTCGAGCGACACTTCGAGCGTGCGCGCCATTGTTTCGATAAACACGCCTGCGCCCGCCGCACATTTTTCGTTCACCGCAAAGTCAAGCATGCGACCGGCGGTGCACTTGAGAGCGCGCGCTTCCTCCGCACCCACGTCAATTACGGTGCGGACTTGTGGATGCAAAAGCGCCAGCGCGCGCGCGTCGGCAGTAACTTCGGTGACGTTGCGTTGCGCAAGCGAAAACGCCTGCCGCCCAGCGCCGGTCGCGACGATCTGCGTGACATCATCGCGCGCCATGCGCGCGTCGGCGAGCGCGGCCGTCAGCGCGCTCTCGCCGGCTTGCTGTGGCTTCCAACCGGTGAGAACGCAACTCCGCGCGATGATCTTGTCGCAGTTCAGTAGAACGACCTTGGTTGTCTTGATGCCAATGTCAACGCCTGCAGTATTCATCGTGTCGTTTTGCGGTCTTCAGCTGGCTACGGCTTCATCGCGAATAGTGCGCTCATGGCGTCATTGAACACCTGATCGCCGATAGTATTGATCTCATTCCACTGCTGGGCAACTTCCTCGATTGTCGGGCTCTGTCCGGATCCGCAAACTCGGATCGCTGGGCCTGTCACCAGCGCCGTCCGGCTGAAATAGCCCATCGCGGCATTATAGATCCCTCCGGTCACCAAAGACTCGCGCGCACATAGATAGAGCACCAGAGGAGTAACGTATTCAGGCTTGAATGACGATTGCATTCCCTCTGGGATGATCTCCTCGTTGATGCGAGTGAATGCGAGAGGCGCAACACAGTTCAGATTGACGTTGTAGCGTTCTCCTTCCAATTTCAAGCAGTTCATCAACCCCACTAGCCCCATTTTGGCGGCGCCGTAGTTCGCCTGCCCGAAATTGCCGAACAATCCTGCCGACGACGTGATGAATACGATGCGTCCATACTTCTGCTCGCGCATTGCCAGAAAAGCCGAATGCGTTACGTTGTAGGCGCCATCGAGATGTACGGCGATGACCTCCGACCACATCTCGGGAGTCATTCGAGGAAACGACTTGTCGCAGATGATGCCGGCATTGTTGATCAGAATATCGACGCGTCCGTACGTCTGAAGCGCGGCTTGTACGATTTGCTCGCCTCCTTCCGGCGTGGCGACCGAATCGCAATTGGCGATGGCCTGGCCGCCAGCCGCGCAGATTTCTGCTGCGACTGCCTCTGCTGCCACAGGTGAGGATCCGGTGCCATCGCGCGCGCAGCCGAGGTCATTGACGAGGACGCGCGCGCCGCGTTCGGCGAGCGCCAGCGCATAGGTTCGGCCCAGGCCGCCGCCGGCTCCGGTTACAATCGCGACTTGATCGTCGAAACGAATCTGATTCAAAGGATCAGACACCATGCAATCCTCCTCCCGAACCAAGATGGGAACACCGTGGCACGGACACCTACCTGTTCGGAATGCACAAGGTCGTCTAGGTCAGTGGCGGCCCGGGCATCTCGGCAGTAACGGTCTCGTGCATCGACCGGAACTCCTCCTCGGTGACCAGTCGCTTCTCCCGCTGCGAGATGCTCTTGATCTGGGTGAGTATCTCTGTGGTTGCTTCGTCGCTGGGTATTGTCAGCCCGAGCTCCCATGACTTGAAAGCAATCGAGTATTTGCCGCTCATCTTGCCAAGCACCAATTCAACAGGTTTGCCTCCGACCACCTGGTAGTTAGGAAAGATGTCCGCTTGCCCGTGGCCCATTTGATCTCGGTATAGCCACATCGGCAGGGCGACCGTCCCGACCTCCTGCAAGTTCAGCCCCGGGCCAACGAACGGCTTGTACCAGTCGGCGCCGGACGCATCTCTTACCAGTTCCGATATCGCCGTGAGTCCGGCCAATCGCACCCCGGTCTCTACGCCGAGCAACGCCTCCGCACCCATGACACACTCATCCAGAGCAGCGTTGCCGTTCAGCCCGTTGACGGCGGTATGCATCACCTCAACCCCGGCGGCGACCGCTGCCAGCGTGGTCGCCGTGGCCATACCAAAGTCATGATGGGCATGCACCTCGATCGGCAGGTCGGTCATGGACCGGATCGCCTTGACCAACCACGCCATTGCCTGGGGCAGTGCGCAGCCGCGAGTGTCCACGATTCCAATACTGACGATCTCTCCCTGGCTGGATATGGGGCCGACCAGGGAGGCCAGCAAGGCCAATTCTGCCCTGGTCGCGTCCGACAAAAAGAGCGTGGTTTTGATTCCATTCTCTGCGGCGAACTCGGTCAGCGCGATGCACTCCTCGACGCACTTCTCCACGCTACCCCCGAAGAAGAGCTGCATCGCAAGGGGCATGGCCAACACCTCCAGGACCACGTGTTTGACTCCGCAGCTGGCAGCCAGCTCCAAGTCCGTTTGGAACGGTCGCACAAGAGCAGAGATCTCGGCAGTATGGATCTCGCGGCTCATAGCCCTCACGGCGTCGGCATCTTCTTCGCTGACGGCCGGCATGCCCCCCTCAATGCGCTGAACTCCCAGATCCGCCAGGGCGTGGGCAATTCTGAGTTTCTCCGCCTTCTGCAGGACGACGCCCGGCCACTGCTCGCCATCGCGAAGGGTCACGTCGTGTATCCTCACTTGGGCGGGGAGAGACCAATCCTGGCGGACCTCAGGTTCAAAATTGTACCGGCTGACCGACCATTTGCCAGGGACAACCCACGGACTGGAGCTGCTATGTTGACTCATCTCTGTGAACCTCCTTTGTCTCGTTGTAAACCCTCTACTGACCCGCCCCTGAATACAGGTGACAGGCAACGCGGTGCTGGCTGTGGACCGCTTCGAGGCTCGGCTCTTCTTCAGAGCAGCGCTCCATTGCTTTGAAGCAGCGCGGATGAAACCGGCACCCCGGCGGCACATTTACCGGACCAGGTACTTCTCCAGAAAGAACTATCTCCTTACGTTGAACACCGGGATGCGAAGGCAAAGCAGCCGAGAGTAGAGCTTGGGTATAGGGGTGCAGGGGGCGCGTGAATAGCTCCTCACCCGCAGCTGACTCTACTATCTTGCCCAGGTACATAACCGCTACGCAGTGACTCATATACCTCACGTCGGCCAGATTGTGTGCAACGAGGAGAAAGGCTGTCCCCAAGCGTTGCTGGAGGTCTTTCAAGAGGTTCATCACTTGTGCCTTGACAGACACGTCCAGCCCAGATACAGGCTCGTCCAGCACGATCAGCTTGGGCGCGAGCGCCAGTGCCCGAGCCAAGGCTACTCGCTGGCGCTGTCCACCGCTGAACTCGTGGGGAAACAGACTCGGGGACTCAGGTGGCAATCCTACCTGGGAGATCACTTCCTTTACTCTATCAGCTACATCACCTTTGGTCATCTTGGTGTTTACTACCAAAGGTTCAGCAATGATATCGTGCACTCGCATCCGAGGGTTAAGGGAGCTGTACGGATCCTGAAACACCGCCTGAACCGACCTGCGATAGACGGCACGTTCCTGACCCTCGAAGTTGTTTATATCTACCCCGTCAAGGCGGATAACACCAGAAGTAGGAGTATATAATTGCAGAACGAGAAAAGCAGTTGTAGTCTTACCGCATCCTGATTCCCCAACCAACCCCAAAGTCTCGCCAGGAGGAATAGCGAAACTTATGTCGTCTACAGCCTTCACCCAGCCAATGGTCCTGGCAAGCACAATCCCCTTCGTTATGGAAAAGTACTTTTTCAGTCTTTCCACTGTCAACAGAGGTTCAGACATAATGCCAGCACCTGACCGAATGATTCCCGGCAAGTTCTATCTCCGGGGGAAATTCCTCCGAGGAACACTTGGCAGTCTTTTCGGGACAGCGAGGGAGAAAAGAACAACCGGGAGGAAGGTTGAGGAGGGTGGGAGGCTGCCCCTCGATGCCGACCAGTCTCTCAACCCTTTCCTCCACCTTTGGCACCGAGCTCATCAACGCCTTGGTGTAGGGATGCAAAGGACGGTCAAAGATCGCTCTCACCTCTGCCCTCTCTACTATCCTTCCAGCATACATCACCGCTACATGGTCGCACATCTTGGCGACGATACCAAAATCGTGTGTGACAAACAACATCGCCAACTGCTCCCGCTTCTGAATATCCTTGAGCAGGTTCAGATACTGCATCTGGATGGTGACATCGAGCGAAGTGGTGGGCTCATCGGCAATAAGGAAGCGGGGGCGGCAAGCTAGGCATACTGCCCCCACCACCCGTTGCCTCATGCCCCCACTGAACTGGTGTGGATAATCATCAACGCGAGCCTCGGCCGCGGGGATGCCCACCCAGCGCAAGAGTTTTACTACTCTTTGTCGCAGTTGGTTCCCTTTCAGGTTATCGTGGATGACTATTCCCTCCCCTACCTGGTCTCCAATGGAAAATACCGGGTTAAGGGAGCTCAAAGGATCCTGGAGTATCATGGACAGTTGACAACCTCGATACTTCCTCATCTCCTTTTCGCTTAGGGCGAGAAGATCCACACCGTCGAACGTCACAGTCCCACTCAAGATTCTTCCTGGAGCTGGAACAAGCCGAAGGATGGACAGTGAGGTAATCGATTTGCCAGAACCTGACTCGCCGACGAGGCCCAAAGTCTCCCCTGTGTTGACAGAGAAGCTGACATCATTCACAGCCTGGACAATGCCTCGTCGCAGGAAGAAGCAGGTGGTCAGCCCTCTTACTTCGAGCAAGGCCATGCTAGAGTTGCCTCAATTTCGGGTCTAGCCTATCCCGGAGCCAGTCACCGAGCGTGTTGAACGAGAACACGACTAGGCCCAATGCCACTCCGGGAAAGACGGCGATCCACCAAGCGCTCGTGATATAGTCCTTTCCATCGGCTACCATGTTCCCCCAGGTCGGCGTTGGAGGCGGCACCCCGGCACCCAGGAAGCTAAGCGTCGCCTCTGCCAAAATTAGCTGGCTCACCTGAAGAGAGCATATGACGATGAAGGTATTGAGAACGTTAGGCAAGACATGAACCAGCATGATTCGCAGACTGGAGCAGCCGGCCACCTTGGCCTGCAAGACAAAGTCACGCTGTTTCAACATCAGCACTTCGCTCCGGATGATTCGGGAAAACCGCGACCAAACGACGAGAGCTATGGCAAGCATGAGCGTCTGCAGACCGGGTCCCACGGCCACGACGAAGACCAGGGCAATGAGCAGTGTCGGTAATGCCATGAAACAGTCCGTGAGCCTCATGAGCACCACATCGAGTTTTCCCCCTACATAGCCTGAGACGATACCTACGGTCAGCCCAATCCCCCCACCAAACAGCAGGCCAAAGCCCACAATGATCAAACTAACCCTGGCACCGTACAGGATGCGTGTCAGCAGGTCGCGCCCCAGGGTATCGGTGCCGAGAACATACAGCCTGCCCGCCTCCTCCGCGAGAGGTGGCCGCAATCGGTCGGTGAGATTCATCTCATGGGCGTCGTACGGAGTGAGCAAACCTGGAAAAGCAGCTACAAACAGAAAGCCCGCCAGAATGACGATTGCAAGCCATGGCCATCTGCGAAGCTCGGACTTTATCTCGCGCAACGCCACCGCTCGTCGATCGGCAGCGTCTGCCCACCGTTGAGCAACTCTCATCGCCTTCCCCCAGCGTATCTAATCCGTGGGTCTATGTACGCGTACAAGATATCTACAGCCAAGCTCATGGTGACGATGATGAAACCTACTATGAGCACACACCCTTGGACCAGTGGGTAATCACGCCCGATGATCCCCTGGTATATCAACCGTCCTATTCCTGGCCAGGCGAAGATCGATTCTATCACCACACTTCCGGCGAATAGGAATGCCATCTGCATCCCGGCAAAGGTCACGACCGGGATCAGGGCATTTCTCAGACAGTGTTTCCACACGACCCTATTGGGGGATGCACCCTTGATCCGGGCCAGTTTCACGTACTCGCTGTCCAGCGCCTCTATCATGCTGGACCGAACCAGGCGCGCAATCCCCGCAAGCGTGAAGAGGCTCCAGGTAAACGCAGGCAGGACGTAGGCCGCAGGCCCCTCTGCCTTGGCTACGGGAAAAATGCCCAGCCAAACAGCGAACACAAGCAAGAGCATCAAACCCACCCAGAAAGATGGGGCTGACATACCGATCACTGAGAGCGCTCTGAAGAGAGTGTCGAGGCGAGAGCCACGATGCGTCGCCGATAGCATGCCCATTGTGAATCCTAGCACCATTGCGATGAAAATCGTGACCAGAGCAAGCCTAACGGTATTGGGGAACCGTTCCAGAAACAGCTCCGTGACTGGTCTGTTGAATTTCAGAGAATCCCCTACATCCCCTCTCAACAGGCCACCGATGTATTCGGCATATTGTACATAGAAGGGTCGATCTAGCCCCAGCTTGTGAATCATCCGGTCTCTCTCTTCTGGTGTGGCAGAATCGGGCAACAACAAATCCACAGGATCACCTATGACGCGAGTAAGGATAAAGACAAGAGTGATCAAGACGAGCAGGGTCACTATACCCTGCAAAACCCGCGCGGCTAGATACCGTGACATTGTCCTTCCTTTACCTCACAAGACACATCGTGCGAGCCAGAAGCATCAAGCGGTACTCCCTCTTGACCTCAGCCTATCAACCTTCGCATCCCGTCCAAGCCGGCTTGATCGCATCGCGCCTTCCCCACACCGGAGTGGAGCAGGAATGACTGCCCCACTCCGGCTGACTCGCATGCGGCGTCCAGGGAACGAACCTACTGCGTTGTTTATTCTTCGCCTGTGTACTTCCACTCTGCCATGAAAGGACCCAGCGCGGGCGCATAGGAAGGCAGCGTGGCTTGTACCCGGGGTCCAAAAGCAAACAACACCGGGGTACCAATGATCTCTAGGCCGACCCAGGTAGAGGTAGCGAGATCGATCATCTCGTCGATGATCTCCTCTTGCCTGGCTGGATCTGTATTGAACATGCCCTCCCCGAAAAGGGCCTGCATCGTGTCCCGTTCCGGGCTCCCCTCAAGCAGATCCAACGAGCCAAAGCCTGCATAGCGATCGAACTCCATGACGGTGGAAAAGTGTACCATTGCTCCACCCTCGACGCCCATCTTCCCGATCAGTTCGTCCGAAGTTGTGCTGTTGCGATTGGCTTTGTATACAGCCGTATCCACAGGAATGACCGTAGCATGGGCACCAACCTGCTCCCAGTAGCCGAGGCACACCTCGACAAGATCGCCTTGATACGGGATGTCCGAGTCAGTGGGGAGCCACACCTCAAAGTCGAAACCGTCGGCGTAGCCAGCCTCTTCTATCAGCCGCCTGGCCTCGTCTGGGTCGTAGCGATAGTTCTCGTCCACCCAGGCCTGCCACTTTGTTCTCAGCGCGGGGGTGAAATCGGGCACTTGCCAGTACACGCGTGGCATTGCCGTCAACCGGCCGAATCCCCCCGTCAGGGTATCGATTAGCTCCTGTCGATTGATGGCCAAGCTGAGTGCCTGGCGTACCCTGACATCGGCGAGTGGCATGCCTTCAGCCTTGGGGTTGTAGGCGCCTATGAAGTAGAAACTAGTGTCAGTTGTCGCCCCCTCCTGTATGTCGAAACCTTTCTCTTTCAAGTCCATGGCCGCCTGCAGTGATACCATCATGGCGTCCAATTCCCCGCTCTGCAACATGAATGCCTGGGTGGTCTCCTCCGGGATATCGTATACGATGATCCGGTCAAACTCGGGTTCGACTCCGCTCCAGTGCTGGTAGTCCACTTTCTGGAGTTCCAGCTGGTCTCCCGAGTCCATGCGGACAAACTTGTAGGGACCGGTACCGATCGGATGCTCCCTGAAATAGTCCACACCATGCTCCTCAATATAGGCCTTGGGAACCACGGACATTGAGGGCCGGTACTTGCTGCTGGCTAGAGGCAGGAGGGGCTGAGGACCATTCGTGTAAATGCGGACAGTGTAGTCGTCGATGACCTCTGTCTTGGGCTCTTCACCGAGCAGGAACATCCATTCGTTGATGAAGAAGCCTTCCTCTGAGACGACTCGCTCGTAGCTGAACGCCACGTCCTCAGCCGTCATCTTGCTGCCATCATGGAAGACAACGTCATCGCGGAGGTGAAAGATCCATGACTCCTCGTCAGGGGCCATCTCCCACTCGGTGACGATCCCCGGCGCCAGCGAGCCATCATCGTTCAGCTCAAAGAGAGTGTCAAACATTGCCATCGTCCAGAACAACATGTCCATCGACGAGATGCCAGGGTCAAGCTTCTCATCACCAAAATCCGTCGTTGCCACCTTCAACACCTTCTCAGGCACAGGCGTAGGCTCAGGCACCGGCGTTGGCTCGGGCACAGGCGTAGGTGAACCTGGACCACAGGCGACTAGCAGCACTGCGATGGCTGTTAGCATTGCTACAGCTTTGAACCGGAATTGGGCTTTCATTCCTATCCTCCTCTCGGATATCGAACGATCCACGACAGTCTCCAGATTCGTGACGCCGCTTGACCAGAACGGCGTTGAGAGAGCTCACTGATATGGAGACACACCTTCTCCGATTGTCAACTTCTATGGTCTCTCATCACCTCCTCCTGTACGAGTTCTCCCGGAGAGTGCGAAGGGCCGTAAAACGTCAGAGCCTCGCACCGTTTGGCCGCACTATTTCACCCGATTGATTTTCTGCTCGGCCTCCATCTCCTCAACACAAACGTCCTTGACATTCGCCGCACCGTACAGGGCTACACGAACTACCCATTGCGCAGACGCAAAACGTACAGATCTTTCTGCGTAATCTCCTCAGCACGCTGGATCAGGTCATCCAGGTCATCCAGCACACGGATGAAGCGACCAGACAGGGCATCCGCCTGCCCCATGGCGAGGCGGACACAGAGTTCGCCTACGCGTTCGATGGGGGTCCACCTCGATTCGGGCGCGCCCTTGAAGATTGGCACGCTGTCGGTCATGTCAGTGTGGACTCGTCCCGGGCTAATGGCGAATACGCTGATCCCGTACGGTTCCGTCATCTCTGCCAGAGAATCCGTCAAACGAAAAAGCGCCGCTTTGCTCACAGGATAGGCAGAGTAGTAACGGAACGGCCGCCCCCCTGCACCCGACGCCAGATTGATAATCCTTCCGTGCCGTCGGCGGATCATGCTCGGC
>Ga0316577_10001935_pt1 | contig 10041 bp, 4 predicted proteins | sample S5NA_FD_203073 | JGI IMG/M metagenome (GOLD analysis project Ga0316577, IMG submission 203073) | Rhizosphere microbial communities from salt marsh grasses in Alabama, United States - S5-7_050615r2r1 | ecosystem: Host-associated > Plants > Roots > Rhizosphere | place: USA: Alabama | collected... | reverse complement strand
GTGGTGACTACCCGGTGGCCTACTGGGAGGATGCCTGGAAGCAGGTAATGATCTATGGCGTGGAAGGCGGAGCGTCGGACCGCGACTATCTCAGCGCGCTAGACGAGGTCTTGCGCGACGGCTTCGATGGCATCTACCTGGACTGGGTGGAGGGGTACGAAGATGAAGCGGTCGTGGAAGCCGCCGAGGAAGCTGGCCGGGATCCCGCCGCAGAGATGGTATCCTTCATGCGCGAGATCCACGACTATGCGCGGGCCCGCCATCCGGGGTTCCTGGTCATACAGCAAAATGCGCCAAGCCTGGTCGAAGGCCATCCCGAGGTCCTGGAGGTCATCGATGCCGTTGCCCAGGAGGCAGTCTGGTACGATGGCGAGGCGGCCGACGATTGGAACGATGGCGACGGCCATGACCGCGGGCAGGCACCGGACCTCTCAGCTTTCTACCTTTCATCCCTGGCCCGCTACCAGAAGGCTGGGCTGCCAGTGCTCAACTGTGAGTATGCCGTCGACCACGCCGAAGAGGCCTACCGCCGCTCCCTCGAGCACGGATTGGTGCCCTATGTGACCCGTACTCCCCTCTCCCGGCTGAGCACCACGCCGCCGCCGGGCTACTGAGATCGCTAGTATCCGATCGCGCAGCCGTCCTTCCGGGGATCGGAGCCTCCCCACAGGACGCCGGTACCGGCATCCCGGGCGATGATCTGCCCACCCCCGAAACGGGGTGCAAAGGTCACGTCGCGCTCTACCTGGTGGCCCATGGCGGCCAGGGCTTTGCGTGTCTTGAGCGGCACGGCGCTCTCGAAGGCGACCTTCGGACCACCGTTCTGGTCGACCCGAAACCGCGGCGCGTCCAGGGCGGCCTGGGCATCCAGGCCATAGTCGACCATGTTGACGATGACCTGCAGGTGGCCCTGGGGTTGCATGAAGCCACCCATCACGCCAAAGCTGAGCCACAGCTCTCCATCCCGCAGCGCCAGGGCGGGGATGATGGTGTGGTAGGGCCGCTTGCCACCGGCCAGGGCGTTGGCATGGCCAGGCTCCAGCACAAAGCAGGCGCCACGGTTCTGCAGGGCGATGCCTGTACCCGGCACCACGATGCCTGCACCAAAACTGCTGGAGTAGAGGCTGTTGATGAACGACACCGCGTTACCCTGACCGTCGACCACCGTCAGGTAAACGGTGCTGGAGCCCTTCGGCTGGCCTGGCGCGGCCAGCGCGAGGGCGCTGTCGGGCTCGATGAGGGTACGCCGCCGCTCGGCGTAGGCCGCGGAGAGGAGCCCGTCGACGGGCACGTCGGTCAGCGCCGGATCGGTGATGTACCGGCCTGCGTCGACCATGCCCAGGCGCATGGCCTCGATCATGACGTGCCAGCGCTGTGGATCGTAGTACTCCATAGCCGCCAGGTCATAGCCCTCCACGATATTGAGGGCCAACAGGGCGGCCAGCCCCTGGCCGTTGGGCGGGTGCTCGACGACCTCAACATCGCGGTACCGGGTCCGGATCGGCGCTTCCCAGGTCGTGGTGTGGTTGGCAAGGTCTTCTGGGGACAGGTACCCGCCCTTCGCTTGCACTGCGGCGGCGATGCGCTCGGCCAGCGGACCGCGGTAGAGGGCATCGCTGCCTCCCTCTGCGACTAGGCGAAAGATCCCGGCCAGCTCAGGCTGGCGCCGGATCTGCCCTGGCTTCGGTGCGGGTAGGTAGGCCCGCGCCGCTGCTTCGTCCCGGGAGAGCTTGTCAACCGATGCCTGCCATTGTGCGCTGACCCGTTCGCTGACGGGAAACCCTGCCTCGGCCGTGGCGATGGCCGGCGCCAGGCACTGCCCCAAGCTCATGGTGCCAAATCGCGCCAACAGCGCCTCCCAGCCTCCGACAGTGCCCGGGACCGTCACCGGCAGCGGCCCAGTGGCTGGGATCTCTTTCAGGCCAAGGCGCTGTGCCTCCTCCAGCCCAAAGGCGGCCGGCGCCCTCCCGCTGCCGTTCATGGCCGAGACCCGGCCTGACGCGGCCTTGTAGACCAGGGCAAAGCAGTCGCCCCCGATGCCCGTCGACATGGGCTCCACCACGTTCAGCATGGCCGCCGTGGTGACCGCTGCATCGGCCGCATTGCCACCGTCCATGAGGGCGCGCAGCCCGGCCATAGCCGCCAGAGGCTGGCTGGTCGCCACCATGCCCTGCCGAGCCAGCACGGCCGAACGCCGCGACCCAAAACGTAGAGATGCCATCCTGTCAGACCTCCTCAATCTCGAATGCGGATCGACCAGGGCGCCAGGGCCAGGATCCCCTCGCGCAAAAGGGCCTGCAGCCCGGCCAGCCATTCCCCGGCGGCCTCGGCCGAGGCCAGGGGCAGCTGGGGCTGTTTGGGCGCGGGAAGATTGACCAAGGGCGCGTGGCGGTTAGGCGGCACGCCGGCCAGTTCGCGGGCCTGCTCGGCTGCCCGCTGCAGGTCGCCCAGGGCGTCGACCAGGCCATGCTCGAGGGCCTGCTCCCCTGTCCAGACGCGGCCTCGGGCGACGGCCTCCACCTCTTGTTCGGTCATGTCCCGCCCCGCGGCGACCCGCGCCTTGAAGAGCGCATAGCCGGCGCCCAGCTCTGCGCGGATCTTGGCCCGTTGTTCCTCGGTGAAAGGGGCTGTGTCGGAGTACAGGCCCGCCGCCTTGCCCCGGGAGACGACCTCGCGGTGGGCACCAAGCTTGTCATAGAGGCCCTGTGTCACGATCTTGCCCCCCCAGATGCCGATGGAGCCGGTCAGCGTCGCCGGCTGGGCGACGACGTAGCTGGCGGGCACCGATACGTAGTAGCCGCCCGAGGCGGCTTGGTTGCTCATGTACACGACCACCGGCATTTGCTGGCGCAGCCGGTCGACTTCGCGCCAGATCAGGTCGGAAGCCAGCGACGAACCCCCCGGCGAGTCGACGTGGAGCACCACCGCGGCCAGCTTGCGGCTGCGGGCTGCTGCCCGCAGTTGGGCAGTCACCGTATCTGAGCCTGCCTGTCTGCCCGGCACGGGCAGTGGCAGGGGCATTGGCATGGGTGGCTGCCGGCTGGAGCCTGGGACGATCATGCCTTCCAGGGAGATCACGCCGATGGCGCGACGGCTGCGCCAGCGCCGGGGGCGTACTAGGCGCTTCCGGACCGCTTCCCAGGTGATGAGGGCCGCGGGGTCCCCTGACGAGCCCAGCCGGGCAGGCAACTCATCTTCGTAGCAGATGCCGTCTACCAGCCCTGCCTCCACCGCCTCCTCCGGCTGCAGGGGTACTCGATCCAGGAGGTCGCACACCTGCTCCGGCTCCAACTCGCGCCCCTGGGCGATGCCGCCCAACACGCCGTCATAGATGGAGTCGAGCAGCGACTCGAGCATTTCTCGGTGCGGCTCGGTCATCTCTGAGCGCCGGAACGTGTCAGGCGATACTTTGTATTCGGCGATCGACTCCAGATCCGCCTCGATGCCCACGCGAGCCAGCACATCCTTCAGAAAGACCGGCTCAGACCAAAGGCCGGCGGTCTGCAGCCCGCCGCTCTCAGGGACAAAGACCCGGTTGCAGGCGGTCGCCAGGTAGTAAGGCCACATGCCGCTGTCCGCCAGGTAGGCGACGGCCTCCTTGCCTGTCTGCTCGAAACGGAGCACAGCCTGGCGCAAACTGGCCAGGGTGGCGGGCTGGGCCGAGAGGTTGCTGATGACCAGGATCGCGCCCTCCACGCGGGGATCCTGGCCAATGCGCTCTAAAGCATCGTTGAACGATTCGACGCTCGGCGGGGGCGAGGGCCAGGGCAGGAGGGAGAGGGGGAACGGCCGCTCCCGGGCCGGCACCCGTTCCGGATAGCTGCCCTGGACGCGCAACACGACATAATCTAGGCCCTTGCCGCGTAGCCGCCGGAACCCGTTGCTGAGGGCCAGCCGGGCATTGCGGAAGAGATCCGAGATCCGTATTCGTTCCGACATCTCACCTCCGATTCGCATCGCTACGCTCGCGCGGGATAACGGATCGCCCGGCGTACTCGTGCCGGCCCTGCCTGCCGCGGCTTTCTTCCGGCCCGTTCGCTGCTGACCGCGCGGCGCTGGATAGGGAATCTGTGTGATAGCTTATGGCGTCGGTGCCCAGGAGATCCGCTCCTCCACCCAGCCCTGGACCTCGTGGCTTGCCGCCCCGCGAACCTTGCCATCCAAGGGGCCGCCGATGGGAAACAGACGCTGCAATCGGGTTCCATCCCGGCGGACGATCCACACCCCCCAGGCGCCGTCCCGGTCGGACACAAAGGCCACGTAGAGGCCGTCGGGCGACCAGGTGGGCAAGCCGTCGTTGGCCGGGTTCAAGCTCAATGCCCTCAGCCCACTGCCGTCCAGGTTGGCAAGATAGACGTTCCAGTTGTTCTCATCCCATGACATGAACACCAGGCTTTCGCCGCCGGGAGAGGCCTCGGCGTTCGTCTCGCTCGTGCCCGCGATGATCTGGCGCGGCCGAGAGCCATCGGCCTGCATGAGCAGGATCCCACACGAGTTGCCCAGGCAGCCGGTGTACAGGATCCGGCCGCCCGGCGTCCAGGAGGGCGCCGATCCCAGGACGGCGCTGGCCCCCCGGACCAGGGGGCGGACTTCGACGCCGTAGGTGCGATAGAGACGGGGCTGACGGTCGGCCTCCTGGCGCGACTGGAACACGTAGCTCTGGCCCTGGGCGTCCACGCTCGGGCGGGCTGCCTCGATCTGACCGGTGATCCGCCACAGGCGTTGATCCTCGAGGAACAGCACAAAGACGCCCTTATCATCCGGTTTCCAGGAGTGGTAGACGATGTGGTGCCCGCTGGGCAGGTAATCGGGCTGGCTGGCTTCGGCGACGACGAGGCGGCAACTGCCACCGTCCACTTGGCAGGCGTAGATGTCGTAGGTGCCCCGGGCCGGGTCAAAGCGTGGGAACGCGATCTGGCCGCTGGGTTCGGGCCAGGTAGTCGGCGCTGGCGTGGCGCTGAGGCGAGGTGCCTTCTCAGTCGGTGCCGCCTGGGTTGCCGTCACAGTGGGTCCCTCGACCGAGGTTGCCGCGGTTGGGCGGCTGGTGTCCACCGGCGCCGCCGGGACGGAGGGACCGGCGGGCGCCGTCGCCTCTGTCTGGCTGGGCTGCATGCTGGCTGTCGCCGTTGGTGGGGTTGGCGCCTGCCCAGCGAGGACCGAGTAGAGCCCGGCGGCCAGGAGGATCGCTAGGCTGAGGGCACCCACCCACAAGAGCCAATGCCGCCGCCTCTCCTGGCTGACCAGTGGCGAACTTGTCGCCCCAGCGCTTCTGGGCGCCAGCGTCGGAGATTCGGGCGCCTGTGCGGGTGCGATGGTTCGTGGCCTGCTCTTGCGGCGCACATGCGCCATGAGCTCGCTGGCATTCCTGTAGTCAGGATCGGTCTCGAGGATCTGGCGTAGCTGGCCCTCGGCTTCATCCCAACGGCCGCTCTCGAGGGCCCGGCTTGCAGCCCGGTACAGGCTCCCCAGGCGGATTTGCTGGCCCGCCGCGCCCAGTTGCTCGGCTGCGTCCTTGTATGCGGGATTCGAGCGCAGGATATGGCTGTAGAGGTCTACTGCTTCGTGCCAGTGGCCGGCAGCCATGGCCTGCTGTGCCTGGTCATAGAGCGCTGGCAGGTCCGGGCCTGGTCGCGCTACTTCGTCCAAGTCTATACACACTTCCTGCCCGTCTGGGGCCTCGATGGCGTCGATGGCCTCCACCAGCTCGCCAGGGGTCTGGAAACGGTCCTCTGGGCGCTTGGCCATGGCCCGGTTGACCAGTTCCACGACCGAAGGAGGGACGCCGGGACGGATCTGCTCCAGGGACGGGGGCGTGGCGGCGACGTGCTGGCTCACCACAGCCCAGGGTGTGTCCCCCTGGAACGGCAGCTCGCCGCTCAACATCCTGTACAGCACGATGCCGAGGGAATAGATGTCGGCGCGTATGTCGACTGGCCGGCCCATGACCTGTTCGGGGGCCGCATAATTGGGCGATCCGACGAATCCTGACACGGTCAGGTTGGGCGAGCTTTGGGCCCGGGCGATGCCAAAGTCGAGGACCCGCGCGCTGCCGTCGGGGAGGACCATGATGTTTGACGGCTTGATGTCGCGGTGGACGACGCCGTGGCGGTGGGCATGTTCCAGGGCCAGGGCGACTTGGCGGGCCAGCTCCAGGGCGCGGTGGCAGGGCAGCGCACCTCCCTCTTCCAACAGCTGGCCCAGGTCCTGGCCTGGCACAAACTCCATGACCAGGTAGTGTGTGTCCTGGTCCGCCCCATAGTCCAGGACGTGGACGATGTGCGCCTGGGGCTCCGACTGGGACAGGGCCATAGACAGCCGTGCCTCCTGGCCAAAACGCTGAAGGAAGCCCGTGTCCTGGCTGTGCTGCGGATAGAGGATCTTGACCGCGACCTCCCCCCCTTGGATGAGGTCCTCGGCCAGGTAGACCCAGGCCATGCCGCCGCTGCCCAGCTCCGCGATCAGTTTGTAGCGATTGCTTAGAATGCGACCGATCATCTTCCTGCCAGGGCCCACGTCTGCTGCAGTGATCTGTTGGATGGACCGATCCATTATAACCGAGTTTGGTGGGCGCGACAAATGGGCTGACGGGGCACATGCCAAGGCCGTGCTGTCCGTGCCTGGGAGAATTCCATCAAATCTGCAAAAAGGCTCCATGGGATCTCCATATGTTTCTGCTAGAATAGGTCAGGTATTCGAAACGGCCCCAATGCGTGGGGTCCCAGAACACAGAATAGGAGGGTGCTTATGAAAAAGGTTTGGAAGCTGGTCGGGATTGCCACATTGGTGGCGGTCCTGGGGGTCGCGGCGGTGGGGGCGGTGGCCTTTGCCCAGGATGACGAGGGCTCGGGCTTTCCGTTCAATTTCCACCAGCGATTCCGGGAGGCGGTGGCCGGGATCCTGGGTGTCACCGTCGACGAGTACGATGCCGCTCTCGATCAGGCCCAGGGTCAGGTGGTCGATGAGGCCCAGGCAGAGGGCTGGCTGACTGAGGAGCAGGCCGAGTTGCTGCGCTGGCGCCTCGAGCAGGCACCGGACATGGGCCGGATGGACATGGGCAAGGCCCTGCATGGATTTACGCGGGGCATCGGCCGGCCGGGTGATAGCCTGGTCTCCACCGCTGCCGACGTGCTGGACATGTCCCTGACCGATCTGCTCACGGAGCTTCAGGATGGCCAGAGCATCGCCGATGTCGCTGGCGAGAAGGGCGTGGCCACACAAGAGATCGTCGATGCCTACCTGGCCCAGATCCGCGAGGACGTGGACGAGGCGGTCGCCGAGGGCGACATGACCCAGACCCAGGCCGACTACTACCTGCAGCGAGCCGAGGAAAGGGCGGTCGACCAGCTGGACAATACCTGGGAAGGCGGGCCGCAGGGTTTTGACGGGGGCCATGGCGGAAGGATGCGCTTTCCTGGTCTGGGCGGATTCTAGCCGTCCCACCGCCGGTTGAGAAAGGGGCAGACGCGCGAGGACAGCAAGTGACCCTCGAAGAGACAACCGTCTGCCCCTCGAAGGGAGGGGACCCGAACCAAGACGAGTAGCTTCTTGCACGACCATCTTGCGGGCGAAAGCGGGGGAGCCCTGGCGAACGTCAGGGCTCCCTCGTCCTTTTCGGCGCCGCCCCGCCGCAAACTCCACAAGGTGCACACCAATTCTCCATCAGATCTCCACATCTTCATGGTATCATGATGGTTGGCCCGACGCAGAGCATGGCGCGGCCCGGAGAGGGAACGGAAGAACCTCATGTCTCGTTGCAGTCAGTCACTATATGGCACGGCACGCCCGTGCCACTGCCGCTGAGGACCAGATCGATGCCCGGCCTGGTCTCAGTTTTCTCCCTGTTCTCCCTGGCAGCTCGGCGGCTGTGGAATCAGCGGCTGCTGATGCTTTGCCTTCTGCTGGGACTGGTGGCGGCTGTTGGCCTCCTGTCAAGCATCCCGCTCTATGCCGATGCCGCCCAGAACCGCCTCCTGCAGGGTGAGCTGGCCACCGCCGATGCCGGATCAGAGGAAGGTGCCGGGACGGTCCGCCCGCCCTTCTCTTTTCTGTGGCGCTACATCGGCGCCTGGCACGGCAACGTGGGTTGGCAGGAATATGAGCCGGTTGATGCCTATTTGGTCGACCAGGCGCCGTCGATCATCGGCTTGGACCTGGAAACCCAGCTTCGGCACGTCACGACCGACAAGATGCGCCTCTTTCCTACCGAGGAGGTCGCCTTTGTCCCCGATGAGCCGCTTCTGTGGGCCAGCCTCGGGTTTGTCACTGGCCTGCAGGAACACATCCAGGTCGTAGAGGGCGCGTTCCCGACCACCAGCCAGGGCGGCGAGCCTACCGAAGTCCTGGTCAGCCGGGCGACTGCCGATCTGCTGGGCCTCCAGATCGGCGAGATCTATACCCTGTTTGCGACAGGGGGCGCCGGCGCGCAGATCCCGATCCGCATCGCCGGGGTGTGGCAGGCCAGCGACGAGCATGAGTCCTTCTGGTTCTACCAGCCCGACGCTTTTGACGAAGTCTTGCTCACGTCGGAGGAGGCGTTTACCGGGCAGGTCGTGCCCATGCTGGACACCCCCGTGGCCACGGCCGTCTGGTACCAGATCTACGATGGCAGCCGGGTCCGGCCGGCCACGGTCAACGGGCTGCTGGAGAATGTGAGCGCTGTAGAGGCGCGCGTCAACGTCCTCCTCAACAACACGACCCTCGACGTCTCGCCTGTGCCGGCTTTGAAGAGCTATGGCCAATCGGCCAGCCTGCTAACGCTGGTGCTGACCATCTTTAGCCTGCCGGTGATCGGTCTGGTTGGCTATTTCATCAGTCTGATCGCGGGCATGGTGGTCCAACGCGGCCAGTCCGAAATCGCCATCATGCGTAGCCGGGGCATCAGCCGGCGCAAGATCGTCAACCTCTACCTGCTCGAAGGGCTGCTGCTGGGTGGACTGGGCCTGGCTGGTGGGCTGCTGCTCGGTCGCTGGATGGCCCAGCTCATGAGCCGTACCCACACCTTTCTCGACCCGTCTATTCTGACGGGCAGCAGCGCCCAGCCGATGGCCATCGTCTTTACGCCCACATCTCTCGGCTACGGCTTGTTGGGCGTCGTCCTGACCCTGGTGGCCCTCCTGGTTCCGGCCCTGCTCGTGGCCCGGCATTCCATCGTGACCCTGCGTTGGGAGCAGGCGCGCTCGATGTTGGCGCCGGTCTGGCAGCGCTATTTCCTGGACATCATCCTCCTGGTGCCGCCCTTCTACGGCTGGTACCAACTGGCAAAGCAGGGCAGCATCAGCCTTGGGTCGGGCGGAAGCGATCCCTTCTCCAATCCGCTGCTGTTCCTGGTCCCGGTGCTTTTCTGCTTCTCGCTCGGCCTTCTCTTCCTGCGCTTCTTTCCGCTACTGATGAAGCTCCTGGCCAGGCTGGCTGCCTGGCTACCAGGCACGACGCTGCTCCTCACGCTGCGCCAGTTGGCCCGCTCCACGACCCAGTACGCCGGTCCCCTGTTGCTACTGAGCCTGACCGTCAGCCTGGCGACCTTTACCGCCTCCATGGCTGTGACCCTGGACGAGCACCTGTGGGACCAGGTCTACTATCAGATCGGCGCTGATCTGAACCTGGCCGAGCTGGGTGAAAGCACCGATGAGACGGAGACGGTGGTCCTTCCGGGTCAGGAGACGACGACGGAGGAGGCATCGGAAGATGAGCCGTTGTGGCTCTTCCTGCCTGTCGGCGAGCATCTGGAGGTGCCAGGCGTGCAGGCCGCAGCACGTGTCGGCGACTATAGCGCGACGGCCAGCATCGGCGGCCGCCAGCAGGCCGGCCAGATCCTGGGCATCGACCGGATCGATCTGCCAGGCGTTGCTTTTTTCCGACCGGATTTCGCCTTCAACGAATCGCTGGGCGAATTGATGAACCGGCTGGCCGTGGCTTCCGACGGCATCCTGGTCAGCAGCAGCTATCTGGCACAGCAGGGGTTGACGGTGGGCGATCCGTTGCGCCTGACGGTCGGGGCGGCTGGCGACTATGCCGAGGTGTCGTTTACCATCGTCGGCTCGC
>Ga0316577_10001934_pt1 | contig 10042 bp, 8 predicted proteins | sample S5NA_FD_203073 | JGI IMG/M metagenome (GOLD analysis project Ga0316577, IMG submission 203073) | Rhizosphere microbial communities from salt marsh grasses in Alabama, United States - S5-7_050615r2r1 | ecosystem: Host-associated > Plants > Roots > Rhizosphere | place: USA: Alabama | collected... | reverse complement strand
GGAGCGCAAGGCCCCAAGGGCAACCCTCAACTCGGGAAAGCGCCGGGCTTCCCTTGCCCACTGCAAGGCAGCAACGAAATGTTCCCGGGCCTCAACGGGCCACTCGGGCCCAGGGCCGCCAGGCCAAGCACGGCCGCCAGGCCAAATTCCCGCGAGACAACGGCATCCAGATACGCCAGATCTGAGCTCTCTTTCAGATGTTGGTACGCCTGGTCAAATGTAGCTTCGACCAGGGGCAACTCACCGAGCAATAGCTCCCCAAGCTGTCGCTGCTCGCCCTTGCCGATGATTCCAGCCCGACGGCCGATTGTGAGGTTCCGGTTTCCCGCGAACCCCTGCATTTTATTGAAACATGCGGCCAGTACCGGGTCAGGCGCCTTCCGGGATGATGGGTATCCAGATGGTCACGGTGGTGCCCTGACCTTCACGACTGCGAATTTCGATCTCGCCACCGTGCTCGCGGACGATCTCGTAGCAGACGTAGAGCCCCAGGCCCGAGCCTTCCGGCTTGGTGGTGAAAAAGGGCTCGAACAGTTGCTGCTGCACCTCGGGCGACATGCCCTCGCCGCTGTCCTGCACATCGATGCGCACGGCGGGGATGGAGCTTCCGTCCCTATGAGGCATCATGTCACGATCGAGGCACAAGGTCACGGTGCCTCCGGCGGGCATCGCCTCCGTGGCGTTGAGCAGAAGGTTCAAAAAGACCTGTTGCAGTTGGTCCGCGTGTACAGGCAGCGCCGGCAGCCGGCTGCTTCGCTGCCACTCGACGGTTACATCATGCTTCGTGAACTCAAAACGGGTCAGGTCGACCACCACCTCCAGGACATCCTGGACGTCCGCGAGCACGGGCTGCTCGCGGTGAGGCGCGTAAAACTCGCGCATACGTCGCACGAGGGTAGCGATCCGCTCGATCTCTTTCATGGCGACAGCCAGGTACGGGCCCACTGCCCCCTGGTCCATGACCGGGTCCAGCCCTTCCTGGGCCAGGGCCAGGCAGCCGAGGACCGATTGCAGGGGGTTGTTGATCTCGTGACTCAGCGAAGCGCTGAGGCGGCCCAGGGCAGCCACCTTTTCGTTCTGGACCAGCAGCGCCTGGGTCTCTTCGCGCCGGCGCAGCAGGTCGCGCACCTCGCGATACAACTGCGCATTACGCAGGGCCTGGCCGGCCCGGCCCGCCGCCGCGTGCGCCAGGGCCACGTCGTCATCGCCAAAATCGGCGCCGGCCAGTACCAGGTCAGCCAGTGGGCCGTCGCCGACGTCGACGGGCACCACGAGCAGGTCGCTACCCCAGGGTGTGGAGGATCGGGAGACAGAGCGCGGTACCTCCGGCGCGTCCCCGCGCGCCCTGGCGAGCGCTTCGAGTGGTCGCTGCCAGCGGCCATAGGCGGCCGAGGCCCCCACATCGGTCCAGCCCTCGTCGAGGGTCAGCACCTGGCCCGCAGGGCCGTGCACCCAGGCCGCATAGGGCAACAGGAAGGCTTCCTCCGCGCCGGCCGTGGCGGCGATCTGCTCCAGGGCCAGGCGGGCAACCATATCCAGATCGAGGCTGGCCGACAGGGCGCGGTCGAGGCCAACCAGCATTTCCAGGCGGTCCACCTGGCGGGCCTGCTGGTGGAGCCGGGCGTTGCGCAGGGCCAGGGCTACCTGCTGGCCCACGGCCAGGAGCAAAGGTTCATCCCGGTCCTCCAGCGAGCGCTCGCGGTCCCAGGCCAGGGTCAGGATGCCGAGGGCCTGCTCGCGAGCGATCAGCGGCAGGCAGACGAGGCTGTGCAGGCCGGCCTCAGCCAGGGCACCTGCGGGCTCCTGCTCGCAGCGGATGGCAGCGGCCGGGCTGGCTCCACCCTCCGCTCCACCAGCAAAGAGGGCCGTGCAGCCGGGGCAGGTCGACAGGTAGGGAGCCAGGGCCCCGGCCTCGATCTGGATCCCCCGGCTGGCCAGCACCGGCAAGGGATCCCCAGAGGGCTCGGCGGCCAGGGTGAGCCAGCCAGCGGTCATGTCGAACACCCGCAGCAGCACCTCGAGCACCCGGCCGGCCAGCTCGGCCGGGTCCAGCGAGGTGACGAGGCTGGCGGCTACCGCATACAGGGCACTCTGCTCGTCGGCGTAGCGCTGCAGCGCCTGCCGGGCTTCGTACTCGGCCGTGACGTCGCTCACCGCTGCCCGCCAGCGGTGGCCGACCTCCCGGCCCGCCTCGGACACCACCCCCTCGATCCGCGCCCGAAAGCGGGTTCCGTCTGCCCGCACCAGGTCGAGCTCTACCGTCTCTGGCCCGCTGCTGGCCAACAGGCGCAGCAGGAAAAAGTGAAAGGTCTCCTGGTCGCTGGGGGCGACCAGCCTATGAAAGGGCCGGCCCATCAGGGCATGAGCCGCGGCGGCGACGAGGTCCAGGCCGGTCGCATTGACCCGGCCGATGGCGCCCTCCTTATCGACGGTGAAATACCCCACCGGCGCCCCGTCGTACAGCGCCGCGTACTCGTCGCGGGCCAGCGCCAGGGCCTGCTGCGTCTCGCGCAGGGCTTCGTTCTGCAGCTCCAGCTCGATCTGGTGCACCTGGAGCTCGTGGACCAGATCCTGCAGATCCTCCGGCGCAAAGCTCTCCAGGTCTGGCTTCTGCCCCTTCAGGATGGCCTCGGCCTGGCGGCGCAGGCGGGCGGGTCTCGGATCGTTGCTATCAGACATCGCTGCTCCATTCCGTCGCCCTGTCGCAGGACCCCGGGGGGGGGGGCGGCGCCGGGCCGTCATCCTTCACTCTCCTCGATGGCCAGCAGGATCAGGTCCGGCCGGCCGTCGCTGCCGACCAGCCGCCGGGCGTTGAGAACCATCCTCCGCCAGCCCAGATCCTCGAATTCGTGCTCCACCTCGAACCCCTCGATGACGGCATTTTCGGGGATAATCTCCTCCAACAACTCTCTCAGCCGGGAGATGTCCCACTGCCGGTCGCCCAGGTCGTAGAGCAGGCTGCCCTTGGTCGTTCCGGCGTCCAGGTGAAACGTGTCGTAGAAGGCGCGGTTGGCCTCCTGGACCCTCAGATTGGCGTCGAGAACCACCAAGGGCTGGTGCACGGTGTTGACCACCTCTGCGGCAAACTCCCGGGCCTGGCGCAGCGCCTGCTCGACCTCCTTTTGCCGGGTGATGTCGGTAAAGGTGAGCACGATGCCGCCGATGGCGTCTTCAGCGGTGCGGTAGGGCTGGATGCGCATCCAGAACCACTGCCCATCTTGGGTCTGTACCTCTTCCTGGCAAGGCACCAGGCGCTCAAAAACGTCGCGAGCCATCGCCAGCCAGTCTGCGTCGCGCAGGTTGGACGCGATGTGCTCGATGGGCCGGCCCACGTCGCTGGCCAGGAGGTTGACGATCCGGGTCGCGGATTCGTTATAACGGCGGATCCGGAACTGGCGGTCCAGAAAGATGATGCCCACGTCGATGCTGGCCAGGAGATTGCTCATGTCGTCGTTGACTGCCTGTAGCTCGCGGACCTTAGTCTCCAGTTGGCTGTTCAGGGTAGAGAGCTCTTCGTTGACCGACAGTGCCTCTTCCTGGGCCGTCTGCAGCTCCTCATTGGCGCTCTGCAGCTCCTCGTTGGTGGACTGGATCTCTTCGTTGGACGATTGCAGCTCCTCGACGGTGGCCTGCAGGTACTCGCGCGCGGCCTGCAGCTCCCTCTCCAGGTTGGCCTCGCGCTCGCTGGGACCAGCTCCGGCCTCCGGCGGTGGGGCGGGAGGCAAAGCCGGGCGCGGCACCTGGAATGTGACCAGCAACAGGCCCTTGATCGAGAGCAGGGGGTCGAGCGGCTGGACGTTCACGCTCACCCACTCAGCTTGACGCTCCAGCTCGAAGCGCAGCGCCTCCTCGCGGACCATCTCGGTCGAGGCGGCCGCCCGGCGGATGGCGGCCATGAGCGGCATGCGCAGCCCTTCGCGCAGCATACGCACGACGTGCCAGGGTCCGGCCTCTCCGGCGGCCGGCTCGAGGTATCGGCCGATCCGGCCGTAGACAAAGAGGATCTCGCCCTCCTGGTTTACCACCAGGCTGGGCGGCATGTAGTTCTCCAATAAGACATGTTCCACCACCTGGCGAGTGGTGCTCTGCCGGGGAACGGGCGGCACGAAAGCCGGGGCGGTGTGAATTACCCGCCGCTCGGCCACATCCGCCAGGGGCGACAGCTGCACCTGGCCCTCCAGGCGGCGATAGATGCGCCACTTGCGGTTCACCACCTCAAAGTAGGAAGCTACCTGGGCCGGTGTCTCGGAGCTGCCCAGAAAGAGATAGCCACCTGGCTTGAGGGCATAGGCCAACGTCCCCAGGACGGCCTGCTGCAGCACCGGCTCCAGGTAGATGAGCAGGTTTCGGCAACTGACCAGGTCAAGCCGGGAAAAGGGCGGGTCCTTGGCAATACTCTGCGGGGCAAAAACGATCATTTTGCGCACTTGATCGCTCATCTCGTAGACGTCATCCTCCCGCGTGAAAAACCGCTGCAGCCGCTCCGGGGATACACGAGCGGAAATCGTCGAGGGGTAGATGCCGCGCCGGGCCCGGGCAATAGCCTCCTCGTCGATGTCGGTGGCAAAGATCTGGACACGCGCCGCTGCCGCGTGTTCCTCCAGGTACTCACGGATGAGCATGGCGATGGAATAGGCTTCCTCGCCCGTGGCGCAGGCCGGCACCCAGACGCGAAAAGGATCGTCGCTCTGCCGGCCCTCCAGCAACGCCGGCAGGGCCTGCTCCCTGAGCGCTTTGAAGGCCTCCGGGTCACGGAAAAACTCGGTGACGCTGATCAGCATCTCCTGGAAAAGGGCCTGCACCTCTTCGGGGTTGCGGTCCAAAAAGCGGCCATATTCGTCGAGGTTCTTGGCCTGCTGCAGCAACATGCGGCGCTGGATACGACGTCGCACCGTGCTCTGCTTGTAGAGGCCAAAATCGTGGCCGGTTCGGGCCGACAGAATGGCCAGAATCCGCCTCATCGCACCCCACTCTGCATCCGCGCTCGGGCCGTGTGGCATCTGGCGCTCGTCGCGCAGATAGGCAGCATAGGTCAGCAGCAGGGGCGGCATGTCGCCGGGTCCCACGACATAGTCCACCAGGCCGGTCTCGATGGCATTGCGCGGCATGCTGGTATGCTCAGCCGTATCCGGCGCCTGGACGATGGTCAGCCCGCCCCTCTCCTTGAGGGTCCGCAACCCCAGGGTGCCGTCGGCGCCCGCGCCGGAAAGAATGATGCCGATGGCCGCCTCGCCCCGGTCCTCGGCCAGCGAACGGAAAAAGAGGTCGATGGGCAGGTGCAATTCGTCGGCCCCATCCCGCTTTTGTACGTGGAGCACACCGTCTGCGATCGATAGGTCGTGGCCAGGGGCAATGACATAGACCCTATTTGGCGCCACGGGCGTTCCCTCTGCCGCCAGGTGGACCTTCATAGCCGTGTGCCGGGCCAGGAGTTCGGGCAACATGCTCAGGCTTTGCGGCGAGAGGTGCTGGATGACGACAAAGGCCAGGCCGCTGTCGACCGGCATCGCATCCAGGAATTCGCTCAGGGGCTGGAGCCCGCCGGCAGAGGCACCGATGCCGGCGACGGCCAGGGCCAGAGGCTCTTTCTCTTCACCGCTTCCGGACCCAGTCCGGGGCGAGGCGGCATTGCCTTCGGGCATGTTGTCTGCCTGGGCTTGGCCGGGCTCGTCCCCCCGCATCGGCGAACCGTCCTTCTGCTCAGCCATGACCTCCCTCCTCTCCGTCCCTTTCCGGACCAAGGTGGCGTGAATACAAGCTGTCTTTGGGGATTTGGTGCGCTGGAGCCACTTTGTTCCGGCAACAAGTACGTAGTGAAAGGTTCCCTACACGAACATCGGCGCTTTAGGTGCAAGGCTTTACAAGGAACTTTTCATCACTAGTTTAGTATAGCACAGTTGCTATGGGACGGCAAAAACGCCGCCGCGGCCATTCGAAGCTAAAGGCTGGGGCTTGGATAAGGGAAACGGACAACCATGGTACAGGTCCATGGCCATGGAGACGGATGTCCTCTATCCGCCGGATCTCGGGGTCGCTGCTGGACTGCGCCGATACTATCGGATGACCTGGCGCAGCCCACATCGAGGTGCCCCGGCGGGATTTGAGGTCCCCCGGGGCACCCGTTATTCATAGCAAGGGAGAAACTGGGACATTTCACAGAGGGCAGATCTCTGAGAAATATCAAGGTGTACCGTCAATCTTGGTAGTACCCCTGGTTGTGCTCCCGATCTGATCATGTTCTTCGCGGCTGGTTCGGGCGCTTTGCTCGCGAGTGGCTTTCCGATCCAAAGCCGTCATAGTCAAAGCCAGGCAACCGCCGCCGCTCGATCTGTTTGCCCAGGACCCTTTCAATCTCGCGTACCAGCGACTCATCGCCGGGGGCCATGAAGGTGAAAGCTTCGCCCGTCTGATGGGCGCGGCCAGTACGCCCGATGCGATGCGTGTAGGCATCTACGGTATCGGGTATGTCAAAGTTAATCACGTGCGAGATGTCGGAAACGTCAATGCCGCGGGAAGCGATGTCGGTGGCGACCAGAATGTCATATCGGCCGTCTCGGAAGCCATCGAGCGCCTGCTGGCGCCGATTCTGTGACATGTTGCCTTGCAGCGCCGAGACACGATAGCGGCGCTTCTCCAGGTCGCGGGCCAGATTGCGGGCACGGTACTTGGTCCGGGTAAAGATCAGCACGCGACCTGTGGCCGTCTGGTCCAGGGTGGCCAGCAGCAGCTGTTTCTTGAGCCTTTGCGACACGGGATATAGGGCGTGTGAAACGGTCTCCACCGGGGCAATCACGCCAATCTGCACGGTAACTGGGTTCTTGAGAATGCTGCCGGCCAGATCGCGGATCTCTCGGGGCATGGTAGCCGAAAAAAAGAGTGTCTGCCGTCGCACTGGCACGAGCTTCAGGATGCGGCGAATGTCGGGCAGAAAGCCCATATCGCACATCCGATCCGCTTCGTCCAGGACCAGCACCTCGACGTGTGACAGGTCAATGCTGCGGTCGCCGGCCAGATCGAGCAGGCGGCCCGGGCAGGCGACGACGATATCGGCGCCGCGCCGCAGGGCCTCGACCTGGCGGGTCCTGCTGACGCCGCCATATACGGTGACACTGCGCACGCGCATTCTCCGGCCCAGTTCGACCGTTGCTTCGTGGATCTGTTCGGCCAGCTCGCGGGTGGGCGCTACGACAAGCGCGCGCACCCGGCCACGGGGACCTTGGGTCAGCCGTTGCAGAATGGGCAGGACAAAGGCCGCCGTTTTGCCGGTGCCGGTTTGAGCCACGCCCAATACGTCATGGCCCTTGAGCACGGCAGGAAGTGCCTGCTGCTGAATGGGGGTCGGCGTGGTGAATCCAGCCGCCTTGATGCCCGCGCGGATGCGCGGGTCAAAAGAGAATTGTTCAAAATCCAAGTTCAGTACTCCTTGACTGTGGAGCCAAGTCGCACTCTTGACTCTGATAGATTCGGGCATGTCGCCCGTCTAGGTCCAGCCTGGTACAAAAAACACCGCCCCGATTTCGTGAATCGGAGCGGTGAAAGGCGCCAGGCCGATTGACTTAACCAACGGTAAAAAGTATATCAGCGAATGATATTCGTGTCAAGTCCGGCGGTGACAGTGATTGCGCAGGTATCCCAGACCTGGCGAAGGAGCTCCTTGCTTACGATCGGCATGGCTTTTACCATACCCTTGCAGAAATTTGACAGAACTTGGTGGCTGTGTTATCATGCTGGTGTAGGATGAAGTAAGAATCTGGTTCGATCAAAGAAGATGGGCACCCAGACTATTACCAGTCTGGGTGCTCTTTCTATGTCAAGCCCGGCTGCGCCTTCCTCCTAACAAAATACGTGAAAGGTGTACAATGTCTGAAAGAGCAACTGGAACCGTCAAATGGTTCAATGGAGCCAAAGGCTATGGCTTCATCGAGCGGGAGGCAGGCCCTGATCTGTTTGTCCATCACTCCGCCATCCGCGGCGAAGGCTTCCGCAACCTGGAAGAGGGGCAGAGTGTCGAGTTCAACGTCGAGCAGGGTCCGAAGGGACTGCAAGCCACCGACGTAGCCGTGCGTGGCTGGTAGGAGACCTCATGGCACAAAAAGTATACGTCGGCAACTTGAGCTACAACACCACCGAGAGCACACTGCGCACCCTGTTCGCCGAGTACGGCGAGATTGAATCGGTCAACCTGATCACCGACCGCGACACAGGCCGGCCCAAGGGCTTTGCCTTCGTCGAGATGTCGACAGAGCAAGCCGCCCAGGCGGCCATCAGCGCGCTGAACGGCAAGTCGGTCGATGACCGCGAGATCAAGGTGGACAAGGCCAATCCGCCGCGCGAGCGGCGCGGCGGTCAACGGGGGCGTTCTCGCTGGTAAAAAGTCGCCAGGGAGCACTAGACCAGCAGGGAACCACGGACCGTCGGTACGTGTGTGTCATGCACCTGCGGACCAACGCATAAGTATTACACCGCAGCGCGGGCCGGAAACATCCCGGTCCGCGCTGTTTGGTTAGAGGGGACTGGAAACAGCCCCAGGAGTGCAAGAGTGAAAATTGTAACCGACAGTGGCATAGACCTCCTCTTTCCCCCCGAACGATTGGCCGAATTGGACATTCACGTCGTGCCCCTCGTCGTCACCCTCGACGGACAGTCGTTTCGTGAGAATGTAGACATCCAATCGGACGAATTCTACCGCTTGTTGGCAGCGACTGACAGCTTGCCAACTACGTCGCAGCCTTCGGCCGGAGACTTTGCCGAACTCTATCGACAATTGGCGACCTCTGACCCCGACATTCTGTCGATCCACATGACTTCGGGTCTGAGTGGCACACTCGATGCAGCGCAGGCGGGTGCCAAGCTGGTGCCAGAGGCGAACATCACCTTCGTGGACACCAAGACCCTATCTGCCGCTGCCGGATGGCAGGTGGAGGCAGCGGCCCGCGCGCTCAAGGCCAGTTGGCCCGTAAGGCAGGTCCTGGCACTGTTGGAACGTATTGGTGCTGCCAGCGATAGTGCCTACACCCTCCAGGAACTCAAGTACCTGATCCACGGCGGGCGCATCAGCCACATGAAAGGCTTGATCGCCTCAGTCCTCAACCTCAAGCCGCTGATCGGCGTGGAGAAGGTGAACGGCACCTATGTCCAACTGGGCCAGGAACGAAGCTTCAAAAGAGCCCTCAAGGGACTGGTCGATCGCATCGCGGAACGGCATGCGCCCGGCAGTGCCTTGCGCGTGCAGGTGCTTCACTCACAGAATCCCCAGGGCGCAGCCATGCTGCGTGAGATCCTGGATCAACGCTTTGATTGCACCTGGCTCCCGGTCGGGCCGATGTCTCTGGTGCTGGGCGCCCATACGGGGCCCAGCATGGTGGGCGTTGCCTATGCTCCTGCCGCAGTCTTTGCCGATATACCCTAGCGGGTATCGAACAGCGGGTTAGGATGGGCATTGTCTGGTCAGCATCGCTATCCGGAAAGAGTATCTTGCTGGGCTCCGGGGAGCGCGTGGGGAGGGAAAGCCATGCAGTACTCAGTTGGTGACAAGGTGGTGCATCCACATCATGGACCTGGATGGGTAACGAGTATAGAGCGCAGGGAGATCCTGGATGGGATCAAGCGTTACTATGTGATTGAGATACCGGGCCAGGGATTAACGCTGTGTCTGCCCGTAGGCAAAGCCGACGAGGCCGGCATAAGGCTGGCCATGTCCCAATCGAGGCTCCCACGGGTGCTGAGCATGCTGCGCGGCAGACCCCATCTATTGCCAGAGAACTATCGAGAGCGTCAGGAGCAGATATCCACCCAACTCAAGACAGGCCAGGTGATGCAGTTGGCCAGGGTTGTGCGCGATCTCACCTGGCAGCGGGAGCGAGCCCACCTCACGAAAACCGACTCTGTCTTACTCAAGCAGGGGCGTGATCTCTTGGCCGCTGAGATGGCGTTGGTGTCCGGCGACACCGTCTCTGACGCGAGCAAGCTGATCGAAGCTACAATGACTGCTGCCATAGCGAGCCAACAGGCCTAGTGCATGATTGAGTCTGGTGGTTTGAAT
>Ga0316577_10001933_pt1 | contig 10045 bp, 14 predicted proteins | sample S5NA_FD_203073 | JGI IMG/M metagenome (GOLD analysis project Ga0316577, IMG submission 203073) | Rhizosphere microbial communities from salt marsh grasses in Alabama, United States - S5-7_050615r2r1 | ecosystem: Host-associated > Plants > Roots > Rhizosphere | place: USA: Alabama | collected... | reverse complement strand
GACCGAGCTCGAGGGAGAGGAGGCGGAACGGCTGCGCCGCCTGGGCGCGGAGTTCGGCGCGACCACGGGCCGTCCCCGGCGTCCGGGCTGGTACGACGCCGTCGTCGTGGGCCACGCCGCCGCCGTGAACGGTCTGACGGCTCTCGCCGTCACGAAGCTCGACGTCCTCGACTCCTTCGACGAGCTCCGGCTCGGCGTGGCCTACGAGCTGGACGGCCGACGCTCCGACCGGTTTCCGGACCGGGCCCCCGACCTGGCGCGCGTCCGCCCCGTGTACGAGACCACGCCCGGATGGGGCGTCGAGACGGCCGGATGCCGGAGCTGGGAGGAGCTTCCCGGGGCGGCCCGCGATTATCTGGCGCGCATCGAGCGGATCGCCCGCGTCCCGATCCGTTACGTCTCGGTGGGCTCCGCCCGCGACCAGATCGTGAGGGTGCCGATTCCCCGCGTTGCCTGATCTCCGCACCCCGAGTATACTTCTTGGCTCCCGGCGACCCGGCCCGCTGCGCGCGAGGCGGGCGCCGGCGGGACGCGAGCGCGTTTTAGCCGCATCGCGTCCTTCGATTTTTGGGACGCGTTCCGGGACCGGCCGCGCGCCGTCCGGAGGGAGCGAAGACGTGTTCGAGCAGCTCGGCGAGAGACTGGATGGGGTGTTCCGCGGGCTGAAGAGCCGCGGAGTCCTCACGGCGCCGATGTTGCGCGACGGTCTCCGCGAAGTGCGGCGGGCGCTGCTCGAGGCCGACGTGAACTTCCACGTGGCCCGGGACTTCCTGAAGCGCGTCGAGGAGCGGGCGCTCGGCGAGGACGTCCTGAAGTCGGTGAAGCCCGGCGACCAGGTCGTGAAGATCGTGCACGACGAGCTGGTCGAGGTCCTGGGGGGCGAGGAGGGCGCAGCCGGCCTCGCCGAGGCGACGGTCCCGCCCACGGTCGTGATGCTCGTCGGGCTCCAGGGCTCGGGAAAGACGACCACGGCGGGGAAGCTGGCGCGGCGGCTCGGCCAGGCCGGAAAGCGGCCGCTTCTCGTGGCCTGCGACCCGTACCGGCCGGCGGCGGCCGAGCAGCTCGCGACGCTCGGCGCGTCGATCGACGTGCCGGTCGCGCACGAGCCGGGCGAGCAGGACGTGGCGGCCCTGGCCGGGCGCGCGGTCGCCGCGGCACGGCGCGACGGACGGACGCACGTCATCCTCGACACGGCGGGCCGGCTCCAGGCGGACCGGGCGCTGATGGACGAGCTCGCTGCGCTGAAACGGACGGTCGGGCCGCACGAGGTCCTGTTCGTGGCGGACGGGATGACCGGCCAGGAGGCCGTCCGGATCGCCGAGGGCTTCCACGAGGCCGTGGGGATCACCGGCGTGGTGCTCACGAAGATGGACGGGGACGCCCGCGGAGGCGCGGCGCTCTCGATTCACGGGGTGCTCGGCGTCCCCGTGAAGTTCGTCGGCGTCGGCGAGCGGCTCGAGGACCTCACGGCCTTCGAGCCGAAGCGCATGGCGGGACGGATCCTTCAGATGGGGGACATCGTCGGGCTGGTCGAGAAGGCCCAGCAGACGATCGACGCCGAGACGGAGAAGCGGTTCGAGAAGAAGGTGCTCGGGGGCGAGGAGTTCGACCTCGAGGACTTCCTGCAGGCCGTCCGGCAGATCCAGAAGATGGGTCCGCTGGAAGGCCTGCTGAAGATGATCCCGGGCGTCAAGCCGAAGATGCTCGAGGGGGTCGAGGTCGATCCCCGACGGATCCGGCACATGGAGGCGATCGTGCTCTCCATGACGCCCGAGGAGCGCAAGCGGCCCGAGATGATGAACGGGTCACGCCGGGCGCGGGTCGCCCGGGGTTCCGGCCGGCCGGTGCACGAGGTGAACCGGCTGCTCAAGCAGTTCAAGGAGATGCGGAAGACGATGAAGCAGATGCGGAAGCTCGGCCCCCGTCTCGCGGCGGGCGGCGGGCTCCCCGGACTGCCTCGCTGAGCTTCCGGACGGCGAAAGCCCCCGAAAGGACGACGGACAGGCATGCCCACGACGATTCGACTGCAGCGTACCGGGCGGAAGGCGCAGGCTTCCTTCCGCATCGTCGTCTCCGACTCCGCCGAGTCGCGTGACGGCCCGGCGATCGAGACGATCGGCATCTACAATCCGCGGACCCAGCCTTCGGTGATCCGGCTCGATGCCGCGGCGGCGCTCGGCTGGCTCCACAAGGGAGCGATGCCGAGCGACACGGTGGTCTCGATCTTCCGGAAGACGGGGGTCTGGCAGAAGTTCCAGGCCGGCGAGGCCGCCGACACGTTCGAGGAGCCCGTGATCGAGCTCGGACCTCCGGCCGACGCGCGGCACACCTCGAAGCGGGCCGCGATGGCGGCCGAGGCGCAGAAGGAGCTGGCGAAGCGGCGCGCCGAGGAGAAGGCCGCGGCCGAGGCGGCGGCGAAGAAGGCCGCCGAGGAGGCGCGCAAGAAGAAGGCCGAGGAGAAGGCCGCCGCCGAGGCCGCCGAGAAGGCCGCGGCAGAGGCGGAGTCCGAGTCCGAGGCGCCGGCCGCCGTCGAGGCGGAGGCCGCCGTAGAGGCGGAGGCCGCCACGGAGTCGGAGGCCGCGTCGGAGTCGGAGGCCGCGTCGGAGGCGGCCGCGGACGTCGAGGCACCGGCGGCGGAGTCCGAGGAGGCGGAGGCGGCCGGCTCCGAGGACGAGAGCGAGCCCAAGGAGTAAGTGTCGTCCGGCCGCGAGGCCGAGCGGACGGTGGAGATCGGGGTGGCGCGCCTGCTGCGCGCGCACGGACTCGGCGGGGAGATCTTCGCGAGCCCGACGACGTCGGACGCGGAGACGCTGTTCGTGCCCGGTCGGGTCTTCCGCGTGGCGGCGGACGGTGCCGACGGCCCTCCCGAGCTCGTGCTCGAGTCGGCTCGCCCGCACAAGGGCGGGTTCCTGCTCCGCTTCCTCGGGTACGTGGACCGGGAGGGCGCCGAGTCGCTTCGCGGGCTGGAGATCCTCCTTCCGGAGGACGAGCTCCGGCCGCTCGGGGAGAACGAGTTCTTCCTGCACCAGCTGGTGGGGCTCGAAGCATGGCGGACGGACGGCGAGCGGATCGGACCCGTGCTGGAAGTCTACGAGCTGGGCGGCCAGGTGCTGCTGGGCATCGAGTCGGAGGGCCGGGAGCGTCTGGTTCCGTTCCGGCGGGAGTTGGTGGACCGGGTGGACCTCGCGGCCGGGCGGGTCTGGATCGATCCGCCACCGGGTCTGCTCGAGCTCTGATCCGGATCGCCGGACGCGGAACGGAGAGGGACGGCCGGAGGATGTCGTGCGGATCAACATCCTGACGATCTTCCCGGCCTTCTTCGAGGCCCCGCTCGCGACGAGCATCCTCGGCCGGGCGGTCGAAGCAGGAGTCGCGTCGTACCGGGTGGTGGACCTGCGGGACTACACGCGGGACCGGCACCGGACGGTCGACGACGAGCCGTACGGGGGCGGCGCCGGGATGGTGATGAAGCCCGAGCCGTTCTTCGAGGCGGTGGAGGACCTGTCGCCCGCGGGGCCGGTGGTCCTGCTCAGCCCGCGCGGACGGCGGTTCGACCACGACGCCGCCGTGCGATACGCGGTGCAGGAGGAGCTGACGCTCCTCTGCGGGCACTACAAGGGCGTGGACGAGCGGGTCGCGCTCGGGCTCGCGACGGAGGAGCTGTCCATCGGCGACTTCGTCCTCTCGGGCGGGGAGCCCGCGGCCCTCGTGGTCGCCGACGCGGTCGTCCGGCTGCTGCCGGGCGCGATCGGTGACCACGAGTCGGCGGCGGGCGACTCGTTCTACGACGGGCCGCTGGCGCCGCCGGTGTACACGCGGCCCGCGGAGTACCGGGGCATGAAGGTGCCCGAGGTGCTGCGGTCGGGCGATCACGCGCGGATCGAGGCGTGGCGGCGCGACGAAGCGGAGGGGATCACGCGCGAGCGTCGGCCCGACCTGCTGAGCCGGGAAGACTGACAGAACGAGGGATCGTCGGTTAGATTCACGGGCCGGCCGCGTCGGACGGCCCCGGAAGGAGCGGTACAGTGGATCCGAGAATCGCGGAAATCGAGAAGCAGCAAATCCGGTCCGATCTGCCGGCTTTCGCGCCCGGCGACACGGTGCGCGTGCTGGTCCGGGTGGTCGAGGGCCAGAAGGAGCGCGTGCAGGCGTTCGAGGGGATCTGCATCGCGCGGCGCGGCGCCGGCCTGAACGCCACGTTCACGGTCCGGAAGATCTCCGGCGGCGTGGGCGTGGAGCGGATCTTCCCGGATCACTCGCCGTCGATCGCCGGGATCGAGGTCGTGCGACGCGGGCACGTCCGACGGGCGAAGCTCTACTACCTGCGCGAGCGGCGCGGAAAGCGCGCGCGGGTGCGCGAGCGCCGCTGGTGGGACGGCGGCGGTCCCGGGGCCGTCGCCCGACCCGAGCCGGGCGAGGCCGCGACGGCCGAGGTCGTCGCCGAGACCGAGGACACGCCCGACGCGAAGGGCGCGGAAGCGTAGCGTCCCCTCCGAAAGGACGAGAGACGATGGCCCGCACGGCTCCCACCGACCTCGAACGGGACGGATGGGGGCGCGGGCTTCGTCACATCGTGGGGGTGGATGAGGCGGGCTGCGGGCCTCTCGCCGGACCCGTCGTCGCGGCGGCCGTCGCCCTGCCCGTCTTCCGGCGCGCCCCCCGGCGCCTGCACGGGGTCACGGACAGCAAGCTCGTCGGCGCGGCCGACCGCGGGGATCTCGCGGCCGCGATCCGGGAGGTCGCGGTCGCGTGCTCGGTCGCCGCGGCATCGCCCAGGGAGATCGAGCGCCTGAACATCCGACGCGCGACGGGCCTGGCGATGCGCCGCGCCGTCGACCGGCTCCCGCTGACGCCCGACCTTCTGCTCGTGGATGGCCTTCCGGTGCCCGAGCTCGAGGCGCACGAAGCGATCGTCGGCGGCGATCGTCGCTCGCTCTCGATCGCGTGCGCCTCGATCCTCGCCAAGGTGACGCGGGACGCGCTGATGATACGGCTCCACCGTCGCTATCCGGCGTACGGGTGGGCCGACAACAAGGGGTACGCCACGCCGATCCACCTCGCGGCGATCCGGGAGCACGGACCGACGCCGCACCACCGGGCTTGGGCCCCGATCCTCCAGCACGAGCTCCGGCTCGAGGCCTGACATGCACTCCGAGCACCTGCGCAACGTCCAGCTCTCGTGGGTCGCCTTCGGCTGGTTCGTGGGCCTCGCCGTCGCGACCAGTGTCGCGCTCCTCCTGATGGCGACCGGCGTGCTGAGCCCGGCCGGATCGGACACCGGGTGGTGGCTCACGCTCGCGGTGGGGATCGGCTGGTTCACGGGCGGGTTCACGACCGGATTCAAGACCGCCGCCGCCCCGGTCCTCCACGGCGCCTCGATCGCCCTGTTCACCTTCGTCGTCTGGTTCCTCCTGAACTTGCTGTTCGGGGGACTGACCTCGGGCGCCAGTGCCTGGGAGCTCCTCGGGGCCCGGTCTACCGCGCTCGCTCTCCTCGAACAGGGCGTGGCGGCGATCGCCGGCTGCTGGGCCGGCTACCGCTACGCGCCGCTCCGCGTGGAATGACCGGTCCCGCGGCCCGCCGGCGCCCGCCGGCGCCCGGGCGCGAGGCCACCTCCTGTCCTCTCTGCCACGGGCCGCTGGCGCGCGGGGACGAGCGGGCGACCGTACCGGTGAGCCCGGTCGTGTGGCCCGGCGTCGCCGGGCTGGACGTCCACGCCATTTGTCTCGCCGCCGCCCGGCGCGGCGCGTTCGAGCTTCCGCCGCCGCGCAGCCGGCTCGGGCGTCGCGCGGGCCTGTCACTCGCCGTGCTGCTCCTCTCCGTGACCGCCGCATTCCGGGCGCTCGTCCCCGGAGGGAGCTGGCTGCTTTCCGGACTCGCCGCCCTCCTGCTGCTTCCCGTCCTGGCGCCGCTCGGGTTCGCCGCCGGGGCGTGGCTGTCGGGGCGCGTGGATGCGTCCGGTCGCCCGGGTGGGTAGAATCCGAGTCGTCGAACGATCGCCGGTCCGCGACCGCGGCGGCTCCCATGCACGACCGGAGGTTCGGATGTCCATCGACCGGAGTCGGTCCCTCCACGGCCGCGCCCTCCCGCGCCGCGTTCTCCTTCCGTTTCTCGCGGTCCTGGCGGCGGCCGCCTGCGCGCCCGGTTTCGAGCGCGTCCAGTCGGAGAGCCGGGCGAAGCTCTACCTCCTCGAGCCGGGCATGCCGCGTGCGCAGGTGCTGGAGGCGATGGGCACGGAGCCGATGAAGTTCAACAAGGGGATGTTCCGGACCGGCGCGATCCCGCAGCCCTGGGACACCGAGGAGCACGTCCTCGGCGGCGAGAGCGTGGAGATCCTCTATTACGTGACCAACATCCGGACGTCCGACGGCGAGATCAGCGACGACGAGCTCACGCCCCTCGTCCTCGTCGAGGGACATCTCGCCGGATGGGGGTGGCCGTTCCTCTCCGACTTCGAGAGCCGGATCGGCCTCGAGCGCGAGGGCCCGCGTCCGCCCGAACCGGACGAGGCGGCTGGCTGACACGGATCGGCACCGACGCCCGAACTGGCGTACCTGCCGACATTTATGCATACATGGAACGAGAGGGCGCGATCTACGCGTCCCCGGCGCCGGCCGGTGTCGTCGCCGCCGGATTCGCGCGCGCGAGCGGGAGGGAGATCACCATGCGGCTTCGAGACATCCTCGCGGAGAAGGGAACGGACGTCTTCACGATCAGCGGCGAGCGGACCGTCCACGAGGCGGTGCGGGAGCTGAACCGGCACCGGATCGGCGCCCTCGTCGTCACCGGTGCGGGCGGCCGGGTCGAGGGGATCGTGAGCGAGCGGGACGTCCTCCACGCCGCCGCCGGGACGTGGGACGACACGGGTGAAGCCCGCGAGCGGCTGCGCGATCGACGCGTGTCGGAGCTCATGACGACGGAGGTGATCGTCGCGACGCCCGACGACGACCTCGACTACGCCATGGGAATCATGACCCAGAACCGGATCCGGCACCTGCCGGTCGTGGCCGACGGGCGGCTCGTAGGCATCGTCTCGATCGGGGACGTGGTGCGGACGCATCTCCGCCAATCGGCCTACGAGAACAAGATGATGCGCGACTACATCCAGCAGGGTGCGGTCGCGCCGTAACCCGCCGCCGACCCGCGTACCGGACGCGTGCCGCACCGGTGCCGGCGCGCTAGATTGGGAGGGTCGGGACCGGGCGGTCCCGACCCCGCGCCGCCCGATTCGCCGCGCCTCCTCACGCGTGCGCTGTCCGGGCCGAACGGGACGAACCCCCCTCGCACATCTCCCGGCCGCCGGCCGGATCGGAGGGGTCTATGCGTCGGATTTCCTCGCTGTTCCTCCTTCTCGTTCTCCCGTTCGCGGCCGCCTGCGGCGACGATGATCCCGCCGGTCCGGCCGCGGACGACCTCACGGGCACCTGGACCGCGACCTCGCTGGAACTCGTGAGCGTCGCCGACGCGAACACCCGCGTCGACCTGATGGACCTCGAATACACGTGCACGCTGATTCTCGAGGAGGACGGCGACTTCTTCATCACGATCGTCGACCCGGTGGAGGGCAACATCGGCGGCAGCGGCCACTGGAGCTCCACCGACGTCCTGACCATGGAGTTCCTCGAGGGCCAGTTCGACGTGACCTGGGAATTCGACATCGTCCTGAGCGGAAACACCCTGCGCCTGACGGGAGCCGACGCGGAGTACGACTTCGACGACGACGGCACCGAGGACGCGGCGAGGCTCAACCTGACGCTGATGCGGGACTGACGGTGGGCCGATGCGTCGGCGGCGTGCGGCAGGATCGCGGCTGGCGCACGCCCCCGGGGCTTCAGAGCGGAAGGAGGACAGGATGCGGAGAACAGGTGCGGTGGCGGCCGTGGCGTGCTTCGTCCTGCTCGCGGGGTGCGGTGACGACGGGCCCTCGGCACCGCCCGCGGAGACGCTCGTCGGAACGTGGAACGCGACCGCCGTAGACCTCGTGAGCGTCGCGAACCCGGCGGTCCGGGTCGACCTGGTGGCCGACTTCGACGCGACGCTGACGCTGACGCTCGCGGCCGGCGATGCGTTCACGATGGTTCTGCACTACGCGGACGGCGGCCCGGGCGGTCCGTGGGGGGGCGACGCGACGGTCACCGGCACGTGGAGCTCGACCGACGTCCTCACGCTGCAGACGACGCCGACCAGCCAATGGCAGTTCGAAACGGTGCTGAGCGGGACCACGCTGACGTTGACGGAGGCGGACACGTCCTTCGACTTCGGAAGCGACGGCACGGTGGAGGACGCGGACTTCGGGATGACGCTGGTGCGGGACTGAAACGGGACCCGGGTGCCGGAGATTCCCATGGCCGGGAGGCGGAAGGCGGGATTTCCCGCCTCCCGCGCCGGGGCTATGATGGCGCGGCGACCGGGTAGCTCAGCTGGCAGAGCAACGGACTTTTAATCCGTAGGTCGTGGGTTCGATCCCCACCCCGGTCATTCTCCAGCCCACAACACTGCGACAACTCAGGAGTCCGTCTCGGGAGAAGACATCGCCCGAGCAGCGACGATGGGGAGCCTCGCGCAGCGGTTCCGCGGCGCGGATCTCAGTCCTCCAGGGCGGCCACAATGTGGACGAGGGCGAAGGCCGCCGGCCCTCCGGTCGCAGCGCTGCCGCGCACCGACTCTGCAATTCCGTAGTCCCTCACGGAGATGAGCCCGACGGCCAGGGCGCCCGCCACGGTCCAGAGTGCGTTGATTCCGGAGAGCGGGAATCCCGGTTTCGCCCTCCTCGACTGTGACGGGTGCGATGGAGAGAGTGGGGCCGGCTTCGTGATCGGAGCCGGCTACGATCTCCCCATCAACCGGTCGGGCTCGCTGGCTCTCACGCCGTTCGTGAACTGGATCGTGACCACGATCGAGTCGAACCCGTACTTCCTCCAGTTCGGCCTCGGGCTCACCTTCAACTGACCGCGGATCGGCGCGCGCGGTCCTCGTCGGGGCCCCGCGCGCCGCCCGGCTTCGTCGCCTCCGCCGGCCTGCCGACGGTTGCCGCGGACGCCCCCCGGGGGAATCCGCGGGCGGAAGCCCTCGAGGACGTGCGGGCCCGGGGACGTCACCCGGATTGACGGGCAGGGTCGCATGTGCGAAAATGCCGCGACCCGAAGGCCGATCCCGCTCTCCCCGAGGCCCGCATGCGCCCGATTCCGTTCATCGCCGTACTGGGACTCGCCGCGGTCGTCGTCGTGAGCCCGCCGCAGGCCGGGGCGCAGCAGGCGGATCGCGCCGACGTCCCCGGGGACGGCTTCGGGTTCCAGGCGGCCCTCGGCTTCACGTCGATCTCGCAGGACTACGGTGACGTGATCACGGACGGGATTCCTGCCGAGGGCGGGGTCTGGTACCAGACGGGCGCGTTCCGGGGCGGTCTCAACGTCCTCGTCGCGTCGTACGACGTCGTCGACCCCTTCGGCTCGCAGAGCATCAGCCAGGTCGAGATCGCCGCCTCGGCCCTGCTGCGCTTCCGGAGGCAGCATCGACTCCAGCCCTTCGTCGGAGCGCGGATCGGCGCGATCCGGTTCCGTCCGGAAGGGGCGCTGTTCGATCCGGTGCCTCCGCCACCCGACGAGCTTCCGGGGGAGAACCCCGCCAAGGAGCGCACCGGGCTCGTCGGGGGGCTGTCCGCGGGTGCCGAGTTCTGGTTCACGCGGCACGTCGGCCTGCAGGCCCTCGTGGGATACCGGGCGTTCAGCACCGATGCGTTGGACATCCCTCTGCTCGGTGTGACCGACGTCAAGACCGGCGGCGCGTTCGACCTTCGTCTCGGCGTGGAGTGGGCGATATGAGAATCCGCACGGCCGGCCTCGTCGCCGCGGCGCTGCTCGCGCTTCCCGTCTCGGCACGGGCCCAGCAGGAGATGACGAACGACACGTCGGAGGTCCGAAACGCCTGGGGCGCCCGGCGGAGCTTCGGTCTCGCGGTCGGGGAGGTCGCCCTCGTGAACGCGATCCCCTGGTTCTTCAACGAGTTCATCCGGGGAGGGAACTTCACGCAGGTGAATCCCCGGAGC
>Ga0316577_10001932_pt1 | contig 10045 bp, 5 predicted proteins | sample S5NA_FD_203073 | JGI IMG/M metagenome (GOLD analysis project Ga0316577, IMG submission 203073) | Rhizosphere microbial communities from salt marsh grasses in Alabama, United States - S5-7_050615r2r1 | ecosystem: Host-associated > Plants > Roots > Rhizosphere | place: USA: Alabama | collected... | reverse complement strand
GTGAAGGGCTCCATCGGAGACATGCTGACAGGAAAGGATACCTCCTTAAAAGTATCCGGTTCGTGCACCGGCAAAGATCTTCTTAAGATGCTGTTGCCCGAGGACCTGCCTGAAATACAAAGCCTTAAAGGGGAGGTACGCATACGTGATGGAGACGGCGTCTACGTGGTTGAGGGCCTGTCGCTGAAGGGTTCCAATGAACAGGGGACAACCATTCAGGCTGAGGGTACCATGGGTTTAAACCGAGGCATGGGCCAGGTTCCCGACCTCAGAGAACTGGACCTCCACTTTCAGCTGTCATCTCCCACGACCACATCGGTAAAGTTTCCGGCGGTTGATTTTTTGCCTGAACTGGGCGCCATGTCTGCCAAGGGGCGAATCATCGGAACGAGCGAGGCTCTGTCCGTTGAAGACCTTTCCATAACGCTTGGTAAATCCGGGTCGGTGCGTGCGAGGTGGCAAGGACGTATAGGCCGTGTACCCCTGTCCGGTGGTGAGCTTCCGTCCGATGTTAACCTCGTCGGGTCCATCGATGCAGATGAAGCCTCAGCGTTGGCCGCTCTCGCAGCCATCAGTTTACCCAACCTTGGCCCCCTGAAAGCTACTTTGCGCCTCGTCGAACAAAAGGGCGTATATGGTTTCAAAGATATTCAACTCTCCATGGGCTCCCAAAAAGGCCTTTGGCTGAAAGGCGAAGGCTCGGTAGACATGGCCGTTAAGGATGGTGCGATCTCCCTCCGTGGATTTGATGCTCAAGTGACCGCTTCGGCTCCGAACCTTGCGGTTATACCGGGAGCCACAGACTTGGACCTTCCTGATTTACAACCTCTGGCATTGAAGGCCCGTATTGTTGACCGCGACGGACGTATGGACATTCTGGACATTGAAGCGTTCAAATTAGATGCGGGCACAAAGGAGCGGGAATTTCTGCAGATTCAGGGACAAGCCAGCGGTATCCAGGGAGGTGGCGGGAAGGTGGTTGAGGCATCGTTCGAGACAACCAGCAAACCCTGGGTTATGAAATTATTGAAGGATTCGGCGCCAAAGGACTATTTGGTTACGGGCAAGTTCACAGTCTCTGGTACGCCCAAGAACATGCGGATCCAAGAGCTGAAAGTGGAAACCAACGGCCCAAAACGGCTCTTTGTGGAGGCGCGCGGTGCGGTCAAACAAACAGGAAAAACCTATGGATATGAAGGAGACATCTCTGCGGGTGCAGCGGATACATCGAGTCTACAGTCTTTCCTGGGAATAGAACTCCCGCGTTTTGGTGCTCCGAAGCTGGAGGGCCAAATCTCAGGCAACATGACAAATGGCGCCTTCAATGGCACCGTCCGCCTCGGAAGCTCGAAGTTCAGCACGACCATCAGCCATTCACGCACCCAAAAACGTCCCAGCGTTGTAGCAAAGATCATTGCACAGACGGTGAATCTGTCGGATCTGGGATTTTATACCGAGCAAGGACAGGACGTGCCTTCTGAAAGGATATCTGAGGAAAAACCTGATAAGCGCTTGTTCAGTGACACGCCCTTGTCATTTCATGAACTGAAAGCCATTGATTTGTCTGCGAGCGTCGATGTGGACACATTTAGGGGAGGAAATTTTGTTCTGAATAAGCTCGATTTTGATATGTTACTAAGGGACGGGAAGCTTCAGATTGCTCCTGCAAAGGTTATCTACAAAAGCGGTTTCGCTTCCATTGACTTCAGCCTTGATTCGGTTGGCTCACAGCCTCAGATGGCTTTGAAAGTGACCGCAGAGGATGTTGACATTGGGGCACTGCTTTCCCATATTCACAAACCCACTTATCTTAAAGGCCAGTTCAATCTGGTTGCTGATTTGCAAAGCTCGGGCAATTCTCCTCGAGAAATTGCTAACGCTCTTGGGGGGGAAATTGGCCTGGCGATCGAAAAAGGAAAGATTAAGCGGGCGGTCGAGTTTATGGGTGCAGATGCTGTTGACTTATTGAGTGCAATCCGTTCACAGGGAGAATACAAGGATCTCAATTGTATGGCACTACGTTTTATTTTTGAAGAGGGTATTGGAAAGAGTGAAATCATCTACATCGATACCCCCGATATGTATGCCAGGGGTGGTGCACACATCGACCTTCATACAGAGACAATGAAGATGGTTCTCCAGCCCAAACCCAAGAAAGGGTTGCGGGGGATGACCTCGGCGGTGACGATCAAGGGTCCGATTGCCGACCCTAAAGTACGAAAGCTCCCGTATCGAGAGGCTGCAAAACTGTATGGAGAAATATTCATGCCGGTCGTGTTTTTGCCGGTACGTGCGCTTGGATACCTATGGTACCTCATCCAGAAAGACAAGGAAGAAGAGAGTCCGTGCTTGATGATGGAACCCCAAACCGAGTAACGTAATTGAACGTCTCAAACATTCTACAATCGCAGATATTGGCGAAAAAGACAGTTTTCGTTCAGGCACTATTAGCGATTCGGAGCGTTAAAATGGTCTCTCGAAAAATAAAAACAAAAAGTAAAAGCTCTAAATTCCAGCAGAAAAATCCTAAGCGAAAATCTTCTATGATGCTTAGCCTTCTCATTATGGGTTGTGTTGTTATTTCCATAGGCATATATTTGTTTGCCGTAAAAAAATTTGATTTTATATCGAATAAATCAACAGTCGAGGACAAAAAAGCCACCTTAAAGGTTGCCTCTGACAATATGCATTCCGATTTTCGCAAATTGACAGGCCGATGGCTCCGGCCGGACGGTGGGTATGTGATCGACATCAGAAAAATCCACGCCGACGGCAAAGTGGATGCCGGTTATTATAATCCTCAACCCATCAACGTGTCCCGAGCGGAAGTTATTGGGGAGAATTCAGGAATCAAGCTTTTCATTGAGCTGCGGGATGTTGGATATCCCGGATCAACTTATACCTTAATCTACAATCCTCAAAAAGACATTATGTTTGGCTTATACTATCAAGCGGCAATGGGACAAAACTTTGATGTGGTGTTCGTACGCACGAAATGAAGCTCTCCGCTATCGGCTAAGATGGCAAGACGAATATAACGAGATCTGATCGTACAGCATCTGTTTGACAGAATAGACACCTTGGGTTATGAATGAAGGATATTAGATAAGTGTACATTCCCAAGTCTTTGCAAAAGGTTGAACAATGCCGGATCAAGAGGCAATACTTAAAAAACGACCGATTTTTCAACGGGTCCGCCATTCCATTTTTCCAGGCCAGTTACAGCCGGGGAAAGATCGAGAGGGGTATCGACGGTTTTTCAAGACCTTGGTATTACACTTTCGACCCCGCACGGTTCCGGAACGCACCCTTGAATTGACCCTGACATGGGGACTTGGTGGAATGGCTGTGGTTTTGGTGTTGATGCTCATGGGAACAGGCGTATTGCTTAAATTCGTTTATGAGCCTTTACCAGAAAAAGCCTACGAATCGATCCTTTATCTCCAGCGGGACGTCCTTTTCGGAAGTTTGATCCGAAATATCCACCATTGGAGCGGTAATTTGCTTCTAATTGTTGTGTTTCTGCACTTTCTACGTGTATTTTTTACGGGTGCGTTTCAACCGCCTCGCCAGTTCAACTGGATTATTGGTTTAGGACTATTTTGTACAGTTCTATTTTCTAATTTTACCGGCTATCTCTTGCCCTGGGATCAGCTCGCCTTCTGGGCAGTTACTATCTGCTCCGGCATGCTGGAGTATATCCCGGGGGTTGGGCGGTGGATTCAAAATCTGATCATGGGTGGACCTGAAGTGGGACCCTCCACCTTATCCAATTTTTACGCGATTCACACGGCCATTCTTCCGGGTATTATTATCCTCCTTATGCCTTTTCATTTTTGGCGGGTGCGAAAAGCAGGGGGCCTTGTTATTCCGAGGGCACCGGAAGACGAGGTTGCAACCCGGGGTAAGTCTGTTAACACCATTCCCGATTTAATTCTCAGAGAAGTGGTTGTGGCGTTGGTGCTTATAGCATTCATCCTCGTATTCTCGACGCTGTTTAACGCACCTTTGGAAGCAAAAGCCAATCCCGGACTCAGCCCCAATCCTACGAAAGCGCCATGGTACTTTAGTGGCATTCAAGAGATGCTCATGCATTTTCACCCTTTTTTTTCGCTTTTCATTATACCGGTTTTGATCGTCATTGCCCTGATAAGTTTGCCATATATTGATGAAGAATCGAGTACGGCAGGAGTGTGGTTTGTGTCTTTAAAGGGGAGAAAGATGGCCGTCATTGCCGCATTGACTATGGCAGTTGCAACTCCAATAGGAATTTTTGCGGATGAATATGTGATCGATCTTGCCGCCCGGATGCCCGGCGTACCGCATTTTATCAGCAACGGCTTGATACCGTTTGCGATCCTTTTGTTCGGAAGTTTTGGATTTTACGTGATCATAAAACGCAAGTATGCAGCAACAACCAACGAATCCATCCAGGCGCTTTTCGTTCTGTTTTTAGTCGCATTTCTCATATTCACCATAACCGGGATATGGTTCAGAGGAGCCGGAATGAAATTGATGTGGCCATGAAAGGGTGTTATGACTGAAAAAGGAAAAAACCAACCGGATTCAACAAAGACGTCTCGCCGTTCTTTTTTCACAAAACTCTGGATCTTTCTGGGAGTCATCGCCTTCATCGAATTCATCGGCGTAGTAACCGCATATCTTTTGCCTCCAAGAAAAAGAGAAAAAGTCGCCAGTTTCGGAACGATTATCGATGCCGGTCCGGTGGAAAAGTTCCCCAATGAATCCGTAACAGCCTTCATCAGAGGCAAGTTTTATCTGTGCAGATTAAAAGACGGTGGTTTTCTGGCTGTTTCCCGACAGTGTACCCACCTCGGGTGTACCGTTCCCTGGTTGGATAAAGAAAAGAAATTTGTCTGCCCCTGCCACGCTTCGGCATTTGATATCAGCGGAGAGGTGATCAGCCCGCCTGCTCCCCGCGCCTTGGATGTTTATCGCTTATATATCGAGAACAACATCGTTAAAGTGGACACCGGAAAGCGGATCAAACGTGGTGGGTTTCGCACCGACCAGGTAGTGTACGCTAAAAAGGCTTAACCCGAATATTTCATGAAATTTTTCGAGAGGCCTTTTTATTAGAAATGAAAACAAATTGTTATTTACAAATGAACGTCTCGCACACTTGAAATATCCGGCTTAAATATGAAGAAATGGAAAATCACCGGTGTTGTTGCAACTGTCGTCATTGTTCTTTCCATACCCTTTTATGTTCTGAAACATAAACATATCTCCCCGGGTTCATATGGCGTTCAACCGAAACCAACACCTTCTTTTGTCGGCACACGCAAGTGCATGGACTGTCACCAAAAAGAATACGACAAATGGCGGGATTCTCACCACGATCATGCCATGGAGGTTGCCGATAAGCATACGGTTTTAGGAGATTTTGACAACGCTGTTTTTAAAAGCCATGGGATCACCTCACGTTTTTATCAAAAGGACGGCAAATTTTTTGTTCATAGCCAGGGGCCCAACGGAAAGATGGATGACTTTGAAGTCACCCATACCTTTGGCTGGTATCCCCTTCAACAGTACCTGGTTCCCTTTCCGGGCGGCCGTTTGCAATGCCTTCCCCTTGCTTGGGACGTAAGAGAAAAGAAATGGTATCATCTTTATCCAAATGACCCCTTTGACCCAAAAGACTGGTTGTACTGGACCAATGCTGGTCAGAACTGGAACGGTATGTGTGCCGAATGCCATTCCACCGATTTAAAAAAGAACTATGACTTAAAATCCGATGTCTACCAGACGACTTGGTCGGATATCGACGTGGGGTGTGAAGCGTGTCACGGGCCAGGGTCCCGTCATGTGGAGTGGGCGGAAATGCCGGATATGGCCCGGCCCCAAGTGGAAAACTATGAACTGGTGGTAAAAACCTCCGGAATCAACTCGCGCAAACTGGTGGAACTTTGTGCCCCGTGTCACTCGCGTCGGGCGGCGCTGGGTGATTACACCCATGCAGAACCCGACTTTCTGGACAGCATGCTGCCCCGTCTGCTTGACGAAAATTTGTATTTTGCCGACGGTCAGATTCTGGAAGAGGTCTATGTTTACGGATCTTTCACCCAGAGCAAAATGTACCATCGGGATGTTCGCTGCAATGACTGCCACGACGTCCACAGCATAAAATTGATAAAAAAGGGCAACGATCTCTGTTTACAGTGCCACAGGGCAAACGAGTATGACACAAAAGCGCATCATTTTCACAAAGAAAAGGGGGAAAAAGGGGAGCCCATCAGATCTTTAAAAGGGGATGTGCTTTTCGACGTGGGTACCGGTGCCGAATGTGTCCAGTGTCATATGCCGGGCCGAACTTACATGGGGATAGATTACCGCCCGGATCACAGTTTTCGGGTGCCGCGCCCTGACTTAAGTATTAGGATGGGTACGCCCGATGCCTGCAAGCGGTGCCATATGGATAAAACCTCTCAATGGGCCGATAAGACCATCACCAGCTGGTACGGGCCGGGCCGAAGGCCACACTACGGAAGCATCATCGACGCCGGGCGCAAACGGCGGCCCGATATTCGTAAGGACCTCATTCGACTGTCCGGAGATCCGCTCTACCCCGTCATTGTTCGGGCCACAGCCATATCTCTTTTAACCGCCTACCCCGGTGAAGATACCTTCCAGTCCATGAAGCTGGGATTGATGGATGACGAAGCCTTGATCCGTCGAACGGCGCTGGAGAGTATCGCTCCGACCAATCAAAAAGTGTACACCGAACTCATTGCACCCTTGCTTTATGACCCTGTAAAGGCGGTACGCATGGAAGCCGCCCGACGACTGGCCGAGAAACCCTCCGTGAGCCTGGATCCCGATCAGGAGAAGGTTTTTAAAGTTGTCCTGAATGAATTTGTAACATCCATGGAATATAGTGCCGACTTTGCCTTTGCTCGGTATAACCTGGGCAATCTCTACGTTGCCTTGAATCGGCCGGAGGACGCCATCCGAAACTATCTGGCCGCTATTAAAATCGATGATCTGTTCTATCCGGCCAAGGTCAACTTGGCCATGTTTTACAATAAAAGAGGTGAGAATGCCAACGCAGAGGAACTGCTGCGAGAAGTTGTAAAGGCACATCCGGAATTACATGAAATCGCCTATTCGCTGGGGCTGTTACTGGCAGAAATGAAGAAATATGATCCGGCGGTGGTCTATCTGAAAAAAGCGGCAAAAGGCATGCCGGAACACGCCCGCGTTTACTACAACCTCGGGTTGTTGTTGCAGTATTTGAAAAGAGATGCGGAAGCCGAAGATGCTTTAAGCACAGCGCTGAAAATAGAACCTGACAGTATGGATTATTTATATGCCCTCGCAGATTTTTATTTGAAAAGGGGGAAGTTTCAAAAAGCTAAAAGTATTGCTGTACAAATGGTTGCGAAATACCCCGATAAGCGTATTGGGCAAGAGTTGCTTGGGATTATAGAAAAGAATTTCCAAAAAGAGAATTAACAGGACCCTGATGGAGCAAAAATTTAGGGTGATCAAATCTGTATCTTGATCAAAGCAAACTCCAGTTTTTATGATACAAAAACGTCTCATATGTATCATCACCGAGGAACCTCGCACCTGGCCAAACTTTTTTTAATCATAAAAAATCAAATGGTTATACCACTATTTCCCTGGCACAATTCTTGCCTTAAAGTAAGCTAAATTTTTTTTTGAGCGGAAATTAATGCATAATCATTGTTGGCTTACCAAGAACCAGCTGCCGCAATAGGAGTTATGAGAAAATGAAAACAACACGTAAGGTCAATATTTTTTTGTTCGGGATATTGGCGACATTAATTGTGTCCCAAGCATTAGCCGAAGTGCCCCCCAAGATGAAAATGACCACCGAGATTCCGAAGTCGATCACGACGCCGGATAAAGTCGAAACCCGATTGGGCACGCTGGAGTTCTTCGACGGTTTTCCGGACGATGCCACCACGCAGAAGGTCTACGACAACCTCGACTTCATGCGCGGCGTGCAGGCCTTTCTCAACGCCGTGCCTGGCGCCTCGGCGGAGGGATTCCGCACCGGGTGGGCCACCCAGGGGGCTGACAACAACCATACCGTGCTCATCATGGAAAACCTGATGGACTCAAAGTCCCTATATCTAACCCCCAATACCGAGAGCATCTACAACATGACCTGGCTGGACATCAGCAAGGGTCCGCTGGTGATCGAAACACCACCGAACGTGCTTGGCATCATCGACGACCACTGGTTCAAGTATGTGGGCGACTTTGGCAACGCGGGTCCGGACAAAGGCAAGGGCGGCAAGTATCTGCTCCTTCCTCCCGGCTATGAAGGTGAGGCGCCGGAAGGTTACTTCGTGTTGCGCTCGCCGACCTACGGCAACTTAATGTTCTTTCGCGGCTTCCTGGAGAACGGCAGCACCAAAACGGCTGTAACTAACACCAAGAAGTTCTATAAAGCCTATTCGCTGTCCGATGCGAAGAACCCGCCGCCCATGAAGTTCGTCAATGTCTCGGGTAAGGAATTCAATACGATTCACGCCAACGACTTTCATTTCTACGAAGAGGTGAACGCGATTGTGCAGTATGAGCCGAGTGAGGCCCTGAATCCGGAAACCCTGGGTTTGCTGGCAGCCATCGGCATCGAGAAGGGCAAGAAGTTCGCGCCGGATGCCCGGATGAAGAAGATCCTCACCGAAGCCGTGGCAGTGGCCAATGCGACCGCTCGCGCCCTCACGTTCCGCCCCCGCATGGACGGGGTGTACTACTTCCCGGACCGGCAGTGGTTCACCAGTTTTCCCGGGGGCAGCTACGAGTTTTTACTTCAACCCGGGGTTCGCAACCTGGATGGCCGCGTCCTGTTCCATTACTACGCCACCGGCATCACGCCTGCCATGGCCATGAAGATGGTCGGCGTTGGCTCACAGTACGCCGCGGCCACCACCGATTCCGAGGGCAAGCCGCTTGACGGCAGCAAGACCTACAAGATCCACCTGCCGCCCAACATCCCGGCGAAGAACTTCTGGTCCGTCGTGGTGTATGACAACCAGACCCGCTCGATGCTGCAGACTGATCAGCAGTTCCCGAGCATCGGCAGCCTGAAAAAAGGCGTAATCGTGAACGACGACACATCGGTGGATGTCTGGTTCGGTCCCACCGCACCCAAGGGTCACGAAGCCAACTGGGTGCAGACCGTTCCCGGCAAGAGCTGGAACGCTCTCCTGCGTCTCTATGGGCCCGGGCAGTCATGGTTCGACAAGACATGGAAACCCGGTGACTTTGAATTGGTGAAATAACGTAACATATGCCGAAATTTTAAGAATAAAAACCAATTAGAATTACAAGTAAAAAGATAGAACCAAGGAGACATAATGATGAAAACAAAACGCCTTATCCCCACACTTCTGACCTCAGCTGCATTAATGACTGGCCTATTCTCTCATGCCGTTGCTGCAGAACCCAAATATAAGGCCGATGTGCCGAAGGGCCTGCTGACGCCCGACAAGGTGCAGACGGAAATGCTGGGGGAACTTGAGTTCTTTGATGGCATGCCCAGCGACGCCACGGTGAAAAAGACCCGCGACTTCATCGACCTTTCACGCTCGGTTGATGCATTTCTCAACGGCATACCGGCCGCCTCCATCTACGCAATGCTGGAAGGCCTCAAGCAGGCGGGTGCGGAACCGGGAGACTTGGTGCTTTGGGAAAACCTATACGACGCCCGGAGTTTGCTGCTGACCCCCCAGACCACCACGCCCTATGCCTTTGCCGAGATTAACGTCAAGGCGGAGCCGGCCATCGTGGAGGTTCCTGCCGGGGCTCTGGTCGGGGCTGTTGACGATGCTTTCTTCCGCTGGGTCACCGATTTCGGAGCGACTGGCCCGAATCAGGGCAGGGGCGGCAAGTATGTCTTCATCGGTCCCGATTATAAGGAAGATCTTCCTGATGGTTATCGTGTTGTCAGGACACCTACCTACCGGAACTGGATGTTCCTGCGCGCGCTGGTCAAGAACGGCGATATCGAAACGGCTACTCTGGGTCTGAGAACTCAATTCCGAAT
>Ga0316577_10001930_pt1 | contig 10046 bp, 9 predicted proteins | sample S5NA_FD_203073 | JGI IMG/M metagenome (GOLD analysis project Ga0316577, IMG submission 203073) | Rhizosphere microbial communities from salt marsh grasses in Alabama, United States - S5-7_050615r2r1 | ecosystem: Host-associated > Plants > Roots > Rhizosphere | place: USA: Alabama | collected... | reverse complement strand
CAGCGCCAGGCCGTCGTCGACGGTCTGCCCCGGGTTCTTGAGGCCGAGGTAGACGGCCACCTGCTCGGGCGGCGGCACCGGCCTGGTGGAGAGGGGCGCCTCGCCGGAGGCCTGCTTGTTGTTCTCGTCCTTCTCGTCCTTCTTGCAGCCAGGAACGACCAGGGCGCACCAGAGCAGCGCGACCAGAAGCCCCCGTCCGGGACCCGTGGACATCTTCCTCTCCTCCTCAGACGCTCAAGTTACGGTATGGTAGTGGCTCGGATCCAAATGGACAAGGCACACCAGCGCACGCGCAGCGACGGCAAGGGTCCCGACGACCCCCTGCTCGTCGTGCTCGGCCGCGGCGGCCTGTTGAGCCGGGCGCTGCCGCCGGGGAGCGCCTTCGAGGCCCGCCCCGCGCAGCTGGAGATGGCCCGCCGCGTGCGGTCCTGCCTCGAGCAGGGGGAGGAGGGGCGGCTGGTGGTCGAGGCCGGCACCGGCACGGGCAAGACCCTGGCCTACCTGCTGCCGGTCGTGCTCTCGGACCTCAAGGTGGTGATCTCCACCGGGACCCGCACCCTGCAGGAGCAGATCGCCACCCGCGACGTTCCGCTGCTCTCGCGGGCGCTTCAGGTGCGGCTCGACGCGGCGCTGATGAAGGGCATCGGCAACTACCTCTGCCTGCGGCGGCTCTCGGAGCGCCGCCGGCTCGAGACGCCGCTGGCGCCCGATCCGCACCTCGCGCTCGTCGAGCGCTGGGCCAGCGCCACCGAGACCGGCGACCGGGCCGAGCTGCCAAACCTCCCCGACGACGCGCCGATCTGGCCCGAGGTCAGCCCGACGCCCGAGACCCGGCTCGGGATGCGCTGCCCGTTCTACGAGGACTGCTTCGTCACCGCCATGCGCCGTCGGGCCGCCGCCGCGCGTATCGTGGTGGTCAACCATCACCTGCTGCTGGCCGATCTGGCGCTGCGCAGCGCCTTCCCCGAGGCGGCCGTGATCCCCGCTCACGAGGCGCTGGTGCTGGACGAGGCTCACAGCGTCGAGGCCATCGCCACCGGTTTCTTCGGCCGCGGCGTCTCCACCGACCGCTTCGTGACCCTGGCGCGCGACCTGCGGCGCGCCGCCCAGCTCGAGCGGCCCCCCGACGACAACCTGGCCCGCATGGCCGAGCGGGTGCTCTCGAGCTCGGCGGAGCTCGGCCACGTGCTGCTCGAGGAGCTGCCGGCGGAGCTCAAACAGGGGGGGCGGCTGCGCCTCGCCGATCCGCCGCTCTGCGGCCCGCCGCAGCAGACCTACTTCGTCGTCGACGCCGCGCTCGAGGCCGCGGGCGCCCACGTCGAGCGGCTGGCGAGCCCGGGCCGCGAGGAGCTCGCCAACCTGGCGCGCCGGACCGGGGCGCTGCGCGACAGCCTGGCTCTGTTCGCCGAGGCGCCCGAGCGGGGCTTCATCTTCTGGGCCGAGCGTCGCCGCCGGGGCCTGGCGCTCCACGCCTCCCCGGTGGAGGTGGGGCCGATCCTGCAGCGGACGCTCCTCGCCCAGGCGGTGCCGATGGTGTTCACCTCGGCCACCCTGGCCACCGGCCCCGAGCCCAGGGAATCGGCCAAAGACCCCCGAGACTCCTGCAGCCTGACCGGCTCTCCCCTGGCCTACTTCCGCCGGCGCACCGGGCTCTACGAGGACGACGAGGGCGGGTGCGGCGGCCCGGTGCAGGAGCTCGTGCTGCCGGCCCCGTTCGACTTCGAGCGCCAGGCGCTGCTCTACATCGCCCGCGACCTGCCGGAGCCGCAGAGCCCCGCGTTCATCCTCCGCGCCGCCGAGCGCATCGCCCAGCTGGTGGAGATGACCGCCGGACGCGCGCTGGTGCTGTTCACCTCCTACCGCAACCTGCAGGCGGCCCGCGACCTGCTCGCGGGGCAGCTCCGCTTCCCGCTCCTGGTGCAGGGCAGCCAGCCCCGCACGACGCTCCTCGAGCGCTTCCGCGCCGAGGTCGAGAGCGTGCTCCTGGCCACCGCCAGCTTCTGGGAGGGCGTCGACGTGGTGGGGGAGTCGCTGTCGCTGGTGACCATGGACCGGCTGCCCTTCGCCGTGCCCGACGATCCGCTCACCGCGGCGCGCATCGAGCGCCTGCGCGAGCGGGGCCTGTCCCCCTTCACGACCTACCAGCTGCCCCAGGCGCTGCTCTCGCTCAAGCAGGGCTTCGGCCGCCTGATCCGCCACCGCAACGACCGTGGCGTGGTGGCGATTCTCGACCGGCGTATCGCCGAGCGCCGCTACGGGCGCTTCCTGCTCGACAACCTGCCGCCCGCCCCCCGCACCTCCGACCTGCTCAGGGTGCGGGCCTTCTGCCGCCAGCTCGGGCTGTGCTGAGCGCGGGCGAGCCGGGCGCGCCCTTGTGCTCCGTCCCCCCGGCGTGCTAAGTGCCGGCCATGAGCGTGATGGCGGCGGCGCTGCTCGCGGGCGCCTACTTGATCGGGGGGATCCCCTTCGGGCTGATGATCGGGAAGGCCAGGGGCGTCGACCTGCGCAAGGTGGGCTCGAAGAACATCGGCGCCACCAACGTGGCGCGCAGCCTCGGCATGCGCTGGGGGATCCTGTGCCTGCTGCTCGACGCGCTCAAGGGCGCCGGGCCGACCCTCGTCGCCCGGCTGCTGCTCGACCCCGCGACCCCACACACCGGGTGGGTCATCGCCGGCGTGATGGTCGCCGCGGTGGTGGGCCACATGTTCACGCCCTACCTCCTGCTCCGCGGCGGCAAGGGCGTCGCCACCGGGCTCGGCGTCGTGCTCGCCGCGTGCCCGCTGGCCGGGGTGATCGCCGGGGTGCTCTACGTCGGGCTCTACGCCGCCCTGCGCATCTCCAGCGTCGGGTCGATGGCCCTCACCCTGTCGGCGCCGGTGGCCATGTGGCTCCTGGGCGCGCCGCGCGAGCAGATCTACGCCTTCCTGCTCATCGGCCTCCTGATCGTGATCAAGCACATCCCCAACCTCGCGCGGCTCGCCCGCGGCGAGGAGGGCAAGGTTCGATAGGGCTACTGGGACCAACAATCAGAACGCCGGGACGCTACCGGAGCGGCGCTCGCCGATCTCCTCGTCAGGAGGGAAGTGCCGCGTCGGCAGGCGGTGGCGCGCGCGGAAGCCGGGGAGGCTGCCCAGCTTGACGATGCCCTGGCGGCGCAGCAGCCAGTCGGCGTAGCGGCAGAGCAGCGCGCCGTCACGTGGATCCACCGCCATGGGGCAGAGCTCGAGCAGCGGGATCAGCGCGAAGGCCCGCGCCGTGAGCTCGGGGTGGGGGACGGTGAGACGGACCGTCGTGAGGATCAGGTCCTCGAACAGCAGGAGGTCGAGGTCCAGCGTGCGCGGGCCCTTGTCGACCAGGCGCTTTCGGCCCAGCGAACGCTCCACGGCCTGGCAGCGCGCGAGGAGCGCGCGAGGCTCCAGCGAGGTCTCCACCTCGGCGACGGCGTTGAGGAACGACGGCTGGTCGAGCACCGGGCCGACGGGCGCGGTCTCGTAGAGCGAGGAGACCCGCCTGAGCTGCAGCTCCGGGCCCCAGAGCTGCTTGAGCCCCCGCAGCAGGAAGGCCCTGCGATCGCCGAGGTTGGAACCCAGCCCGATGTACGCAGTGTGGCTGTTTCGGAGCATCATCTGCGCGCCCCCTACTCCCCGGTTCGGAACCAGAACATCACCAGTGGCGTTTTTAGCATGATGCCCAGGTCGGTGCGCAAAAACTCCCAGAAATTCTCCAGCGTCGCCGAGTAGGCGAAGTCGTAGAGCATCTTGGTGCGCATGTCGTCGGCCTCGGAGTCCTCCACGCCGTCCAGGTCGAAGGGGTTGACCAGCGTCTCCTTGAGCTGGGCCAGGTCGCTACCCTCGGCCATGCGGCCGCGGTAGGAGAGGTAGATCTGGGCCATGCCGGTGATCCCCGGCTTGATGTCTCGCATCCGCTCCTCGAAGAACGGGATCGCCAGGGCCAGGTTGCGGATCAGCTCGGGTCGCTCGGGGCGCGGGCCCACGAGGCTCATGTCGCCCAGAAGTACGTTGAAAAACTGAGGAAGCTCGTCGAGGCGGGTCCGGCGCAGGAAGTTGCCGATGGACGTGATGCGGGGATCGCCCGCCTGGGACAGCACGGCTCCCGTCCTGGCCTCGGCGTCCTGCACCATGGTGCGGAACTTGAGCACCCAGAACTCGTCCATCTCCTCGTCGACGACGGTCTCGCCCTTGAGCATGCCGGCGCGGCGCTGCCTGTAGAGCACCGGGCCGGGCGAGGTCGCCTTGATCACCAGCGCGATGGCGCCCATGATCGGCCCGGCGCTGACGATGCCCACCGTGCTGCCCACGAGGTCGATCAGGCGTTTGACGATGCGAACGGACGCTTGCACGCGCGATCCCGGAAAAAGCGGCGCCATTATGGGTGGCTGCGACCGGTAAATCAAGTGCACCGCCGGCATTTTTGGAGCGGGTGTCGCGCGCGAACAATCGATTCCACAACCCGCCGCGGCGTGATATGTTTTCGTTCAGGTTTTTCGGGACATTGCGGGATCGAGACCCACACCGGCAGGGGAATCGCGTGAGCATCACGGTCCCCTGCGCGCTCCGCTACCGCGACCCTGTGGGGGCGCTGCTGCTCTCCGTCTGCCAGCAGCTGGAGCACAACGGCGCCGAGACGGGGCTCGGGTTCCAGGTGGTCTCGGCCTTCAACGAGGCGTTCAACAACCTGACGCAGTACGCGTACGAGCCCCCGACGCGCGGGGTCGTCGACGTGGAGCTGACCATCGCCGACTCGGAGCTCGAGCTTACGCTCCTCGACAGCGGCAAGACCTTCGAGTTCGAGACGGTGACCGACCCCGATCTCAACGTGCTCCCGGAGACGGGCCTCGGGATCTTTATCATCCGCTCCTTCATGACCGATGTGAGCTACGAGCCCGGGGACGAGGGCCGGAAGAACAGGCTGCGGATGGTCCGCCGGCTCGAGTCGGCCGACGCTGCAAGGAACGACTGACGATGCTTGAATTCCATCAAGAGGATCTCGGTGACACTGTCGTGCTGAAGCTCAAGGGCAACCTGGACGCGCTGACCGCGCCCGAGCTGAGGCCCACCATCGACGAGCTGGTCTCCAGCCGCAGGACCCAGGTGATCTTCGATCTGGGGGAGCTGACGCTGATCGACAGCTCCGGAGTCGGCGCCATCGTCTCGCTGTTCAAGCGCGTGCGCCTGCTGGGCGGCGACGTCAAGATCGCCTGCCTCACCAACCAGCCCAAGGAGATCTTCCGCCTGCTGCGGCTGGACCGCGCCTTCGAGCTGTTCGAGACCGTGGAGCAGGCCGCCGAGAAGTTCAAGAAGTGAAGTGCCGAAGCTGATCACAACCCGCGGCCCGACGCGCGGCCGCGAGTACGAGGTCGAGGATGTCTGCATCCTCGGCCGCAGCCCGAGCTGTCAGATCTACATCGGCGACCTCACCGTCTCGCGCCAGCACGCGCGCATCGTCCGCACCGCGCGCGGCTTCATCATCGAGGATCTGGGCAGCGGCAACGGCACCTGGGTCAACGACTCCCGCGTCTCCCAGCACCTGCTCCAGAACGAGGACACGATCCGCATCAGCGAGTGCGCGTTCCGCTTCGTCGAGGAGCAGGAGCGCTCTGGCGAGGGGCGCTGGGTCAACATGGTGACGGTGGTCGCGGGCAGCGAGCACAACCTGATCAGCACCAACACCGAGCCGCGGATCAAGTTCTTCGACACCCAGCTCAACGCCTCCGAGGAGGAGATCCGCGACGACCTCTCCCGGGCCCACCGCATGCTGGAGGCGCTCTACAACGCGACCAACGCCACGAGCTCGACCCTCGAGCCCAAGCGGCTGTTCAACAAGATCCTCGACTACCTGCTCGTCGTGTTCCCCAACGCGGAGCTGGGCTACATCATGCTGCTCGACGACAAGAACCAGCTGGTGCCCGGCGCGATCCGGCGCCAGCGGGGCAGGGAGGGCCGCTCCGCCAGGGGGCTGGTGATCTCGCAGTCGGTGATCAGCCAGGTGATGCACGAGGGCAAGGCGGTGCTCTCCGCAGCCAAGGGGGAGCGCGACACGCTGAGCGACACCAACCCCTACGGTGGCCAGGCCTCGAAGATGTGCTCGCCGCTCAGGGCGCAGGGCAAGACCCACGGCATCCTGCACATCGAGGGCACGCCGGGCGGGCGCGCCTTCACCCAGGAGGACCTCGATCTCCTGACCGGCATCGCCCGCATCGCCGGGATCTCCATCGTCAACGCCTCGCTCCACGAGCGGCTGATGAAGCAGCAGCGGCTGGAGCAGGACCTGCGCTTCGCCAAGCGGGTGCAGCAGAGCTTCCTGCCGCTGGAGCCGCCCGAGGTGCCGGGCTTCAGCTTCGGCCGGCGCTACAACCCGCTCTACGAGGTGGGCGGCGACTTCTACGACTTCATCAGGCTGCCCGACGACCGCATCGGCGTGACCATCGGGGACGTGTCGGGCAAGGGCGTCAGCGCCGCGCTCCTGATGGCGCGGCTGACCTCGGACATCCGCTACTTCGCCATGTCGGAGCACGACCCCTCGAGCGTGCTCGACCGCGCCAACGCCTCGCTGATCCGGAACCTGCAGGACAACATGTTCGCCACCGTGCTCTACCTGACGCTGGAGCCGGGCGGGAAGCTCGCCCTGAGCAACGCGGGCCACATCCCCCCGCTGGTGCGCCGCAAGGACGGAACGGTGGAGCAGATCGACGACGCCACCAACCTGGCGCTCGGGGTGCTGGCGGACACGGTCTTCGACCAGTCCTTCATCCAGCTGGAGGTGGGCGACAGCGTGCTGCTGTGCACCGACGGGCTCGTCGAGGCCAAGAACGCCATCGGAGAGGAGTTCGGGCTCGCTCACCTGGAGCGCTCGGTCAAGGGGGCCAGCCCGCAGCAGCTGCTCGACGATATCCTGCGCGATCTGACCCACTTCACCGGGCCGGTGGCCCAGTACGACGACCTGACCCTGGTCTCCTTCACCCGCGTGGCCTAGTCGGAGCCGGACCCGAGACCCCACCACCGCTGCAGACTGTCCTCCCCCGCCCTGGGATCCGACGCTCATCTGATCTATGATTCTAAGGTGTTGTCGGGTACAAGTTCTGGTGTGTCCCTTGCACCCACCCGCGGCGTACCCCCTGGGGTGAGCCGAAAGCGAGAGCGCGGGACACTGGACAGGGCATGAGCCATTCAGCCGTGATTCCACTCTTTCCCACCACCTTGCGTCACAAGGGCGGGTTCGAGGGGGACGACGCCGCCCTGGTGGCGGCGTTGCGCTCCGGCGACCCCGCCGCCCGGGCGGCGCTCTTCGATCGCTACGGCGAGCACGTCCAGCGGGTGCTGATCAACATCATGGGGTTCGACACCGAGCTGGCGGATCTGCTCCAGGAGGTGTTCGCGCGGGCGCTCTCCTCGATCAACACCCTCAGCGACGGGGGCAAGCTCAAGGCCTGGCTCGCCAGCATCGCCGTGTTCACCGCCCGCGGCTGCATCCGGTCCCGTCGCCGACGCCGCTGGCTGGGGTTCGCGCCGCCCGAGCGGCTCAACCGCTGCACCGCGCCCAGCGTCTCGGAGGAGGTCCGCGAGGCGGTGCGGAGCACCTACGAGGTGCTGTCCACCATGCCCGCGGACGAGCGGATCGTGTTCTCGCTGCGTCACATCGCGGGGCTGGAGCTGACCGAGCTCGCCGAGACCTGCGACGTCTCGCTGGCCACCATCAAGCGCAGGCTGGCCAAGGCCCGCAAGAGGTTCGTGGCCCTGGCCCGACACCGACCGGCCCTTCGATCGTGGCTGGAGGAGGAGGTGCGGTGATGGGCAAGGCGCAGCAAGCGAGGCTCTCGGAGCGGGAGATCGAGGCGCGGCTGGATCGGCTGGGCCAGGCGGTGGCCGACGCCCAGGACTCGGCGGCCCTCGAGCGACGGCGCCAGCTGGCGACGGTGCGGGACAGGCTGCTCTCGGCGCAGGGCCGCGAGCAGCCCCAGCGCGTGCTCCGCCGGCCGCGGCTCCTGCTCTCCGGCGCGGTGGCCGTGGCAGGCATCGCCGCGGTCCTTCTGCTGGTGCTGTGGTCGGCCGAGGAGCCGCTCACCTTCACCGTGGGGGAGCGGCCCGGCGAGGTCGGCAGGTGGCTCGCTCCTCGCGGGGGCAGCGCCCTCCGCGTGCAGTTCTCCGACGGATCCCGGCTCTGGCTCCGGCCGGGCTCGGGGGCGCGGGTTCGCCACCTCGATCACCGGGGCGCCCGCCTGCTCCTGGAGCACGGCTCGGCCGACGTCTCGGTCGTGCCGCGCTCCGAGGCGCGCTGGGAGCTCGAGGCCGGGCCCTTCCGGGTCGAGGTGCTCGGCACCAGGTTCAAGATGGCGTGGCACCCCGACGACTCGCGCTTCGAGCTCTCGCTGAGGCGAGGGCGGGTTCGGCTCGTGGGACCGGTGCTCGGCAAGCGCCAGCTGAGCCCCGGCGAGTCGGTCCGGGTGTGGGTCGCCGCGCGGCGGATGGAGCTTTTGGAGGGCGGGGGGCGACGTGAGGCCCGCCGCCCGGAGCGCGCCAAACAGCCCGTGGTTTCGGCAACGCCGCAGGAACCCATGGAGAAGCCGAAGGCCAAGGTCGAGCGAAAGCGGCTTCGGAAGAAGCAGGCTCTTGCTGGCTACCGGCTCCTGGTCCGACGTGGCCAGTACAGGGCCGCTCTCGAGGCTGCCCGTCGGGTGGGTTGGAAGACCGTGCTCCGACGCGAGTCTGCCGGGTCTCTGATCGCGCTGGGCGACGCGGCCCGTCTGGCCGGCGCCCCCGATCGCGCGCTGGAGATCTACCGGGCAGTGCGTCGGCGGTTCCGCGGGACCCGAGCCGCGGCGCGCGCGGCCTTCGCCCTGGGCCGGGTGTCCTTCGACGCCCGACGGGCCCACACCGAGGCGGCGCGCTGGTTCGCGACCTACCTCCGGGAGCGTCCCCGGGGGCCCCTGGCCCGCGAGGCCCTCGGTCGCCTGATCGAGGCCCGCCGGCTGGGGGGCGATCTGAAGCGGGCCCGTAAAGCCTCGCAATCATATCTCAAGCGCTTCCCGGACGGGCCCCATGCCCCTCTCGCCCGGAGTCTGCTACAGTCCCCGCAGGAGGAGCCTTGATTCTTTCCCTCCGCGCGGTGCTGTCCCTTTTCTTTCTGGCCTCTGCGTCAGCCGCCGTCGCGGCCCCGCGCGTGGTCATCGTCTCCGGGCAGCCCACGAGCAGCCTGGTGCGCCGGCTCGAAGCGGAGCTCTCGGCCCTCAACTGGACCCCGAGCGCGACCCGCCTCGCCGAGCCCCGACCGGACGTCATCGGGCTCCACGCCATCATGACCGGCCACAAGGCCACCGCAGCCATCGCGCTGCTCGCCAGCGCCGACGGAGCCACCGACGTCTGGATCCTCGACGAGGTGGGGATGGTGGTCTCCCGCGAGCGCTTCGACGGGCGCGCGGCCGAGGATGTCCTGGTCCTGCGCACGGTGGAGCGCCTGCGGGCGAGCCGCATCGCCGGCTCCATCAGGCGCGCCCGCAAGAACACCAGACTGGCCAGCCGAGCCAGGAAGCCCAAGCCGCCTCCCGGACCGCCGCCCCCGCAGCGCCACGACATCGAGCTCCCGGACGCTGCCCCCGGACGCGCCGGGGTCGGGGTCTCGAGGGCGCTCCACGTCAGCGGCGGGCTGGCCGTGGGCTGGTCCCCCGGCGGGGTCTCCGCCACCGGCCACGCGCGCCTCGGGGTGAGCTGGTCGCTCCTCGACTGGCTGGCCACCGATCTGATCGTGCTCGCCCCCTTCGTGCCCGCCCGCGCCTCGGGCGCCGGGGACAAGGCCGACGTCTACCTGGCCATGGCGGCGCTCGGTGCGCGCGCCATGGGGGGCACCCACCGCTCCTGGGTCCGCCCGTCCCTCGCCGCGGGCCTCGGGGGGCTCCTGGTCCACGTGAGGGGCATGGAGACGACCGACAAGGACGGCGAGAGGGGCGAGGACACCGTGGGGATGGCGCTGCCCTTCGTCGAGGGCGCCGGGGCGTTCCGGTTGAGCCGCAGCCTGCACCTGCGGATCGCGTG
>Ga0316577_10001929_pt1 | contig 10046 bp, 11 predicted proteins | sample S5NA_FD_203073 | JGI IMG/M metagenome (GOLD analysis project Ga0316577, IMG submission 203073) | Rhizosphere microbial communities from salt marsh grasses in Alabama, United States - S5-7_050615r2r1 | ecosystem: Host-associated > Plants > Roots > Rhizosphere | place: USA: Alabama | collected... | reverse complement strand
AGTGCAGGTAAAAGACGTCGCCGGGGTAGGCCTCGCGGCCCGGCGGGCGCCGCAGCAGGAGCGAGACCTCGCGGTAGGCCCAGGCATGCTTGGACAGGTCATCGTAGACGATGAGGGCTTCCTGGCCCTTTTCCATGAACTCTTCGCCCATGGCGCAGCCGGCGTAGGGGGCGATGTATTGCAGGGTGGCCGGCTCGGAGGCCGAAGCTACGACGACGATGGTGTGCTCCATGGCGTGATGCTCTTCGAGGGTAGCCACCACCTGGGCCACCTGGGCGCGCTTCTGGCCGATGGCGACATAGATGCAGATCAGGCCCTTGCCCCGCTGATTGATGATCGTATCGATGGCCAGGGCCGTCTTGCCCGTCTGCCGGTCGCCGATGATCAGCTCGCGCTGGCCACGGCCGATGGGGATCATCGAGTCGATGGCCTTGATGCCGGTTTGCACCGGGGTGTCGACACTCTTACGCGTGACAACGTTGGGCGCGATGCGCTCGATGGAGCGGTACCTGTCGAACGAGATGGGGCCTTTGCCGTCGATGGGCTCACCCAGGGCGTTGACCACCCGCCCGATGAGGCCGTCGCCGACGGGCACCGAGACGATGCGGCCCGTGCCCTCGACGGTGTCGCCCTCTTCGATGCCGGTATAGTCGCCCATGATGATGATGCCGACGTTGTCCGACTCGAGGTTAAAGGCCAGGCCCATCACACTCTCGTCACGCCCCGGCTTGGGGGGAAATTCCACCATCTCCAGGGCGCGGACGTCGGCCAGCCCATTGGCGCGGGCAATGCCATCGCCGACCTGGATCACCGTGCCGACGTTGACAGCCTGGAACGTTGTCTCAAAGGAGCGGATCTGCTCTTTGAGCCGCGCGGTGATGTCCTGTGGTTGTAAGGCCATTCATGCCTCCTAGACGTAAGACATATAGCGTACTGCGTACTGCGTATTGCGTAGAGTGCAAGACGCGAGACGCGTGAGCTGGTCCGGTAACGGTTGGCTAGGCAGACAGGTGCTCGCGCATGGCGGCCAACTTGCCGGCCACGGTTCCGTCGATGACCTGATCGCCGACGCGCAGGTAGACTCCGCCGATGAGCGAGGGGTCCACCGCGAACTCGAATTCGAGATCGGGGCCAAAGCGGCCGGCCAATCGGGCCTGCAGCGTTTCCTTTTCGGCCTCCGTCAGCGGCACGGCACTGACCACCCGGGCCATGGTGCGCTCGGCACGGCGGCGCACCAGATGCTCGAACTCGGCCAGGATGGCGCCCAGTTGATCCAACTGCCCGGCCTCTAACAGCATGCCCAGAAAGCTGCGCACGTCGGGATGGAACTCGATCCCGGCCGCCTGGGCCAGCTTTTGCAGTTTCTCCTGGGGCGGGCGGGCCGGGTCGACGACGGCGCCACGCAGCGCAGGATCATGCTCCAGCGCCCGCTCAGCAGCGCCAAGCTGTCGAGTCCAGGCCTCGAACGCAAGATCGTAAAGGGCAGCCGCGTACTCTTTGGGTCGGGCCTGGACGCTCACGGGATCTCCTCGGTTTGTTCGAGAAATTGGGCGATGAGCCGCCGCTGTTTCTCTTCATCCAGGGTCTCGGCCAGCACCTTCTCCGAGATGGTCAGCGAGAGGTCGGCCACCTGCTGGCGCAGTTCAGCCATGGCCTGGTCCCGCTCGCGGGCGATCTCTTCTCGGGCGCGTTCGACCTGGGCCCTGGCCTCTTCGCGGGCCTGGGCCAGGATGTCCTGGCGCGCCTTTTCGCTCATCTGCGTGGCCTGGGCAATGATCTCCTGGCCTTCGCGGCGGGCCTCGACCATGCGTTGCTCGTACTCTTGCTCCATCTCGGCCGCCCGCCTGGAAGCGACTTCTGCATCTTCGAGTCCCTTCTGGATTCGTGCCGAGCGCTCGTCGAGCATACGCAGGACCGGTTTGTAGGCCACGAAGTAGAGGAGCACCGCCAGCAAGGTAAAGTTCACGATCTGGGAGATGAGATACCCCAGATTAATGCCTAGTGCTTCCAAGCGTAACCTCCTTACAAAAGGGCAAATGGGCAAATGGGCAAATGAGCGAATGGGCAAATGAACAAATGAACCGCCTTACTCATTCGCCAACTCGCAGCCCTGCGTATTTGCGCATTTGCAGCTTTGCATATTTGCTCGTCTACACGAACTTGATGATGAGCGCTACGACCAGGGCATAGATGCCGATGGCCTCGGTGAAGGCCAGGCTCAGGATAAAGGGCACAAAGATGTTGTCGGCGGCCTCGGGATTGCGCCCCAGCGCTTCCATGGCCTTGGAGCCGATCATACCCAGGCCCAGTGCGGGGCCGATGGCGCCGATGGCGATGGCCAGGGCCGCTGCCAGTTGTCGTACGGTCTCGGGATCCATGTGTCAATCCTCCTTGAGTTTAGTATGGATTCAGCAACTGCGCACTAGTGACCTTCGCCGTGGCCGCTCACGGCCACGACAAAGAAAGCTACCGTTAGCATCATAAAGACCAGGGCCTGGACGACGCCCACGAACAGCTCCAGCCCAAAGAAGGGGAGCGAGATGACGTAGGGGATGAGAAAGGCCATCACGCCCAGCAGCACCTCGCCGGCAAAGATGTTGCCAAAGAGCCGGAAGGAGAACGAGATGACCTTGCCGATCTCGCTGATCGTCTCTACGATGCCGATAAAAATGTCGATGATGCCCATGAAAAAGGCGCCAATGCGGCCCCCACAGCCCAGTCCGGGCTTGGTAAAGGCCTTGATAATGCCGCCTATGCCAATAAACTTGCCGAAATACCCCACGCCCAGGGCCATCACGCCAAAGTATTGGGTGAGAGTGACCGAGACGAGGGCCAGCGCCACCGTAAAGTTCATATCCGTGGTCGCAGCCCGGAACATGGGCGCCAGGACATAGTGCCCGCCTTCCTCGTGCTCGCCGCCGGCTTCTGCGGCCTCGGCCTCGGGGGCGTCCGCTTCTTTGACCAGGATGCCCAGGCTGTGCCCCTCACCCACCCAGATCACGGGATGGCCTTCCCCTTCGGCGTGGTGCAGGGCGCCCCAACTGCCAAAGAGGGGCGTGAGCCCCAGCCAGCTGGAGGTGATGACAAAGAGAAAGATGGTCATGACGATGGGAAAGAACTTGGGCGTCCACTTGGGGCCGGCGGTGTTTTCCACCAGGTTGTAAAAGCCCTCGATGAGCATCTCCAACAGGCCCTGCCAGCGGCCCGGCACGGTCTTTATCTTGCGCGTGATGAGCCAGGCAACTACGATGAGCAGCAGCATGGTGAGCCAGGCGGATAGCAGGGTATTGGTGATGGGAAAGCCAAAGAGGGAAAAGACTTCTTCGGCCGGGATCGAGATTTCGGGCAGTACAACGCCAGGGAGCGATAGGAGGTTTTGGACAATGACGACCACCACGACGATGGCCACCGGCACCAAGACCTTGGGAGATAGGAGTTTTGACACTACTCTGGTTCCTCCTCGTCGTTTCCTTCTGCTTGTTCGTCCGCTTGCTCCACAGCCGCGCGAAAGGTCCGGAGGGTGGTCCGGGCCACGCCGACCGTGGCGGCCAAAATACCCAGTATCATGCCGATCAAAGTAAAGAGCGGCATCGTGTCCAGCTTGCGGTCGAGCCAGATGCCGACCAGGAGCGGAATCAAGAGCGAGAAGAGCATTGTCCAGCCCAGGTTCATCGCCAGCCCCAATGCTTCCCGCTTTTTCACCCAACCTCCTGAAAGGGGCGGGCTGAAAAGGCCGACGTGCAGCCCGCGCCACGGGCAGGTCCAACAGGTGGTGTTCTGCCTACGGTGCAGAACCTTTTTCCCTATGGCTTGCCTGGTGCCCGATTCTAGCACAAAGTGGGGCAAATTGCAAAACAGACAATGCAAGAAGTGCCGGGCTGCCCCCGGCAACAGGGGCGGCCCGAGTCGGGCCTTGGAGCTTATCTGAAAGGAATTGGCTCAAGCCCCCGCCCCGGGGGCGCCAATTGACGGCTGCCCCGAACGATGGTATCATCGGGCACGATCGCGGGTTGCCTGCCGCGCCGGCCGCGAGACCCGCATCTTGGGATTGGAGGCAAATGCGAAAACCCATACTGGCGGCGCTGCTCCTGTTCGCCGTCCTGAGCCTGGTCTTTACCTATCCCCTGCCATTCCATCTCGCCACCGCCGTAGAGGACTGGCGAGACGCTTTGCTGAACGTCTGGATCACGGCCTGGGATACGCACCAGATCCTGCTCGACCCCCTGCACCTGTTCGACGCCAACATTTTTCATCCCTATCCCTTGACCCTTGCCTATTCGGAGCTGGTACTGGGCAACGCGCTGCTGGCCTTGCCGCTGACGCTGGTCAGTGGCAACCCGGTGCTGGGCTACAATTTCGCCCTGTTGCTTTCCTTCCTGCTCTCAGGGCTGGGCACCTACCTGTTGGTGCTCAAGCTGACCCGCTCGCACGGGGCCGGGATCGTGGCCGGCATCATCTTTGCCTTCTCTTCCTACCGCATGACCAACCTGGCCCAGGTACAGCTCATCACCACGCAGTGGATCCCCTTTGCCCTGCTGTCGCTGTACCAACTGGTGCGCCGCCCGCAGCGCCGCCACGTGGCAACCTTTGTCCTCTTTTTCTCGCTCCAGATCCTATCCTGCTTTTACTACGGCCTGCTCCTGGGCCTGACCGTGGTGGGCCTGGTCGTGTGGCTGTGGGCCACCGAGCGGGGCGCGCGGCAGCGGGGGCCGCTGTTGCGCCTGGCGGTCGCCGCGGGCTGCATAACCATCCTGGTGCTGCCCTTCGTGCTGCCTTATTTCCGCGTCAACCAGGAGCTGGGCCTGGAGCGGACCCTGGCCGACAGCGAGCCGTTCTCGGCTACCCTAAGCCAATACCTGTTGGTGCCGCCCAACAGCGTGCTGCATGGCCTGTGGCTGCCCATCGACGACGAGCCGATGCCCGGTGGCTATCCGATAGACGCCCTCTTTCCCGGCCTGGTGGCCCTGGGGCTGGGGGCCTTGGGCCTGATCGGCGGCAACCGGCGGCGGGACAGCGGGCGCCGGCAGCGCTGGTTCTTTCTGCTGCTGCTGCTGGCGGCGCTGGTCCTGTCGTTCGGTCCGCGCCTGTACGTGGCCACTGGGCAGCCGGCGGGCCTGGAGGTGACGCTGCCCTACGCCTGGCTGTACCGCCTGGTGCCGGGGGCCAAGGCGCTGCGGGCGCCGGTGCGGTTCGACCTGCTGGTCATGCTGGCCCTGGCGGTCCTGGCCGGCTACGGTGCGGCCACACTGCGGCGGCGGCCCGTGCTGGCCGGTGCCGTGACGGTGCTGGTGGGGTTGGAGCTGCTGGTCTGGCCCGGCGCCGGGGCCGAGCGGGTGCCGGTGCGAGCCGAGGTGCCGGCGGTTTACCATTGGCTGGCCGACCAGCCGCCGGGGCCGGTGTTGGAGTTGCCCCTCATCTCGGAAGGGGCCGGGCCGCCCCTGGAATACCAGTACATGTCGACCTATCACTGGCAGACCACGCCCGACGGCTACAGCGGCTTTTTCCCGCCGACTCACGGCCGGTTCGTGACTGAGGTCGGCGCTTTTCCCGCCGAGCGGAGCCTGCGGCTGCTCCAGGCCCTGGACGTGGGCTATATCATCGTCCACAGCGACCGCTATCCCGCGGCGCGCTGGCAGGAGGTGGAGCAGGCGCTGGCCGGCAGCGAGGAGCTGCGCCTGGTGGAGGCGTTTGGCGCCGACCTGGTTTACGAGCTACAGCCGCGGGCGTTTGACCCGGCGACCATGGCGGTGCGGCTATATGCCCCGGCCCGGGCTGCGGCGGGCCAGCCCTACACGGCCTACCTGATCGCCATCAACCACGGCCAGGACAGCTATGCGGTGGTGCCCACCGACCGGTTGCGGGTGACGGCGGATTGGGAGGGAGCCGGGTCGAGGGCGGAATCGGTGGAGGCACGGCTGCCGCTGCTCGTCTCGCCCGGAGCCGCCGCCGTGGTGCCCTTGCCCCTGGCGGCGCCCGAAGCTGCGGGCAGCTATCGCCTCAGCGCTTCAGCCGGCGACGGCCCCCTGGGCGCCTGGTCGGCGGAGGGGACGGTCGAGGTCGGCGGCGAGGCGGACCTCTCGTTCCCGGTGCCGGCCCGGCTGGCCGGTTGGTCCGTGCCGCCGCAGGTCGCGGCAAGCCGGCCGCTGGAGGTCAACCTCGAATGGCTGGCCCTGGACTATATTGATGCCGGCTATAGCGTCTATGTGAAACTGCTGCGGGACGGCCAGCAGGTGGCCGGCTGGGACGGCCCGCCGCAGGGCGGCCAGGCGCCGACCAATCGCTGGCAGCCAGGGCAGGTCATCGACGACGTGGTGACGCTGGAGGTACCCCCGGGCGCGCCGGCGGGCGAGTACATTGTGGAGGTGGGCATGTACCGCTACACCGACCTGGCCCGGGCGCTGACCCTGGACGATGAGGGGGTGCCGGTGGAGCGGGTCGTCCTGGGCACGGTGCAGGTCCAGAACTGACCGGCTCAGAGATTTCATCACGGAGGCACGGAGAGCACGGAGAAGGGAATGATTCTCACCGGAAAAACTCCATGTCCTCCGTGCCTCTGGTTCAGAAAGGGTCTGTCGGAACTCCTCTACGGCGTCAGGCTGGCGACCGTCTCGGCGTCCAGTTTTTTGACCAGGGCCACCACCAGTTCCAGCGCCTGGTCATAGTCCTGGCGGCAGAGGATGGTGTTGTGGCTGTGGATGTGCCGGGTGGGCACGCCAATGACCACCGTGGGCACGCCCTCGTCGTGCAGGTGGATCTGGGCGCCATCGGTAGCCCCGCCGGGCATGGCCGAAAACTGCAAGGGGATGCCCAGCTCCTCGGCGGTGGCGATGACCAGGTCGCGCAGCTTCAGGTTGGGGATCATGCGCGCGTCATAGACCAGCATCGTCGGCCCCTTGCCCATCTTGACGGCCGATTCTTCGGGCTTGATGCCCGGCACGTCCCCGGCAATGTCGACCTCGAGGACGATGCCCACGTCGGGATTGATGGCAAAGGCCGTGGTCTTGGCGCCACGGGTACCCACCTCTTCCTGGACGGTGCCCACGGCATAGATCACGTTGGGATGCCCTTCGGCAGCCAGCTGCTCCAGGGCCTGCATCGCCAGGGCGCAGCCCACGCGGTTGTCGAACGCCTTGGACAGGTAATAGCCGGGGCCGGCCATGACCGTGAACTCGCTGACAGGGATGATGGGGTCGCCGATGCGGACGCCCATCTCGCGCACCTCTTCGGCCGAGGTGGCGCCGACGTCGATGTACATGTCCTTCTTTTCGACGATCTTTTTGCGCTCTTCGGCCTCGAGCAGGTGGGGTGGCTTGGCGCCCAGCACGCCGATGACGTCACCCTTGGTGGTCTTGACCATCACCCGGTGGCCCAGCAACACCTGGTCCCACCAGCCGCCCAGAGGGAGGAACTTGAGGAAGCCGTCGTCGGTGATGTGGCGGACCATGAACCCTATCTCGTCCATGTGGCCGGCCAGCATCACCCGCGGGCCGTCGGCCTGGCCGGCGTGCTTGCCGATGAAGGAGCCCATCTTGTCCTGCTCGATTTCGGCCACGCCCTCCAGGTACTGGCGCATGATGGCCCGCACGTCGCTCTCGTAGCCGGGTACGCCGCTGGCTTCGGTGATCTCTTTTAGCAGTTGTTGTGTCTTGTCCATTTCTCTCTCTTGTTCTCCTTGCTCGCTCTGGCACTGAGGTATGCGCGCGGCAAGGCCGCGCGCATACCTCAGTGAGAATTTCGCTATTGGTCGCCAGCCTCGCGGCTCTGGTCGAGGTCGTAATCACCCCGGTCCGGCTCTTCTTCCTTGAAGAGGTATTGGGCCAGGACGCCCAGCTTGAGGAGGACCACGACACCGGCACCCAGGATCAGCACCAGGCCCAGCAAGCCGCCGATCAGCGCCAGCGGGCTACAAATGGGATCCATCTCAGCTCCCGCCCAGCAGGCTGCCCAGGTCGATGTTCATGCCGCCGCTGGAGCCCTTGCCGCCGCTGGTATGGGGCAGGAACTGGGCGACCTTTTGGGCCAGCTTGGACATGGGCATGGTCTGCAGCCAGACCTTGCCTGGGCCGCGCACACTGGCCAGGAAGAGGCCCTCGCCGCCCAGCAGGATGTTGCGAAAGCCCTTGATCATGGTCACGTCAAAATCGACGCTGGCCTCCATAGCTGCCAGGTGGCCGGTGTCGACCTTGAGCTGCTGGCCCGGCTGCAGGTCGTACTCAACCACCTCGCCATCGACCTCGATAAAGGCCAGGCCCGGGCCGGTGATGCGCTGCATGATAAAGCCCTCGCCGCCGAAAAAGCCGGTGCCCAGGCGTTTGCGAAAGTGCATGTCCATGTCGACGCTCTTTTCGGCGCACATGAAGGCGTCCTTCTGGACGATGATGCTCTCACCTGCCCTCAGGTCGAAGGGAATGATTTTGCCCGGGAACTCGGAGGCAAAGGCCACCGTCCCCCGCCCCTGGTTGACGAAAAAGTCGGTGATGAACAGCGATTCGCCCGACATGGCGCGCTTGACCATGCGGCCCAGCCCACCGCCCGAGTGGGTCTTCATCTCGACGTTGCCGCTCATCCACGACATGCCGCCCGACTCGGAATAGATAACTTCGCCCGGCTGGAGCTCGATGGTGACGACGGGCAGGGTCGTGCCGTCGAGGCGGTAGCTGATCCGCCCGTGACCCCCGGCGAATTCACGCTGAATGTGCTCGACCTCGGTATCCAATGGCTGCAAGCCCGACCCGCCGGCTGCAGGGCGGGCGGCTGGCAGCGTCGTGCCACAGGACGTGCAAAACTTGGCGCCCGGTTCGTTCTCGGCACCACACTCTGGACACTTCATGGCTTTGACCTCCTTGGGTTCCCTTATCAATGTTCGATGGAAGCTGGCGCACCAGCCCCCCAATTATTGAAAAGACACCTTGATTATACCATCCCTTGCCCCGCTGTGCAATGCCCTCCGGCCGTGTTGCCGGACAGAGATTTGTCTTTTTGTGATTGCCGTGCTATAATCGTTGGGAACCTGAAGTACCTGGCCGGTCATGCAAGCTTGCAGGGAAAGGGGAAGCCCATGGCAACGATTTCCAACCTCTGGAACGCCGTGTCCTATCGCGGGCGGGAGGGCCAAATCGCGTGGATGCTCCACCGGGCCAGCGGCGTCGGCGTGTTTCTCTTTTTGACGTTTCACATCCTCGACATTTTTCTCATGTCTTTTGGCCCCGAGGTCTTTGATACGCTGCTCTTCTTTTACCACCAGTTTGTCTTCAAACTGCTCATCGTCTTTGGCCTTTACCTGGGGGTGCTGTATCACGCCCTGAACGGCATCCGCGTGGTGATTATCGATTTTTGGCCCGGCATGGCCCAACACCAGGCCCGGCTGTGGCGCGTGCAAATGGTCATCTTTGCGCTGGCCTACGTGCCATCGGCCATCTATATGCTGCTGACCATGTTCGGCCACTGAGGAGGTAGGATCATGCAAGCCAGAAGCGCTGCCCGACCCCGGCCGGCGAGCAACTTTGAGCTGTACAGCTGGTTTTTTATGCGCGTGTCGGCCATTGCCCTCTTTGTCCTGGCCGTCTTTCACCTCGTCTATATGCACATCGTCATCGGCCTCGATGCTATCACGTTTGAGGTCATTGCCCAGCGGTGGCAATCGCCCGGCTGGCGCCTGTACGACATGTTCCTGCTGGTGTTCGGCTGGCTGCACGGTACCAACGGCATGCGCGTCGTCATCGACGACTATGTCCGGCCCCAGGGGTTGCGTGTCCTGATCAAGTCGGTTCTCTATGTGCTGGTGTTTGTCATTATTGTCCTGGGTGCCTACGTGATCTTTACCTTCGAGTCGTAGGGGGTGGAAAGAATGTCCACGTACCATTCGTATGACGCCATCATCGTCGGGGCCGGAGGCGCGGGGTTGCGGGCCGCCCTGGAGTTGGGCCCGGTGGCCAGCGTGGCCGTCCTCAGCAAGCTCTATCCCACCCGTTCCCACACCGGCGCGGCCCAGGGCGGCATCGGCGCGGCCCTGGGGAACGTCGAGGAGGACCTGTGGGAATGGCACA
>Ga0316577_10001928_pt1 | contig 10046 bp, 11 predicted proteins | sample S5NA_FD_203073 | JGI IMG/M metagenome (GOLD analysis project Ga0316577, IMG submission 203073) | Rhizosphere microbial communities from salt marsh grasses in Alabama, United States - S5-7_050615r2r1 | ecosystem: Host-associated > Plants > Roots > Rhizosphere | place: USA: Alabama | collected... | reverse complement strand
AGAGCGCGCGACGACGAACGGGTGAGGAGAGAAACATGAAGAGCCGAGAGGAGCTGGAGGCGAGGGTCGAGCAGCTCGAGACGGAGCTCGCCCGCGTCCGGGCGCGCTCCACGCGCAGCGTGCGCAAGCAGGCGGGCTGGGGACTCGGCAACCTCCCGATGTGGGCGGTCGCGGTGGGAGCCGACCCGGAGCGAGGGGAGGTGCGCGGGCACGCGAAGGGGATCGTGGCGGTGGGCGACATCGCTACGGGCTTCGTCGCGGTGGGAGGCTGGGCCCGGGGCATCGTCGCCCTCGGGGGGATGGCGACGGGTCTCCTCACCTTCGGGGGGCTCTCGATCGGCGTGCTGGCCGCGGTGGGCGGCTTGGCGATCGGCACCTTCGCCTTCGGGGGAGGAGCGGTGGGAGCCGTGGCCGTCGGTGGGGGCGCGGTGGGGGAGTACGCCTGCGGGGGGGGAGCGGCCGGCACCCACGTGATGAGCGCGACACGACAGGATCCGGAGGCAGAGGTCTTCTTCCGTGAGCACGGTCTGGGCGGGGTCTGCCCGCCCCAGAGGCGGGGTTGGCGGCCCCCGGAGCGCGCGCCACACTGACGCAGCGTCGAAAGGAGACGTGCCATGCAGACGAGATCAGGGACTCGGATCGCGATGATCGGGGGGACGGTCGCGCTGGCGATCACGACCGCGGCCGGGGCATGGGCCGGCGAGGCGGTCCCTCTGGCCCCGGACCGGGTCGAGACGGTGGGTGTGAACGTCGCGCCGGTCGAGTATGAGGGCAAGAACGCGCTGCGGCTGACCGTGAAGGCCGGGGAGGGAGGCCAGACAGAACGGCTTGCGGTGCTGCGCGATCTCACATTCGCGGACGGCACGATCGAGGTGGACCTGTCCGGGGCCCCGGCCGCCGGCGCGTTCGAGGGCGCGCGGGGTTTCGTCGGCGTCGCCTTCCACGTGCAGGAGGACCGCACCCACTACGAGTGCTTCTACCTCCGTCCGACGAACGGCCGGGCGGACGACCAGTTGCGGCGCAACCACTCGGCTCAGTACATCTCCCATCCCGAGTACCCGTGGCACCGACTGCGGCAGGAGACTCCCGGGGAATACGAGTCCTATGTGGACCTGGTGCCGGGGGAGTGGACGGAGGTGAGGATCGTGGTGTCGGACCGGGGCGCCCGCCTGTTCGTGCACGGCGCCACGCAGCCCACGCTGATCGTGAAGGACCTCAAGCTCTCCGCAGCGGAGGGCACGATCGCGCTCTGGATCGGGCCGGGCACCGTGGCCCACTTCGCCAACCTGCGCGTGACGCGCTAGAGGAAACCATGGCCGCGAAGGCAATCGGAGAGACCCGGGCGGCTTCCCCACCGTCCGATGCTCAGGTGCGACGTTCGCTGGGTCCAGCGGTGGCCGCCTGGGACGCGTTCCTCGATCCGGCGCGAAAGCGCACGAGAGAGTGGAAGGCCTACGGCAAGAGCGACCCCTGGTCCGTGCGCGTGAACGAGGGCAAGCGAACGGTGCTCTGGCTGGTGCCCCAGGAGGGCGTGCTGCGGATCGCGGTGATCGTGGGCGAGAAGGCGGTCGCCCGGGGGCTGGCCGGGCCCCTGTCCCAGCGCCTGAAGCGCGAGCTGCGGAAGGCTCCGGCCTATCCCGAAGGCCGGGTGATCCGATTCCGGATGAAAAGCGGCGCCCGCGTGCGCGACGTCGAGCGACTCATCGACCTGAAGGTCGGGCGAAGCCCGTGACGCTGCTGATCCGGGCCCTGCTGGCCTGGTTCATCCTCGCCGTCGTGATGTTCACGAACGGCGCGGTGCGCGCGCTGGTCCTGCAACCGCGTCTTGGTGAGCAGCTGGCCCGGCAAGTCGCCACCGGGACCGGGGTGCTGATCATCTTCGCGTGTGCGCTCGTCTTCGTTCGCCGACTCGAGGCCCCGAGCACGCGCGAGCTGCTCGGGATCGGGGGCCTCTGGCTGGTGCTTACCATGGCCTTCGAGTTCGGCCTGGGCTACGTCACCGGAACGAGCTGGGAGACGATGCTGGCCGACTACGACATCCTGGCCGGGCGTCTGTGGCCGCTCATCCCGGCCGCCGCCCTGGTCGCCCCCTGGTTCTGGGGCGCGGTGGGCATGGGGCGCAGGGCCCGAGCCTGAGCCGGGCTAGAGCTTCAGGTCGGCGAAGACCTCGCCGCAGACCCCGTTCTCGGCGCAGGCCCTGATGAGTCCACCCTTCCAGATCCGGAGCTGGAAGATGTTGTTGGGCTCGTGCTCGCACTCGGTCTCGGTCTTCTGCCCCGAGCAGAACATGCCGTCCCGGGTCCATGTCAGTCCCGGCTGGCCGGTGTCCTCGGCGATCCCCACCGCGTAGAGCTCGCACTCCACACGCAGGGGGTCGCCCTCCGGCCGGACGGGGCACATCCTCCGTCCGACGAAACCCACCGAGCCGCAGTAGCTTCGGTCGGGACCCACGAGGGCGGTCGCGTCGATGTCCCAAAAATGCCGGTCCTTGGAGTGGATCTTGACCCTGATCTCGGTGATCGGCGGCGGCAGCGGCGAGCAGCTGGTCACCGGCGTCGGCTCCGGTGTGGGCTCCGGGGTCGGGATCGGCGTGGGGGCCGGGGTCGGCGCCGTGGCGCTGCCACCACCACACGACACCACAACCAGTGCGACCGTCAGGACGGCACTCCAACTACGGAATGTGGGTAGGAGGGATCTCTTCATCTGACGACATCACAAAGTCACACGTCGGGCGGCCGAAGTCAAGCCAAACACGTTCTCGTCCGGCCGCCGAAGGCGGCGAGGCGAACCCAGGGGCCGAGCGCGCCTCAGCGGGCCGACCGGTCGCCGGGCATGCCCGGAACAATGCCGTGCTCCTTCTCGAGCCGCTCCAGGGCGGCGATCCGGACCGGTCGCCGCACGTCGTGGTCGACCGGACGGTAGCCGGCCCCGTGCTCCACGACCTTGTTCCGGGCCATCAGGCGGTCGCGATCGATGACGAGGTCGGCCCGCGACGTCCCGACGAGGTCGTTCTCGCGGCTCATGATGATTGCCTCCTCCGGGCAGGCGTCCACGCAGAAGCCGCAGTAGACGCACCGCAGGAGGTCGATCTCGAACCGTGTCGGGTACTTCTCGATCCTCTTCTCGGGGCGCTCGCCCGACTCGATGTAGATGCACTCGGCCGGGCACACGGTGGCGCACATGAAGCAGGCGACACACTTGGGCGTCCCGTCCTCGCGCTCGGTCAGGATGTGGATGCCCCGGTAGCGCGTCGAGACCGGCCTCTTCTCCTCGGGGTACTCGACGGTCGACGCCTTTCCGAGGAAGAGGCTCTTGAAGAAGTTCGTGAGCGTGACCCAGTGGCCGATCAAGATCGGCAGGATCCCGGCCTTCAAGTTGCGGTCGACGGTGACGACGGTGGCAGCCATGGTGGTCTCCCCGCTCTAGGCGCGGGCCTCCTGGGTGGTGGACGTGGCCTCCTCGGCCGGGGCGAGCGCCCGGCCCTGGGCGCCGATCGCTCGGTGGTCGAGCCCCTCGTAGTCAGGGACGGACGTGGCAAGCCGGGTGAACACCTCGCGGGCGCTCGTGGCTCCGATCGGCTCCCCGAGCCGCTCGAGCACGCCCGCCGCCAGCTCCCACCGCGGGGTGGCCTCGCCGGGGGCAGCGACCGCCCCGCGCAGGCGCTGCACCCTCCGCTGGAAGTTGGTGTAGGTTCCGTCGGCCTCGGCCCAGACCGCGGCGGGCAGAACGACGTGCGCGCGATCGAGCTCCGGACCCTCGTGGGTGGCCATCACCACGACGAAAGGCACCTTCGCCAGGGCGTCCACGACCTCGGCCACCCGCAGGAGCTCCGGCCCCTGGAGCACGAGCGTCTGGATCTTCCCGGCGCGGCAGGCCGCGACGATGGCGTCGACCCCGTCGCGGTCGAGCCCCTGATCCAGGCACCCCTGGGTGTTGGGGTTGCGGTCGGCCCGCTGCAGCACGTCGTCGATGCGCTGGCGGACCTTGAGGTGGGGGTCGCCTACCCGGAAGTCGAGCATTCCCTTCGCCGCGTCGGCCAGACTCCGGAAGGCGAACAGGTCCTCGTTGGTCCCCTGGGGAGTCGCGAGGAAGGCGCTGGCCGGTCCCGAGTCCTTGATCCTCTGGGCCACGAGGTCGAGGGCCTCCTCGACGCTGACGCCCTCCCAGGAGGCGGCGCCGCGGACCCGGGCCCCGGTGATGCGCGCGGTGAGGCCGATCTCCTTGTAGAGGGCGCGGCCGGGGTCGCACATCCACGATCTGTTCACGTCCACGTTGCGCCGGGGGCGGAGTCGCTGCACCTCGCCATCGCGCTCGTCCACGAAGATGTTGCATCCGGTCGAGCAGCCGGGACAGACCGATTCGTGGGACTTGAGGAACCAGACCCTCATCTTGAAGCGGAAGTCGTGGCTCAGCAACGCCCCCACCGGGCAGACGTCGGCCAGGTTCCCGGCGTACTGGTGGGTGATGGGCCGCTCCTCGAACGTCGTGATCTGGGTGTGGTCTCCCCGGTTCACGAAGGCGAAGGAGTTCGTGCCCGTGACCTCCCGCTCGAAGCGGATGCAGCGCGAGCACAGCACGCACCGCTCGGCGTCGAGCATGATGGGGCCCAGATCGACGACCTTGCGCTTGTGGACCTTGTCCTCGAGCTCGACCTTCGCGTCGTAAAGGCCGTGCCCCATGTACTGGTCCTGCAGGTAGCACTCGCCGGCCTGGTCGCAGACCGGGCAGTCGATCGGGTGGTTGATCAGCAGGAACTCGAGGGTCGTCCGGTGCGCCTCTGCCGCCTTCTCCGAGTTCGTGTGGACCACCATGCCGTCGCGCACCACCGTGTTGCAGGCGATCTGGAGCTTCGGCATCTTCTCGATCTCGACCAGGCACATCCGGCAGTTCCCGTCCACCGGGAGGTCCGGGTGCCAGCAGAAGCGGGGGATGCGGATCCCGAGCTCCTCCGCGGCCTGGATGACGGTGGTCCCGTCCGCGACCTCGATGTCCTTTCCGTCGATCGTGCACTTGGGCATGGCGCTTACCTGTCGAGCTCCCCGGCGATGACGTTGAGCCCGCCGATGATGGCGATCGCGTCGGCGAGCATCCCGCCCCGGATCATGTGCGGGAAGGCCTGGTAGATGTTGTAGCAGGGGGGGCGGACCTTGACCCGCCAGGGGTGTTTCTGGCCGTCGCTCACGATGTAGAAGCCGAGCTCGCCGTTGGCCCCCTCCGTGTAGCCATAGGTCTCGCCCGGCGGGGGGAGGATGCCCTCGTAGATCAGCTTGAAGTGGTTCATGAGGGCCTCGATGTTCGAGTACACCTCCGACTTCGGAGGGATGGCCACGCGCTTGTCGTCGGTGATCACCGGTCCGCCCGGCAGCTGCGCCAGCGCCTGCTCGACGATCCGCACGCTCTGGCGCATCTCCTCCATGCGCACGAGGTAGCGGTCGAAGCAGTCGCCGACCGTACCCACCGGCACGTCGAAGTCGTACTGCTCGTAGCCCGAGTAGGGGTGGTCCTTGCGCACGTCGTAGTCGACGCCCGAGCCGCGCAGGCAGGGCCCCGCCCAGCCCCAGGAGAGGGCCTCGTCCCGGTCCATGACGCCGATGTCCTTGAAGCGCTTCATGAAGATGATGTTCCGAGTGAGAAGCTTGTCTCCCGCCTCCACGACCTCCTGGACGCTCGCCAGCGCCGCGCGGCACAGCGCCTCGAAGTTGTCCGGCACGTCCTGGGCAAGCCCGCCGATGCGGACGTAGGAGACGGTGAGCCGGGCGCCGCTGCAGGCCTCGAGAAGCGTGTAGATGTCCTCCCGGGCCCGGAACATGACGAAGTACGGCGTGATCGCCCCGAGGTCCACGACGTTGGTGGAGACGCAGATGATGTGGTCCATGATCCGCGAGAACTCCGAGAGAATCACCCGGACGGCCTCGGCCCGGGGCGGGGCGGGAACGCCGAGGAGCTTCTCGACCGCCAGGGCCCAGCCGTGCCCGTTCATGAACGATGAGCAGTAGTTGAGGCGGTCGGTGTAGGGGATGATCTGCCAGTACGTCCGCTCCTCCGCCATCTTCTCGAAGTTGCGGTGCATGTAGCCGATCTCGGCCTCGGCGTCGCGGACGGTCTCGCCGTCCATGAGGGCCTGGACGCGGAAGGTCCCGTGCATCGAGGGGTGGGAGGGTCCGATGTTGACGAGGAGGTTCTCGGAGCCGGGAGGGATGTCGACCAGCACCTCCTTGGACGACTTGAGGACGTGCCGCTTCGCGGTGGGATAGTCCTTGCGCAGCGCGTGGCCGACGAACGACTCGTGGGTGAGGAGGCGGATGAGATTCGGGTGGCCCTTGAAGACGATCCCGTAGAGATCCCAGGCCTCTCGCTCGAACCAGTTCGCTCCCCGGAAGACGCCGGTGATCGTGTCCACCCTCGGGTCCGACTCCGGCACCGGCGTCTTGAGTCGGACGTGGTGCTTCCGGGAGACCGAGTAGAGGTGGAGCACCACCTCGAACCGCTCCGGGCGATCCTCTCGGTCGAGATAGTCCACCCCGCAGAGATCGAGGAAGAGCTTGAAGTCGCAGTCGGCGTGGTCACGAAGCTGACGCGCCGCCTCCACCCACGCCCTCCGCTCGACGGTGATCGTGAGGTCCCCGCGGAAGTCTTCGATGGACAAGACGCGGTCCCCGAGCGCCTCCCTCAGGGCCCGTGCGGCGGGCTTGGCCAGCACCTCGGGAGAGACGGGCGGCGCAGTGTTCGTGTTCGTCACGCTAGCCATGGCGAGCGTCCTCGGTCGAGCCCTGGATCACCGGGAGGGAGAGGACACCGCGAGGGGGCTTGCCCTCGGCGGCGCGGGCCGCGTCGTCCTTCGCCCACGCCTCCCGGCGGGTGCGACGATCGATCGCCCCCGCCCCGGCCGCACCCACGCGGTGCGCGCCCTGGGGGTCTTTCGCCTGCTCTCCCGTCTTGATCCTCTCCTGGATCTTCATCAGCGCGGCGAAGAGGCCCTCGGGCGAGGGGGGACAGCCCGGGACGTACACGTCCACGGGGATGATCTCGTCGATGCCCTGCATCACGTGGTAGGAGCGATAGAAGCCCCCGGTGGAGGCGCAGACCCCCATGGAGATCACCCACTTGGGCTCGGGCATCTGGTCGTAGATGGTCTTCAGGACCGGCGCCAGCTTGTCCGGGATCGTCCCCGCCACGAACATCAGGTCGGACTGCCGGGGCGAGAAACGCAGGACCTCGGCGCCGAAGCGGGCGATGTCGTAGTGAGAGGCCGACATCGCCATGAACTCGATGGCGCAGCAGGCGGTCCCGAACGGCATCGGCCAGATCGAGGAGCGACGCCCCCACCTCACCATGGCGCTCAGTGTGGTCGTGATGATGTTGCCGCCGCCGTGGACCCCGGGGTACGTCGGATCCACGAACTTGCCCTTGAAGAGGTCGAGAAGCCCCATGGCAGGAATGGCCCTTTCCGGTCTTGGACGGGAGTCCGGTTCCGCGTCCAGCGGAACCCGTCGTCACTGGCGGATGACCTCGGCTCCGAGGTTCCAGGGCGATGATAACTCAAGCCCCGCTGGGGTCGCCACGCGGGCCTCGGCGGCGGCCCGGCCCGGCGGCCCCCTCGCTCCCCCGGCCCCGGTCGAACCAAGTCCTCAGCAAACGCTGGAGATCCCGTACAATGTCGCACGACCGTCGTCCCGGAGATTGCAGAATGGGCAAGAAGGTTCTCGTGTCGCTCCTGAGTGAGGATCAGGATTATCAGGTCATGCAGGCGGCCGACGCTCGGGCGGTCGGGGCCCGGCTGGGCCTCGACGTCGAGGTGGTCTTCGCGGAGAGCCACCCCGTCCTCCAGATCCAGCAACTCTACAAAGGGATCCACGCCCCCGAGGCCGAGCGGCCGGCGGCGATCCTCGTCGAGCCGGCGGCCGGGGAGGGGTTCAAGCGAGTGGGCCGCAACGCCGTCGAAGCCGGCATCGGCTGGATCCTGGTGAACATGCGACCCAGCTACGTTCCCGAGCTTCGCTCCGCCCACCCCGACGTCCCGGTCTCGATCTTCGGGACCGATCAGGCGGCGGTGGGCCGCATCCAGGGCCAGCAGTGCCGGGCCCTGCGACCCGGCGGCGGCCGGGTGCTGAGCGTCCAGGGACCGGCCGACTCCACGGTGACCCGGGAGCGTGGTGAGGGCCTGACGGAAGGGCTCGGGGCGGGCTTCGAGGTACGGGTGCTCAACGGGGACTGGACCGCGGCGAGCGCCGAGAAGGCGGTGACGGCCTGGCTTCGCCTCAAGACGACCGAGGCCTTCGCCCCTGACCTCGTGGCCGCGCAGAACGACCTCATGGCCACGGGGGCGCAGCGGGCGCTCACGACGCACCATCCCGACTGGGCGAAGGTCCCCGGCCTGGGGTGCGACGGGTTGCCCGAGGGCGGCCAGAAACAGGTGAGGGAGGGGGCGCTCGTCGCCACCGTCATCACACCCTCGAACACGGGGCCCGCGCTCGAGGCCGTCGCCCGGTGGCTGGAGACCGGCACGCTTCCCCCGGGTGAGACTCTCCTTGAGCCGGCCTCGTTCCCTCCCGAGGCGGACCTTCGGCCACTGGGGGGGTGACGGACCGAACGGCTCAGCGCTCAGGCGGTGGGTCGTCCGTCGAGGGGCGCAGTGCGGGAGGCCTCAGGCTCTCGGGCAGCCCCTGGGGGAGCCGGGCGAAGGGCCGCAGCGCCTCGGGTGTCGGCCGCCAGAGATCGAGGCGGCTCGACGCTTCCATGGACGGAGCGGCCAGCGCCCCCACGAGCAACCAGGCGCCGAGGACGACGAGGCCCACCACGCCGCAGTTGTCGGCTCCTTCGACGCTGGAGCATGCCCCGGCCAGCGCCCCCCCGGTGGTGAGCCCACCCAGGGCCGCCCATCGAAACGCCGCGCCGGCCCCGTGGGGATGGCGCCTCACGCGGACCTCGCGGACCTCGGGCAGGGGGACCTCGGTCAGCTCGTCGTCGTCCTGGACCCAGAGCCGGTCAGGTCCCACGGCCAGCAGCTCACCCTTTACCTCGAGCCCCTCTCCGTCGGGGATGACCGTGACGGATCGCCCGAATACTGGCACGGTCGGGGACGTGGCACAGCCGGTCGTGAGCGCGAGCACGAGGGCGGTGGCGACGACGCGTGGTCTTCGTCTCATGACACACCTCACCTGCGGAAGCGGCTGGCCCAGAACGCCCGCTCCATCCCGGGCTCGCGCTGCTTGAACGGCTCCGCCAGGCGCCGAAGGGCCTCCCTTGGATTGAACAGCACGAGCGACGCCATCTCGGCGTCCTCGTCGGCCAGCCACGCGTCCCGCATCCACTCGTAGTAGTAGCCCTCGGTCTCGAGGAAGAGCTCGAGCCCGTGGGGCGCCTCGGGGAGGGCGAAGGACAACCGATACTCGTCCCCGGGGAAGGTGACCAGGTGACGGTCGTCCTGCTCGAGGCGGGCCCAGGCCAGGGGATCGGGCTCCAGTCCCCTCTCGACGCCGATCGGGCTCAGTCTCTGCGGTGTCACCGGCGTCCCGAGCCGAGCCAGGGCCACCTGATCGATGCGCCAGTGGCCCTTCGCCAGGCGGAGGCGGACACGCAGGGAAGGGCCCCCCGTCGCCTCGAAAGGGAGGACCTGCACGTCGGTTGCGATCGGGCCCGCCTCGTCATAGATCCCGACGGGTCTCCACTCCCCTCCGCCCTCGGAGACCGCGACCTCGATGCCACCGAGAGCCCGCGCCATGCCGGTGGCCCGCGCGGCGAGCGCGGGCCCGCCGCGCTCCAGGGTCGCGAGATACTCTCCGGCTCGGGACCCGAAGTACGCCATCGACTGGTAGAAGAGGTAGGTCGTGAGCAGGGTCTGACGGGCCGCGAGCACCAGGCCGACCCGCCCCTCCGCGGGGGCGAGCTCGATCACAACGGTCTCCCGGGTCGCGAGGTCGTGCGGGTCCGCGGGCGAAGCCCGCTCGTCCCCGTCCCGGGAGGCGACGGCGGCGCGGCAGTCGCCCTCCCCCGCGCGGCAGGCCCTCGGCCTGCGGACCTCGACGGCGGGGTAGAAGCGCCCGTCG
>Ga0316577_10001927_pt1 | contig 10049 bp, 8 predicted proteins | sample S5NA_FD_203073 | JGI IMG/M metagenome (GOLD analysis project Ga0316577, IMG submission 203073) | Rhizosphere microbial communities from salt marsh grasses in Alabama, United States - S5-7_050615r2r1 | ecosystem: Host-associated > Plants > Roots > Rhizosphere | place: USA: Alabama | collected... | reverse complement strand
CGATACGGCAGAAGATTCGGTTGCGCCGGAGAGCCGCTATTACTACTTCACAGAGGCACAGTTACAGCGGAAAACCGGCAACTACGATAAAGCGATTCAATATCTAAATAAAGCTATTGAAACAGATCCTGAATCTATTTATCTGCGGTTGGAGCTGGCGACCCTTTATATTCTTATAAAAGAGAACCAGAAGGCTTTAGGTGTTGTTGAAAAAATTATAGAAAAGGAACCTGAAAATCTTAACGCCCTTATGATGTATGGAAGACTTAAGCAAGGGCTAAATCAGCTTGATGACGCCGAAGCAGTGTATGAAAAAATTATTGTTACGGATCCGAAACAAGAAAATATATATTTGCTTTTAGGCGGTCTGTATATGCAGGAAGGGAAACTTAACCAGGCATTAAAGATCTATAATCAGCTAATTCAAAACTTTCCCGAATCATATGTGGGGCATTTTTTTATAGCAAAAATATTCAAAGAGCAAAACAACACTTCCGGAGCCATAAAAGAATTTAAAAAAACTCTAGAAATAAATTCCGACCTAGAGGAACCGCGGTATGAGTTGATCGGCCTGTATAAAACTATGGGCAAAGAAAAGAAAGTTATTCAGTTATACCGGGAGCTTTTGAATAAGAATTCCCAAAATATAAGAGCGGCCATGGAACTCGGATCTTATTATCATAAAACGGGAATGACACAGGCTGCAGGAAAAATTTTTAAGGACCTGGGTGAAAGAAGCATTGCAGAACAGGAAGTCATACGAAAGGTGGTTACTCTCTATTTGAATACAAAGGAATATGATGCCGCAGCCATCATGCTGGAAGGTATGTTAAAGGGGGCGCCGGACAGTTCAGATCTTCATTACATTACAGGGATTGTCTTTGATGGAAAAAAAGACAACGCCAAAGCCATTATGCATTTTAAGAAGGTGGCGGCGGATTCCAGCTTTTATAAGGAAGCCGTGGTTCATATTGCATTTTTATATCAGGAACAGAAAAAATTTGAGGAAGCCATACATTTCTTAAAAGACGTTATTAAAAAAATGCCTGATGATCCCGACATGTTACTCTATCTGGGCTCATTTTATGAAGATACGGGGGAATTCGAAAAAGCAGAAACCGTTCTTAAGCAGGGACTTGAAATTGATTCTGAAAATACCAAACTCCGTTTTCGATTGGGTGTTGTTTATGATAAGTGGGGAAAGAAAAAAGCTTCCATAGAAGAAATGAAGACGGTGATTCGTCTTGACGAAAAGGATGCCAATGCACTGAATTATCTCGGGTATACCTATGCAGAGCTTGGAGAGAATCTGGATGAGGCCGAACGTCTTATCAAGGCGGCGTTGGAACAAAAGCCTGATGACGGGTATATTACAGACAGCCTGGGGTGGGTATACTTTAAGAAAGGACTTTTAACCAAGGCCTTGAAATATCTGGAAAAGGCCGTAAGTCTGGTGCCTGATGACCCGATTATTCTGGAGCATTTGGGAGATACTTACCTGAAGATAAGTGATAAGAAAAAAGCGATTCAATTCTACAGACGTTCGTTGTTGAAGAAAGAAAAAGACAGAGATGACCTTGAGAAAAAAATACGGGAATTATCCGGTAAATGAAATACTCAGCATTCACCCGGTGCCTTGTAATACCTCTTTTTATCGGTGTGTTTTTTTTCTCGGCCTGCAGCACAATTGCTCCGGTGGTTCCCAAAGGTCCCGGTGATCTACCGACGTTATCTGAATCTGAAGCCGGGAAGATTGTTTCTTTTCTAAAAAAACAAAATCTTCATCTCAAAACCTTCAAAGGTATGGGCAGGATAACATTTTGGGAAAATGAAAAAAAAGATCCGGCTACCCGGGTCGTTTGGGCAGGATCGGTACCGGACAGATTCCGTATTGCATTCCGAAGTCTTGCAGGACAGCCTGTGGTAAGCGTTGCATCCGACGGCCAGTGGATCTATCTTGTGGATCATGCACGGGGTAAATTTTATAAACAGCACTCCAACGATTCCGCAATGAAAAGATTCTTCTCAATACCTGTAACATCCGACGATATTGTTAATCTTCTGGCCGGCCGCGTTTCTGTCGAAAATTATGATTCTGCAATTGTTAAAAGAGACGGTCCGTTCGGCCCTATGTCCGGTAGCCCGTCAAGTTGCCACACAGCGGTATCGAATCAAGAGGAGCCTCGCGAACCTGAGCATGGATATATTTTGGTTCTAAAAAAAGGATGGGGGAACACCTGTCAGAAGATATACCTTGATGCCAGTAGAAAACAGGTGCGTAAGGTGGAGCTATTTTATTTAACCGGCGATCTGAAATATCGTGCGGAATTTAAAACCATGCAGGATATAGAAGAATACCGGGTCCCTTCCCGTTTGGTGCTAACAACCGGTGACGGTTCCGGTTTTCAGCTTGATGTGGACAGATACTGGGCCGATGTTTCGGTTTCTCCGTCACTGTTTGTGTTGACGCCGCCGGAGTAAAAATTTAAGTCCAGAGTACCAAGCTTTCGATATTAAAATGACAAATGAACAGCAAGAGAGAAATATGCTTTGCTGCGGAGCCGACGCTGGGGAAGCTGGCAAAATGGCTGCGGATTCTTGGCTTTGATACCTCTTACGAGCCCGTGGTTTCAACGAAAAAAAACATGGATTCGGGGAGGAAAAAGCGTATTCTGCTCACCCGCACCGAGCGGGTCCGGGACTCCAAATTGCCGCAAGAGTGTATCTTTATTAAGTCCAACAATCCCCTTGAGCAGCTCAGACAGGTGATTGACACGTTGGGCATTAGTTATACGGATACGCGTCCGTTTTCACGATGTATCCGGTGCAACACCCGAATCCAACCCGTGGACAAGGGTTCCGTGCGAGGAAATGTGCCGGACTTTATTTGGCAAACCCGCGATATTTTTCAGATCTGTGGCCGATGCCGGCGAATATTCTGGCCGGGAAGTCATACCGAACGAAGCCACGATATCATCATGAGGCTGTTTGACCGTTATGATAACCGGTAAAAAAGTTGTTGCCCTTGAAGCACGGCTTAAAAACTGTAAAAATGTTGTAACCTTGGGGGTTCGACCCAATTTTTCCGATTACAGCGCTGCGGAGGCGGATCTTATTCGAACCGCTGAAAAAATATACTACCCCACCACATTTTATGCCGAACTGTTGGATGCCATGGGAAAAAAAACGTTTCCCAGTTACCATAATTATAAGTGTGTTCAGGACAAGATCAAACAGACCGCCCTGTTTAATCTTCTGGAGATACCTCATCCCAGGACTCGGGTGTTTTATGGAACCCGCCAGAAAAACTCTATTTGCGATCGTTTTAAATTTCCTTTTATCGCCAAGATTCCAAGGGGATCGGCAATGGGAAGGGGGGTTTACCTTATCCGGAGTCAAAAAGACCTTGATGACTATGTCAACGTGTCGAATGTTGCCTATATTCAGGAATACCTGCCGTCCGATCGGGATATGCGGGTGGTTATTATAGGAGATCGGGTGGTTCATGCCTACTGGCGCATTTCGCCTGCAGGCGAATTTAGAAGCAATGTTGCCGTGGGAGCAACCATCAGTCTGGATCCTGTGCCTAAAAATGTTCTGGATCTTGCCCTTGATACCGCCCGGAGATGCCGGTGGGACGATGTGGGGATCGATATCATCGAGCATGAAAACACTCTGTATGTTCTTGAGGCCAATATGAAATTCGGTAAAGAAGGATTCAGAAAGGCAGGGATAGATTACCTTAAACTCATGGAGAGCATGATAGAAAATGGTCAGATTTAAAGAAGAAAACCTTGAAATGATCCGTGTGGCCTTAAGGCATCGAGAAAGCGAAATGTTATCTCCCGTCGCAACGTTGAGTGCAACAGGCGTGCGACGGTTTCAAGATGTGCCTTCGGAAAAAGGGTTCCGCCAGATATTCTCCGTGGATGCGGATCGGATTCTGCATTCACGGGCCTACACGCGATATATCGACAAGACCCAGGTCTTTTATCTGATACACAATGATCATATTACCCACCGGGTGCTCCATGTTCAACTAGTATCAAAAATTGCAAGGACCATTGGTCGGTATCTGGGATTGAACGAGGATCTCATAGAGGCCATTTCTTTGGGCCATGATATCGGCCATACTCCGTTCGGGCATGACGGCGAACGGTTTTTGTCAGAACTTTGCCACTCAAACGGGATAGGGTATTTTCAGCATAACGTTCAGAGTGTTCATTTTTTGGACAAGGTGGAATGTAAGGGTAAAGGATGGAATCTTTGTCTGCAGACGTTAGACGGCATTCTCTGCCATGACGGAGAAATACATAATAGGACACTTGAACCAAATATGAATAAGACCTTTGAAACATTAGAAAAAGAGATGTTATCCAAAAAGAATAATCCCGAGATTAAACTCATCCCCATGACCTTGGAAGGATGTGTTGTCCGCATGGCAGATACGGTCAGCTACATCGGTCGTGACATAGAAGATGCCATCCGGCTCAAAATGATCAAACGATCCGATCTTCCCGTGGACAGCGTGGATATCCTCGGGTCTACCAACGGGACCATCGTTTACAATCTTGTCACCGATATTATCAAAAACAGTTTTCAAAACAGCTACGTTGCGTTCAGCCCGGAAGTATCGGACGCTCTAAAGCGGCTCAAGGATTTTAACCTGGAGCATATTTACATGAATCCGGAAATAAAAAAACATACGGCGCTCATAAAAAAACTGTTTGCGATACTTTTTGAAAAATATCTTGATGATATTGAGACTGAAAATCGAGGTTCAGTGATCTTTACCGGTTTTTTGGAAGATATGTCCGAAGAGTATATCAAAAACCATTGCAAAGAAGAAATCGTCAGGGATTTCATTGCCGGAATGACGGATCACTATTTTTTGAGACAGTGCCCGGAAGAACTGCGTCCGAAAACACAATTCAAATAATATTATCTGTTCGGAGTGATTGAGTTATTAGAAATTTCAAATAACAAATCCCAAAAAACAAACAAATCACAATGACCAAAATTCAAAATCCCAAACAAAAAAAAACAATCGCTCACGCGGCGCAAGCGCCTGCGCTGCGCGTTGAACCAGTTTGGAATTTGTATTTTGAGATTTGTTTGAGATTTGGTGCTTGAAATTTGAGATTTATTTGCAGTTTGGTATTTGTAACTTGGGAGCCTTGCTTACCTTTTTTAAGGGTGATAATTGGATAGCGATGTACCAAAAACGATCGTACAGGAATTTGACGGCGGGAAAGAATCTGGTTGGTTTTAGGGTGGTTGTTAAGGAAACAGACCTGTTTGTGCATGCGGTCAAACCCCTCGAGGACATCACCCGGGAACTGATTCTCAAGCACAGAGGGGTTATCGAGGCGTATATAAAAACATACCCTGAATTTGCAACCACGTTGACGCCGTGGCGGCTCAGCGGCCCGGCGCCCATTATCATAAACCACATGGCATCGGCGGGTGAAAAAGCCGGCGTCGGTCCCATGGCGGCGGTTGCCGGTACAATTGCCGAGCACGTGGGGACGGATCTGTTGAGGCATACCCATGAAGTTATTGTGGAAAACGGGGGGGACGTCTTTTTTAAAACCAACGGTCCGGTGACCATCGGTATTTTTGCAGGCAAATCTCCGGTGAGTCTTGGCATGGGTCTGCGGGTGGATCCGGAAAAAGAACCGTTATCCGTATGCACATCATCAGGCACCGTGGGACACTCGCTCAGTTTCGGAAAAGCGGACGCGGTCTGTGTGCTGTCCCACTCCGGTTCCCTTGCCGATGCCGCTGCAACGTCCATCGGCAATCGGATAACATCCAAAGCGCATATCGGGTCTGCAATTGATTTCGGTAAAAATATCAAAGGAGTTATCGGGATTGTTGTGGTCGTGGGAGGTGAGATCGGCATGTGGGGGGAACTGGAGGTTGTACGCCTTAAATAGAAAAGGGTTGAGTTTTGGGCTTGAAAAGGGTAGAAGGTTTTATAGACTATAGACTATTGAAAATTCATGGCCTTTCAAGAAGCTTTGTATCCGTTCATGGATTAGTTGGGTTAATGGAAATTCCAAATAACAAATCCCAAAAGTACAAACAAATCACAATAACCGAAATTCAAAATTCCAAACCTTATGATCTTTAAGAACGGGTAACAAATTGAAAAAGATATTTTTATCAATACTGAAAAATTCGAACTAGTTTAGGTCATTGGTATTTGTCATTTGACTTTTGTTTGTAATTTGGTACTTGGAATTTGTGATTTTAAAAATTCCGAAAATGGTTACGAAACTTTTTGCCAATGTGACAAGATCAGTATACTTCGATTTTAATAAGGAGGATTAATAATGAAAACCATGTGGGCTCCATGGCGCATGGAATATATTCTGGGAAATAAAGAGAATGGCTGTATATTTTGCAAGGCGCTTTCGGAACAAGACAACCTGACCCTTTACAAGGGCAAGGCGACCCTTGTGGTTATGAATAAATTTCCTTATATCAACGGCCATCTCCTGGTGTCGCCGATCAAACATATTTCCACCCTGGATCAGCTCAGCAAAAGCGAAATGGGGGATCTTCTAAAGACCGTTGAACAAGCTGTGGGAATATTAAAAAAAGTGATGAACCCCGACGGGTTTAATGTCGGACTTAATCTGGGAAAAGTGGCGGGCGCTGGCGTTGAAGAACATCTCCACTTTCATATTGTTCCCCGGTGGTTTGGCGATACAAATGCGTTAACTGTTTTTGCCGATGTACGTGTTATTCCGGAGCATTTAATGACCACGTACAATAATTTAAAGCCTTACTTTGGCGATATGGATATAACAATCTGATATTCAAGGAGATAATCATGAAAAAACTTAAGATCGTTCTCTGGCTAATTATTATAGGCTTTATCGCAATTATTTTTTTCTCGAACAAGGAGTATTTGTTGGCAAAACAAGTTCTTCAAATAAATCTTTTGTACACTGAACCGTTTCATACCATGGAACTGCCAACTGCAGTCTTTTTTCTGGTTTTTTTTCTAACCGGATTTTTGATTGCCTATTTTATCAGTCTGTCCGCACGATTCAAATCCAAAAAAACAATAAAAAATTTAAACGCAGCAGCCACTTCCCAGCTGGAAGAAATTGCAGCACTGAAAAAAGAGGTGGAATCATTACGAAGCGGTTCTTCGGACTATACGGCCCAACCCATAGAACCCATTTAGGCATATGAATGTTTCGAAAACGACTCCCATGATAAAGCAGTACCTCTCCATTAAGGAAAAGTACTCTGACGCGATACTTTTTTACCGGATGGGAGATTTTTACGAAATGTTTTTTGAGGATGCCGAGCTTGCCTCCCGGCTTCTTGAAATCACCTTAACTTCACGGAACAAAAAAGACGAATTCCCCATTCCCATGTGCGGCGTCCCGTATAAATCCGCGCAGACCTATCTGGCCCGCCTCATTGACCTGGGATACAAAGTCGCCATATGTGATCAAATAGAAGATCCGGCCCAGGCAAAGGGATTGGTCAAAAGGGATGTGGTCCGGGTGGTTACCCCGGGGATGATTGTTGATAATGAGTTGCTCGATGAAAAAACAGACAATTATGTTCTCGCGGTTGTTTACAAGAACGGTGCCGCCGGACTGAGCTATTTGGATATTTCGACGGGGAGTTTTAGGGTGACCGAATCTGAAAATATGGATGCTATTGTTGATGAGGTCCTCCGCATATCGCCAAGAGAAATTCTCCTTCCCGAATCTTCAAGAAATGATCCCGTTCTTTTACCCATAATCAAAGAACGGTCTGAAAAATCCATAACCTTTTTACCAGACAGTGCATTTGAACACGGCAGGGCACGGGAACGGCTTATTGATCAATTCAACACCCTTTCTCTTGAAGGGTTCGGTTGCGAACATTTAAAAACCGGTGTGCGGGCGGCCGGCGCACTTATTTTTTATGTGCGGGAAACCCAGAGACAGAAAATAGAGCATTTCACCGGCATCACAACGTATTCACTGGGCAATTATCTTCTGCTTGACGAGTTAAGCTGCCGGAATCTTGAACTGATCAAGAACATTCGTACCGGATCCGGACAGGGGACCCTCCTGGAAATTATGGACAAAACTGTGACCGCCATGGGGGGGAGGCAGATTAAACGGTGGATCAAATATCCGCTTATGGATGTTTTAAAGATTCAGTCCAGACAGGATGCGATTGAAGACGCAAAGGAAAACATTCAGGTTCGAAAGAATATTCGGGAACTCTTAAAATCGGTTTATGATCTTGAACGTCTCGGGAGCAAAATCGTCATGAGGCAGTCCAATGCCAGAGATCTTGTCGCGCTCAAGCGTTCCATTAACAGCCTGCCCGGTATCTGGTCTCAGCTTTCCCGTCTCAAAGCCAAATTGTTTGCCTGTAATCAGGAGATAGACGGCCTGGTTGAACTGGCAGAACTGATCGAACGGTCGATCCGGGAAGATGCTCCCCTTACCATCAATGAAGGCGGTATCATTAAAAAAGGATACCATCGGGAACTCGATGAACTGATCGCCATCAGCCGGCACGGCAAAGAATGGCTGGCGAGGCTCGAGGCCGAGGAAAAGCAGACCACGGGGATCAATACACTTAAAGTTCGCTATAACAAGGTATTCGGGTATTTCATTGAGGTCCCAAAGGCACGTTCAAAAGATGTTCCCCTGCATTATGTCCGCAAACAGACCCTGGTGAACGCGGAACGGTACATCACCGATGAGCTAAAGACATTTGAATCCAAGGTGTTGGGCGCCGAAGATCAAAGGGCCGTGCTTGAGTATGAGATATTTAATGAAATAAAGGATGAGGTGGTAAAGAATCACACGGCCATCAAACAGATTGCCCAATTCTTAGCGGATTTGGACTGTTTGCTGAGCCTGGCTGAAATCGCCGATCAAAATGACTACCACAGGCCGGAATTTAATACCCAAGACTATATTCTGATTGAAGAGGGGCGTCATCCGGTGGTGGAAAAAATGATTACCGGAGAGCGATTCGTACCCAACACCATCAGGATTGACGATAGTGAAAATCAGATACTCATCATCACCGGACCCAACATGGCCGGAAAATCCACGGTTCTGCGCCAGGTTGCGCTGATGGTCATTATGGCTCAGATGGGGTCATTTATTCCCGCCGCCAGGGCATCGATGAGTATTACGGACCGGATATTCACCCGGGTGGGAGCCTTGGACAACCTGTCACAGGGACAGAGCACCTTCATGGTGGAGATGCAGGAGACCGCCAATATTTTAAACAGCGCAACCCGGCAGAGCCTGGTGATTATGGATGAGATCGGACGGGGAACCAGCACCTTCGACGGGCTCAGCATCGCCTGGGCAGTGGCGGAATACCTTCATGACTTAAAGGGCAGGGGCGTTAAAACCCTTTTTGCCACCCATTACCATGAACTTACGGAACTCGCTCTTTTAAAGTCCCGGGTAAAAAATTACAACATTGCAGTAAAGGAATGGAATGACCAAATTATTTTTTTAAGAAAGCTTGTGGAGGGGGGCACCAATCGAAGTTATGGAATACAGGTTGCTCGGCTTGCCGGTATTCCCGATGGAGTTATTCAGCGGGCCAAAAAAATTCTTTACACCATAGAAAATGGTGAACACAGTTTGAAACGCCCGGCGTTTATGGCCGAAGCGCACGATGGTGTAACAAAAGGGCAGGTGCAGCTTAATCTTTTTTCCAGACCGGATCAATTTGTCATAGAAAAGCTACAACAGCTAGATATTTCTAAAATGACGCCTCTGGACGCATTAAACTGTCTGAACGAATTAAAGGAAAAGGCGAAAACCGTTGTTATTTGATTACAAAAAAACATTTTTAGTCTGTTTGCTGGCGTGCGGTATTCTTTCCATGACGTGGCCCCGCGCGTCATCCGCGGATATTGCAAAAGAAAAATACTACCGGGCTGAAGCCTGTTACAAAAAACTTCGCCACAGTCCCAAAAAACAGAAATACAGATGTTTTTGGCTCGGCTGTATCGAAAAGTATCAGGCGGTTTACGAGTATAATCCTTCGGG
>Ga0316577_10001926_pt1 | contig 10051 bp, 8 predicted proteins | sample S5NA_FD_203073 | JGI IMG/M metagenome (GOLD analysis project Ga0316577, IMG submission 203073) | Rhizosphere microbial communities from salt marsh grasses in Alabama, United States - S5-7_050615r2r1 | ecosystem: Host-associated > Plants > Roots > Rhizosphere | place: USA: Alabama | collected... | reverse complement strand
CGCCAAACCCCGACATCGCCACCCCCGGACACCCGCAATCAACGCCCCAACCTCTTGAAATCCCAACACCTTGCCGGGATCCGGCGGTTTCCCCCAACGCCTGATAAGCGTGAGGCCCGAGGCCTGAGTCTACCCAGGCCCATTCTTGGAGGTAGAAGCCCCGCAACGGTTCACGTCTGCGGGGCTTTCAGCGTCTGCTTCTTTCCTGGTTCTTCCCACAGCAGTGATTTTCCTCGCGGCCGGAGCCGCACGAATAGGGATCGGTTCGGCCGGGGGGCATCAGGCGAATCTCCTTAATCCACGTCAGAGCACGCGGTACCAAGGGGCGGCGAGGACGCGCCGGTCCAACCAGAACACCTCGTCACCATCGTAAAGCAGGAGAGCGGCCGGGGCGGTGGGATAGTCGTCGAGGAAGGTGAGGAGGTGCCGGGCGTGGCCGAGGGTGATCCGGCGAGAGGCCTTGACCTCGATGGGAAGGAGGAGATCCGGCAGCTCGATGACGAAGTCCACCTCGGCTCCCCCTGCCGTCCGCCAATACAGTACGTTCGACTTCCTCGCATTGGATCCCGCCCAGGCGAGGAGATCCGCCACCACGAGGTTCTCCAGGTGCGCTCCCCGGGGAGCGGATTCCCCGCTGAGATGCATGGCTAGCCCGGTATCGCTCCAGTAGATCTTGGGCGCTTTGATGAGACGGCGGGTGCGATTGACCGAATACCCGGGGATCCGCAGAAGCTGGTGAGACACCTCCAGCAAGTTGAGGAATCGCTGAACCGTGGAGGAGGGAATCCCCAAATCCCGGGAGATCTCGGCCTGATTCATCAGGCCACCGAGCCTCAGACAGAGCGCCGCCATCAACCGGCGCATGTCTGCCAGGTTCTCGATGGCCGAGAGCTGCCGCAGATCCCTCTCCAGATAGGTGGCGGAGTAGCCGGCAAACCATTCCGCCCTCTGGTCGCTCGAGAGGAGCTCGTGAGCAGGCGTGGGGTATCCACCCCGAGCGGCCAGTTTCTGCCAATCTTCTCTCCGGGGGCCGCCCGCCTCCAACAACCTGGGCCAACTAGAGGGATTCTCCTCCAAGAGCTCCGTCCAGACGCCGGCTGACCCTAATCCCAACTGTTCCCGTCTGGTCAAAGGAAGGAGGCTGACGTACCCCGCCCGCCCGGCCAGGCTCTCGGAGACGTCGCGCTGGACGAGGAGATTCGAGGATCCTGTCAGCAGGTACCTGCCCGGCACGCGCCTTTCGTCCACCCGTCGCTTGATGGCCAGAAGCAGGTCCGGGGCATGTTGGACTTCGTCGATGATCAGGTGTTCGCCCCGGTCCAGGAAGAGCTCCGGGTCCCGACGAGCCTCGTCCCGCAACAACAGGTCGTCCAGGGTTAGGTACGCATGATCCCCCGCAACCTCTGGCCGGCGAATCAGGGTGCTCTTCCCGGTCTGTCGCGCACCCGTGACGATGACCACCGGGAATACGTCCCTCACCGCTCGCACCCGGGGTTCGATCAGTCTTGGCAGGTAGTCCTTGATCTGCATATCACCCAAGATGTGGGTGATTATCACCTTAGTCAAGGGCTGAATGAGAGCTGCAGAACGCCCGGGGAATAGGATGATGAAGGGTCCTTGGAAACCCCGACATCGTTACCTGCGGACACCCCTGAGCCACACCCTGAAGCTCTGAAATCCCCGTATCTTGCCGGGATCCGGTGGCTATTCCAACGCCTGAGAAGCGTGAGGTCGGTAGTTCGAGTCTACCCAGGCCCATTTTCCTAACTGCTTTCCCCGTATGATGTTCCGAGGTCAGACGGGTTTTGTCTTTCTGGCCCTAAAATCCCTCACTGCCCGTTTACTGTCGGTTCCAGAGCCCCCCAGAGCCGTGCTTCCGACCGATTTCCGGCGCTTCAGAGCCTCACGAATGGTGGCCTCATCCGGTTGTTGATCACAGGTGAGGATGATCTGAATCGACTTCCAGCCCCCCAGTTGGGCCAGGTCGGTGAAGGGCGTGTCCCTGCGTTCGGTAGCGAACCTCCGCCGGAGCCATACACCAAAGCCCATGGAAGCAGCTAGGCAGGTGGAGGCGGATCTTCAGGCTTGAGCGACAGTGGCGTACCTTACATCAAGCCCTACGTCTCACCATAGTCGGCGATCGGCCCAACTCCCCTCGCGAGGCATTAAGTTGACGTTGCCCAGTCAACCATTGCCGGAAACGATCTGATCGGACTTCACGGAGTAAGGACACAATAAAGGGGAATACGATGAGCCGTACTTTCGAGAGAAACCTCTCACTTCTGGTTGTTCTTCTTGTAGTCGGTTGTTCGCGGCCTGCGGGAGAGATGGAGCAGAACGAGGCGCCCGAACTCCTCAGCTGGTCCGAACAGATCGAGGTTCGCGAGCAGTGGCTGTTGAAGCGCTATGAGATGCTGCTTCCCATGATGCGGGAACGAGGCATCGGCATGTGGATAGTCGTCAACGAGGAGTTTCATGACGATCCGCTGACGGAGTACGTAGCACCGCCGAGGCCTCACGTGGGAGGGAGAGATATCTTCGTCTTTGTGGATGCCGGGGACGAAGGTTTGCGAAGGATGGCCTTGACCGGGTATCAGGAGGAGAACGTGGCTCGCTTCTTCGAGCTTCCCCGCCTGTCCCCGGATCCTGCACAGCGACGGTCCACAGAGGAGGTATTGAGAGACCTATACGAGGAGTACCGCCCGGGGAAGATCGCTCTCGGGTTTGGCGGGAGACGGGGAGTGACCCGCAGCCTGACCCATGAAAGCTACGTCTACCTCAGCGAAGCAATGGGTCCAGAGGCGACAGGGCGGTTCATGAGCGCAGCCGACCTGATTGACGAGTACCTGAACACCCGGATCCCGGAAGAGCTTCCGCACTACGAAACTCTGGTGCACCTGACCGAGGTGCTGGCCCGACGCGCACTCTCCAACGAGGTCATCACCCCGGGAGTGACCACGGTCGGGGATATCCGTCGCTGGCTCTATGACGCACTCTGGGAAAACGGCGTCACGACCTGGTTCCAACCCGATCTGCGCGTGCAGCGGCGAGACATGGAAGAGGAGCTGTCGGGGAGTTTCCTGGCGGTTTCGCGAGAGGAGATGGTCATCGAGCGGGGGGATCTCGTCCATTTGGATTTCGGGATCTGCTATATGGGCTTCGACAGCGATTGGCAGAAGATGGCCTATGTGCTGCGCGATGGCGAAACCGACGTCCCCGACGGCCTCAAAAGGGCCATCGCCAACACCAACGCATTACAGGATGCCCTCATTCAAGCGTCCAGGCCGGGACTTACAGGCGGTGAGGTCTACGAGGCAACCATGGCTGAAATGGAAAGACAGGGCATCGAAGCGATGATCTATTCCCACCCTCTCGGCAACCACGGGCATGGAATGGGCGCGTCCATCGACTTCCGGAGCGCCCAAGGCGGCAGTCAGGAACGTCTGGCCAGGCGACTTCGCAGAGGCTCCTACATCGCGATAGAACTCAACACACGCACTCCCATCCCGGAGTGGGACAATGAAGAGGTAACCATCATGGGAGAGGACCCGGCACACCTCACCGACGAGGGGTGGGTGTTCTTTCGGCCCCGCCAGGAGGAGTTCTACGTAATCAGATAGGGGCAGAGCCCGCGTGCTCCGCGAAAACCTCATCCGCCTTGCCGACGGTGACGTTTCGGCCTCCTGCACTGGACCGTGAGCTTATGATCTCATGGCTCCCTCCGGTCTTCTGTGCGCTCACTGGAATGCCTCCCATCCACTGCGGAAAACGCAAGCCTCGGATATCGAGTTTCGACGCAACTCTTCGACCGCCCGCTGTGCCAGAGATTGTGCCAAACCCCACGGTTGGTGCTGGTCGCTGACGGTTGATGAAAACCCGAATACCTAGGAAATGGAGGGGTTTCGAGCGCCCACGATCGGGCATCGGTGGCCTGATAAGCGTGAGGTCGGAGCCCTGAGTCTACCCAGGCCCATAGATAAAGCGTTGAGCCGCCCCTTGTTCGGCGGCTCAGCGCTTCTTGTGTTATCGCGGTCCCGAAAGGGTAACACAAAGGGACTTCGTGGGGGCTCGGTGGCCCTCCACCGGTTCCCTCGTGAGATCATCAGCGCTGGCGTCTGGCGGTACCATCGGTTCTCCCTGAGTCTTCGCGATGCCCGAAAGACTCCTGACGAAGCGGGGAATCACCGGTGGAAGGAGCGGAAGGCTAAACCTGGTCTCTTCACTGGATTCAAGGACCTTCTGAGGCGTTGGTGCATGGCTGCGACCCCGACTGCATCTTGAGGGTTCCGCGACCTCAATCTAGAGCCGTCCTCGACGGCGGTATCCGAAGCGGCTCTCGAGGCCTGGCGAGCGCCGGCGAAAAGAGAGGCTATTCCCGTCTGAGAGCTTCGCCCGGATCCACCCGACTGGCCTGCCGAGCCGGGAGAACCGTGGATAGGAGGGCCACCATGAGGAGGATCATGGGAACCAGGGCAAAGACCAAGGGGTCCCGGGGATTCACCTCGAAGAGGAGGCCCTCCATGACCCTGGCCCCGGCCAGCGCCACCAGCAATCCCCCTGCCACTCCCAGGACCGTAGGCACGGCGGCCTGCCTCACCACCATCCCCGTCACCCGGTTCCCCTGGGCACCCAGGGCCATGCGGATGCCGATCTCCTGCCGCCGGCGAGACACCATGTAGGTGGCCACCCCGTAGAGGCCCACGGCGGCCAGGCAGACGGCCAGGACGGCGAAGACTCCCAGGAGGGTGAGGAAGAAGCGTGTGGGGGCCATGGCCTGGGCCACCACTTCCTCCATGGTTTCCACGGAGCGGAGGGGGAGGTTCGGGTCCATGGCTGTCACCTCGTCCCGGATGGCCCCCACCACGGACTCCACCCCGGGGCGTGTGCGAACAGCCACCGTCAGGAAGGAGGGCCCGAACTGACGCTGTGGAACGTAGTAGGATCCCCTCACCTGCCCGGTGAGGGAGAGGTTCCGGGTGTCGGCCACCACCCCCACGATGGTGCTCATGGGGGAGCCGTACCCGAAGTCCACCGACACCCTGATTCTCCTTCCTATGGGGTCCTCCCCGGGAAAGAGGGCCTCGGCCAGCGTCTGATTCACCAGAGCCACCTCCCCGCTCCCCACCCGGTCCGATGGCAGGATTCCTCGTCCTCGCACCACCGGAATCCCCATGGTTTCCAGGTACCCGGGGGTCACGGGCTGCATGAGGGCTGGCACCTCATCGGCCGGGTCTGGCTCCGGCTCTCCCTCCACCGCCACCATTCCCGACGCATTCATCCTGCCCAGCGCCGCTCCGAAGGAGGAGCCCACGGACTCCACTCCGGGAATGCGGGCCAGCCTCGATTCCAGGGTCTCGTAGAACTCCACCACGTGAGCCAGCTCCGGATAGGAGGCGTCGGGGAGGGTGAGGATGAAGCGGGTGATCCCCTCGGTGCGGTATCCGGGATCGATGGACTGGAGGCGCCCCAGAGTCCTCAAAAGGAGCCCGGCTCCCGCCAGGAGGACCAGGGAGAGGGCTACCTGTCCCGCCAGGAGGAGGTTCCGGGATCTCTTTCCTGAAGAGCCGGCGTCTCCACCCCGCCTGGAGCGCCCCAGCGCCTCGGCCGGTGAGGAGCGGGCCAGGCGCAGTGCGGGACTGAGGCCGAAGAGGAGGGAGACTGCCAGAGCCAGGAGGAGAGCGAAGAAGAGGACGGAGAGGTCCACCGAGATCTCCTCCACTCTGGGCAGGACGTCGGGAGCCATCTTCCTCAGCGTCCTCACCCCCAGGAAGGCCATCCCCAACCCAACCCCACCCCCCACCAGGGCCAGAACCAGGCTCTCGGTGAGGACCTGCTGGACGAGTCTCCCCCGCCGGGCCCCCAACGCCGCCCGGAGCCCCACCTCCGCCACCCTTCCCTGGGCCCGTGCCAGGAGGAGGTTGGCCACATTGGCGCAGGCCACCAACAGGACCAGGGCCACAGCCGAGAAGAGGATCCAGAGCTGGGCCCGAATCCCACCCACCATGTCCTCTTCCAGGCTCATGACGGTGAAGCGGGTCTCGTAGTTGGTGTCGGGGAACTCCTCGTCCAACCGAATGGAAAGGGCCAGGGCTTCATCCACCGCCGCCGCCATCGTGCCACCCTCCGCCAGCCTCCCTACCGTGCTGAAGACGTGGCAGCCCCTTCCGCAACTCTCATCGGACCGGTAGTAGGGCCGCCAGAGGCGAGCCCCTTCGGGGAAATCGAACCCCCGGGGCGCCACGCCCACGATCTCGTAGCTGTCCCCCTGGAGCTCGATGGTCTGGCCCAGAACGTTGTTGCTCCCTCCCAGCTCCTCCTGCCAGAAGCCGTAGCCCAGGACCACCACCCTGGGAGCGTCGGGGAGGGTCTCCTCGGGTCGGATGTCCCGGCCCATGAAGGGGCTCAGGCCAAAGGTGGAGAGGATGCCCTGTGATACCCGGGCTCCGGGGATGATCCGGGCCGGCCCCCTGCCGGTGAGGGTGGCAGCTCCCCCGGTGAACCCCACCAGCGTCTCCATGTCCCTGGTGTCGGCCACATCCAGGATGTCAGGGCCCGACATGTTCCCCTTGGAACCGGGGTTCTGGGTGGAGGAGGCGTAAACCGCCACCAGCCGGTCCTGATCCTGGAAGGGGAGAGGACTCAGGAGGACGCCGTTCACCACGGAGAAGATGGAGGTAGTGGCGCCGATGCCCAGGGAAAGGGTGAGAACCGCGGCCACGGAGAAGGCCGGGTTTCTGGCCAGATACCGGAGAGCGAAGGTCAGGTCCTGTTTCAGCTGCTCCATGAAGGGTCTTCGGTGGGGTTCCGGGTTCTTGCCGCTGGATGAGGTCCGATTGGCGGGGGAGGACGGATGCGGAACCGTGGGCCTGAGGCGCTCCCGGAGGCCCGAGGCCCCCATGTCGAAGGTGTTTCGAAGGAGAAACCTCCAGAGGACCCAGGGGCCTCGGCCCCGGGCGTCCCGATAGCAGAACTCGAAGGTCTCCCCCATGGAGGCGTCGAAGCGCTCCCTGGCCCCGGAGGGGAAGGCCCTCATAAGGAGGTTGAACCACCCCCAGGCCAGGGGGCCCGGGCCGATGGGTTGGTCCGGACCGCTTGTCTGAGAAGGACGCATATCGGTCATGAGCCCAGTGCCGGTCCCAGGGCCTCGGCCTGCCTCACCACCTTCTCGAGCCTCCGGACCTCATCGGCGGCCACGCCCCTCCCCAGATCGGTGAGGCGGTAGTAGCGCCTGGGCTTTCCGCGGTGGGACTCCCCCTCCTCCCCGGGGGAGGCGTCGGTCTCTTCCACCCATCCCAGGTCCATGAGACGACCCAGGACCCGGTACAGCGACCCGATGCCCGGGGCCAAAACCCCCTCGGACTGGGCCTCAAGGGCCTTCATGATGGCGTACCCGTAGAGGTCCCCCTGTGCCAGGACTAGGAGGATCTGGAGGTCCAGGGCCGTGAGGGGGAGGCGATGGCCGGAGGCGTTGGGCGTTCGCGTCACAGGGCGTTCTCGGTCCTGGAGGTGAAATACATTCCGAATGCATGTATTAGGACAGGGGATAGGCCGGAAAGGTTGCATGGGGTGGGGACGGAGTGGGGCGTCCCTGGGAAGGAGGGGTGGCGTGGGGCCCTTCTGCTAGCCAGAAGTCCTCCCACCGAGTGGTCCATCTTCTCGTAAGCCTCCCCCAGGGGAACCACCAGGAGGATCAGGTCACCCACCAGGATCACCCACACCTCCACCAGGCTGGGGATGACCGCCCGAAGGCCCATGATGAAGAACACGCGGAAAGCCGCCAGCACCCCGATGGTCAGGGGCGCAAGCATACCCAGGGCCGGGAGGACCCCGGTTCGGTCCGCTCCAGCTGGCTTTCCACCGGGGGACTGCGGAGGTCGGGGGGCGGTCGGAGCAGGGAAACACCCTCTTCCTCGAGGCAACCTGGGTGTTCCGAAGGGGAGGGGGCCGGACCGTCGAGTTAGTTGAGGGGCCCGGGGTCCGCCGACGCGTTCATCAATTTGGGCCGGTCATTGGGCCGGTAAATCCCGGCAGATTCCGGCACGTTTTGCCGGAGAAGCGGCAGATCGTGCGTCCTACCCGTGAAAAGTACGGCAAAATGCCGGGATTTGGCCCATTTGACAGGGGCCTTGATAAGCGTGAGGTCGGAGGTCTGAGTCTACCCAGGCCCATTGTCCAAAGTGCTTGTCCCGCTTGATCTTATCTTATTGAGCGGGACTACTTTATCTCCGAGAATGCGAGTTGGGCTCTTTTATCGCTGAAATGACGGTTTTCTACGGTCTTCCAGCGCCTCCCTCAGTTGATCCTGGTCCGGATGCTGGTAGCAAGTCAGGATGGTCTGGGGATTCTTCCAGCCAACCATTCCGAGCATCGGTAAGGGGTTACAGCCCGGGTAACGGTGTCTCTGTCTGTAGCAAGGGGAGAGCACTATTTCGCAGCGACTTACGACGTTTCAGACATGCGTTACGACGAACCGCTCGACCCCCGCCGCTGGGTGGGGATTCCGTTATGTTCCGAGTGGAGCGGCGGAAGGAGAACCCGCCGGGATTCGCCATGGGCGAGTGATCTGCCCCCCGGAACCTGACCCAAGCAAAATCTGACTTCTCGGCGGAAGGAGAAGTCAATCTTCCGCCTCAGGCGCCCCGCTCTGCGTTGCAGATCCGGACGGGCCCGTGGAACACGTTGCCGCGTTCGTCGACAATGGTGATCATTACCTGTGCCGTATGGGGATCGATTCCAGCGACGAAAATGGGGGCCTCCTTCGGATCTGGCATCGCGGAATCTCGAGCAAGCTCAGCGTGCCTCACCACCCTCGGAGGGGCGATCCTCACCTCTTGAGAGCACAGACTACCCTCAGGCATATTGCGGATAGCCTCCGCTGCTGGTGGCCGATAGCCCAGAGAGCTGTGGGGACGGAGGGGTTCGAGCCTCGAGCTGTCGTCCTCGGAACCTGCCAGCACAGGATGTCTGGGGCACCCTGGGGACCCGAGGGTCCTAAGCGTTGAGGGTTCAATGCTCCACGGGGCCTTCACGATCTTCCAACCTCCATCCACCTGCAGCGAAGGGGTTGCGATTCGTTCTGCTCTGGGATCCATCCTCTCAAACGGTGGAGTCTCCGGCAATGCCGGGGCGGTCCAGAAGCCATCGAGCTCTACACTCTGGGCTCGGCCTACGCCCAGTTCATGGAGGACTGGAAGGGGATGATCAAGGGAGGATACGTGGCAGAACTGGTGATCTACGACCGGGACTTCATGATCGGCCAGGAGGATGAGATCATGCGGGCCCTGGTGGACTTTACCATTGTGGGGGGCAAGGTGGTGTACCGGAGGTACAAACCGAGCTTCGATTTACCTGTAAGCCCAGGGGGCTCCGGATGTTGTCCGGAGCCCCCTCCTGCCATCTCGAACCGAGATCCACGCGTCGTCGCGTAGTCCAATCCTCCTCGCCCCCCCCCGGAACCCGCTCCCCACACCTGACCGGGAGCAGATTCGCGCCTACTCGGCGGCGACTCCGGCAAGGGCACCCTCCTCCACCCGGACCGCCTGCACCTGCAGGTCGATCTTCACTTCATGGCCCACCAGGACGCCCCCGGTCTCCAGAGCCTGGTTCCATGTCAGGCCGAAGTCCCGTCGGTCTATGGTGGCCCGGGCGCTGAAACCTGCCCGGGTGGCCCCCCAGGGATCCGTCCCGTTCCCCTCGAAACGGGCTTTCAGGATTACCTCGCGGGTTACCCCTCGAATCGTCAGGTCCCCCACGATCTCGAAGGCGTCTCCGGGGCTCTCCACCGATCCCTCGACCCTCCGGCTGCGGAAAACCAATGCAGGGTGGCTCTCGGTGTCGAGGAAATCTGCGGACTTCAGGTGTGTATCCCGGTCCTCCACGCCCGTGTCAAGGCTCGCTGCGTCGATGGACACCCGCACCGACGAGCGCTCGAGTGCCTCGGCGTCGAACGTGATCGTTCCCTCCAGTTCGGCGAATCGCCCTCGAACCGTGGTGAACATCATATGCTTCACGGAGAACTCCACCTGCGAGTGGCTTCCGTCCAGCTTCCAGG
>Ga0316577_10001925_pt1 | contig 10053 bp, 8 predicted proteins | sample S5NA_FD_203073 | JGI IMG/M metagenome (GOLD analysis project Ga0316577, IMG submission 203073) | Rhizosphere microbial communities from salt marsh grasses in Alabama, United States - S5-7_050615r2r1 | ecosystem: Host-associated > Plants > Roots > Rhizosphere | place: USA: Alabama | collected... | reverse complement strand
CGACGGCGATGATCCCCGATTATGCCCTAGATCTCTGCGGGCAAGCGGAGGATCTTTGCTTCGAGGCCCTGGAAAAGGCGGCCCTGGGTGCGAGTCTGCCCCGCAGCGGCCTCGATCCGGACAAGGGACTTGCGCTCCTGGAAGAAGCCGCCGCTGAGGCCAAGAATCCGGGGGAGTTGCTGGTCTTGTCGGGTCATGCCCGGAAAGCATCGGGCGACGACGCGCTCGCCGCGGTCCCTAACAGAGCTCGGGGAGCTCGAGGCCAGCGTGCAGGGGGAGGCGCCGGATTTTTCACCACCGGCAGGGGCCCGAGTCTCAGCCGAAACATTCCCCGTAGGCTGGAAATCCGCCGGGCTGGACACACCATCCCAGGCGAGGCAGCAAACGGCCGGGGCCGGCCCCCCCAAGCCTGCACGGACGAGGTGCGCCCTTCGGCGCGTCCCCGCTCACTGGCCGGCGTCGCTCAGGCCCGTGCGTCCCCAGGATGGCCTGCTCGATCCGTCCCCTGTGACTCGTGGCTATGGCCCATCAATTATCGAGAGCGAGACCCAGATGCACTTTTCCTCATCGAGCGCTGGTGCGGCGGATGCCGTGCGAGCGGACCTGTCCGGGGACTTCCGGCGTATCCGCGCCTTCACCGAGCACCTCTGCGAGCCCCTCGTCACCGAGGACTTCGGCCTGCAGACCCGCGTCGAGACCAGTCCCCCGAAATGGCACTTGGCGCACGTGTCCTGGTTCTACGAAACCTTCCTGTTGCGCCCGTATCTGCCCGGCTATCAGGTCTTTCACCCGCGCTTCGAGTATCTCTTCAACAGTTACTACGAGCAGACCGGAACCGGGTTCTGGCCGCGTCCTGAGCGGGGTCTGCTGTCGAGACCGACGGTTTCCGACGTCTACGCCTACCGCCATCACGTCGATGAGTCGATGGTCCGGCTGATCGAGCACTGCCGATCGGCCGACTGGCCGGTGGTTGAGCAGCGGATTCGGATCGGGTTGAATCACGAGCAGCAGCATCAGGAGCTGCTCGTCACCGACATCAAGCAGAATTTTGCACACAATCCGCTGCGCCCCGCCTATCGGGCAGAGCTGCTCACGGCTCCGCTCGGCGAACCAGAGCCGCTGCGCTGGGTGACCTTCGAGGGCGGACTGGTCGAGATCGGAGCACACCCGGTCGGGTTCGCCTATGACAACGAGTGGCCCCGCCACTCGACCTTTCTCTCGCCCTATGCCCTGGGGAATCGACCTGTCACGAACGGCGAGTTGCTCCAGTTCATCGCCGATGGGGGCTATCAGACGCCGGCCCTGTGGCTTGCCGACGGCTGGGCGGCGGTCCGCGAGGGCGGCTGGCGGGCGCCCCTGTACTGGGAATCGCGGGATGGTGCGTGGCAGGTGATGACCCTGGGCGGGATGCGTCCGGTCAACCCGGCTGAGCCCGTCTGTCACGTCAGCTACTACGAGGCCGATGCCTTTGCCACCTGGGCCGGGAAGCGGCTGCCGACCGAGGCTGAATGGGAGCATGCGGCCGCAGGCAGGCCCATCAGCGGGAACCTCGTCGAGGACGGTTACCTCCATCCGCAACCGGCACGCCGCGACCAGGCAACCAATCGGGACGGACTCGTCCAGCTCTTCGGGGACGTCTGGGAATGGACGGCTTCGGCCTACCTGCCCTACCCGGGTTACCAGTCTCCGTCCGGCGCGCTCGGTGAGTACAACGGCAAGTTCATGTGTGGTCAGATGGTGTTGCGGGGCGGTTCCTGCGCAAGCTCGCGAGACCATCTCCGAGCCAGTTATCGCAACTTCTTTTACCCCCAAGAGCGCTGGCAGTTCAAGGGATTCAGACTCGCGGAGACGCTACGATGACTCACCTCGGTGCGCTGCAACGACCGAATCCCGGGAGACATCCGCAGGCGACGACCGAGGAGGGGCAGGGAGGGGGATGGCGCTCGGGTCAGCCGTCCGGCTCGGTCCGTTTCTTCGACTACCGCCCGACCCCGGCCGATGTGTGTGCAGAGGTGCTCGAGGGGCTTGGACGGCCGGCTAAGCGGCTCTCTCCGAAGCTGTTCTACGACCAGCATGGGTCCAGGCTATTCGACGCCATCACCGAGCTGCCTGAGTATTATCCAACCCGCACCGAGATCGGCATCCTCCGGGAATACGGGTCCGAGATGGCCGACCGCCTGGGTCGAGACAATGTCTTGATCGAGCTCGGCAGCGGGAGCAGTCTCAAGATCCAGATCCTGCTGGCCGCCCTTCGGCCCAGGACGTACCTGCCGGTCGACATCTCCAGGGAGCACCTGCTGGAGTCTGCCTACGCCCTGGCCGAACGCTTCCCCGGCCTCGCTATTCGTGCTGCCTGCGCGGACTATTCGGCCCCCTTCAGGCTGCCCCTGGAGCCGGACTGGACCGACCTCGCGGCCTTTTTTCCGGGCTCCAGCATCGGCAACTTCGATCCGGACGATGCACGCCTGCTCCTCCGCCGCGTCGCCGGACTGCTCGGCGCGGGCGGTCGCCTCCTGATCGGTGTCGATCTGCCGAAGGATCCGGCGATCCTGAACGCAGCATACGATGACGCCCAAGGCGTCACCGCGGCCTTCAACCTGAATCTCCTGACCCGGATCAACCGCGAGCTCGACGGCGACTTCGACCTCGACGCCTTTGCGCACCGCGCCTTCTTCAATGCCGCCGAGAGCCGTGTGGAGATGCACCTCGTCAGCCGGGTCGACCAGCGGGTGCGGGTCGCCGGAGCGGCCTTCGATTTTCGGGCAGGCGAGACGATCCACACCGAGAGCTCCTACAAGTATGGCACCGAGGTCTTTAAGCGGCTTGCCCGGGATGCTGGTTTTCTCTCCGAGCAGGTCTGGACCGACCCCGAGGGGCTCTTCAGCGTTCATTGCCTTCGCGTGCGCGGGGTCCGCCCGGCGGCGTGCGCCGCCGCCCCCAATCAGGCATGACAGCGCGTTCGCCGGCGCGCGCACTTGCGGCAACCGGGACAGCGCTTTGCACGAGCGGCGCAGGGAGCGGGACGCCGACCTCGGTGCGTGCGCCAGTCGCTGCACCCGAGCCCTCAGCGGCGCGTGCGTCGGTCGCCGGTTGAGAACCGGGTGAAGAACCACGATTGCTGTTCGCCACGCCTTGTCAGCACGCAAGACTGCCCGCAGTCGCCCTCATTCAGGCGAAGATCGACAGCGCCCGGACGCCCAGGCTTTTGCAAGATGGGCAGGGGGAAGGTGATATCCTGTGCGCCACCGGCCGCGGTCGGCAGTCCCCCGCACACCGAGTCTTCCCCGATGAACGAGATTTCGAACGACGACGGGTTGGAGCGTGACGTCCAGCTCTTCACCGCCTTGCTCGGCGAGGTCTTGCGCGAGCATAGCCGCAAGCGTGTCCTGGTGATCGTCGAGCGGCTGCGCGATGGCTTCATGCAGCTGCGGGAGCGGGACGATCCGCAGCTGCGCGAGAAGCTCGTCAAGCGGATCGAAGGGCTGGATGCGCAGACCCTCTCGGAGGTGATCCGCGCCTTCAACATCTACTTCGGACTGGTCAATACCGCCGAGGAGCTGAGTGCCTATCTTGCGCGCATGGACCTCATCGCGGCGGGCGAGCGGCTCTGGATGGGTTCGTTCGATGACATGGTGCGCCAGCTCCACGCCGACGGCGTGAGCTCCGAGAACCTTCAGAGCCTGCTCGAGCACCTGGTGTATCTGCCGGTCTTCACCGCCCATCCCACAGAGGCCAAACGGCGGACCATCCTGGAGGATTTCCGCCGGATCTTTCTGCTCGGCCAGGATCTGCATCGGCGCAAGCTCAACGACGAGGAGCTGGAGGAGCGGCTCCAGGCGATCCTGACCCAGATCCAGATCCTCTGGAAGACCGACGAGGTCCGCATTCACAAGCCCCAGGTCACTGACGAGGTGCGCCAGGGACTCTATTTCTTCCGCGAGTCGCTGTTCGAGGCCGTACCCCAGGTCTATCGCTTTCTGGAGAAGGCGGTCCGGCGGGTGTATGGCGGGCAGAGCGGCATCAGGGTCCCGAGCTTCATTCGTTTCGGCTCATGGATCGGCGGGGACCGTGACGGCAACCCCTTCGTCAAGCCTGAGACCACCGAGCTGGCGGTGCGCATGCACGGCGAGCTGGTGCTCGAGCTTTATCTCGAGCGCATTCGAATGCTTCAGCGCATGCTCAGTCACGCCAGCTCGCTGTGTCAGCCGTCACCAGCCTTCTTGGACAGTCTGGATGCCGACGAGGACTACTGGGTCGAGACGATGGGACAGAGCCTCCGGCGGTATGTCCACGAGCCCTACCGGCGCAAGCTGGCCATGATGGATCATCGCCTGAGCGCCAACCTCGAGCGCATCCGCGCCCGGATGGCGGGTCGCTACGATCCCGATCTCCCGGAAGGCTACGACGGCGAGCCTGATTTCCTCGCCGATCTGTATCTCATCCGCGATTCACTGCATCACCACGGCGATGCGAACGCGGCCGCCGGTCCGCTACAGGATCTCATCCGACTCGTCGAGACGTTTGGATTCCATCTTGTTTACCTGGACATCCGCCAGGAATCGGCCCGTCACACCCAGGCCGTCACCGAGCTCTTCGCCCGACAGACCGGCGCCCCTTACTATCAGGCATTCGACGAGGAGCAACGCCTGTTGGCGCTGGCCGAGGCGATCGCGCATCCGCATCCGTTCGTGATCGACAAGGCCACCCTGACCCCGGAGACACGCGAGACCCTCGAGACCCTCGAGGTGATGGCCCAGATGCGCGCCGAGATCAGCAAGAGTCTGTTCGGTCAATACGTCGTCTCCATGACCCATGCCGCCAGCCATGTCATGGAGGTCATGCTGTTGGCGCGTCTGGCCGGCCTCGCCGGCAAGGATCGCCAGGGCTGGTTCTGCCACATTCAGATCTCGCCCCTCTTCGAGACCATCGACGATCTGAACCGGATCGCCGACGTGATGGGTCGGCTGTTTGAGGATCCGACCTACGGCGCGCTGCTGAAGGCGTCGGGCAATCAGCAAGAGGTGATGCTCGGCTATTCGGATTCGTGCAAGGACGGCGGCATCCTGGCCTCGGGCTGGCGGCTCTACGAGGCGCAGCGGAAGGTGATCCAGCTGGCCGACGATCACGGGGTCTCCTGCCGCCTGTTTCACGGGCGCGGCGGCACCATCGGGCGTGGCGGCGGCCCTACCCATGAGGCCATCCTGGCGCAGCCGACGGACACGGTGCATGGCCAGATCAAGTTTACCGAGCAGGGCGAGGTGCTCTCCTACCGTTACGCCAACCCGGAGACGGCGCGCTACGAGCTCACCATGGGCATCAGCGGCCTGATCAAGGCCAGCCGCTGCCTGATCGAGTCGCCTCCGGAAGACCGCAAGGACTATCTCGGCATCATGGACGAGCTCGCCGGCTACGGCGAGGAGGCGTATCGGGGCCTGGTCCAGGAAACCGACGGCCTCCTGGACTATTTCTACGAGTGCACACCACTCGATGGCATCGCCCTGCTGAACATCGGCTCGCGCCCTTCCCACCGCAAGAAGGCCGACCGCTCATTGAGCTCGATCCGCGCTATCCCCTGGGTCTTCGGCTGGGCCCAGTCGCGGCACACCCTGCCGGCCTGGTTCGGCATCGGGCATGCGCTGGAGCGCTATCGCGGAAACGATCTGGAACGGCTCGCCAAGCTTCAGAAGATGTATCAGGAGTGGCCTTATTTCCGTGCCCTTCTCTCCAACACACAGATGTCGCTGTTCAAGGCGGAGATGCACATCGCCCGGGCCTATGCGCGTCTGGCTGAGAACCGCGAGCGGGCCGAGGCGATCTACAAGATCATCGAGGCCGAGTATGAGCGGACCCTGACCCAGGTGATGAACGTCGCCGGCCTGCGCGGTCTGATGGAGGAGACCCCGGATCTCCAACGCTCCTTGGCGCGGCGCAACATCTACCTCGACCCCTTGAATCACATCCAGGTCGCCCTGCTCGAACGCTACCGCGGCGAGCTGGAGGACGAAAAACGCGAGCAATGGCTGGACCCCTTGCTGAGATCGATCAACGCGATTGCCGCGGGGATGCGCAACACCGGGTGAAGGCACGGATGGCTGGTGATTCGCACGGATGACCAGATTGGACCCGCGAAGGTGCGCAGGACGCAGAAATTGGCAGTGCTATCATGGCCGCTCGATGGCCCGACAGGCGGCGGAACGAAGAGCCGTACGTGTATCGAACCACCCGCCAGGAGAGATCCGAGCATGCCCGTCCCACAGCAAGGCGAGCCTAATCTGCCTTATCGGCCACCTTGGGGGATCCGGGTGCTCGGTGGCGTCTTGCTGACCTGCAGCGTGGGTCTGGTTTCGTGCCAGGCCATGTTCGCACTCTGACGGCCGGTCCGGTGAGCACGCCCCCCGAGCAGCGTCGAACCCTGGGCCTGACCGAGTTGATCCTCGGCGCCAAGCCCGGTCGTGAGCAGGCCGCCCAAGGTCTGCGACGCCCGCGCGCGAAAGGCACGCTCTTGTTCATCTTGCCGATCCCGCTGCTGATCGGTGCGCTGGTCGGGCTCGGTGCCGGGCGGCTGGACGCCGTTCTGGCCGATGGAGCGATCTTTGCCCTCTTCATGGCCGCGGCCGACCTGACCCGAAGGGGATTGCGGGCCGAGCATGCCGAGCAGATCCTGCGGTTCACGCGTCTGCAGCGGGTCCCTCTGAAGACGATCGGCGGTCTGCTGACCGGTTTGGCGACCGGGCTTGCCGCGCTGGTTGCGGTCGGACAGGGTTGGGGGATGAGCCTCGCCTTCGCTGCGGTGGCGATGCTCGGGTTTCATCTCCTGTATGCGTTCGAGCCACTCGGGCGGCCCCGCGCCCTGTCGTCCAAAGACGAGCGGGTGCGGACCGTCGCGGCGGCCTTGGCGGAGGCCGAGCGCAAGCTGATCGACCTGGACCGCGCGACGATTGCTATCGCCAATCCCGAGCTCAAGGCCCGGCTGCTGCGGATCGGCGCGCAGGGCCGGTCGATTCTCAATCAGATCGCGGACCGACCGACCGATCTGTTTCGTGCGCGCAAGTTCTTGAGCGTCTATCTCGACGGCGTCAAGCAGGTCACCGACGGCTATGCCCGGACCCATCGTCTGGTGGACTCCCGCGAGCTGGAGCAGAATTTTCGTAATGTGCTGGTGACGGTCGAGGAGGTCTTCGACCAGCAGCAGCGGCGTCTGCTAAGTACCGATGTCATGGACCTCGACGTACAGATCGAGGTGCTGAAGAAACAGCTGGAGCGCGAAGGGATCCAGTGACGACACCGCCGTCGGGCTGAGATGTAGCGTGACCGGGTGCTGATGACAGATGGTGCGTGAGAATCGAGACGGATGGGGAGAGATCGAGTGAACGAGCAAGAACGAACCGAGCTGGCATCCACCTTCGCCCAAGCCAGTCGCCCGGATACCGGCGACCGACCCACGCTCGCCGCCGAGCCGGCAGCGGAGGCCGTCCCCGCCGATCCGGCGAATGCGGCGGCCCAGCCCCTGACAGCCGTCGCAGAGGCGCACGTGGCGACGATCAGCGAGGACGAGATCGGACGCCTGCTCCAGGAGCTGGACCTCAACGACACGCACTCGATCCTCTTCTTCGGGGCCAAAGCCCAGGAGCGGCTGACCGAGGTCTCCGACCAGATGCTGGAGGGCGTGCGGGCCAAGGATGTGGGGCCGGCTGGTGCCGCGCTGAGCGAGATGGTGACCACGCTGAAGGGGTTTCACGTCGATGACCTGAACCCCAACCGCAAACCCGGGCTGGTGGCGCGCCTGCTCGGGAAAGGTCGCCCGGTGGTCAAGTTCCTTCAGGAATACGAGGCGGTGCGCGATCAGATCGAGGGCATCTCCGCACAGCTGGAGCGGCACAAGACCAAGCTGCTGACCGATGTGACGGCGCTCGACCGGCTCTATGCGGCCAATCTGGACTACTTCCGGACCCTGGAGCAGTACATCGCGGCAGGCGAGCACAAGCTCGCCGAGCTGGATGCGACGACGATCCCCGGGCTGGCCGCTCGCGTCGAGTCGGGCGCGGATATGGTCGAGGTGCAGCGGCTGAAAGACCTGCGCAGTGCCCGGGATGACCTGGAACGTCGTGTCCACGACCTCAAGCTCACCCGGCAGGTGACCATGCAGGGCCTTCCGAGCATCCGCCTTGTTCAGGAGAACGACAAGGGGCTGATCAACAAGATCAACTCGACCCTGGTCAATACCGTCCCCCTCTGGCGGCAGCAATTGGCTCAGGCCGTCACCATTTATCGCTCGGGTGCCGCGGCCGACACCCTCAGGTCGGCGACCGACCTGACCAACGATCTGCTGAGGGCCAACGCGGAGAATCTCAAATCGGCCAACGCCGAGGCGCGCCGCCAGATCGAGCGGGGGGTCTTCGACATCGAGGTGGTCAAGCAGGCCAACCAGGCCCTGATCGAGACCATCGAGGAAAGCCTGGCAATCGCCGATCAGGGAAAGCGTGCGCGTGCCGCAGCCAGTCAGGAGCTGGGGCGACTGGAGGCCGATCTCCGCCGGGCCCTGGCCTCCGCGAGCGCCCGAGGTGCGAGCGAACACTGATGGCCTGGCCAACCTGGCCGACATTCAGCACGCAACGGGAATCGCCTTCCGGCAAACCGCCCGGCCGAGGCACCCCACCCAGACCATCGGACTCTGGAGACGAGGTGCGTTTCCCGGGCGACATGTCATCCGCACTTCCATTTCTCCGGAGATTCTGTATATTTGCCCGTTTACCCGCAGAGGCTTCTGCGCGAAGCCCAAACGCCTGATCCAGGACAGCAAATGGTCACGATTCGTTTGTCTCGGGGTGGCTCGAAGAAACACCCCTTCTACCAGATCGTCGTTGCCGACATTCGCGCCAAGCGAGATGGCCGCTACATCGAGCGCATCGGATTCTTCAACCCGCTGGCGCGGGGCGGCGAGGTCGCGCTGCGCGTGGACCGCGCGCGCGCCGATTACTGGATCAGTCGCGGGGCTCAGCCGACCGAGCGGGTGAAGCAGCTGCTGAAGCAGGCGGCGCGCGAGGCGGCCGCGGTGACGCCGGTTGCGGCCTAGGGTGGCAGGGGCCGCCTGACTGGTCTGACAGGTGGACAGCGACCCGGATTCGACCAGGATCGTCGTAGGACGCATCGCCGGGGTCTATGGGGTCCGCGGCTGGTTGAAGGTGGCCTCGGAGACGGACCCGCGTGACGGCATCCTCAGCTACTCACCCTGGCTGCTGGGCACCGACGCGAGGGGCTGGACGGTGCAGGAAGGGAGACGCCACGGCAAGGGTCTGGTCGTCCGTCTGGGAGGCTGCGAGGATCGCGACCAGGCCGCCGCGCTCGTGGGCCAGGAGATCGCCGTCCGGCGTGAGCAACTTCCGCCCCCGGCGCCCGACGAGTTCTACTGGATCGATCTTGAGGGCCTGTCGGTCGTCACGACGGAGGGTACCGATCTCGGTGTGATCGATCGTCTGTTCTCGACCGGCGTGAATGACGTCATCGTCATCCGGGGTGATCGAGAGCGCCTGCTCCCGTTCGTGTGGGGTGATGTCGTCAAGGACGTCGATCTCGAGCAGGCTCGGATGCTGGTTGACTGGGACGCGTCCTTCTAAACGGGCTGGACGTGACGTTGGAGGGTCGGTCGGGGCTGACCGGGATCAGCGGCGACCCGGCGGGGTGTCCGCGATGCGCTTCGATGTCGTGACGCTGTTACCGGAGCTCTTCCGGATCCTCCTCGATCAGGGGGTGACCGGCCGTGCACTCAGGCACGGGATTGCCGAGCTGCATCTCTGGAACCCGCGCGACTACGCGCATGATCGGCATCGCACGGTCGATGACCGACCCTATGGCGGCGGTCCCGGGATGGTGATGAAGGTCGAGCCGCTTCGCGACGCGATCGCCGCTGCCCGCGCCGAGGCGCCGGGCAGCCGGGTTGCCCATCTTTCGCCTCAGGGTCGGCTGCTGGATCAAGCGGCGGTGGAGGAGATTGCGACGGAACCCGGCTGGATCCTGGTCGCCGGTCGCTATGAGGGCATCGACGAGCGACTGATC
>Ga0316577_10001924_pt1 | contig 10054 bp, 8 predicted proteins | sample S5NA_FD_203073 | JGI IMG/M metagenome (GOLD analysis project Ga0316577, IMG submission 203073) | Rhizosphere microbial communities from salt marsh grasses in Alabama, United States - S5-7_050615r2r1 | ecosystem: Host-associated > Plants > Roots > Rhizosphere | place: USA: Alabama | collected... | reverse complement strand
CGCTTCCACGGTGTAGCCTTCGTTCACGTGAGGGTTGATGCGCCGCCCGCACTTGGTGGCGACGCGCACCGTCTCCTTCCGCGCCTTGACCACGCGGGCGACCGCCGCCTCGCTGCGGGTGCCGCCATACACATCGGCGGTATCGATAAAGTTGATCCCCAGGTCGATGGCGCTGTTGATGATCGTCTCTGCGTTCTCGTCACTGAAGGGCTCGCCCCAACGCCCGCCCACCTGCCACGTGCCCAGGGAGACCTCCGATACCTCGAACCCCGTCTTGCCCAGCGTTCTATATTTCATCGCGCACCTCCTGTTTACACTTTTGATTATACTCCCCGCAGAGCACAGGTCAAACGACATCAGGGTTTTGGTTATGCATCTTTGAACCAGGAAATACCCCCTCCCCTAACCCCTCCCCCAGGGGAGGGGAAAAGCGGAGGTTGGGTTGGGCGCGCTTCGCGCGCCCAACCCACTTTCTCTCTCAAGACGCTCAGAATAATCAACTTGGACCTCGAAGGTTAAAATGACAAGACCCTGAGACGACATTGACAGACGGGCCAAACCGCATAGAATTATCGAGACGCCTTCCAGGAGGAGATTCGATGACAGAAAACGCATCACCCGAAACACCATCCGCCGACCGCCTGCACCTGGGCGCAGCGTACTACCCCGAGCACTGGCCGGAGGAGCGCTGGCCGGAGGACATCCGCCTGATGCAGGAGGCCGGGTTCACCGTCGTGCGCATGGGCGAGTTCGCGTGGTCGACCTTTGAGCCAGCCGAGGGCGAGTTCAACTTTGACTGGCTCGACCGCGCGATCGACTTACTGGCCGAGGCGGGCATCGTCTCCGTGCTCGGCACGCCCACCGCTGCCCCACCCGCCTGGCTGACGCACGCCCACCCCGATACGCTGGCCGTGGATGAGTACGGTCGCCACGCCCAGCACGGCAACCGCTGCCATTACTGCGTCAACTCGACCGAGTACCACGCCGCCACGCGCCGCATCGTCACCGCGCTGGCGGAGCACTTTGGGCCCAACCCCCACGTCATCGGCTGGCAGATCGATAACGAGTTCAACCGCACCTGCTATTGCGATCACTGCCGCGCGCGCTTCCAGGCCTACCTGGCAGAACGCTTCGGCTCGCTGGACGAACTCAACGCGCGTTGGACGACCGCCTACTGGAGCCAGACCTACTCGGCCTGGGAGCAGATCCCCATCCCTATCGGCAACCACAACCCCGGGCTGATGCTGGCGTTCAGGCAGTTCGTCACCGAAAGCTATTGCCAGTTCCAGAAATTGCAAATCGACATCCTGCGCCCGCACCTGCAGCCGGACGTGTGGATCACGCACAACTTTATGCTGTGGTTCGACGGATTCGACCACTACAAGGTGTCCGAGGACCTCGACATAGCTTCTTGGGACTGGTATGTGGGTATGGGCCACGTGGACCACTTGACCAGCGGCGCGGCCCACGACCTGGTGCGGGGATACAAGCGGCGCAACTTTTGGCTGATGGAGACGCAGCCCGGACGCGTCAACTGGAAACCGGTCAACACGGCGCTGAACCGGGGCGAGATGCGGACGATGGCCTGGCACGCGGTCGGCCATGGGGCAGACGCGGTGCTCTACTGGCAGTGGCGCTCGGCGCTGAACGGGCAGGAGCAATACCACGGCGTGCTGGTCGACCAATCGGGCCAGCCCTTGCCCATCTATGAAGAGGTGCAGCAGATAGGCTACGATTTCGAAAACGCGGCCCCCATCCTGGCGGGATCCAAGCCGGCCCTTGCCGAGATCGCCATTCTCAACGATTATGACAGTCGCTGGGCCATCAAGTGGCAGTGCCACCACCAGGATTTTGACTACGTGGAGCACCTGCTCCACTACTACCGCCCCATCGCTTTGCGCAACAAGCCGGTCGACATCATCTCCACCGACGCGCCCTTCGATCAATACCGGCTGATAATCGCGCCGGCCCTGCACATCATAGATGACGAGCTCGCCGAGCGCCTCAAGGAGTTCGTCGCCAATACCCGGCGGCTCGTCCTCACCCTGCGCAGTGGGGTGAAGGATGAGTACAATGCCTTATTGCCGACGCGCCCGCCGGGACCCCTGGCCGAGATCGCAGGGATCGAGGTAGAGGACTATTACGCCCTGCAGGAGGAGATTCCAGTCAAGGGAAGGCGGGTTTCCGGCACCGGGCGGATTTGGGCCGAGAGGCTCAACCCGCTGAACAAGATTACCACCCCCTCCGCCAGCTACGGCCCGTTCAATGGTTGGCTGGACGACCGGTTCGCCATCACCGTGAACATGCACAAACAGGGGGTGATATACTATGTCAGCACGTACCTCGACGACCGGGCTCAGCAGTCACTCCTCGATATGGCCACCGGGCAACTGCGCATCGAGCCCGTGATGCAGACGCCTCTGGGAGTCGAAGCCTGTAAGCGCGTGAGTGCAGAGGGGGAGGACATCATCATCCTCATCAACCACACCACGAAGGAACAGTCCGTGACGCTGCCCTGGCCCGCTCACGAGCACCTGCTTGGACTAGCGATCGGGGGCACGGTGAGGATGGCTCCTTACGGCGTCCTGGTGCTTACCAAAAGACCCGAGGAGTCGACGGACGCGTAGAGTCGTTCAAAGTAACTTTTCGGTTTGCCCGCACTACGAGCAAGTTATTCCTAACACTGCCAAGTCTACGGTCCCATCTGGGCGATTGCGGCGCCGCCTTCGAGCACCTGCACGCCCCAGTCGCCTCCGCCAGAGGCCGGGCCGCCGGTGACGAGAAAAGGGTTCCCCGGTGCAATTGCCACGTCCCAGCGCTGCACCTCCACCCCACCCCGGCGCAGCACGACCGTCCCGTTCAGCGGGCGCGTGGTCGCCACCGCCACCTGGGCGCTATCCCCTGAGGGCAGCAGCCGGATGGCCGCCTCCGCGTTGGCCCAGTTGTAGCCGCCTATGCCGCTCACCGGATACCAGCGCTCCGTCCAGGTCACACTCGCGCCCGGCTCCAGCGTCCAATAGTCCCAAAAGGTCGGTGTCCGCCCGCCCCATATCTCGAAATAGCGGCTGTCATCGTCCGTCCAGAGGCTGGATGGCAGGTCGCCCATGCAGAAAATCTTGACCCCCGTGGCGGTAGCGGGGGGAAAGACGCGCACGATGCCCTGATCGTTGCCCGGATCGTACGCGCCCACAAAGCCCGCCTGTGCCGGGTTGGCAAACACCCCCAGGTACTGATGCCACTCGCCGTAGCGGCTGAAATCCCGCCCGTCGTGCACGGGCCAGGTCATCTGGCCGCCGGGGCCGGGAAGCCCGCCGTCGCCGGTCGAGTGGACGGTGACCGCGTCGTCGGGCAGGATAAAGGTCAGATTAGGCGATGGCGCGTTGCCATCGGAGACGGTCAGCATCGCGTTGGCCCAGAACTGGTACGGCTGCGCCTCATCGGTGGAATTGCTGATGCGGGGCGTGACGCTAAAGATGTTGCGCCCGCCCTCCAACTGGATCGTCACCTCGACCGTCATCCCGGTGCGATCCTCCGTATCCCAAACCCGCACGCCGTTCCACAGCAGTTGGTACTGCCAGGGACGGTACTCGTTCAGCCCGTGCTCGTCGGTGGGAAAGGCCCATTCCATCCCCCCGGTGGCAAACCACCACTCGCGGTAGCCCCAGCGCGTGGGCTTGATCACCGGGTTGGCGTAAAAGAGCTGCCGCCCGGTGGTGAGATCGGTCCAGCGCAGGATGCGCCCGCCCAGCTCCGGCACGACGACCAACTGCACGTACGCGTTCTGGATGGTGACGGCGCGATAGGTTTGAGGGACCGGCGGTGTGACGGCGTCAAAGTTGAGGCGCGGGTAGGGATAGATGGGATCGTCGGCGCCGGTGGGAACCAGCGCGCCCTGCCAGCCGTAGGTGTTGAGGGTGATGTCCTGTTCCCACACGGCGACGGCAGGTGGCGAGGTAGGAGCCTGCGTCAAGGTTGGTTCGGGCGTGGCGGTGAGTGCCTCGGTTGGCGAGGCAATTGGTTTGTTTGTCGGTTGGATGGTTGGCAGAGTTGTCGGTCGGATCGTCGGCTGGTCAGTCGGCAGCGCGGAAGGAGCAGCAGAGGAGACGGCCTCAGCCTCGCCAGTGGCAACGGGCAAGGACTTGGAAGTGGGGGCGATGCAACTGCAAGCAATGATGCCTATGAATAAAACAGCGGCCAGGATTACATGCCCCACCCGCTGCCTCGCTTGAGATTTAGAATTTGGAACTTGAGACTTCACTCCGTTTGTCCTTCCCCCTCGACCAGCAGATTTTTCACCTAACAATCGTTAATGATGGAACAACCGCACCCCTGAGAACGCCATCAGCATCCCGTACTCGTCGCACGCCTCGATGACGACGTCATCCCGCACCGAGCCGCCGGGCTGCACCACGTACTTGACCCCGCTCTGCGATGCGCGGTCGATGGAATCGCGGAAGGGGAAGAAGGCGTCGGAGGCCAGGCACACGCCGGTCAGCCCACCCAGCCAGGCGCGCTTTTCCTCGAGCGTCAGCCGCTGCGGCACTTCCTCAAAATAGTAAGCCTCCCAATACGCCAACTCGGCTGGGGATAGGTCGTCACGCAGGAAGCCGTCGATGCCGTTGTTCCGCTCCGCCCGCGAGATCCCCTCGCGGAACTGCAAACCCAGGGTCGCCGGATGCTGCCGCAGGTACCACAGGTCCGCCTTGTCCGCCGCCAGGCGGGTGCAGTGCACGCGCGATTGCTGCCCCGCCCCCGCGCCGATCACCTGCCCGTCAACGGCAAAGCAGACCGAGTTGGACTGGATGTACTTGAGCGCCACCTGCGCCACGAGCAGGTCGCGCACGGCCGACTCCGGCAATTCATCGTTCTCCGTCACGACGTTCTGCAGCATCTCGGCACTCATCAGCACGTCGTTGCGCTTTTGCTCCAGCACGACGCCGTAAATCTCTTTCGCCTCCATCTCGTCGGATGGCTCATAGTCGGGGTCCATCTGCATGACGAGGTAGCGCCCGCTGCGCTTGCCGCGCAGAATCTCTAGCGCCTCGGGCTCGTATCCCGGCGCGATGACGCCATCGGATACCTCCAAGGCGATCAACTCCGCCGTCGGTGTGTCCACCACGTCGCTCAGGGCGACGAAATCGCCGAAGGACGACACGCGGTCCGCGCCGCGCGCCCGCGCATAGGCCGCCGCCAGCGGCGAGAGATCTCGCCCCTCAACAAAGTAGGACTTGGACAGAACGTCGCTCAGCGGGATGCCCACCGCCGCGCCCGCCGGGCTGACATGCTTGAACGAGGCCGCCGAGGGCAGCCCCGTCGCCTGCTTGAGCTCCTTGACCAACTGCCACGCGTTGAGCGCGTCCATCATGTTGATGTAGCCCGGCGCGCCACTCAACACCTCGAACGGCAGCGCGCCCGTCTTGGCGTACGCCCGCGCCGGTTTCTGGTGCGGGTTGCAGCCGTATCGAAGCTCTAGTTCAGTGGTTCCCATCTATTCCTCCTCCCCATATCGTCTAAAACGCTTGCGGAACATCTCTACGAGGTCCGGCAGCTTGGAGATAGTCTCGACACCGTCGAGGGCCACCGGCGCCCCGGGCTGCCGCCCCACGTTGAAATCCGCGATCTCTTGATCGGCTACAGCACCCTCCCGCCGGATGAGGATCGGGCACAGGTCCGCACCCAACGCCCCGTGGACGTCGTCGGCGGTATCCCCAACGTAGACCACCTCGCGCGGATGCAGGCGGGCCTGCTTTACCGCCAGCTCAAAGATGCGCGGATCGGGTTTCTCGACGCCCACCTCCCCCGAGATGACGACCACGTCAAACAGCGCCGCCAGCCCAAGCTTTGCCAGGAGCAGGTACACGTGAGGCGGATGGTCATAGTTAGAGATCAAGCCGATCGTCCGGGTGCGCCTCAACGTCGACAGCACGTCCTTTGCATCGGGGTCGAGCGATACGTGCTGGTTCCATGCGGCGATGGTCGCCTCCGCCGCCTTTTGGATTTGCAGCTCGCCCAAATCCAACCCCAGCTCTCTGCACAAAGCCTGAATGCGGCGCTCGTAGATGGTCAGCCCATCATCCTGGGGAGAAGGTGCCGTCCGGCTAAAGAAACCATCACACCGCCCGGCAAAGACCTCCTTCGGCATCGACAAACCGCTCGCAGTCAGGCGCTCGTAGAACGCCGTCAGCCAATCGGCCCACGCTGCCTGCGCGTCGCCGTAAACCAAGAGCGTGCCGTAAAGATCGAAAAAGACGCCTTTGAATGTCATGTGAATTCAACCTCGTTCAGAATTTATATCATCCCAACAAGTTGAGGCATTTACTTATCAAAAAGACACGGAATTTCGCAAACTTGCGCCAGCGCGCGAACCTCAAAGTCACATTCTACGCTATCTTGGGGAGGATGCAAGCCGCCGGGATTGAACCAGCAGACCGGCAACCCAGCCCTCTTGGCGCCCACCACGTCGGCGGTGTAAGAATCGCCCACGTACAGGCACTCGTCCGGTTCCCGGCCCAACAACCCGGTGGCGTGCCAAAAGATCGCCGGGGCGGGCTTGCGGATGCCAAACTCCTCCGAGAGCACGATGCACTCGAAAAAGTGCCGGATTCCCAGCGTCTCTAGCTTCTGGTACTGCACGTCCGGCAAGCTGTTGGAGACGACGCCCAATTGGAACCTCGGCGCCAGCGCCTCCACCAGCGCCACCGCACCGTCGACCGGCGCGTTCATGCGGGGATACGCCTGCACGTAAAGCTCCGCAATCGCATCCGCCCGCGCCCCATCCAGCCCCAGCAGATCGAGGAAAACCTGCGCCCTGCGGACACGGACGTTTTTGATCGTAGGGATATCTCCATAAAACTCTAAAATCGTCAGCCGGTCAGATTCAAGAAACGCATCGACCAGCTCCTGCCGGTCGACGCCCGCGAACAGGTCGCGAAACTCGCGCACGATGACGTCGAGCGCCATCAACTGCGCGCCGTTCCGGTCAAAGAGCGTGTCGTCTACGTCAAAGAGGATCGCTTTCAGATCAGACAGCATCTCTCAGCATCTTGCAGAACGTCAGGCTGGTCTTGATGTTCTCGTACCCCAGCTCCTGGTAGAAGCCGTGCGCCCTCTCGCGGATGATATTGGAGCGCACATAGATCGCATCGCATCCCTTCTCGCCCACCCACTGCTCGATCTGCCGGATCAGGAGGCGCCCGATTCCCTGGCCGCGACAAGCCTCGTCCACGACCAACCCCTCGATCTCCGCCGCACGATCGACCTGCACCAGCGGGCGCACGCAGACGTGAATCCAGCCCACCACTCGACCATCTCGCACAGCGACGTAAACGGCGCGCTCCCCCGTCTGCCCGACCTGAGACAAGCGCCGCTGCATCTGCTCCAACGTCGTGGGATAGCCCAGTTGCGTGGCGAGTTCGGCAATGCGCCCGGCATCTTTTACGCGTGCCAACCGGACGGTGACCTGACCGTCGACCACTCCTTACCCCCAACACGGGTTGAACGACTGGCGCACCTCGTCGATCGCGGGGCCGACGACGCCGATCTCTTCCAGGCGATTGGTGCCCAGCCCCAGGCCGTAGGCCAGGTTCAGGTGATTTTCGCCGCGCAGGAATGGCGCGTCAGGATAATCGGCGGTTGGATCAAAGCCCATCACCGCGGCCGCCACCGCGTCTAGCGCCAGGGGCTCTTTGCCCGCGAGCATCACGCCAGGCTGAACCGGATTAAAGCATCCGATCCACGGCCCCTCTCCACCTTCCACCGTCTTGATGCCATCGAGCAGCGCCAGGTCGATAGGGCGCGCGCGGAAAAGATCAAGGATCACCCGCGGCAGCCGTGTCCTCGTCACATCGTCAGTTGGCCCGTGCAGGGCAGAGCGAAAGGTATCCTTTGCATCGAGCTGGTAATGTGACATCGGCACCAGGCCGACCAGGTTCTTGATCGAAAGAGTCACGCCGGCGTACCAATGGCACTTTATCTTGGTCACCGAGACAAAGACGTCCACTTCCTCAAGAATGTGATTAAAGTCAAAGGCCTCGTAAATGAATGCCCCTGCCCCCACCGACGTCAAGGCAAAATCGCTATAGGGAGCCGGGCTGTTCAGATCGATCAGGGTCGCCCCGAGCGCGTCCGCCATATCCACGTATCCCCATCGCGAGTAAGATTTGGCATCAAACAGCCCTTCGACGATGTACATCTCTCCTGCACCCGCATCCCACAACAGCTCCCCCAACGCACGCACGGTCTCTGGATGAGTGACGTAACTCTCAGTAGGAAACACACCCTTCGGCGATCCAAAACCACTGCCGCCGGTCAGGTTCACCTTGATCGCAACCCGATCCCCTGGGCGGACCACGTCGCCCAAGCCGCCGATCCCGTCGAGCAGCACCTCCACCTGCTGCCGGATGAGCGTCCGATCGTAGCTATCCGCTCGGGTAATCGCCACCCGCGAGCGAAACGTGACCTCCGGCGTGGCCGTCGGCGCGCTGGTCGGGGCGGTAGTCGGTGTAGCAGTCGGCACACCAGTCGGCGCGCCGGTTGGTGTTGAACTGGGCACAGTCGTCGGTGGCGCAGTGGGCGTGTGCGTCGGCACAGCGGTCGGCGCTGGCACGCCGGTTGGCTCGGTCGCGGCGGTGGGCTCGACCGCCTCGATGAGCGCGCGCGGGCAGCAGCCAGCGGCCAGCAGCCCTGCCGCAGCGGTTCCAGCGTGTTGCAGGAACCTGCGGCGAGAAAGTGTCTTACTCTTGCATGGGAAAGGATACTTCTTCATATCTGACCTCATCTCACTCAGCAGCCTGCTCTGGAACGCCTGAGACTGCCGCTTCTTCAATTGACTTTCTGGGACGCCGTGCCAAGCGCTTGTACATCTGCCGCAATTGCTCGCCCGAAAGCCGGCGGCCCGCCTCAAAATAGGCCACGGCCACCTGTCCGGTGGCCCACGTTCCCAGTCCGACCACGATCCCGCTGGCCAGCCAGCCCACCACCGGAATGAGCGTGCCCAGCTCGGAAGCCAGGTAGCGCAGCGCGACGCTGCCCGCCATCGTCGTCAGCAGCTCACGCGCGTGGCGCACACTCAGGCTCTCGCCGTACACAGCGGCGATGCGCAGCACCAACTGCACCTGCGAGGTCATGAGGATCGGGATATCGAGTATGGGTATCGGCACGGCGGCGATGATGCCATTGAGCACAGATGCATTGCGGATGATCTTGCGGCTGAGCTGGCGGCGGTACGAGGGCAGCGCCCGCCCAAGCGCGGTCGCCATCCAGGGATGCGCCTCCACGATGGCCGGCAAAAGCCGCTCCCCCACCCCCGCGCCGGTTTTGGCCGAGATGGGAATCACCGTCCGGCCCAGCTTGTGCTCGACATCGTCCAGCGCAACCCGCAGGTCACGCTTGATCAGGTCGATCTTGTTCAGCGCGACGACCAGCGGCACGCGGGCGCGGCGCAGCGCCTCGTAGAGATCATAGTCCGACTGGCGCAGCCCGGCCGAAGCATCCAGCACCAGCACCGCCACGTCGGCCTCCTCGGCGGCGGTGCTGGCAATCGCAGCGCGGTCCACCCCACCCACCTCGCCAAAGCCGGGCGTATCCACCAGCGTGAAGGGGCCGAACGACTCGGTCACCAATCCCTTGGTCGTGCCGGGCACCGCCTTGACGGAAGAGACCTTGCGCCCCTTGATGCGGTTAAAGAGCGTCGATTTACCCGAGTTGACCGGTCCGACGATGGCCAGGCGCGCCTGGGCCTCCTTCTCAACCTGAAACGAGAGATCGTCCCACGCCAGCGCCTGGAAAAGATTGCGGATGTCGTTCAAACGACTTGGCAGTGATGGCATCCCAAACCTCACGGCAATGATGTCCAGGGAGTTTAACACGGAAGGGCAGGGATGGCAACCGGGAAAATGACAAATTGCAAATCGCAAATTCCAAATTTACCTGATCTATGCCGGAAAAAGCGAGGAACGGCGAGATGAGTTTCGAGGCAGGGCCTCCCGCCGCCCCTGGCCGCGTGGATGGAACAAACTGGCCTTGGCTCGCTCGCGCGATCTGGTGAACTGGTATC
>Ga0316577_10001920_pt1 | contig 10065 bp, 9 predicted proteins | sample S5NA_FD_203073 | JGI IMG/M metagenome (GOLD analysis project Ga0316577, IMG submission 203073) | Rhizosphere microbial communities from salt marsh grasses in Alabama, United States - S5-7_050615r2r1 | ecosystem: Host-associated > Plants > Roots > Rhizosphere | place: USA: Alabama | collected... | reverse complement strand
CACCATCGACGACCCGGCCATCCTCGGTGAAATGGAAGCGGCCCTGACCGGCATCGGTTACGCCAAGGCCAGAAATTAGAATCGTTGCATGCGTTCAGGGGCGCAAGACGGCATTCCGACCAACCACCGAATCCAAAACATTATACAAATGCCGGATCGCCCAGGTCTTAGCCCCTTTTCGCATCATCGACAGCCGGTCCTCCGCCGGTATCCTCCCGCCAGCGGATGATCGGCTGCCGCTGTCCTGGGGCTGTGCAGGGAATCTTTCCATATCTTGCCCCATTAGGTGGAAAGATCGGGCCGCTGCATTCACCGGCAGGTATTGCACCAGTTGCCGATGAGGCGCGGTGCAGGCGATCCTGAAGCGGCATCAGATGGTGACGCTGAAGTTCTCAGTGTATTCCAGAAAGGACTTGTCTACCATGGCGGTAAAGCTGATCCTGCGGCTCAAGGTCACCGAGGCCCACCAGCAGGCGCTGCAGCGTTGGCTCGATCACATGCACAGCCTGGTTTCGAAACAGCTCGGTTATTTCTACGCTGAGACCTTGGTGGACCACCAGCGTCCCGGTGAATACCTGAACATCACCACCTGGAGGTCAGCGGACCATTGTCGGCAATGGCTTTGCAGCAGGGAGTGGTCTGGTCTGCAACAGCTCATCGGCACCACCATCGGTGCCCAGGCCAGCTTTCACATAAAGGATTCGTAAGCGTGGGTCATTCCGGTGGGGACGCATAGGATTGCTGACCTGAACACCCTCTGATGACGGAACCACGCCATGGCCGGTTTGTCAGGGTTCGCTCAAAATCAACTTCGTAGAATCCGCGCTCAGATTTGAAGATGAGATGTGGAAAAGGGAACTATTTTTGAGTGTACCCTTCAGGCGCCAGCCCGAGATCCTGGGCCTGGGCATAGAGACGCCGGGCCAGCCGCAGGGTCGCCTGATCCACCATGCGGCCCTCCACGGCCATGGCCCCGCGCTGGTTCGCATCCGCTTGCTGAAAGGCCGCCAGGACTTTCGCGGCACGCTCGATCTCTTCCAGGCTGGGTGTGAAAGTTCTGTTGATGGTGTCGATCTGGGCAGGGTGGATGGCCCATTTGCCGTCGCATCCCAGGGCGCAGGCAATTGCTGCCGAACGGCGCAGCCCATCGGTGTCCTGAAAGTTGCCATAGGGCGCATCGATGGCCAACATGCCGCGGGCTTTGGCTGCCATGACCATCCGGCTGATGGCAAAGTGCCAGCGGTGGCCGGGGTAAATCTGCTCCTCCATCTCGCCGTGACCTGATATCGAGATGAGCCGGGCCCCCACCGAGGCCGAATAGTCGGCAATGCCGAATACAAGGGCCTTCAGTCGCTTGCTGGCGGATGCGATGGAATTGACCTGGGCAAGGCCCTGGGCCGTTTCGATGGAAGCCTCGATGCCGATGGTGTGGTCGCTGGCGCTGTGCATCTCAACGCCCGCCAACATGCGGTCGACAAAGTGGATATCGCCGGCGTCGTTAACCTTGGGAATTACCACGGCGTCCAGTTGGGTGGGAGCGGCTTCGCCGATCTCCAGCAGGTCCCGATAACCAAAGGGTGTGTCCAGGCCGTTGATCCGAACGGTCAAGACCTTGTTGTGCCAATCCAACTGGGTAATGGAGGTAATCACCTGGGCCCTGGCAGCCGGCTTGGCATCCAGCGGGACACTGTCTTCCAGGTCCAGCATGATCACATCCGCCGCACTGGCAGCAGCTTTGGCGTGCATTTTGGCAATTTGACCTGGTACGGATAGAATGGAGCGTCTGGGTTTCATGGGAAGCCTCTCTTCCGTGATCGGTTTTTTGAAGTTTTTAGCATGGCCCCGAGGCAGGCGCAACGCCCATTCTATGCTTGAATTTTATCTGTAAATGGTTTTTATCATAATCTCTTCTGATGTCCTTTAACACCGCCGTACACTCATACGAAGGAATTGATCCCATGACGGTTTCCAAGAAAATCAGCGAGATTATGACCCAGTCCTCCTGGATTCGTAAAATGTTCGAGGAGGGCACCCGTCTCAAGGCCCAACACGGTGCTGCCAAGGTCTTTGATTTCAGTCTCGGCAATCCCAACCTTCCGCCGCCGGTGGCGTTTAACCAGAGTCTCCAAGAGGCAGTGGTCACCTGTGGACCCGACGGGCATTGCTACATGCCCCAGGCCGGATTTCCCCAGGTTTGCCGGTCGGTCTCCGAGTATTTAAGCAAGGAGCAGGCCACGGCCGTGTCGGAAAAGGAGATCCTGATGACCTGCGGTGCGGCAGGGGCCCTGAATGTGGTCTTGAAAGCCATACTGGACCCGGGGGACGAAGTCATCGTATCCACCCCATGCTTCGTGGAGTATCAATTCTATGTGGACAACCATGGCGGCAAGTTGCGAATGGTTCCCAGTCTGGCCGATTTCAATCTCGATCTGGAGACCATTGCGGCTGCCATCGGTGAACACACCAAGGCGGTTCTGATCAATTCCCCCAACAACCCCACCGGTCAGATTTATGACCACCAAAGCCTGAATCAATTGGGGGGGCTGTTGGAAAAGCGGAGTCGCGAATTGGGACGCACCCTTTACCTGTTGTCCGACGAACCGTATCGCAAAATCGTCTTTGATGGGACCCAGGTTCCTAGTGTGTTCAACGCTTACCGGGACAGCGTCCTGGTCACCTCTTATTCCAAGGACTTGTCCATCCCCGGTGAGCGCATCGGCTTTGCCGCGGTCAATCCGGCCGCAACCCATCGGGAGGCACTGCTGGCGGGCATGGCCCTGACCAATCGAATTCTCGGCTATGTCAATGCGCCGGCCCTGATGCAACGGGTGGTGGCCTGTCTGCAAGGGGTCAGTGTGGATATCGACCAGTATAAACACAAGCGTGACCTTCTGTGTGCCGGCCTGGCCGACGCTGGATATGAATTCGTTCCGCCCCGGGGGGCTTTCTATCTGTTTCCCAAGAGTCCCATCGCCGATGACGCGGCATTCGTCAGGCAGTTACAGGCGGAGTTGATTCTGGTGGTGCCAGGCAGCGGTTTTGCCGGTCCGGGCCACTTCAGGATCGCCTTTTGTGTGGACGACAGCACCATCGTCAAGGCCCTGCCGGGGTTTCGGCGGGTGATGAAAAAATACAAATAGGGTTAATTCAGGAGGTATTCATGAAAATTCTGAAGATCGACCATTTGGGAATTGCCGTGAACAACATCGACGACGCTAAGCGTTTCTGGTCGAAAGTCTTGGGGCTGCCCTTCGAGGGTGCCGAAACGGTGACCGAACAGAAGGTGACCACAGCCTTTTTTCCTGTGGGAGAAAGCGAAGTGGAGTTATTGGAGTCCACCGCACCGGACGGTCCGGTGGCCAAATACATCGAAAAACGGGGTCCCGGCATCCAGCATGTGGCTTTCCGGGTGGCGGATATCGAGGCCGCCCTGGCGGAACTCAAGGCCAATGGGATCGCTCTCATCGATCAGCAACCGCGTGCCGGCGCCGGTGGCGCCCGGATCGCCTTCCTGCATCCCAAGGCTACCGGGGGTGTGCTGGTGGAGCTGTGCCAACGCGATGATTGAGGGCGCTTGCGGAAATTTTTCATTAATACTTGACAAGTGAGGGTATCTTTTTTATACAAAAAAAGTAACAATGTTACTGAAATTAAGTTTTGGATTGTCCTTAAATTTAAATATGCAATAATTACAATAAATAAAGTAATTATATTTACGTAACACGGTTATTTAATATCGCATTTTATTGCCAACCAAGTCGCTGTATGTTTTATATTTAATAAATTTACAGTACCTTACAATAAGGCTGGATTGCGCATCGATCAGTAGAATCAGGAATCACATAACAATGTTCACACCCCTTCGGCCCGAGGTTCACAGACGTTTGGAGATGGCCGTGCTGGATATCTTCTCCCACCACGACTTTCACAAGGCCAACATCCGCGATGTGGCCAAAAAAGCCGGGGTGAGCTTCAGCACCATTTACAAGCATTATGGCAGCAAGGAGCAGTTGGTCTTCGCCTTCGTGGATATCTGGCTGGGTAAATTGACTGAACGCATTATCGACCACCTGCAGGGAATCGAAGATCTCAAGGAGAAGCTGCGTAAGGTCATGTGGCTGCAGCTGGACTACTACGAGCGCAATCCTGGTTTGGGACGGATCATCTTCATGACCCTGCCCATGAAAACCTGGATGGCCGATCAGACTTTTCGCCAGAAAAAGATGATTGACCTCTACCTGGAGGTGCTTCGCAATGGACAGGGTGAGGGTATCCTGAATCCCACCGTCAGAGCCGGGGTCCTGCTGGATTTTATGCTGGGAACGGTGCAACGCGGATTTGTCATGTGGATCCAGCGCGGGGAGCAGGAGAGCTTGTCAGCGCAGTCCAACATGCTTTTTGAGATGATCTGGCGGGCCATCTCCAACCCGGATGCCCGGTCGAATCGTTAGGAGGGCCTACGGCAGGGCTGGCGGGTACTGGCAGAGAAAGTGGCCAAGGGGCCAAGCCTCATGGTCGCAGCGGCAATGCGTATCAATTCATTTTGATAAGGAGATAGATAACATGGGCAACGCAGAGCAAATTTCCAAGTGGAGGGAGTTGGCAGCCAAGCAGCTGCGTGGCAAAACCCTGGAGGGCTTGAACTGGGACACCCCCGAGGGGATTCGGGTCAAACCGCTCTATGCCGCCCAAGACCTCGAAGGGCTCGGTCACATGGACACGTTGCCCGGTTTCGCACCTTATGTGCGCGGTCCCATGGCCACCATGTATGCCGGCCGACCCTGGACCATCCGGCAGTATGCGGGCTTTTCCACGGCCAAGGCGTCCAATGCCTTCTACCGCCGCAACTTGGCGGCGGGCCAGAAGGGCTTGTCGGTGGCCTTTGATCTGGCCACCCATCGGGGCTACGATTCGGACCATCCCCGGGTGGTGGGCGATATCGGAAAGGCCGGCGTGGCCATCGATTCGGTGGAGGACACCAAGATACTTTTCGACCAGATCCCCCTAGACCAAATGTCGGTCTCCATGACCATGAACGGTGCCGTACTGCCCATTATGGGGATGTACATCGTGGCGGCCGAGGAGCAGGGCGTCAGCCACGATCAGCTCACCGGAACCATTCAGAACGATATCTTGAAGGAGTATCTGACCCGCAACACCTACATCTACCCGCCGGAACCCTCCATGCGGATCGTCTCGGACATCATCGCCTTCTGTTCGTCGCACATGCCCAAATTCAACACGGTCAGCATCAGCGGCTATCACATGATGGAGGCTGGGGCGGACAGTGTCCTGCAATGCGCATTCACCCTGGCCGACGGGTTGGAGTACGTGCGAGCGGCCCTTGCAGCGGGGCTGGATATCGATCAGTTTGCCCCGCGCCTGTCGTTCTTTTTCGGTGTGGGGATGAATTTCTTCATGGAGATTGCCATGTTGCGGGCGGCACGGTTTTTGTGGGACGAGCTGATCAGCCGCTTTAACCCTAAAAACCCGCGTTCCACCATGCTGCGCACCCACGTTCAGACGTCGGGTTGGAGTCTCACCGAGCAGGATCCCTACAACAACATTATCCGCACCACCCTGGAGGCGCTGGCCGCCGCCCTGGGCGGCACCCAGTCCCTGCACACCAACTCTTTTGACGAGGCGGTGGGGCTGCCCACGGATTTTTCGGCCCGGATTGCGCGCAACACCCAGATCATTCTTCAAGAGGAGTCCCATATCTGCCATGTGGCCGATCCCCTGGGTGGATCTTATTATATTGAGGCCCTGACCGGGGAGGTGATCGAAAAGGCGCGCGCCATCATTGACGAGGTGGAGGCGCTGGGTGGTATGGCCAAGGCCATCAGTACGGGCATGCCCAAGATGCGCATCGAAGAGTCGGCTGCCCGTCGTCAGGCGCGCATCGACCAAGGCTTGGATGTGATCGTGGGGGTCAACAAATACCGGGTTGAAGAGAGATCCCCCATGGAGATTCTGGAGGTGGCCGAACAGGTCCGCGAAGAGCAGATCGCCCGGCTGCAACAGATCCGCCAGAGCCGGGACAATGGGGTTGTTAAAGGTGCCCTGGAGGCCTTGGCACAGGCCGCCGAGGCGGGCGCTAATCTGTTGGAGGCCTGTCTGCCGGCTGTTCGGGCGCGGGCCACGGTGGGTGAGATTTCCGATGCCCTGGAGAAGGTCTTTGGCCGCTATGTGGCCACCACCCAGTGCATCAGCGGGGTCTATGCGGCCGAATACCAGGACCAGGGGGTGATTGCAGCGATTCGCAAACGCTGCGACCAGTTCGAGGAGAAACAGGGGCGCCGTCCGCGAATCCTGCTGACCAAGATGGGGCAGGACGGCCATGACCGGGGTATCAAGGTCGTGGCCACGGCCTACGCGGATCTGGGATTCGACGTAGACATCAGCCCCATGTTCCAGACGCCCGAGGAGGCGGCCAAGATGGCCATCGAGAACGATGTCCACGTGGTGGGCGTCTCCTCCCTGGCCGCCGGTCACAAAACCCTCGTGCCGCATCTCGTCGATCAGCTCAAGCGCCAGGGCGGTGAAGATATCCTGGTGGTGGTGGGGGGCGTGATCCCACCAGGGGACTACGACTATCTCACCCAGGCCGGGGCTGTGGGTATCTTTGGACCCGGAACACCCATCACCCAATCGGCCAATAAGGTCCTCAATGTCCTGGCGTCGTGACACGGCATGGCTGAGCTGAAGGCTAAGAATTATATCGACGGCGTCCTGAGCGGTGATCGACGGATCCTGGCTAAAACCATCACCCTGGTGGAGAGCCGGCATCCGGATCATCAGTTGCTGGCACGCCAGATTCTGGATGGTCTCCTGGACCGCACCGGCCGAGCGATCCGCCTGGGGATCACCGGTGTCCCGGGGGTCGGAAAGAGCACCTTCATCGAGAGCCTGGGCATGCTGCTGGTGGAAAACGGCGATAGGGTCGCCGTACTGGCGGTGGATCCCAGTTCCAGCCGCAGCAGGGGCAGCATCCTGGCCGACAAGACTCGCATGGAGCGCCTGGCCGTGGCTGATGGGGCGTTCATTCGACCGTCACCCTCCCGGGGAACCCTGGGGGGCGTGGCGCGCATGACCCGGGAGACGATGCTGATTTGTGAAGCAGCCGGATTCGATGTGATCATCGTGGAAACCGTGGGGGTCGGCCAGTCGGAGACCGCGGTCTCGTCCATGGTCGATTTCTTTCTGGTTCTCATGCTGGCTGGTGCCGGCGACGAACTGCAGGGGATCAAGAAGGGCGTTCTGGAACTGGCCGATGCCGTGGCCATCAACAAGGCCGACGGCGATAACATCGAAAAAGCCCGCAAAGCCCGCCGGCAGTACGAGATGGCGCTTCAGCTGCTTCATCCCGCCAGCCCCTCTTGGGCGCCGCCGGTGTTGACTTGCAGCGCCGTCACCATGGAGGGCATCCAGGTGATTTGGGAGACCGTCCTGGCCCATCGGTTGCAGCTGTCGAAAACCGGCGAGTTGGCTGATAAGCGCCGGCATCAGGCACTTCACTGGATGTGGGCTATCCTGGAGGAGGGGCTTAAGGAGCGTTTTCAGCGTCACCCCCGCATTATCCAGCGCCTACCGGTCCTTTGCCATCAGGTGGAGCAGGGAACCCTGGCGCCCACGGTCGCGGCCCAGGAACTGCTTTTTTTGCTTGACAAGGAATAGTGGTTTTTGAAGAAAATAAACATTTTAATCCATTTTGGGTATTTCCTTAAAGCATATTTAACATATTGTAATAATTTATAAAAAGATATGTAACAGAATCGGTCGCGCTGTGAAGAGAGAAACGTGGATTAACAGGAAGGCGAAAGGATTCGGAACATGGGTAAGGTTGATACCAAAATCAAAGAGCTCAAAGAGCGCGAGGCCCGCATGCACCAGTTGGGCGGTGAACAGCTGGTCGCCAAGCACAGGGAGAAGGGCAAGCTGACGGCCCGCGAAAGGCTGAACCGCCTCTTCGACGCTGGCACATTTCGCGAAATCGATATGTTTGTGCAGCACCGCTGTGTCAACTTCGACATGGAGACCGTCGAAATCCCCTCCGACGGCGTCATCACCGGCCATGGTATGGTGGACGGACGCCCTGTTTTTGCCTTTGCCCAGGACTTCACTTCCCGGGCCGGCAGCCTGGGAGAGATGCATGCTAAAAAGATATGCAAGGTCATGGATCTGGCCCGCAAGGCCGGCGTGCCGTTTGTGGGCCTCAACGACTCGGGCGGAGCCCGAATTCAGGAGGGCGTCGACGCGCTCTCCGGCTATGGTCAGATCTTCTATCGCAACTCCCTCTCCAGCGGGGTTATTCCCCAGATCTCGGCCATCATGGGGCCCACCGCCGGTGGCGCGGTCTATTCACCGGCCATGACCGATTTCGTTTTCATGGTCAAAAACACCAGCTACATGTTCATCACCGGCCCGGAGGTAATCAAATCGGTGACCGGTGAAGAGATAACCTTCGAAGCCCTGGGGGGCGCCATGACCCACAACGAGAAGAGCGGCGTGGCCCAATTCGCGTGTGAAAACGACGCCGACGCCATCGACCGGATCAAGCGTCTGCTCGCCTACCTGCCGGCCAACAACATGGAGGATCCTCCCATCGTGGAAAGCGGCGATAACCCCCGGCGTACCGATAAAGCCCTCAACGAAATCATCCCTGACAACCCCAACCAGGGCTATGACATGAAGGCCGTGATTCAGTCTGTGGTGGACAACGGCGAGATCTTCGAGCCCCACGAATATTTCGCACGCAACATCATTGTCTGCTTTGCACGCCTCAACGGTCGCAGCGTGGGCATCATCGCCAACCAACCCAATGTGTTGGCCGGCTGTCTCGACATCGATGCCTCGGACAAGGCCGCTCGCTTCATCCGCTTTTGCGACGCCTTCAACATCCCCCTGTTGACCATTGCCGATGTTCCCGGCTACCTGCCAGGAAGTCAGCAGGAGTGGGGCGGCATCATCCGCCACGGCGCCAAGTTGCTTTGGTGCTACTCCGAGGCCACGGTGCCCAAGCTCCTGCTGGTGACCCGCAAGGACTACGGCGGATCGTATCTGGCCATGTGCAGCAGGGACCTTGGGGCGGATATGGCTTTTGCCTGGCCCACGGCTGAGATCGCCGTGATGGGTGCCGCCGGGGCGGCCAATGTGATTCATCGCAAGGAGATCAAGAGCGCCGGCAATCCCGCGGCCATGCGCCAGGAGAAGATCAGGGCCTACGAGGCGCTTTTTTCCAACCCTTACTGCGCCGCCCAGCGGGGCTACATCGATGCCGTTATCGAACCGGCCGAAACACGGCCACGGCTCATCGATGCCCTTGAGGTGATGTGTGCCAAGCGCGAGTTGCGACCGGCCAAGAAACATGGCAACATCCCGTTGTAGGGGCATGCACCGGCAACCACGTGCTCGGGCAGATATTTCTAACACGTATCCATTCAGAAGTGGTAGATTTTGGTTCCTGGCAAGGCCCGAGCGAGTTCTCAACCGCAGGCATAGCGGCGCTATGTCGAGGATTGAGAAGGAGCGAGAACGCAGCCAGGGGCCAAAAGATGCCATTTATGGATGGATACTAAATCGAGACAGGTGAATATCAATGGACGCATTCGAAAAGCGATTGGCAGCTGCCATCACGGCGGTAACCCACTACATCCAGACGGAAAAAGAAGCGCTCTGCATGCCGCCGGTAAAACCGGTACCGCGCTTCTCCCGACAGGTCAATCTATGGGGGCTCAGCGGCCGGCAGGCCATCATGCAGATGGGCAGCATGATGCAGTTGAAAGCATTTCAGAGACTGCGCTGACGGTCGCAGATGTGGCGATACCCGCAATATCCACCTTTAATGTGTATTTGAAGAGGAGACCCATAAGATGAGTGACCATGATCAAGTCAAAATGACCGCGATGAATTACGACAAGAACCGGCCCAAGGCTGCCAACCCGGTCAAGATCGAAGATCTGACCCTGCGCGACGGGCACCAGAGCCTGTTTGCCACCCGTGGCCGCACCGAAGACATGATTCCGGTGGCCGAGTTGATGGATGAAGTGGGCTTTTGGGCGGTGG
>Ga0316577_10001919_pt1 | contig 10066 bp, 6 predicted proteins | sample S5NA_FD_203073 | JGI IMG/M metagenome (GOLD analysis project Ga0316577, IMG submission 203073) | Rhizosphere microbial communities from salt marsh grasses in Alabama, United States - S5-7_050615r2r1 | ecosystem: Host-associated > Plants > Roots > Rhizosphere | place: USA: Alabama | collected... | reverse complement strand
CGCCGGCGGGGTGGTCTTCGTAGGCGCTCATGAGCAGGCTCAAGCGGACGCCCTGGGGAGTCTGCGCGGCGGCGACGTGGGTGCGGTCGATCGTCTCGCCGATCAGCTTGCCGTCCAGGCGCTTCAGAGTCTCGGCCACGGCCAGGACCGGTATGGCGGCGCCGTGAACCACGGCGGCGGCAGCCACGGCACGGATCAGGTTCGGGCTGGCCAGTGGCCGCGCTGCGTCGTGGATGAGGATCACCGGGTCGCCGGCCGTGGCCTTGGTCGTGGCCTTGGTCGTGGCTTCGGCCGCAGCCTCGGTCAGGGCCGCCACCCCGGCGGCAACCGACTCCTGGCGGCGCTCACCGCCCGCCACCACGGCCGCGACCGAGACCGGCAGCCACTCGGCGGCGGCGACCCGGGCCACTCGCTCGGCCGAGGTCACGATCACGATCCGCTCCGCTCCGCCGGCCGCCAGCGCCTCCACTGAGCGCTGCAGCACCGACCGGCCGTCGATCACGGCTTCCAGCTTGTCGAGGCCGGCCATGCGGCGGCTGGCGCCCGCGGCCACGACGACCGCCAGGACGGGGGCGGCAGGCGGGCGCTTCGAGCCGCTCACTCCTGGTGCATCTGGGCGAAGACCATCCGCCCCATGACCGTCTGCAGGACGCGTGTGACGGCCACGTCCAGCTCTCGATCCAGGAAACGCGCCCCGCCCTCGACGACGACCATCGTGCCGTCGTCCAGATACCCGACCCCTTGACCCTGCTCCTTGCCCTCGGTGATGAGCTTGATCTTGAGAGTGTCGCCCGGCAGAAGGGCGGGCTTGAGGGCGTTGGCCAGCGAGTTCACGTTCAGCACCCGGATCGACTGCAGCTCGGCAACCCGGTTGAGATTGAAGTCGTTGGTCAGGATGGCCGCCCGGCGCGACCGGGCCAGACCGATCAGCTTGGCGTCCACGTCGGGCGCCTCGATGGGATCGTCGGTCACGATCTCCACTGGCGTGGGGCCGTCCTTCTGGAGGCGAGCCAGTATCTCCAGGCCTCTCCGGCCTCGGCCTCGCCGCTGCGTGTCGGAGCTGTCGGCGATGCGCTGCAGCTCCTCGAGCACGAAGTGCGGAATGATCAGTCGGTGGTACAGGAAACCGGAATCGACGATGTCGGCGATCCGGCCGTCGATGATGGCGCTCGTGTCCACGACGACCTCAGTCAGGCTGCCCGGCGGCGCAGCCCCCTGGGCGTCCTGGCGTTTGAACAGCCCGGCGGCCTGGGCGGCCGCGACGAGGTCTTCGCGCTTGGCGACGGTCAGGCCGATCATGCCCAGACCGAAGCAGACCGAGACGCCCAGCGGCAGGTAGGTGCCGTAGGGCGCGGGCAGAGCTGCCAGCGGCAGGCCCAGCAGGAGGCCCATCAGAAGCCCCAACAGCAGGCCGCCGATGGCCGTCACGAACTCGGCGGTGGACATGGCCTGGACGGCGTGGACCAGCCGTCCCGCGGGAACGACGGTCAGATAGGGCAGCAGCAGATAGCCCGTTGCGATCCAGGCCACCACCCAGACCAGGATCACAAGGCTCGGCGACGCCGTGCCGCCGAACAGATCCTCGCCGGCAAGGACGAAGGTCACGCCGATGAGCGCGCCGAGAGCGGCGCCCAGCAGCCGGATTATGCGAATCACTTGATGAGCCTCGAGGGCCTGCCGGGGGCCGGATGAATGGATGAAGGCGATGAATTGGGCTGCGCCCCCCGGCTGGCGTCAGCCTAGCATCGGGACCTCGCCGACGCCAGAGGTCGGGTCGGGCCGCCCTGGACCGTTGCGTGCCCACCGGCCGGCCTGGTGCGCCAGGGGCAGACCGGTTCGCCGGTCCCCGGCTACCATGCTCGCGTGCTGGAGTCGCCCGTTTCGTCGGGAGATGCCAATCTGGTAACGGACCTCGCCACTGAGGCCGTTGAGGCCGGCGCGGCTCCGTCCGGGGCCGCCGCCGCGCGCGCCAGCCAGCGGCCCTCCCTGTGGCGCCACGCCGACTACATGAAGATATGGTCGGCGGCCACGATCAGCCTGATGGGCAGCCAGGTCAGCCAGCTGGCCGTGCCCTTCATCGCTGCCGTGACGCTGCACGCGACCGCGTTCGAGGTCTCTCTGCTGGCCGCGATCCAGATGCTGCCGTTCCTCATGTTCAGCTTGCCGGCAGGTGCCTGGCTGGATCGCGTTCGTCGCCGTCCGGTGCTGATTGCCGGCGACCTCGGCAGGGGGGCGGCCCTGATCACCATCCCCGTCGCCTATGCCCTGGGGGTCCTCACCATCTGGCAGCTCTACGCCGTCGCGTTCGCGGCCGGCCTGCTCACGGTCTTCTTCGATGTCGCCGACCAATCCTACCTGCCGGCCTTGCTCGAGCCCGACGACCTGGTCGAGGGCAACGCCAAGCTGCAGATATCGGCCTCGGCGGCGCAGATTGTGGGGCCGGGCGCGGGCGGCGGGATGATCGCGCTCGTCGGCGCGCCCTTCGCCATCGTCGCCGACGCGGCCAGCTTCGTCGCCTCGGGCGGTCTGATCGCGCTCGTCCGCAAGCACGAGCCCAAACCGGAGCGAAAGCGATCCGCCGACGGCCGCCATACCAGCCTGCGCCATGACATCGTCGAAGGTCTGCGCTACGTCCTGGGCGATCGGCACCTGCGCATGATCGCCGCCTGCACCGGGACCTCGAACCTGGGCTCGAGCATGGTCTTCGCCATCTTCCCGGTCTTCGCCTTCGTCCAGCTCGGCCTGAGCGCGGCGCTCGTTGGACTGGCCTTCGGGCTCGGCAGCTTCGGCATCCTAGCCGGAGCGATGACCGCCGCGCCCCTTAGCCGCCGCCTGGGTGTCGGCCCGATGATCGTCCTGTCCATCCTGCTCTCCGGCCCGGCCCTGCTGCTCCTGGTCCTTCTCCCTTCCGAGCCGCTGGTGGCCGGCCCGCTGCTGCTCGTGTCGCAGCTCCTGCTGGGCTACTCGGCGGTCGTCTACAACGTCAACCAGGTCAGCTTCCGCCAGGCCATCACGCCGCTGGAGATGCAGGGCCGAATGAACGCCACGATGCGCTTCGTGGTGTGGGGGATCATGCCCGTCGGCGCCGTGCTGGGCGGCGTGACCGCCTCCTTCATCCCGCTTCGGGAGACCATTCTCGTGGCGGGCCTGGTCTCCGCCGCGTCCTTCCTGTGGGTCCTCTTCTCGCCGGTCCGTTCGCTGCGCGAGATCCCCAAGCAGGTGCGCGGGCCAGCCTAGCTGGGCATGCCCAGCCTGGCCTGCGCGAACTCAGCCTAGCTGCGTGCTGCCCGGCCCCGATCCGCGGCGGCAGGCGGTCCGCCCTTCAGCGCCCGGCCGATCGCTTCACGCAGGTTCGAGACAGCGGCAACCTGAAGCCCCTTGATCTCCGGCAAAGGCGTGCGCGTCATGGGCACGACGGCCGTTCGAAAGCCCAGGCGGGCGGCCTCACGGAGGCGCCGCTCCAGCCCCGGCACCGGCCGAAGCTCGCCCAGCAGGCCTATCTCACCGATGGCTACCAGGTCGTGCGGCACGACCTTGTCGCGGAGCGACGAGGCAAGCGCCAGGGCCAGCGGCAGATCCAGGCCCGGGTCGGTCAGGTCCAGGCCGCCGGCCAGGTTGGCGTAGACGTCGTGGCTGCCCAGGCCTATGCCGGCCCGTCGGCCCAAGACGGCGATCAGCAGGGCCAGACGGTTGTTGTCGAATCCGGAGGCGGTGCGGCGCGGGGCGCCGTAGCTGCCCGGGGCCACGAGCCCCTGGACCTCGACCAGGAGCGGGCGCGTCCCCTCGAGCGTCGCCCCGACCACGGCGCCGGGGGCGTGCTCGTCGGCCGCGGCCAGGAAGGCTCGACCTGGATCGGCCACCTCCGCCAGGCCCTGCTCGGCCATCTCAAAGACGCCGATCTCCTCGGTGGAGCCGAAGCGGTTCTTGGTGGCCCGGAGCAGGCGCATCGACGCCGTCCGTTCGCCCTCCAGGCTCAGCACGGCGTCGACCAGGTGCTCCAGGGTCTTGGGCCCGGCCAGCGTCCCGTCCTTCGTCACGTGGCCGACCACGACGACGGCGATCCCCTCCCCCTTGGCCAGCTCCATCAATCTCAGGGCCGACTCGCGCACCTGCCCGACCGAACCGGCCGGTCCTTCGAGCTCGTCCGTAGTGACCGTCTGGATCGAGTCCACGACGAGCGCCCCCGGGCGCCTCTCGCGCGCCAGGTCACAGATCCGGCCGACCTCGTTCTCGGCGACGACCTGGATCCGCTCCCCGGCCGGGCGATCGAGCAGCCCCAGCCGTGCGGCTCGCAATCGCACCTGGCCGGCCGATTCCTCGCCCGTGGCGTAGAGGATCTCGTTGGCCGGAAGGCCGCCGCCCTCGCGGGCCGATCCGCCCTCCGCCAGCCCCGCTGCCGCCTGAAGCAGCAAGGTGGACTTGCCGATCCCCGGCTCGCCTCCAACCAGGACGACCGAGCCCGGAACCAGGCCGCCGCCCAGGACGCGGTCCATCTCCGAGATGCCGGTAGGCGTTCGGGTCGGTTCGGCTTCGCGCAAGCCGGCCAGCGACTGCGGCGCCGGCGTACCCCCGCCGCGTCCCGCGCCCGGCCCGACGGCCCCCATCTTCGACCGTCGGCGCTCGGGCTCGCGGATCACCGTCTCGACGAGGGTGTTCCACTCGCCGCAGGTCCGGCACTGACCCTCCCAGCGCAGCTGGACGGCGGCACAGGCCTGGCAAACGTAGCGGCTTTGCGGACGGGCCATTCCCCCTCAACCTCGCTACGGGTTAGGACCTTGCTTCGACGGGCTGCTTCTCCTCGGCCGGCCGGAGATCGAGCCCCGAATCGGGGCTCTCGTCCACGACGATCGTCATGCCGGGCTTGTACTTGCCGAGCAGGAGTTGCTCCGCCAGCACGTCCTCGATCATGTTCTGGATCACGCGCCGCAGGGGTCGGGCGCCGTAGGCCACGTCGTAGCCGATCTTGATGATGTGGTCCTTGGCCTTCTGCGTCACCTTCAGGGTCATGTCCTGGGCTCGCAGCTGCTCGCGCACCCGGGCCAGCATCAGATCCACGATCTGGCGGATCTCGTCGACCGTCAGCGAGCGGAAGACCACCGTGGCGTCGAGGCGGTTGAGGAACTCCGGCCGGAACGTCTGCTTCAGCTCGTTCTGGATCTTGTCCCGCATCAGCTCGTAGCTGGCCGCCGCCTGCTGCTCCTCGGTGTCGCCCGTGTGGCGGAAGCCCAGGGTCGAGTTGGTGAGGAGCTGCCGCGCGCCCAGGTTGCTGGTCATGATGATGATGCAGTTGCGGAAGTCGACCCGGCGGCCCTTGGCATCCGACAGATGCCCGTCCTCGAGTATCTGAAGCAGGATGTTGAAGACCTCCGGGTGGGCCTTCTCGATCTCGTCCATCAGGATCACGGCGTAGCTCTTGCGCCGAACGGCCTCTGTCAGCTGGCCGCCCTCGTCGAAACCGACGTAGCCGGGGGGCGCGCCGACCAGGCGGCTGACGTTGTGGCGCTCCATGAATTCGCTCATGTCAATCTTGATGAGCGCGTCCTCGCTGCCGAACATGAACTCGGCCAGGGCCTTGGCCAACTCGGTCTTGCCGACGCCGGTGGGTCCCAGGAAGATGAACGAGCCGATCGGGCGCTTGGGGTCCTTGAGCCCGGCCCGAGCCCTCCGGACCGCCTTGGACACGATCTCGATCGCTTCCTGCTGGCCGATGACCCGCTTGTGCAGGTCGTCTTCCATGTGCATCAGGCGAGCGGATTCCTCCTCGGCGATGCGCGTGACCGGGATCCCGGTCCACATCGCCACGACCTCGGCGATCTCCTCGTGGTCAACCTGGGGCTGCGAGTCGGCGATGGAAGCCTGCCATTCGCTGCGCAAATCATCCACCTTCTTGCGAGCAGCGCCTTCCGCCTCGCGCAGCGCGGCTGCGTCGTGGTCGGGCGCCTCCTTGTCGCGCAGGATCTTCTCCAGCTCCTTCTGCGCCTCGCGCAGCGGGGGCGGAGCCGAGGCGTAGCGGAGCCGGACCCGACTGGCAGCCTCGTCGATGAGGTCGATGGCCTTGTCCGGCAGGTGGCGATCGGTGATGTAGCGGATCGAGAGGTCGGCCGCGGCCCGGACGGCCGCGTCGGTGATCTGGACCTTGTGGTGCTGCTCGTACCGCTCGCGAATGCCGAGCAGGATGTCGATCGTCTGCTCGAGAGTGGGCTCCTCGACCATGATCGGCTGGAAGCGGCGTTCCAGCGCCGCGTCGCGCTCGATGTACTTGCGGTACTCGTCCAGGGTCGTGGCGCCGATGCACTGCAACTCGCCCCGCGACAGCGGCGGCTTGAGGATGTTGGCGGCGTCGATGGCCCCTTCGGCCGCGCCGGCGCCCACCAGGGTGTGCAGCTCGTCGATGAAGAGGACCGCGTCGTTGGTGGTGCGCAGCTCCTCGATGATCTTCTTGAGGCGCTCCTCGAACTCGCCGCGGTACTTGGTCCCGGCCACCAGCGAGCCGATGTCCAGGGTCAGGACCCGCTTGCCGGAGAGGGTCTCGGGCACGTCGCCGTTGACGATGCGATGAGCCAGGCCCTCAGCGATGGCCGTCTTGCCCACGCCGGGCTCGCCGATCAGGGCGGGGTTGTTCTTGGTGCGGCGGGAAAGGATCTGGATGACCCGCTCGATCTCCTTCTCGCGCCCGATGACCGGGTCGAGCTTGCCCAGGCGGGCAGCCTCGGTCAGGTTGATGCCGAGCTGGTCGACCGTCGGCGTCTTGCTGGGGCGCCGCGTCTCCTGGGTCGGGCCGGCGCTCGAGGACTGCGACAGGACGCGGATGACCTCGTGGCGGACCTTGTCCAGGCTCACTCCCAGGCTCTCGAGCACGCCGGCGGCGATTCCCTCGCCCTCGCGGACGAGGCCGAGGAGCAGGTGCTCGGTGCCGATGTAGTTGTGGCCCAGGCGTCGAGCCTCGTCGATGGCCAGCTCGATGACGCGCTTGGCCCGGGGCGTCAGCCCCACCTCGCCCACGACCGGCCGATCCCCACGGCCGATGATGAACTCCACGGCGGTCCGGACCTTGGGCAGCTCGACGTTCATGTTCTCGAGCACGCGCGCAGCCACGCCCTCGCCCTCGCGGACGAGGCCGAGGAGCAGGTGCTCGGTGCCGATGTAGTTGTGGTTGAACCTCTGCGCCTCGTCCTGAGCAAGCGTCAGGACCTTGCGCGCCCGGTCCGTGAATTTGTCGAAGCGATCCATTGCCAGTCCTGGGTTGCCGGCCGGCGAGGGAGAAGCCCCCACTACCGCCCGGGAGCCATGCTAGCACGCCCCGTTCAGCCTGTAACTCGGACCCTCCGGAGGAGCGGCCCGTGGGCCGCGGCGCGGGCCTCGAAGCATGAAGGGGGGCCGCCGGTCATCGCCCGGCTGCCGTCCTCGAGGCGCTGGCCGCATCCGCTGCCAGCCGTCCAAGCCGGACGTCCATGGTCACCAGAGCGACCGCTCCGGCGATCGCGGCCGGCAGCACACAGACGGCGTGGGCAAGCACGGCCAGGGCGAGCGACGCGTCCGCGCCCACACCCAGCGCCTGGGCCGTCGTGGCTGCGGCAAGCTCGAAGGTTCCTATGTAGCCTGGCGCGGATGGAATGGCCGTCCCAAGCACGGTCACGGCAGCCACGAGCAGAGCCGCGGGCAGCGTCATCTCCACTCCGATTGAGCGAGCGACCAGCCAGAAGGTCAGCATGTCCAGCAGCCAGCACGCGGCACTGATGATCACGGCCACGACCACGGCCGGCGAGCGACTGGGCCGATCCACCCCGCGAGCGAGGCTCTCGATCCAGCCCGCGACCATCTCCAGCCTGTCTCCGCCGGGCATCCATCCCATGAACCTTCTGGCCAGGGTCGCGAACGGCCCGAGGCCCACGGTCAGCATGACGGCGATCAGAACCAGGCCGCCGGCCGCGACGATCCCCATGGCCCGAACCAGCCATTCGGGTGCTCCGATTCCCATGGCGGCGACCCAGGCCACGAGAGCCAGCGTCACCATATCGACGATCCGCTCCACGACCACCGAACCGAATGATTCGATGGCGTCCACGCCCTCGCGCCGCGCCACGAGATAGGCACGCACCGGCTCGCCAAGCCGTGCCGGGAGGACGGCGTTGCCCAGGTATCCCGCCAGCAGCGGGGCGGGGATGCGCCGCAGGGCGACCCGGTTGCCGTTCGACCGGCGGGGCAGCAGCAGCCGCCAGCGCGCGGAGCGCAGCGCCACCTGGGTCGCGATGACCGCCAGGCAGGCGAGCAGGAACCGGAGATCGGCCTGGCACGCAAGCCGGGCACTGGCGGCCAGATCCACCGATCTCAGGAGGATGCCCAGAGCCAGCAAGCTGATGATCAGCCCGGCAAGGCGAAGACCGCGGCCACCGCCCGGACGCGGGGTCGCCGGCTCGGAGCTCAAGGGCGGCGGCCCAGGTAGAGGGTCTGGCGGCCCATGATGAGCCAGGCCGGCCTGCAATGGAGGTACAACCGCACCAGCCAGGGACGTTGAGGCAGGGCGCTCTTCGTCGTGTAGGGGAGGAAGCGGACCACGAGTCTCTCGGTGACCAGCCCGGCTGCCTCGCCGGCCTCCGCCAGGCTCTTCTCGGTCAAGGGGACCTTGTGATCGATGAAGTCCCAGTAGGCGGCGCCCGTCAGCCGGATGTTGGGCTGGAGCACCATCAGGCGGCCACCCGGTCGGAGCAACCCTGCAGCTACCCGGAACTGCCGGAGAACCTGGTTGCTCGATTCGAGATGCTCCAGGTAGTTACTCATGAAGATGGTGCCGAAGTGGTGGGCCGGGAGGGCCTTGCCCAGGTCGAGTCCGCTCGACCGGACGAAACGGACATCCTCTCCGAGAGTATCCGACACGTCGCGCCGATCGCAGGCCCAGCGCTCGACGGCAGTGATGTTGCGGATGAAGTAGCCGCGGTCGCAGGCGACATCCAGGACCGGCGACTGCGAGTCCACGTACCTCTGCAAGTACCTGGCGATCTCGGCCCAGACGCGATCCTTGGCTCGCGCGTCGGAGTCGCTGAAACGGCGCCGATAGATGCGCTCCAGCTCGGCCACCCAGGCTCTCCGCTTCCAGCTCCGGCCCGGACCGCCCGACCTCCTCGTCACGCGCGGGGCCGCGCGAGTCCGCGGGGCCATGCTAGCACGCCCCGTTAGGCGTCCGGCTCAGCCTCCCGGCGGCAGCAGCCGGCGGGCAGGCAACGAGAAGAAAGCCCGCCGGACGACGCCCGGCGGGCTTTCTGTGACGGCGTCGGGGCTAGGCCTCGGGTGCAGGCTCTTCTGCGGGAATCTCGGCAGCCGCCTCAGCTGGTGCCTCGGCCTCAGCGTCGGCGGGTGCCTCGGCCTCAGCGTCGGCGGGTGCCTCGGTTTCAGCGTCGGCTGGTGCCTCGGTTTCAGCGTCGGCTGGTGCCTCGGTTTCAGCGTCAGCTTCGGCGGGTTCCTCAGCCTTCTTGGCCTTGGACCTGGAGGCTCGCTTGCGCTTGGCAGGCGCCTCGGCAGGTGCCTCAGCAGGTGCCTCAGCGGCAGCCTCGGCAGGTGCCTCGGCAGGTGCCTCAGCGGCAGCCTCGGCAGGTGCCTCAGCGGCAGCCTCGGCAGGTGCCTCAGCAGGCGCCTCGGCAGGCGCCTCAGCAGGCGCCTCAGCAGGTGCCTCAGCAGGCGCCTCAGCGGCAGCCTCAGCGGGTGCCTCAGCAGGCGAATCGGCACTGGCCTCGGCCTCCGCCACCTGGGCGCGAACGTGCGCGAAGGCGGCCGCCAGCGTGTTGTCGATACCGCCTTCGGGCTCCTGGACCGCGTCGGCCATCGAGTAGCCACGTTCGGGGCGCCCGCGTCGCTCGGAGCGTGGCGCGGGAGGCTGGGCCGTCGCCGAGCCGGCCTCGGGAGCCGCCGGCCGAGCCGGTGGCTCCTCGGCCTGCTTGAGGCTAAGCCCCAGGCGGTGCCGCTCGGAGTCGAGCGAGATGATCTTGAGCTTGAGCGTCTGGCCCTCGTGGACGACATCGCCTGGATGGGCCACGCGCTGGTGGGACAGCTCGCTGATATGGATGAGGCCCTC
>Ga0316577_10001918_pt1 | contig 10067 bp, 11 predicted proteins | sample S5NA_FD_203073 | JGI IMG/M metagenome (GOLD analysis project Ga0316577, IMG submission 203073) | Rhizosphere microbial communities from salt marsh grasses in Alabama, United States - S5-7_050615r2r1 | ecosystem: Host-associated > Plants > Roots > Rhizosphere | place: USA: Alabama | collected... | reverse complement strand
CATCTACTATGAATCCCTGTCGCAATAGTAGGCGCTGAAAAATGAGAACCAGGCAGCATTCAGGCGCTTAAATGCCAGGCCAGGTGGCCGATAAATTCAGGAATACCTGGCAGGTGAATTGGTGCACGGCCGGGGAATCCGGTGTGTGAGAGAAGTTTGAGAACCAGTCAACACTTTGCGGATAGACGTTTCGTGTGATGGGCTGAAATAGATAATACTAGTAACAAAACAATGAATTGCTAGCCGGGCCAGAAATATTGATTATTTTCTGACCAAGTTGTCGGCAGGCGCTGCATGAGTATGATCGTGCTGCGTATCCTTCCCGATCGACATTACCCGGAACTGATTTAGACAATAACCTGTCGCTGAACAAAGGAGACAATAATGCTTACAAGTGTCGTCAGTTTTTTCCAGAAAGGGGGGCCGTTCATGTATCCCATCCTCCTGGTCCTTGCGATCGGTGTCGCCATCGCTATTGAGCGGTATATATACCTGACCGTCTCCCGGAGTAACAATCGCCGCATGCTGGGCAAACTGATGCCCCTGTTGCAAAAGGGTGACTTTCAGCAGGCTTATAATCTGACCGCGAAATCAAAGTCAGCCATCAGCCAAATGCTTAGTCAGGGCGTGGCACGGATGAAATCCGCAACCGACCGGGACGAGATTGAAACCGCCATGGAAGAAAGCATGATGGAGACGATTCCCCGGCTTGAAAAACGCACTCACTATCTGGCGATGTTCGCCAATATCGCAACGCTACTGGGGCTGCTCGGAACCATCATCGGTCTGATCAAGGCATTCACCGCAGTCGCCCAGGTGGATCCGTCGATGAAGGCCGAAATTTTGTCGACCAGTATTTCAGTGGCCATGAATACCACTGCCTTCGGCCTGATGGTCGCGATCCCGCTGATATTTATCTATACCGTTCTACAAACTAAAACCACGGAAATCGTTGATAGCCTGGAGATGGCTACTGTCAAGTTTGCCAATCTGATAATGCAACGCAAGAACATCAGCGGCAGTTAAGATGGCGCACAGACGGCGCGGTCGCGCGCGCAAACATCCTTCGGTGGAGCTGAACATCACCGCCTTCATGAATTTGATGGTGGTGTTGGTGCCATTTCTGTTGATGACGGCGGTGTTTACGCATCTCACGATACTGGAACTGAACCTGCCAGCGGCAGATTCGGCTAAGAATAACAAGGACCAGAAAGCGCAATTCGAACTGCAGGTAACCATCCGCAGCGATGCTCTCATATTGTCCGACAATAAGGGTGGCCTGATTAAACGAATTCCGGTTTTGCCCCAAGGTCAGAACTACATCCAGCTAACCGAGGTACTGAAGCAGGTCAAGGCACGCTTCCCCGACAAAACAACAGCCACTATCCTGTCAGAACCGAATACACCGTATAACACGCTGGTCAAGGTTATGGATGCCGTGCGCATGTATCGCGTCTTTCAAGATGGGACGCTAATAGATGCAGAGTTGTTTCCCGACATTTCAATCGGTGATGCAGCGAAAAAATAATTGGAACCAGAAAGAATTTTATGAAAGAGTCACGCCGTACAAGACGAATGGCCATGCACCATCAGCGTCGCGAGGATCGAAATGCCTCGCTCAATATGGTGTCCCTGATGGATATTTTTACAATCCTGGTTTTTTTCCTGTTGGTAAGTGCAGCGAACACCGAAGTGTTACCAACGCCAAAGCATATCAAATTGCCGGAATCAACGGCCGAAAAATCACCAAAGGAAAATATTATCGTAATGGTCAATGACCGCGATATACTGGTGCAGGGCCACAAGATAGCGAGCGCCAGTCAGGTAATGCGATCAAATCAGTCCGTCATCCGGCCATTACTGATCGAACTTAAACGGCAGGCAGCCTCGGAATCAAAGAAGCGCAAAAGATTAGCTGATACGAAACGTGGCATTACAATTATGGGCGACCAGAAAATTCCCTACGCCCTGTTGAAAAAAATCATGCTGACCTGCGCCAGCGCGGACTACACCAACATCTCGCTCGCAGTAGTGCAGAAAACAGTTGCTGGGGAAGCGGCGCCATGAGTTACAGCAACACATGGAATGAGCCATTTCTGCCCTGGGTGGATAGCGAAAATGATCGCCGTTTCAGGCGAATGCTGATTGCCTCGATCCTGATATTTAGTGTAATTGGTCTGATTATTTCCTACATTCCGGTGCCCGAGGTGGAACAAAAGGAATTAAAAGATGTATCGCCACGTCTGGCCAAGCTAATCCTGGAAAAGAAACGCCAGCCACCGCCACCGCCGCCTCCGAAGGCTGAAACCAAGAAGAAAAAGGATGCCAAGAAAAAGCCGGCCGAGAAAAAACCCGAACCCAAAAAACAGGAATCCGCCCGCAAGAAGGCCGAGAAGGCCGGACTGGTGGCCCTGAGTGACGAACTGGCCGATTTGCGTGAAAGTTTTGACATGGCGTCATTACAGGACAACAAGCTGCAGCAGAAAGTCGGCAAGCAGGCGGCGCCTGTCACTACCGCAAGCGCCGTCCTCACTGCCAAGGCGGGTAGCGGTAGCGGCGGAATCAATACAGGCTCTCTGAGTCGCACTACCGGTGGCAACGAGCTGGCTTCACGCTCTACCACCAGCGTCACCAGCAGTATTGGCAGCCGTTCGTCGTCGAATACTACGCGTAGCGGCAACAGCCGGCAGGCGGCGCGTGGTGCAGAAGAAATCGAGCGCGTATTTCAGCAAAACAAGGGGGCGATCTTTACCCTGTATAATCGCGCCCTGCGCAAAGACCCGTCATTGCAGGGCAAGGTGGTACTGGAGCTAACAATTGCGCCTAATGGCAAAGTGGTGAAATGTCGGATCCTGTCCAGTGAGCTGAATGATCCCAATCTGGAAGGGAAACTGGTGTCCCGGATCAAGCTGTTCCGTTTTGCCGCCAAGGATGTGGAACAAATCACAGTTACCTATCCCATCGACTTCCTGCCATCCTGATTATGCCGGTGGGCCATAGCCCCCTGACTAGCAGGCTGTTTTTTATCAGCCTGCTAAACGGCAGAATTTTTAAATCCGTCAGCTATCCGCCAACAGCGTCTTGAGATTTGACAGATGTGCCTGGCCCCGCTCCTGACGTTCCTGCTGGTCCAGTTCGACGCCTTCCCCCGTCCAGCGCAATAATTCGGTGGGCAGTTCATCGATAAAGCGGCTGGGTTGGCAATCCGTTGTTTCCCCGTAACGTTTGCGCTTGACGGCAAAACTCAGGCTCAGTGTTTTGCGAGCGCGGGTGATCCCCACATAGGCGAGGCGGCGCTCTTCCTCAATATTCTCTTCCTCGATGCTGTTGCGATGAGGCAGCAAATCCTCTTCCATGCCGACCAGATAGACATGGGGAAACTCGAGTCCCTTGGCAGCATGCAGGGTCATCAGGTTGACACGGTCGCCCCGTTCTTCCTCGTTTTCGCGATCGATGGTATCAATCAGGGTCAGCCGTGCCACCAGATCAGCAAGGTCGGCAGTAGGATCATTCTTTGCCATACGTTCCAACCAGCCAAGCAGTTCCATGACGTTGCCCATGCGCCGGGTGGCCTGTGTTTCGTCCTTGCTGTTGTCGAGCAACCAGCGTTCATAGTCGATATCTGTAATGAGCTGGCGTACCAGGTTTGCCGTTTCGCCATTCTCGGCGCGGTGGCGCAGCTCCAGTATCCAGTTGGCGAACAGTTGCAATTGTTTCCAGGGGCGGCTGCCAAGTTGACTGGTCAGCCCCGGATCGAGACAGGCGGCAAACAGGCTATGGCCCTGGTGGGCGGCATAGTTGGCCAGTTTTTCCACAGTGCCGGGACCAATTTCGCGACGGGGCGTATTGACAATGCGCAGCAGCGCATTGTCATCATCCGGGTTCGCGATCAGGCGCAGATAGGCCATGATGTCCTTGATTTCCGCATAGGCAAAGAACGACAGGCCGCCACTGAGATAGTAGGGGATGTCATGTTCCCGCAACATGCGTTCGAACAGGCGCGACTGGTGATTGCCACGATACAGAATGGCGTAGTCCGCATAACCGGTGCGATGTATAAAACGGTGATGTAGCAGTTCCGATACAACCTGTTCCGCTTCATGTTCTTCATTGCGGGTACGCAGGATTCGAACAGGCTCACCGAAACCCAGTTCACTCCACAGGCGTTTGCTAATCACATGCGGGTTGTTGTCGATAAGGGCATTGGCTGCCTGCAGGATGCAACCGGTGGAACGATAGTTCTGTTCCAGTTTGATAATGGCTAGCCGGGGAAAGTCGTCCTGCAGCTGGGCCAGGTTTTCCGGCCGTGCGCCGCGCCAGGCATAGATGGACTGGTCGTCATCGCCCACGGCCGTCAGATTGCCACGCACGCCGACCAGTTGCCTGACTAGTTCGTACTGGGTGACGTTGGTGTCCTGGTATTCATCCACCAGCAGGTAGCGAATCCGGTTTTGCCACTGTTCAAGTGTCGTCGGTTGGGTACGGAACAACTGCACTGGCAGCATGATCAGATCATCAAAGTCCACGGCGTTATAGGTTTTCAGATGGTGGTTATAGGCCTCATACAGGCGAGCGGCCGCTACACTAACGGCATCACCAGCTGCCTCGGCCAGTGCCTGGTCCGGTGAAGTAAGGGCACTTTTCCAGGCCGAGATACGCCACAGCATTTGTTCGGCCTGGTTGCCATGATCGCCAAAGGCTTTGGTCATCAGCTCCCGCAACAGTGCAGCACTGTCGGTGTTGTCGTAGATGGAGAAACCCGGCTTGTAACCGAGGGCCTTCAGTTCGTGGCGAATGATTTCCAGACCCAGTGTATGAAAAGTGGAAATCCGCAGTCCCCGGGTGGCCTCATTGCCCAGCAGTTTGGTGACGCGGGATTTCATTTCCCGCGCTGCCTTGTTGGTGAAGGTTACGGCGGCAATGTGGCGCGGGTCGATGCCACAGTCCCTGATCAGGTAGGCAACCTTGTGCGTGATCACACGGGTCTTGCCGGAGCCGGCGCCGGCCAGCACCAGGCAGGGGCCATCGAGATGGCGTACAGCAGCGAGTTGGGCAGGATTGAGGGTGGCGGTCATGAATCACGGCGTCGAGTAAACCGCAATTGTAGGGACCGAGTGCCCGGACGTCGATATTGACATCCTGCAAAACAGCGGGATGTCTTGGGGTAGTGCGGGAGACCGTGACCGAAGTCAGTAGTGCCGGCTGAAGTAACCGTGTGGTGCGTTGACTGTCAGGCTCTGGAAATCATGCCCCGAAATGCGTACCAGTTCCTGATGGTCGCCGGCTTCAAGATAGATATCGTTATAGTCCGCCAGGCTGTCGTCCACCACGGCCTCATAACCAAAGGCCTGTGGCAGGGGTGGGGCCGCGCCCCGATCACAATCTTCAAACAGATCAGTGATCTCTTCTTCATTGGCAAACTGTAACTGGCGGTTGAGCTGTTGCCGCAGGGCCTCCAGTTCCAGCTCGTGGGTGGCGGGGATCACCGCCATCAGGTAGCCGGACTCGTCTTCCAGCACCACGCATTTGGCCAGTTGGTCGCCGGGCACATGGGCCGCTTCGGCGGTATGCATGCTGTCAAATGCCGGTTCATGGTGCAGCAGTTCATAATCCACGCCTTTCCATTCCAGGTATTCCAGCAAGGTCAATGAGATAGTCATGGCGTACTCTCCCCTTGTATTTCCCATTAAGACTATAGACCATGGCGGGACGAGGTGAAGCCGGGAATGCATTGGAATGGAAACAAAAAAAACACTGGCGCTTGACGGGTTTACCCTGACCTACTGGCTGGACCGGGCCGCCGGCGCCCGTCACAGTCTGGTGATGATTCATGGCCTGGCCAGCAACCACACCCGCTGGTCCGAATTCGTCGAAGGCACCACCCTTTCAGGGCAGTGGAACCTGTTACGACTGGACCAGCGTGGCCACGGCGAGTCCATGTACTGGGGTCGCATTAATCGGGAGCGGTGGGTAGCCGATCTGGACGCCCTGATCAGCGCCGAGGAACTGGCGCCAGCCGTTCTGCTTGGTCACAGTCTGGGCGTCGAAACGGCCATGGACTTTGCCGTGACCCATCCCGGGCGGGTCGAGGCGGTGATCCTTATCGACCCGGTGATCCCCGAATACCTGACCGGTCTGCTGGGCTGGTCCCGGCGCCTGCATTGGCTGCTGAAGCCGACTATCTGGCTAATCCAGTTGTTCAACCGCCTGGTGTATCGCCGCCAGCATTTTCCGCCGCGCGATCTTCATGCCCTGGACCGGCAAACCCGCGCCACCCTGGCTGCCAACCCCGGCATGCACATCACCGACCTGTATATGAACCCGAGTGCGGATTTCCCCTATATTCCTTTCGCCAATTACTTGCAGGATCTATTTGAAGTGGGTCGCGCCCTGCCGGACCTTTCCGCCATCCGGGCGCCGACCCTGGTACTGATGTCCAGCGGCTCTACCCTGAGCGATATTGGAAAAAGTCGGGTCAGGTTGCAGGCCATCCCCAACCTTGAAATCCAGCAAATCGAATGCGACCACTGGCCGTTGACCGAAAAACCCGCAGAAGTCCGCCAGGCTATCGATGATTGGTGCCGGAAAAATCTGCCATAGGCGATGACGCGGGTTGTTGCGATCGCTATCGCGCCTCTTGGGTGGTGAATTGACCCGTGGGTATCGCTCAGGTATTGCGATCCAGGCGTCGGTAGCTGATTGCCTCGCTGAGATGGGATGTTGCGATCGCTTCGCTGCCGGCCAGATCGGCAATGGTGCGGGCAACCTTGAGAATCCGGTGGTAGGCCCGGGCTGACAGGCCGAGCTTGTCGGCGGCCTGTTCGAGCAGGGTACGACCGGCCTGGTCCACCCGGCAGTGCCGGTCCACGTCACGGTTGCCGAGCCGGCAATTGGCGACGCCGGCCCGTTCCAGCTGGCGGGTCCGGGCCTGCGCCACCCGTTCCCGCACCGTGGCGCTGTACTCCACGCCGCTGTCCTGCTCGGCATGCAGCACATCCAGCGGCACGCTGGGGACCTCCACATGCATATCGATGCGATCCAGCAAGGGCCCGGAGATCCGGCTTCGGTAGCGGGCGACCTGATCCGGCGTGCATCGGCACCGACCGCTGGGATGCCCGTGATAGCCACACGGGCAGGGATTCATGGCCGCCACCAGTTGGAAGCGGGCCGGAAATTCGGCCTGACGGGCAGCCCGCGAAATGGTGATCTGTCCTGACTCCAGCGGTTCGCGCAGCACCTCCAGCACATGCCGGTCAAATTCCGGCAGCTCGTCAAGAAACACAACCCCGTTGTGAGCCAGGGAAATTTCGCCCGGGCGGGGCTGACTACCGCCGCCGACCAGGGCCACTGCCGAGGCGGTATGGTGCGGAGTGCGAAACGGGCGTTTGTTCCAGTCCTCAGGCCGGAAACCGTGGCTGCTGACCGAATGCAGCGCGGCGGTTTCCAGGGCCTCCACTTCGGTCATGGGGGGCAGGATCCCCGGCAGGCGCGCCGCCAGCATGGTCTTGCCGGTACCGGGTGGGCCAATCATCAACAGACTGTGGCCGCCGGCTGCGGCGATTTCCAGTGCTCGCCGGGCATGATGCTGGGCCCTGACCTCGCCCAGATCGGGTTGGTCGGTGCCGTTAACCTGCGGCTGTCCCTGATAGAAGTCCAGTGTCTGCTGGCCGTTGAGGTGGGCGCAGACTTCCAGTAAATGATCGGCGGGCAGAATGCGGGCCTGGCTGAACAGGGCGGCCTCGGCAGCATTTTCCCGTGGCAGGACCAGGCCCCGTCCCGCCTTGCTGGTCTGCAGCACGGCAGGCAGAATCCCGCGGGCCGGGCGCAACTGGCCGCTCAGGGCAAGTTCGCCAATGAATTCATACTGCTCCAGCCGGTTGGATGCGATTTGATCCGAGGCAGCCAGGATGCCGAGGGCGATGGCCAGATCGAAGCGTCCGCCTTCCTTGGGCAGGTCGGCCGGGGCCAGGTTGATCGTGATGCGGCGAGCCGGAAATTCAAACCGGGCATTGAGTATGGCGGCGCGGACCCGGTCCTTGCTTTCTTTCACCTCGGTTTCGGGCAGGCCAACGATGGACAGGGCCGGCAGGCCGTTGGCGAGATGTGCCTCCACACTGACCAGCGGGGCATCGATCCCGACCCGGGCGCGACTATAGACGACTGCGAGTGACATGGATTCCGTTCCTTACAAGTTCCGTATGGCAGGGTTGATTCTCTCCAGCCCTTATTAAACCCAGTTTATAAGCAAATCAGGGATGGGCCAAGAATTTACCGGGTGCAGGCCCATCAGCGACACCCTGGCGATCCCGCCAACCTGGCTGACCTTGGCCGGTTCCGGGGGGCGACCCGGTGGTTAACTGCCCTCGACCTTGCCGCGTCCCTGCTTTTCCAGCTCGGCGACCTGTTTTTCCAGCGCGTCCAGTTTTGCGCGGCTACGGGCCAGCACGCCGCGCTGGATATCGAATTCTTCCCGGGTGACCAGGTTCATTTTAGCAAGCGTGCTGCGCAGGGCGGCGCGCAGGTTTTTTTCGGTGTCCTGCCGCAGATCGTGCAAACCCTCCGGCAGGGCGTTGAGTACGCGATCGATCAGGTCATCGAGATTAGGTGGCGTTGGTGTGGACATGTCTTGCTTCCGTTTAAATACCTGCGCAGAAGATTATCAGTTTGCCCCGGGCGATGACAGGACAGGGCTGCGTGACCTTGGCCCGGATGCACAGAACTGGTGCAACATTTGCCGTGTTCCCCTGAATTGACGCACCAGGTTGGTGCACCGAAATAGGGCAAGAATGAGTCGAGGATATGCAACATATTGTTTTTAAAGAACTAATTAAACTGGCACAGGCTATGCAATACAAGTACCGGAAAATGATTCGTTTAACTTAACCAAAACAGGAACGAGACCATGAAAAACAAAGCAATCATTGCCGGTGCTGTGCTGGCAGCTTCTACCGTTGCCAGTTCTGCAGTGCTTGCAGAAGATAGCCCGTGGACGGCAAACATCGGCGTCACGTCGAACTACATGTGGCGTGGCATTACCCAGACCAATGATCAGTCCGCCATCCAGGGCGGTGTTGATTATTCACATGACTCCGGATTTTACGCCGGTACCTGGATGTCGAATGTCAGCTGGACCGATCCGATTGGCTACGAGCTCGACTTGTATGCCGGTTATGGCTTCGATACCGGCCCGGTGAGCTGGGATGCAGGATACATCTACTATGCCTATCCGCTGACCTCCAACGACAATGGTTCTGCCGGCACGGGTGATTACTCTGACGATTTCGGCGAAGTCTATCTGAACGTCGGCTGGAAATGGCTGGGCGGGGGTGTCGCTTATCAGACCAACGCTGCAACCGATGCTCCGGGAGCAGAGAAATCCGGCAACCTGTACTACTTCGTCAGTGCGGATAGCGAACTGGGCGGGGTTGGCTACGGCGGTAAGCTGGGTCGCTACACGTTCAAAAATGCGAGTGATTCTGACTACAACTACCTGGAACTGTATCTGAGCAAGTCCGACTTCACTCTCTCGGTTTCCAAGACGGACGCGGATGAAACTGCCTGGGGCAACACTGCAGACGATGTGCATGTCTGGGTTTCCTGGGGCAAAACATTTGACCTGTAAGGGATCACAAGCGGGATAGTTCAATCAAGATATGCCCGCCGTGTAAACGGCGGGACTCTTTTCTAACAAAATAGGAGAAATGACCATGAAAATGGTTATGGCGATTATCAAGCCTTTCAAGCTCGATGATGTGCGTGAAGCCCTGTCGGAAATCGGCGTTCAGGGGATCACCGTCACCGAAGTGAAGGGCTTTGGACGGCAGAAAGGCCACACCGAGCTGTATCGTGGCGCGGAATATGTGGTGGACTTTTTGCCCAAGGTGAAAATCGAAGCGGCTGTTTCGGCCGGTCTGGTGGATCAGGTAATCGAAGCGATTGCCAAGGCTGCCAACTCCGGCAAGATTGGTGACGGCAAGATTTTCGTATCCCCCATTGAACAGGCTGTCCGTATTCGCACTGGCGAAGCGGGCGAAGAAGCCCTGTAAATAGCGGGCTTAACCTAAGAG
>Ga0316577_10001917_pt1 | contig 10068 bp, 8 predicted proteins | sample S5NA_FD_203073 | JGI IMG/M metagenome (GOLD analysis project Ga0316577, IMG submission 203073) | Rhizosphere microbial communities from salt marsh grasses in Alabama, United States - S5-7_050615r2r1 | ecosystem: Host-associated > Plants > Roots > Rhizosphere | place: USA: Alabama | collected... | reverse complement strand
ATCGCCTCTTGACTATTTTAAAACCTATCCTGATAAGCTTATCTTTTTTAATCACGATAAAAGCGCTTTCCTGTCCTACCGGGTGAGTAATAATTTCGCTGTCGTACTCGAAAATCCGATTGCTCCTGATTTTCAAGCGATGAGTCATTGTATCGAAGAATTCAGTCATTACTGCTATGAGAACGGTTTAAAGGAAATTTTTTACCGGGTTCCGCTTGAAAGTCTGCCGGTTTATCATGATCTGAAAAAAAAGTCCATGTTTTTAGGTCAGGAAGCTGTTCTGGATACCTTTGGATTCACCCTGGAAGGCAGAGAAGTAAAAAGCATTCGAAATGCCGTCAGAAAAATTACGGAACTGGGTTTTCAGGCTCAAATACATCAACCCCCCATTATGGATGGCACCATTCAGAAGCTTAAAGCTGTCAGTAATGATTGGTTGCATTCGACAGGACGACAGGAAATAATATTTTCTCAGGGTATATTCGATGAGGGAGAAATAAAAAAGCAAACCGTCTTGTTTGTAGAAAATTCCGAAGAAAAAATCATCGCATTTCTAAATATTATCCCTGACTTTTCCCCTAATGAGGGAACATATGATCTTTTACGGAAGACCTCAGATGCACCCAACGGGATCATGGATTTTATTCTGGTTGAGCTCATCAACTACTTTAGGGCAAATAAAACCCAATTTCTTAACCTGGGATTTGCTCCTATGTCGGGTCTCGATGACCCTCATACCTTTCCGGAAAAATCCGTGCGATTTGCATATAACAAGATACGATCATTCAGTCATTTCAGGGGTCAGCGTGATTATAAAGAAAAATTCAAACCAGTTTGGCATGATAAGTACCTTATTTACAGTCATGATTATGATTTGATACAGGTTCCTGTCATATTATCCAAAGTGATCAAACCCTAATTATTTGGGATAAAAGAGCTGAACAATATGAAAGGGAATAATGGTATAGCAAAAGTTGGATCCCTGGCAGGTATAGCAGCATGTGCAGGTGATATAGCCATGACCTGTTTGATGGGAAAGCAATACCCCGGCTACAATCAATTTACCGATACCATGAGCAAGCTAGGAGCAACAAACAGCCCGGTAGGTAAAGTCATGTCATTCTGGTGGATCATCATGAGTATATTATTTATCATCATGGCATGGGGTTTCAGAGCAAAATTTGACAAAAACAAAAAAAGGATCCGATGGGCTTACTGGATGATTATTTTGTATGGTTTGGGAGAAGGTATGGGTTCGGGAATTTTTCCGGCAGATCATATCTCTCATGGGGTAACTCCCTCACTGATCATTCACAATGCTTTTGGCGGTATGGGCATTGCCGGAATTATCCTGTTACCGTTTATCCTGAGATCACAATCTCCCTTTAATACATCCGGACTCTTCAAATTATTGACTCGTATAGTTTCCTGCTTTGGTCCTGCAATGCTTCTGATGTTCACAATTTCAAAGTTGCAGAATCCTCCGCATTCTTTTATTTTCATCTATAAAGGTCTGTGGCAGAGACTATTAATGATGAATTATTATATTTACCTTCTGGCTATTGCCACACTCATGTGGAGAGATGATGAAGTTGGAAAAAGAAAATTTCTCCAAACCTGACCGAATAAATTTTTAAATTATTCTTTCATAATGAACTAGAATTCCTGCCCGGAGTAATTCTTCTGATAGTGAAGAATTGTCTGGTATACTCTTTCCCGGATTTCATCAGCAGTCGGATTCAGCTCTTTCCTTGAAAAAACGCTGTTTTTTATATCAATTCGTTCATAAACCATCAGGTAAAGATTAAAAATAATGTGCAGGCTCAACCGGTATCGGGGTTCGAGATGCGGACTGATTCTATCGATTGCACTCAGGGTCTGCTTTCGGTAATAATCCATGAAGTACATGTATTCCCCGATCAACTTCCTGAAACCGCTTTGTATGGAGCTGCCCTTGGCCATATCTCTCAGATCACTCCTGCTCAACCCGTATTTTTGCAACAGGTTGTCGGCAAAATAGTTCAGGTTGTTTTCCTGGTCAGTTTGAAAATCCCGGATAATATGTACCAGGTAGCTGAAAACTGCACAAGGGGTTGCAGCTTCTTTGATATCGTATGCCGGCTCCGTAAAATGCCCGTTGATCTTCCGTAATCCACACAGGTGAACAAAAATGGATGCGGGCGCCACAGAAGCTCCCTGGGCATAGTTAAGAAATGCTTGCAAGGAAGGAAATCCATCATGATGAATATCGTAAATCATGGATCGGGCAAATGTTTCCATGGGCCATAAGGGAATTTTAAATACCCGGATCACTTCAGTCAGCTCATTCTTCACAGAACCTGTTAATTCTCCTTCTCTTATTTTTTTTAACCACGAGTCAACATGGCTTACCATGGTCGATTTTTCATTTTCTGAAATCAAAGAGTGAGTGCTTTTAACGTCATCTACATAGTCATCAATTTCCCGCAACAATTTATAGCAAGTCTTTGCAGCTAAGAACCGCTCTTTTTCCCAGAAATTAGCCGCAATAAGAATATTAGGATGATCTTTGATCTTTTCGAAATCAATGCTTTCAAAAATCTCCAGGTAGTCTTCAGTTTTGGTTTTCATGTTTTGGTTTGTTTCAATTCCAGGTGATATTAATAGTTTTGGTTGGTTCGAAATTATAAATTTTCCCGCAAGATTCGTTCCGAAGTCAGTTTGGCCGACAATAAAACCAGGGGAACTCCATTTCCGGGATGAGTACTTCCTCCTACAAAGTATAAATTATTATACATCCTATGCCGGTTGGACGGTCTAAAATACCCCATTTGAAAAATTGAATGGGCCAGGCTCCCAAAAACGCCCCCTTTTTCTACCCGATAACTATTTTCCCAGGTTACGGGAGTGTAACATACTTCAAATTTAATGTGACTTTCAATATTTTCCATTCCAAATTCTTCCAGCCGCTTTAAAACTGATTTCCGGGCATCAGCCTTTAACTCATCCCAGGGCTGATGGTGTTTTTTACTAATGTGTCCTACAGGGACAATTACCGACAGGGTATCCATTCCCTGCGGGGCTGCGGATACATCACTCCTCGTAGGAGCATGCACATAAAAACTTGGATCTGGTGCCAGCATCTTGTCTTTAAAGATTTTATTCAGATTGAATTTATATTCGGCTGATAGAAAAATACTGTGATGCCCCAGTTTATTGAAAGCCTTATCTATGCCCCAGTGAAAGACAAATGCCGAACAGGAATACCTCTTTTTATCCAGTCGCCTCAATTTTCTTTTATCCGGTAACAAATTTCGGTATGCATTGGGAAGATCAGCATTTATAACCACCAAATCAGCTTCTTTAACAGTTCCATCTACCAATTTTATACCTTTCACTGCCTTATCTTCAATAAGGATCTCTTCAACGGTTTTATGAAAATAAAATTTCACTCCACATTTCAGGGCGGTATCTTTCAGTTTCCTGACAATACCATATATGCCCTCTGTGGGAAATACAGTTCCTTCGGTCAGTTCAACAGCCGGTAACATAGAAAAAAATGCCGGTGCTTGATATGGTGATTGTCCTACATAGATATTCTGGAATGAAAACGCACGCTGTAAATCGGGATCCCTGAAAAATCTTTTCACATAATTCGAATGCCGGATGTATGTTTTCATCCGGATCATCCGTAATAAATTAGCCAGGTTTAAGAATTCCCATAAGCTGTAATAATTTCTCCCCAACAATTTAGAGATAGCAATGCGGTAATATTCATAACCTGTTTTGATATAGGATTTATACGAAGAGTAACTGTTCGGTTCAAAAGCCTCAAGCTGCTCTTTCATCCGCTTTTCATCCCGGGTAAAGGATAATTTTCGTTCCTTATCGAAATAGATCGTATATATATCCTCCAGGGATTTTAAAGTAAGATCCTGGTCGAAATTCAATCCCAGGTATTGGAATACATCGCGGTAGATAGATGGCATTAATACCAGGGTTGCACCGATATCGAAACGATGCCCGTCACGAGTAAAGTGTCCGCAGCGGCCTCCTGGAATGGAGCGTTTCTCGTATATGCTGACCCTGAAACCTTTATTTGCCAGTGCAATTGATGTGGCTATTCCACCAATTCCGGCTCCAACGATGATTACCGTTTTATTGCACATCCTGATAATTCCTTTTGCGCCATGTTGATCAGGCTATCTGTTTCCTGCTCATATATTTTTCGTGCGCTGCCAAGTAACTAAATTATTTTTTAGTTAAGATATTTTTTTAAAAATTCCTGATCAATACTTATTTAGACTCAATAAAATGTGAGTAGAAGCCGTATTTGTCCGGGCAAACAGGATACGAAATAAGGTTTTTAAATGAGCTGTAATAAAACAAAAAGAGGAAGAATATTCTTCCTCTTTCTGTTATATCATCAATTAATTCTCTCATTCGTAGGAGAATACTTTTTTAAAGTCTTTTTGCATATCTACTACAAGCCAATGGTACTTTTCAGCATCATCTAATCCCTTGTCCAGTCTGCCTATGGAAGATTTACGATCATAGGCAAACTCGCGGACCGAATCAGTATGATGAACGATCATTCCTAAACTTGGCCCATCCCCTGTAGAAGTCCATTGCAGCATAGCATAATCGCCATCGGAATTACCCGCTGCAAATACAGGTCGTTTCCCGATGTACTGATGAATTCCAATGGGTTTGCCTTCCTTATCATCGATGAAATTCAACTCCGGAAGTTTCACTAAAATCGGTTTGTCATCAATGACTTCATATTTAACTTTTCCGGAACTTCCAATGACCTGATCGGGAGGAATTCCATAAGCCTCTTCGGCCCATGCACGCATGAAATCAACTCCACCACCCGAAACAATAAAGGTTTTATATCCATTTGTCCGCAGAAACTCCAGTAATTCCAGCATGGGTTTGTAGGTCATTTCTTTGTATAACCTGCCTGATACAGGATGTTTGGCAGTATTAATCCATGTTTTGACTGTTTGGGTAAATTCATCGGTGGTCATTCCTGCATGAGTGGTCATCACGATTTCAAGGATGGCGTGTTCACCCCCTGCCAGGGCTGTTTTCAAATCACCTTCCAGCAATGCCTTATAGGGCTGTTGGGATCTCCACTCAGGGTGATCCGGTGCCATGATTTTTATGCGGTCAATAGCAAATGCCAGTTGAAAATACAGGGGTTGTTCGCACCATAAAGTACCGTCATTGTCAAAAACTGCAATGCGATCAGCCACAGGAATAAAATCGGCATTTCCTTTGGTAGTAGTACGGGAAACAAAATCGACGATCGCTTCTTTTGCAATGCCATCGGACCAGGACGCAAGATCATCATCAGTTTGAGGTCGTTTGTTTTCATGATCACAGCCTACCGTAAGAAAAGCTACAACAATAATAGTCAGATAAGTAAATTGTCTCATGTTCTTAGCTAATAGTTTGAATTAAATTAAAAATGGTTGTTATAACGATTATTCGGATCTATTCCTTCTAAAACCTTTATGACAACCACTTTTAACTAAAAAAATACGTTTACCTGCTTACAGACCAGCCAAGTATTATTCTTTTTCTATTTCGAACCAACACCGGATTTTAACTGCTCTTCAATTTTAGAAAGATTAAATGAGCCCGGCGTCTGGCTTGGCGGATACTCTTTCATTGTCATCAGAAATTTAGCTGCCAATCCCTGAAGTGGCACAATGACAAAAGGACGATCAAGGAACCAGTCATTATAAGTATTGGAATTATGCTGGGCCTTTTCGAAGGGATCTCTTCGCAGATTAAACAGGAGGGGAATCCGTAATTCAATGAAGGGTTCTCTCCATACTCCGAATGCCACGCCCCTGTTCTCCAGGAAGACAACTTTCCAGTCGTTATAACGAATAGCCACAATTTGACCATCGTCATTTACATAGAAAAATTCGTGTCGTGGTGATTCTTCAACTTTGCCTGCCAGATAATCCAGCATATTATACCCGTCGATATAATTTTTATAGGTACGCCCGTTCAGTTCAACACCTTTTAAAAGTTTCTCCTTGATATCGGGAGCTCCTGCTGCTGCGGCAAATGTGGGCAGCCAGTCCTCGTGCGAAACGATGCCATTAAGTATGGTACCTTCAGGGAAATGACCAGGCCACCGGACGAAAGTTGGCACACGGTATGCACCTTCCCAGTTGGAATTCTTCTCGCTCCGGAAAGGGGTGGTCCCGGCATCGGGCCAGGTATTAAAATGGGGTCCGTTATCGGTGGAATACATTACAATAGTATTGTCGGCAATGCCCAATTCATCCAACACCTTCAGCAATTCACCCACGTGCATATCGTGCTCGACCATACCGTCGCTGTATTCATCCTGTCCGGATATGCCCCTGTGTTCTTCCTTTACATGGGTCCGGAAATGCATTCGTGTTCCGTTCCACCATACAAACCAGGGTTTTCCGTCTTTTTCCATTCGTTTGATAAAATCGATGGCAGCAGCCACGGTTTCGTCATCAATAGTCTCCATACGTTTTTTGGTAAGGGGTCCGGTATCTTCTATCTTCTGTCCTCCTTTACCGTCGGCCCAGCAATGCAATACACCCCTGGGACCATATTGTTCCAGGAAGGTCTTACCGTTAGCCAATACCATATCGCGGGGATAATCCTCATTCTCGGGTTCTTCCTCAGCATTCAGATGGTACAGGTTCCCTAAAAATTCATCAAACCCATGCATAGTGGGCAGGTGTTCATCGCGGTCACCCTGGTGGTTTTTGCCAAACTGACCCGTGGAATACCCCTGGCTTTTTAAAATCGTCGCCATGGTTACATCCGTTTTCTGCCACCCCTGGGCAGCACCAGGTAATCCCACCTTGGTCATACCGGTCCTTACAGGTACATTCCCGCCAATAAAAGCAGCTCTACCCGCGGTACAACTTTGTTGGGCATAATAGTCGGTAAACCCCACTCCTTCCTTGGCAATACGATCAATGTTGGGAGTCTGATACCCCATCATACCCCGGTTATTGTAACTAATGTTCCAGGTGCCGATATCATCGCCCCAGATTACCAGGATATTGGGTTTTTCCTGACTGAAAGTATCCAACATTAAAAACAGTCCAAGAACCAAACTAGTCCTGAACAGAAAAATTCCATCTTTAATTTTCATTGAATTTTCGGATTTAATAGTAAAAATTTCTTGTAAATAACTTAAAAGTTGCAGATCATTCTAAGTTATCATAAAATTGAATAACTAACAACTGCCAAAATATTTTGTTCAAAAGATCATTCGATTCATTGAGAGCTTTATAAGCTTGCGTAAATCAGAATAAATGGTCAGGGAAAGAAATTCTGTACACGATAAATTATTTCGCAAAGCATTTCAAAATCTCCCTGCTTGCCACTATCTTCGCAGCCTGAATAGCTTTCAATTCGGAAATACGGGAAAACACGGAAAATCAATCTAAAAATGTACAGAACACATACTTGCGGTGAACTAAAATTAGCACATAAGAACCAAAAAGTCACCCTGAGTGGATGGGTGCAGCGATCGAGAGATCTGGGAGGTATGACCTTCATCGATTTACGCGATCGTTACGGGATCACTCAATTGGTATTCAATATGGATATTAATCCCGGATTATGTAAAGATGCCCGTAAACTGGGCCGTGAATTTGTTATCCAGGTCACAGGCACTGTGGCTGAACGAAGCAATAAAAATCCGAAGATACCCACCGGGGAAATCGAGATCATCGTGGATTCTTTCAATATTCTGAATCCATCCGAAATACCTCCGTTTACCCTTGAAGATGAAACTGACGGAGGTGAAGAACTGAGGATGAAATACCGTTACCTCGATCTTCGTCGTAATGTGGTAAAGAAAAACCTGGAACTGCGGCACCGGATGGCTCAGGAAACCCGTAACTACCTGAGCAGTAAAAAGTTTATTGAAATAGAGACTCCGGTTATGATCAAGTCGACCCCGGAAGGAGCCAGGGATTTTATTGTACCATCCAGGATGAATCCCGGGCAATTCTATGCCCTTCCCCAGTCACCGCAAACCTTTAAACAGCTTCTCATGGTGGCGGGATACGACCGGTATTTCCAGATCGTGAAATGTTTCCGTGATGAAGATCTGCGGGCAGACCGACAACCTGAATTTACCCAGATCGACTGCGAAATGGCATTTATTGAGCAGGAAGATATCCTGAATACATTCGAAGGACTGATCAGAGACCTCATGTTTAAAATCAAGGGGATTGAACTTGAAGGTCCCTTTCCGCGAATGTCGTATGCAGAAGCCCTGGAAGAATATGGAAATGATAAACCGGATATTCGCTTCGGCATGAAAATTAAAGAACTCACATCCCTGGTCAGAGGAAAGGGATTCCGGGTATTTGATTCTGTAGAATATACCGGGGGTATATGCGCTGAGGGTTGCTCGGAATATTCACGCAAACAGCTGGATGCACTCACTGATTTTGTGACGCGTCCGCAGATCGGTGCGAAAGGATTGATCTATGTAAAATACAACCCCGATGGCTCCCTGAAATCATCCGTCGATAAGTTTTTCGATGAAAAAGCATTGAAAACCTGGATAAATATATTTGATGCCAAGCCCGGTGATTTGTTGCTGGTTCTGGCCGGTGAAAAATTCAGCACCCTGAATGCCCTGGCCGAGCTGCGCCTCGAAATGGGTGAACAGCTCAACTTAATTGACAATGAAGTGTTAGCACCCCTTTGGGTCCTTGATTTTCCCCTGTTGGAATGGGATGAAGAAACCCGGCGTTTTTACGCCAAACATCACCCATTCACTTCTCCCCGGCCCGAGGATATTCCACTGCTCGAAAGCAATCCGGCAAAAGTCAGGGCTAATGCCTATGATATGGTATTGAACGGAGTAGAGATCGGAGGGGGCTCCATCAGGATCCATGATAAAGCACTGCAGCAAAAAATGTTCACAACATTAGGCTTCACAGAAGAGGAAGCTAATGATCAGTTCGGCTTCCTGATGAATGCCTTTCGTTATGGAGCACCCCCTCACGGAGGCATTGCCTTTGGTTTCGACCGGCTAGTAGCCCTTTTTGCGGGTGTTGAGACCATCCGCGATGTGATCGCTTTTCCTAAAAATAATGCAGGAAGGGATATCATGATCGATTCTCCTTCACCTGTGGCAGGAGAGTTACTGAAAGAACTCTCGTTAAAGGTGGAAAAAGAACAAAAATAAACTAACTTAGGATCTGAATATACTTTTATAGAGAATGACGAGCAAGATCAAACTGGGAGCCTATCCTTACATTTATCCCATGCCAACGGTCATTGTGGGCTCACTGGTAAACGGAGATCCGAATTTTGTGACCATCTCGTATGTCGGGATCGTTCAGCATAAGCCTCCCATGGCTTCAGTCACACTGATCAATAGTCATTATACCAATCAGGGAATCAAACAGAATAAATCTTTCAGCATTAATATTCCCCATACGAAGTTACTTTCAAAAACCGATTTTCTCGGCATGAATTCAGGTTCGACTATCGACAAAGCAGCCTTATTCAAGGTATTCTATGGAGAGCTAAAGTCAGCTCCCATGATCAGCGAAACCCCGATAAACCTGGAATGCAAGCTTATTGATGTTATTGACCTGAAGAACAACAATGAAATATTTATTGGCGAGATCGTTCAGACCTATTCCTCGAAAAAATATATACGCAGGGGATATCCTTTCCTGAAACGCCTCGATCCCATTCTCTTTTCCATTAACTCAAACAGCTATTATAAAATTGGCCGCCGAATAGGGAAAGCCTGGCAGGAAGGATTGCGTATCAACGAGAAGGTGATCAGAAAAAATAAGGATCTCTGATTAATTATCCCCGGCTTCAATTATTTGTTTAATCTGGGATGTATAGGGTTTTACCACGGAGATATTTTCGTCAGTCGAAGCCGATTTACTATATTCCTCCATAGCTTTGGAACTCTGAATCAGGGCATCCTTCATTTGTTTCTTCTGTTCCTCGGTATAATACGGATTCTTTTCAATTTCCCGGATCGATTCCTGAATTTCCGGTTGAATAGACCCTGATTCCCTTCCCATTTCAACA
>Ga0316577_10001916_pt1 | contig 10070 bp, 8 predicted proteins | sample S5NA_FD_203073 | JGI IMG/M metagenome (GOLD analysis project Ga0316577, IMG submission 203073) | Rhizosphere microbial communities from salt marsh grasses in Alabama, United States - S5-7_050615r2r1 | ecosystem: Host-associated > Plants > Roots > Rhizosphere | place: USA: Alabama | collected... | reverse complement strand
GCCGAGGCCGCGACCTTTCCCTCCTCGTCGACGAGCGGCAGGATGTGGTCCAGGAGCCTTTCGGCCGGTGACGGTCCGTCCCGCGGCCGGCGCCATCGGTCGGCGCCGGCGCCGCTCGAGAGGCTCGTGATCGAGGAGGTGAGCGGCTGCCCCGACGCCTGCCAGTGGTAGGGTCGTCGGCGGTCCTCGAGCCACAGATCGAGCGACTCTGCGCCGGTGAAGCTCAGAATCGCGGCCGAGGCCTCGCGCAGGAACTCGGTCCGGGAGGTTCCCTGGCTCGCACCGCGCAGGAGCGCCCGCGACACGGTGTCGAGCTCGTCCCGCAGCTCCCTGCCCCTGACCGCCACCATCTCCCGTCCTCTCCTGCCCGACGCTACACTGCGCCCTGACTCATCATCGCCTCCGCGACCCTCGAGAATCCACCGATGTTCGCGCCGATGACATAGTCGCCGGGATGGCCATAGCACTCCGCGGCGCCCGTACAGATCTCGTGGATCCTCGTCATGATGGCCCGCAAGGCGGCGTCCACCCGCTCTGCTGACCAGCTCTCGCCCGAGCGATTCTGGGCCATCTCGAGGCCGGAGACCGCCACGCCGCCGGCATTCGCCGCCTTGCCCGGCGCGAAGAGCACACCCCCTTCCTGCAGGGTGCGGACGGCCTCGCGCGTCGTGGGCATATTCGCCCCCTCCACCACGCAGCGACACCCGTTCTTCAGGAGCATCTCGGCATCGCCCTCGTCGAGCTCGTTCTCGATGGCGCAGGGAATGGCGACGTCGCACGGAACGACCCAGGGTCGGCGGCCGGGGTGGAACTCCACGCCGAATCGCTCCCCGAACTGCTGCACGGCGTCGCGACCCCCGAGCCGCATCGTGCGCATGTAGTCGACCTTGTCGCCACGGACGCCATCCGGATCGTAGACGAAGCCATCCGGCCCGGAGAGAGTGACGACGCTGCCGCCGAGCTCGGTCACCTTCTGCACGACCCCCCAGGCCACGTTGCCGAACCCGGAGACGGCCACGGTCTTGCCCTCGAGGCTCTCACCGGCGTCGCGGAGCATCTCCTCCACGAAGTACGCGACTCCGTAGCCCGTGGCCTCCGGCCGAAGCCGTGAGCCCCCCCACTCGAGGGCCTTGCCGGTGAGTGCGCCGTCGAAGTTGCGGGTGAGGCGCTTGTACTGGCCGAAGAGATACCCGATCTCCCTTGTTCCGACGCCGATGTCGCCGGCGGGAACATCGGTCTCGGGGCCGATGTGGCGGAAGAGCTCGCTCATGTAGCTCTGGCAGAAGCGCATCATCTCGGCGTCAGACCGGCCACGAAACGACAGATCCGAGCCTCCCTTCCCGCCTCCGAGGGAGAGACCGGTGAGCGCGTTCTTGAAGGTCTGCTCGAAGCCGAGGAACTTGAGCGACGACAGGCTGACCGAGGCGTGAAAGCGGGTTCCGCCCTTGTAGGGGCCGAGCGCACTGCTGAACTGGATGCGGTAGCCGCGGTTGACGTTGACCTGGTTCTGGTCGTCGGTCCAGACGACCCGGAACGCGATGACCCGCTCCGGCTCGACGATCCTTTCCAGGATGCTTGCTCCCTCGTACTGCGGGTTCTGCTCGAGCACCGGCGAGATCGAGGAGAAGACCTCCTCTACGGCCTGCAGGAACTCCTTCTCCCAGGGAACACGCCCTCTGAGATCGGCCAGGACCCGGGCCGCGTAGGGCTGCAGCGATGGTTGCGGCGACGGCTCGCGCCGCGAACGGCGTTGAGCGGGCCTCATCGGAGAACGGGCGATAGCAGGCCGCTGCGGTGTTGCGGCGCGGGTGTCGGAGCTCATGCGTACTCCTCACAGAACCAGACACCCCGCTCGGCCCCCGGGAGGCGGCAGGTCGGCCGGTTGTCGCAGTTGCAGCACAGGCCCCGAGGCTGGCCCACTCGAACGGATGGCTCGGGTTGTGCGGCTTGCCCGCCCACGTCGGGCACGACGACGTCGGCAACGCCAGCTCCGACCGGGCCCGAGTCGTCGAACTCCTCGCAGCGCCAGATCGGTCCCTCCGTGCGGGCCAGGTAGGAGCAGGACCCCGCGTGGTTGCAGGTCATGCAGAGTCCCGTGGGATCGTATCGTTCGGCGGTTCGTTTCATGACTCCCTCTTCCGGCCCCGGGGCGGAGACGCCGCCCGCGTGGGCCTTCGTCAACGATGTCCGCCTTCTCCTGTGCGAGCCTCGTGCCACCGGGAGAGCTGCGAGAGGCCGACGCGCCCGAGACGCGGCGGGGCGTTGAGTCACCGGTTTCGCAGGGGGGAAGCCCGTGATCGGAGCGCATCCTCAGATGCCGCGGGCTGGGGGCTGGGGAAGCGACCGGGGGAAGACTCACCAGCGGGGAGAAACGCCCCGGCAGCGTGACGACCGCCCGCCGGGGGTTGCCGCGCCCCCTCGAGCAAGCAGGGTGCACGACCATCGACAGCAGCTCGGCGCTGGGTGTATAGGTAACCCCGTGGGGCCGGCGTTCCCTCCACGCGCCCCCGGGAGGTTGCCATGATCGCCACCGTCCGCACTGCGGCCGTGGCGGGGTCCTGGTACCCCGGCACGGCGCGGGCGATCACCGCCGAGGTGGACCGCTACCTCGAGGGCGCGGGTGAGGTCTCCGCCCCTGGTCGGCTGATCGCCCTCGTCAGCCCCCACGCCGGGCTGCGGTACTCCGGACCCGTCGCCGCCTGCGGCTACGGGCTCCTGCGGGACCGCTCCCCCCTCACCGTCGTCCTCGTCGGACCGTCACACCGGGAGGCGTTCGCGGGAGTGGCCGTCCACGCTCACGGGGCGTGGGAGACTCCCCTCGGCCAGGCCCCGATCGACGAGTCCCTCGCCGAGGCCCTCCTCGAGGCGGGCTCGGGTCTCTTCGAGGATGCCGTCGTGCACCGCGAGGAGCACTCTCTGGAGATGCAGATGCCGTTCCTCCAGAGGCTGGTGCCGGAGCTCCGGGTCGTGCCCGCGATGATGGGGACGCAGTCGCGCCGCGAGGTCGACGCGCTGGCCGTGGCGCTGTCGCGCGCGCTGGCGGATCGTGAGGATGTCGTGATGGTCGCGTCGAGCGACCTGTCCCACTTTCACCCGGCCGACGTCGCCAATCGCGAGGACGCGGTCGTGGTCGAGCAGGTGAGCCAGTTCGATGCGGAGGCCCTCATGGATCGGATCGAGGGTCACCAGAATGTTGCCTGCGGTGGCGGCCCCGTCGTGGCGGTGATGAAGGCCGCGCGCGCTCTCGGTGCCGACCGGGCCACGGTGCTCAGGTACGCGGACAGCGGGGACGTGGCTGAGGGCGACAAGGACCGCGTCGTCGGCTACCTGTCCGCGGCGCTGACGGCGTCAACGTGACCCCGGGGGCGGAAGGAGACGCCCTGGCCCCGGAGGAGCGCCGGGAGCTCCTTCGTGTCGCGCGCCGCTCCCTCGAGGAGCACTTCGCGGGACGGGGCCCCTACCGGCCGGAGGCGGCGAGCGCCGCGCTCGGAGAGGACCGCGGGGCCTTCGTCACCCTCCATCGAGCCCGTGACGGCGAGCTTCGCGGCTGCATCGGGATGATGCAGTCGGATGAGCCCCTCGTCCACACCGTGGCCCGGATGGCGGTCGCCGCCGCCACCGAGGACGGACGCTTCGAGTCAGTCACCGCGGAGGAGCTTCCCGAGGTGCAGATCGAGGTCTCGGCCCTCGGCCGCATGCGCCCCATCCGCCCCGAGGCCGTGGAGGTGGGACGACACGGTCTCATGATCATCCACCAGGGCCGCCGCGGCGTCCTTCTCCCGCAGGTCCCGGTCGAGCATGCCTGGGACCGGGAGACCTTCCTCGATCACACCTGCCTGAAGGCCGGCCTCCTCCCCGGGACATGGGCGGAAGAAGGCGCCGAGCTCCTCGGCTTCACTGCCGAGGTGTTCGGGGAAGGGGACGACGCTCGGGCGTAGGGCCCCGGTCGCCCCGGGTGGTGCGGCCTCTCGGCCGCCGCAGCCCATGAGAAGTTCCGGCAACGGCCGGATCCCCGGGGTAGGGGGCTACTGTCGCGCGCCGCCCGCGACCTCCAGCACCTGGCCGGTGATGAAGTCGGCGGCCGGGGTGATGAAGAAGAGGACGGCCCGGACGACGTCGGCGGAGCGGCCGGCGTGGCCCACCGGCACCCGGTCGCCGAGCATCTCATCGGCGGCCCTGGCGTCCTTGTTGCCGCTCTCGTCCCGGAGAAGGCCCGGGGAGACCACGTTGACGGTGATGCCGCAGCGGGCCTCCTCGAGGGCCAGCGCCTTGGAGAGGGCGACGACCCCGGCCTTGGCCGCGGAGTAGACGGCCATCTGAGGCTCGCCGAGCGTGGCCTCGGCGCCGACCGCCGCGAAGTTCACGATGCGTCCGAAGCGCTTCTCACGCATGTGGGGAAGGACGAGGCGACACATGTTGAAGACGGAGTCGAGGTTCGACGCGATCACCCGGCGGAACTCCGCCGGCTCGAGCTCGGTGAAGCTCTTCCAGTTGAGGCTGCCGACGGTGTTCACGAGGATGTCGATGCGGCCCCACGTCTTGATCGTGTGCTCGACGAGGCCGCTCGCCTGGTCGGGGTCACTGACGTCGGCGCGGAAGGCGATGGCCTCGCCGCCGGCCTTGCGAACCGCCCCCGCAACTGCCTCCGCCGCCTTGAGGTCCTGCTGGCAGTTGAGGACGACCTTCGCCTTTTCGGCCCCCGCCGCCCGGGCGAAGGCGGCCCCCAGGCCACGCCCGCTGCCGGTGACGAGAACCACCCTGCCTTTGAGCCCGTTGTCCGTCATTTGCCCGTTACCCTCACCATCTCCGTCGTGGTCGTGCCGCCGCGGAACACCTTCTCGATCGCGGCCTCCTTGAGGGTCCGCAGCCCCTCGTCGCGCGCGGCCTTGTAGATCTCGAGCGAGCCCGCCTTGTGGGCGACGAGCCGTCGGATCTTCTCGGTCATGGGCAGGATCTCGTAGATCCCGGTACGGCCCTTGTAGCCGGTCTCGCGGCAGTGCAGGCAGCCCTTGCCCCGGCGGAACTTGTAGGGCTGGAGCTTCTCGAAGGGGATCTTCATCGCCACCGCCTCCTCATCCGTGGGGGAGTACTCCTCGGTGCAGTGCGGACAGTTCTCTCGGACGAGCCGCTGGGCGATGATCCCGATCAGGGTGGACGTGATGAGGAAGTGGGGGACGCCGAGGTCCAGGAGCCGCGTGATCGAGGACGAGGCGTCGTTCGTGTGCAGGGTCGAGAGGACGAGGTGACCGGTGAGCGCGGCCTGGACCGCGTGATCGGCGGTCTCCCCGTCGCGGATCTCCCCGACCATGATGATGTCGGGATCCTGCCGGAGCACGGTGCGCAGCGCGTTCGGAAACGTGACGTCGATCTGGGGACGGACCTGGACCTGGTTGAAATCCTCGAAGACCATCTCGACCGGGTCCTCGATGGTCACGATGTTGAGCTCGGGGCGTGAGAGGTGCTTGAGGACGGAATAGAGGGTCGTGGTCTTTCCGCTGCCGGTGGGCCCGGTGACGAGGATGATGCCGGTGGCGCGCCCGATGAAGTCGTAGAACTTCGGCAGGTCGTGGGGTGAGAAGCCGAGCTCGTCGATCCCCTTCAGGAGGACATCGGGGTCGAAGATCCGCAGCACCGCCTTCTCGCCGAACGCGGTGGGCATCGTGCTGACGCGCAGCTCGACCTCGCGCCCGCCCTGCTCCCGCTTGATGCGCCCGTCCTGGGGACGGCGCTTCTCGGCGAGATTGCAGCCGGAGAGGAGCTTGATGCGGGAGACGACGGCGTCGTAGACGATGCGGGGGATCACGTGCACGTCGTGCAGCACCCCGTCGATGCGCAGCCGGACGAGCGTGAGCTCACGCTTCGGCTCGAAGTGGATGTCGGAGGCGCGTTGCTCGAAGGAGTTGGCGAGGATCTGGTCGAGGGCCTTGACCACGGGCGCGGCCGCGGGGTCCAGGTCGGCGTCGGCCTTGGAGAGGAACTCCTGGTTCGCGATGTCGACGGTGGCGATGCGGCTCTCCGCGAGCTGCTTCTCCGCGTGCTTCAGGCTCGACTTGAGGTCGTAGAAGCCCTTGTTGATGGACTCGACGTCGCTGCGCGTGGCCACCACGCGGTCGACGTCGAGCCCGGTGACGCGCTTGATGTCCTCGTAGGGAAACGGCGCGAAGGGGTTGTGGACGGCGACGGTGAGGCGGTCCTCCGTCTTGCCGATGGCGACCATTCCGTGACGTCGCGCGAACGGTCCCGCGACCGCCTTCGTGACGACATCGAGGTCGAGGTCCAGGGGGTTGATCTTGACATAGGGCAGTCCGGCCTCACGCGCCACGGCCTGCGCGATCTGGACCTCGTTCACGATGGCGAGCTGGACGAGCCCCTGCTCGACGGAGTAGGAGTTGACCTTCTGCGCACGACGCACGCGCTCGGCCTGCTCCTCGTTCATCACTCCCTGCCGCAGGAGGATGGCGAGGAGATCCGGTGTGTCCGTGATCGCGACAGCCGGTGCGCCCTTGCGCGACGTGGATCTGGCCATGGATTGCTCGTGGGGATTATCGGAGCCCCTCATGGGGTCGTCAACCGACGAAATCAGCCCGACGGGTCGTGACTGCGTTGAATCCCCAACCCCGAGGGGCAGACCCCGATCCGACGATCACGCGGGTGGCAAACGGATCCGGACCGGCGGAGGTGAGTGGGTGGTGGTCGGGTTGCGCCTGTCTCGGATCGGGGCTAGCGTCGTTGTCCACATGGGAAGCCGACGTGTCACCCTCATCGGTGTGCCGCTGGACCTCGGTGCCGGACGCCGGGGTGTGGACATGGGGCCCTCCGCTTTCCGGGTGGCCGACGTGGACGAGCGTATCCGCGAGCTCGGTCTCGAGGTGGAGGACTGGGGTGACCTTCCCGTCAAGATCCCGGAGACGCAGGGGCCGGGGGACCCGCGCCTGAAGTACCTGCACGAGATCACGGAGGTCGTGGGCCGTCTTCGCGACGGTGTGGGGCGCGCCCTGGACGAGGGCCGGACCCCGGTGGTGCTGGGTGGCGACCACTCGGTCGCGATGGGTTCGATCGCGGGGCTGGCGCGGCACTTCCACCGTCGGAAGGAAAAGCTCGGCCTCGTCTGGATCGACGCCCACGCCGACGCCAACACTTCGGAGACGAGCCCGAGTGGCAACATCCACGGCATGCCGCTCGCGGTGGCGCTGGGGCTCGGCACCCCGAGCCTCGTCAACCTGGCCGGGTTCTCGCCCATGGTGGACGGCGCGCGCGCGTCGCTCATCGGGATACGGGACGTCGATGCGGAGGAACGCCAGAACGTGAAGGCCTCCGGGATCGGGGCCTTCACCATGCGCGACGTCGACGAGCGGGGCATGCGAACGGTGATGGAGCAGGCGATCAAGCGCGCCACCGCCGGCACCGCCGGCATCCACGTCAGCTTCGACCTGGACGGCATGGACCCCGATCTCGCCCCCGGGGTAGGGACCCCGGTGCCCGGGGGGCTCTCGTACCGGGAGGCCCATCTGGCGATGGAGATGCTGGCCGACACGGGAAAGGTCGTTTCCGCCGAGTTTGTGGAGGTGAACCCCGTCCTGGACCAGCGGAACGGGACCGCCGATCTCGGGGTGGAGCTCCTTACGTCGTTGTTGGGAAAGAAGATCCTCTGAGAGGCCCCCCGGGGCGGAAGGGGGCGGCCCGCGAGGAGGTCGCGGCCGGATTCTCGGGGACTGGGCCAAATGCTCCAGTGGGCGGGCAGGCCCCCGGCCGTAACCCTTGGCAGGGACGGAGTTTTACTTGCGGGGGGTTGCCCTGCGGCGTATCCTTACCCGTTTCATATCGCGCGGTCCGTACGGAGGAATCGCAATGATTCGTCGTCGAGATTGGCCCCTTGTGCCGCTTCTGATCGCCATCGGTGCGTTCGCGTTGCTGGCTTCCTGCGGAGACGGAGGAAGCGACTTCACACCCCCGCCGACTGCGGTGGTCTCGCCGCCGCCGAGCACGCTGCCGCCCACGAGCGGAGGGTCGGGCTCATCGCCCTGTGCCCTCGGCGAAGGCGACGAGAACGCGACGTGCGAGCGCACGGTCTCGGAGATGATGCCCTTCATCGACGCGGCCATCGACAGAATCGTCGCGGAGCAACCAGAGCTCTTTGACCTGAACGTCGAGAGTGGCGAGTTCACCGGTCAGTACAAGGTCCTGGACAAGGAGGGCTACCTCGACGGCGTCGTCGAGACGCTGCTCGAGATGGGCGTCTGCGCGCAGCGCAGCGAGTACGACTACGAGATCGTCCAGGTCAAGGAGGACAACGAGCTCTCCGAGGACTACGACATCTATCTGTCGGACGGCTTCATCCGCCGGGGGGGGGCGTCCTACCGGACGAGCTGCGCGCCGGCTGCTTTCCCGCTCCCTCGCCCCGACGACGCACCGCCGGTGGGCTCGGGTTGCGGCCGGCCCTTCCCGCCGCCGATCAGCCGGGTCAAGGTCAAGGTCCACTTCCGGGGGAGTGACTACTTCACCCTCAATGCGACGCCCCTGGTCGGGCACGATCAGGCCTACTGCGCGGCGATCGGATACACCGATGGCCGGACCCTGTGTCCCGTGCGTCAGGAAGGGGACCCCGAGCGAATCGCCTGTGAGACGTGGGCCGTCGGCAGGGCCGAGGATACGGGCCGGGTGGGGCCGACCTGGGCCCTCGAAGACCAGTACTGCACGGGCCCCGCGAGTGGATGCCAGAACGCCCCGGACAACCAGTATCTACTGTGGGCATACGACGACGGCAACTACAGCGCGTGTGCCGAGAACCAGGCCTGCGGGTATCTCAGCTTCAACCGGACGGACTACTGACGCGCCTCTGGGCTCTGGCCGCTCCCGTCAGGGGAAGTGGCGGTCGGACCCGGGCCCTCGAGGGGGCCTTCCAACCGTTGACACCCCCGTATCCCTCTGGTAGCTTCGACTTTCCGGCGTCAGGCGCGTGGCTCAGTGGTAGAGCGCTTCCTTGACACGGAAGAGGTCGGTGGTTCAATTCCACCCGCGCCTACCATCCTCCGGCGAGGGGGTGGGAGACACCCGGAACGGAGGAGCCGAGGCGGATTCGAACATGGTGCTTTCTAACTAGATGTCGTCGCCGAGCGCGGTCGAGCCCTTCGACCAGACGGGCCCTTCCGGAGAATCGAAGCCGGCCGATTCCCCCCTCGAGATCTACCGCCACTCGTCCGCCCACCTGCTCGCGGCGGCGGTGATGGAGCTGTTCCCGGACACCCAGTGCGGGATCGGTCCCCCGACGGACGACGGCTTCTTCTACGACTTCCTCGTGAGCCGGCCGTTCACGCCCGAGGACCTCAAGGCCATCGAGAAGAAGATGGCCCACATCGTGAAGCAGAACCGACCCATCGAAAGGAAGCTCATCCCGAAGGCGGAGGCCCTGGCCCTCTTCGAGAAGAAGGGCCAGACCCTCAAGTGCGAGCTCATCCGCGAGAAGGCCGGCGACCCCGTCCAGTGCTACACCATGGGGGACTTTGTCGACTTCTGCCTGGGGCCCCACCTGGCCTCGACGAAGGAGATCAAGGCCTTCAAGCTGAACCCCTCGCCCGCCGCTGCCTACTGGAAGGGCAAGGAGGGCAACCCGTCGATGCAGCGCATCTACGGGTACGGCTTCTTCACGAAGGAGGAGCTCAAGCAGCACCTCGACCGCCTCGAGGAGGCCAAGCGCCGGGACCACCGCAAGCTCGGCCGTGAGCTGGATCTGTTCTCGATCACCGACGAGACGGGGGCCGGACTCGTCCTGTGGCATCCGAAGGGCGGCTTCGTGCGGAAGCAGATCGAGGACTTCTGGCGCGACGAGCACCTCAAGGGCGGGTACGACATCGTCTACTCCCCGCACATCGCGAAGCTGGACCTGTGGCACACCAGCGGGCACACCGAGTACTACCGGGAGAACATGTACTCGCCCATGGACATCGAGACGGTCGAGTACCAGCTCAAGCCCATGAACTGTCCGTTCCACCTCACCATCTACCGCTCGAAGCTGAGGAGCTACCGGGAGCTGCCCTTCCGGTGGGCGGAGCTGGGGACGGTGTACCGCTTCG
>Ga0316577_10001915_pt1 | contig 10070 bp, 6 predicted proteins | sample S5NA_FD_203073 | JGI IMG/M metagenome (GOLD analysis project Ga0316577, IMG submission 203073) | Rhizosphere microbial communities from salt marsh grasses in Alabama, United States - S5-7_050615r2r1 | ecosystem: Host-associated > Plants > Roots > Rhizosphere | place: USA: Alabama | collected... | reverse complement strand
ACGGTTCCAGCTTCACGAGGACTACGACGCCCTCTTCCGGACGCAACCAGAGAACGTCTTCGCGTTGAAGGTGAGCTATTGGCTGGGAGGGTGACAAGCTCCCCGGGTGAGCCGCAGGGAGGATGACACCCGGGCCCCGGACGTCCCTCTGGCGCTTCCTTCGAACCCTCCCACCGCGCATCTTTCCCTGGGACCTCGCGGTCGAAGAGACCGATGCGTGGGCCCACTGGGTGTGCCCGGGAGAGTCCTCCGGCCCTCGGCCTTCCACCGGGAACCCGAGGGGAAGGGGGCGGAAATTGGGGCGGTGAGGAAGCCTCCGTGTCGTCTTTCCCGTACATTTCCCTCCAGACGAACCGAATCTCACAGGAACCCTGCGCCGAGAGGTATCCGATGCGCCTCCCCCGTCTCGCTCTGTCCTGGATCGCAGCCCTCCTTCTCCTTTGCCCCGTGTTCCGTGCTGCGCCACTGGCGGCCCAGGAGCCCGACCCCCTCGAGACTCCCATTCCGGAGGAGACCCTTCTCCTGCTGGCCGACGAGGTCAGCGGACAGGATGCCTTCAACAACACGGTGAAGCTGGCGGGAGCGCCATGGCTGCGAGCCCCGGAGGAGCTCTCGGGAGAATCCAATTTCTACGAGTCCGACGAGCTCTACCGAATGGCCAGGGCCTACGGCATCGAGACCGTCCGCCTGGACCGGTACGACACCCCGGGGAGCTTCGAGTACCCACTGGAGGGTGAGTTCTGGGTAGACGGGCGTCGCCTCGCCCGAGTCCCCGCCGATCCGGCCCTCGTTGCCAGCGGGTCCCGGACCGGGGAGGCCGAGGGCTCTCTCATCTACGTGCCCCAGGTTCCCGACGACCAGATCTCCATGCTCCAGGTGGCTATGGCGGCCGCACCCGATCAGTACCGGGGAGCCATCGCACTCATGTGGACCCATCCTCGGGGGGAGCTCTTCGAAACGCTGGACCGGGCAGGCGTCAGCGCGGTTGTCAGCTTCAGCTCCCGAGAGCGCTATCTGGACCCGGATCAGGTGGTCTACTCCCGGGGGAGTTACGCCGAGGGGGAGAACCTTCGGATGGGAATGACCATATCGTGGCGGCAGTGGTCCGAGCTCCTGGAGGAGGTTCAAAGCGGGGCCCAGCACACCGCCAGGGTCACCGCCGTGGTGGAGGAGTATCCGGATCGGTTCGAGACGGTGTACGCCTGGATCCCCGGGACCGAACCGGACCTTCCGGGAGTGGTCTACACCGGACACCTCTTCGAGGGATACACCAAGCGGGGAGCCAACGACGATATGGGCGGCCCCGCCATCCAGCTGGAAATCCTCCGGGCCCTGCACGATCTCATCCAGGAAGGGAAGCTCCCCCAACCCCGCAGAACGCTCCACTTCATCTGGCCCAACGAGATCAGCGGCACCTACGAGTTCCTGAAGCGGAACCCGGAGATGCTGGATCGCCTGGCCATCAACATCAACATGGACATGGTGAGCGAGGCCCTCAGGAAGAACAACGGGGTGTTCACCATGAGCGAGACCCCTCCGCAGCTGGCCTCCTTCTATGATGGCCTGGCACACTCCGTCCTGAATTACGTCTGGCGGACCAACGACATCGTATACCTTCCGGACTCTCCCCGTGGTCGGCCAGGGGGGCAGTACTTCCCCCGACCACTCTGGGAGAAGAACGGGACCAGGGACGCATTCCGTTTCTTCATTCACGAGGCCACGGGGGGGAGTGATCACATCGTGTTCAACAACCCCTCGGTGGGGGTCCCCGGAATCGAGTTCTTCACCTGGCCCGACCAGTGGTATCACGCCGACAAGGATACTCCGGAGAACGCTGACCCGACCGAGATGCGGCGGGTAGCCTTCGTCGGTGCTGCGACGGGCTGGGCCTCGGCGAACCTGAGCGACGAGATGCTCCCGGGTCTCCTGAAGGCGGTGTCGGAGTTCGGCTATGCACGCGTGGCGGATCGCGGGATTCCCCGGGCCCTGGGCCTCCTGGAAGCCGATGGGAGTGGGAGCGGAAATGACGCCGGGCTGGCCCGATCCCTGAACATGACGGCTGCCGCCGTGAAGAGGGAGCAGGACGCCGTTCTCTCCATCCGGGACATCTACACCGGCACGCCGGCGGCAGAGGAGATGGTCTCCCGGGAGGCGGCCCGCTGGACGGAATACGGCGAGTCCCTCAAGGACTTCATCCTGGCCTCCGCGTCCCCCGGAGTCGGCGGTCCGGCCATGGCGCCCGCTCCGACTCAGGAGGATCTGGAGTACGACCGGGTGGTCCCGAGGCTCGCCCCGGGCATCCGAGGTCAGGAGTTCAGCCTGGGAAGCTACGACCGCATGGTGGCCCTCCTGGAGGAGGACCCCCAGGCGGTCCAGGAGTTGGGGTTGAGCCGCAATCAGACCACCCAGATCCTGAACTTCGTGGACGGGGAGCGGTCGGTCCTGGCCATCCGGAACGGAGTCGCCGCCTGGACCGGTGAAGTGCTCTCCACTGGCCAGGTGGCAGACTACCTGGAGATCCTGGAGGAGGTGGGCTGGGTGGAGTTGGAACGCGCTCCTGGGCCGGATCTCCAGGACCGGGAGGACCCCGTGGCCACCTTCTCCATCGTGGGCTTCGACCCGTCCACCGGTGAGATCGGGGTCGCCGTCCAGTCCCGGGTCTTCTCGGTCGGGAACGGAGTCGTATGGGGAGAGGCCGGGGTTGGGGTGGTGGCGACCCAGGCCTGGGTAGACGTCAGCTACGGGCCCAAAGGACTCGAGCTCCTCCGCCAGGGGCTCTCCCCCCAGGAGGCAGTGGACCGGATTCTGGAGGAGGATCCCGATCCGTTGGGTGAGCGTTGGCCCAAGGAGGGTCGGCAGTTCGCGGTGATGGACGCCCAGGGGAATGTGGCCACCTATACCGGCCCCCTGGCCAGCGAGTGGGCCGGCCACCGCATCGGCGAGTACTGCTCCGCCCAGGGGAATATCCTGGCGGGGCCTGCCGTCGTGGACGGCATGGTGAAGGCTTTCCAGGAAACCCCGGGACACCTCTCCTACAGGCTCCTGGCGGCTCTGGAGGCAGGGCAAGCTGCGGGTGGGGACACCCGGGGAATGCAGTCTGCGGCTATGCTCATCGTGAAGGAGGACGGCGGTGTGTGGCTCAACAACGACGTGGTCCTTCGGTTGCAGGTGGACGACGCCCCGGAGCCCATCGCCGAGCTCCGACGCCTGGTGGATATTGCCGCCCAACAAAGGAGCCGCCGCTGAAGCGGCCGGGAAGATCATGATGACTCGGGGGTCCAGATTCGGATTGGCGTTGGGTGGCGGCGCCGTCCTGGGCGCCGCCCACATCGGTGTCCTGCAGGCCCTGGACGAAGCAGGTGTAGAGATCACTCACCTGGCCGGAACCAGCATGGGAGCCCTGGTGGCGTCTCTTTACGCCTGCGGCCTCTCCGGCAAGGAGATCGAGGCCGTGGCCGGGGAGCTGAGGTGGCCCGACATCACCGCGTTCGTCCCCTCGAAGCTGGGGCTTCTCTCCATGGATCGCATGGAGGCCACGCTCCGGCGTCACATGGGGAGCACCCGGATGGAGGATCTCCGGTTCCCGTTGGCGCTGATCACCGCCGACATCGCCACCGGTGAGAAGGTGGTCCTCCGGGAGGGGGACCTGGCGACGGCGGCCACCGCCAGCGCCTGTGTTCCCGGCCTCTTCATCCCCGTGGAGAGGGAGGGGCGGCTCCTGGTGGACGGGGGGATTCTGGAGAACCTCCCCCTCTCGCCGCTGAGGAAATGGGGTACGGAGAGGATCGTGGCCGTGGACGTTCATATGGGACGCCGTTTCCACCGGCCCCGAAACCTTCAGGAGATCCTTTCCAACGCCCTGGACATGGCCCTGGCCCACCAGGCCCGGGAGCGGATCAGCGATGTCGACATTCTCATCACCCCCGACACCACCTCCTGGAGCAGGGGGCAGATGGAAGACATCCCTGCCCTGGTGAGGGAGGGGTACCGGGTCGCTCGCGAGGAGCTGAGCTCTTGAGGAGAGCGCAGCAGGGGCCGCCGGGCCGATTCGCCCTCCCGGAAGGATGGGGTTATTCTTACCTTCGAAGTATTGCCGAAACATCCGGACAGGTCATGAGACCCGTCCAAGCCGTTGGGCCCTTTTCCGCACGGGAGAGCAGGCGCCCGCAGATGTTCGCCAAGCACCCGCCCCGCCGAATCCGGTAGCAGGCCGAGGCCTCCCGGCATCGAGGCGAGGCAGACAACTCGATCCTGGAGGTACGCCATGCGACCCCCCAACCAGCGGGGAGGCGGAGCCGGTCGGTTTCGCCCCATCACCCCCCGAAACCTCGAGAAAGCCCACTTCTGGACCACGCTTGACCCGGAGATCCGGGAGGCAATCAGCGTCGTGTCCCGGATCCTTCCGTTTCGGTCGAACGACTACATCGTGGAGGAGCTCATCGACTGGGAGCGGGTGCCCGACGACCCCATGTTCCAGCTCACCTTCCCTCAGCGGGGGATGCTGCACCCGGAGGTCTTCCGGAGGGTGCGGGGGCACCTGCGGCGGGGCGCGGGGGAAGCTATGGAGGCGACAATCCGGGAGGTCCGCCTCTCCCTGAATCCTCATCCGGCCGGACAGCTTACGCATAACGTTCCCATGCTGGACGGGAGGCCACTCCCGGGGCTCCAGCACAAGTACGACGAGACGGTCCTCTTCTTCCCCTCCCGGGGGCAAACCTGTCACGCGTACTGCTCGTATTGCTTCCGTTGGGCTCAGTTCGTGGATCTCCCGGAAATGCAGTTCGAGGCCAGGGAGTCGGAGGACCTCACCGCGTACCTCCGGATCCACCCCGAGGTGAGCGACGTCCTCGTCACCGGGGGTGATCCCCTCATCATGAAGACGAAGGTCCTGGCGCGGTACATTGAGCCTCTTCTTTCCCCCGATCTGGAGCACGTCCGGAACATCCGCATCGGAACGAAGTCTTTGGCATACTGGCCCCACCGGTTCGTCACCGATCCAGACGCCGACGACCTGCTCCGGCTCTTCGAGAAAGTGGTGGCCACCGGGCGGCACGTGTCCTTCATGGGTCACTACAGCCACCCGGTGGAGCTCTCGACCCCGGTTGCCCGGGAGGCGGTCAGGCGGATCCGGGGCACCGGTGCCGAGGTTCGGGCGCAGGCTCCGTGCATCCGCCATGTGAACGACCACCCCGACGTGTGGGCGACCTTGTGGCGGGATGCGGTGAAGCTGGGCATCGTGCCGTACTACATGTTCGTGGAACGGGATACGGGAGCCCGGGACTATTTCGAGGTACCGCTGGTCCGGGTCTACGAGATCTTCAGGGATGCGTATCGCCAGGTATCGGGCCTGGCCCGCACCGTCAGAGGCCCATCCATGTCCGCCTTCCCTGGAAAGGTCCGAATTCTGGGGGTCAGCGAGATCCGGGGAGAGAAGGTCTTCGTACTGGATATGCTTCAGGGGCGAAAGAGCGAGTGGGTGCGGCGGCCCTTCCACGCCAAGTTCGATCCACGGGCCACCTGGCTGGACCAACTGCGTCCGGCTTTCCGGGAAAGGTTCTTCTTCCAGGAGGAGCCCGGAGCACTGGATGGGTTCAGCGCCGCCTGAGGCTGCGCCTCCGCAGAGGTGGGATAGCGTGGGTGTCTTCAGGTCGGGTCACCGTTAGGGGCGGATCGGAACCCGCGGGTGAGGGTACGAGGGAACGCCCTGTTCTCCGAACCCCCTGATCTCATGGACTTTCTCCAGACCACATTCCTGGGAAACGATCTCGAGAAGTGGGCCCTCTCACTGGGCCTCACCATCGTCTCTTTCCTGGCGCTTCGTCTGGCCACCAGGGTAATCCTGGCCAGAATCGCGCGTTTGGCATCGAACACGGAGACCGAGTGGGACGACATCATCGACGCGGCCCTCAACCGGACCAAGGGCCTCGTTCTCCTCCTCTTCGCCGTCTACATCGGTGCCAGTCCTCTCTCCCTCCCCCCCCGTGTGAGGAGCATCCTCACCAGTGTGGCTACCATCGCCCTCTTCTTCCAGATAGGGTTCTGGTTGAGTGGAGGGATCGCTCGGTGGATCAAGGCCTATCGGGATCGGCGGGCTGCGGAGGACGCCGCCGGCGTGATGTCCATGAAGGTGCTCTCCATCTTCGCACGTCTGGGACTCTGGTCCCTGGTGGCACTGCTCTCACTGGACAACGTGGGTGTTGACGTCACGGCGTTGGTTGCAGGGCTGGGAATCGGGGGCGTGGCCGTGGCCCTGGCGGCTCAGAACATTCTCGGGGACCTGTTCGCCTCCCTGTCCATCGTCCTGGACAAGCCCTTTGTTCTGGGGGATTTCCTCATCGTGGGAGACCACCTCGGCGCCGTCGAAGAGATCGGATTGAAGACCACGAGGGTCCGCAGCCTCTCCGGAGAACAGCTCGTGTTCTCCAACGCGGATCTGCTGACCAGTCGGATCCGGAACTACGGACGGATGTTCGAGCGTCGGGTCGCCTTCAAGATCGGAGTGACCTATCAGACCCCTCGCGAGGCACTGAAGAAGATCCCCGTGATCCTCCGGGAGGCCGTGGAGAACCTCGGGGACCAGGTTCGGTTCGATCGTGCCCATTTTCAGGCGTACGGGGACTTCGCCCTCACCTTCGAGACCGTCTACTACGTTCTGGGGCCCGACTACAACCTTTACATGGACTACCAGCAGGCCATCAATCTCACCATCCATCAACGGTTCGAGGAGGAGGGCATCGAGTTCGCCTATCCCACCCAGACCCTCTTCGTCGTGAAAGACTCCGCGGGAGAGGTGGATCGGCAGGTGAGTGCCCGGGGATGAAGCCGGGGCTGGAGCCCTGACCCCGGCGTTCCCGGCTTACATATCCCCCCGCGCGATCCCGATGACGCCGCAGGCGACTCTCGCCCCGGCGTTTCCCGTGGGTTGGGAGGTGAGGTCGTCGGCGCCGGCGTGGACGATGATCCCACGTCCGACGATGGAGTGTGGACCCGAAAACGAGAGAAAGGTGTCGGTCCACTCCAGGTGGGCCATCCCCGTCTCGTCTGCCGAGATGTTCCCGAGATCTCCCACGTGGCGCTCCGTGTCGGTGGGGGCACCGTGTGGCTGGTCATCGGGGTTGAAGTGACCCCCGGCGGAGGTCCCATCGGGAGCGGAGCAGTCCCCGTACTCGTGGACGTGGAATCCGTGGTCCCCGGGCGAGAGCCCCTCCATGTCCACGATGACCCGGATGCCCATCCCGGAATCGACGAAGTGTGCGATCCCCGAAGCTTGGTTGCCTTCCGTGGGGTGCAACACGGCCACGGCCTCCGTCACAGGCTGCATTTGCCCGGCCGCCGTGGGTGGGTTCGTGGTACCCTCGCCCTCCGCTGTCTCTCCCGACGGGGCGCAGCCGAAGGCGCCGGCCATCATGGTCAATGCTGCCACCTGCAGCGCCAAGTTTCTGATTCTCATGCGTGGTCTTCCTCCCCGTGTGTAGCCTCTCGCGTTTGTTGTTGAGTGGAGGCGGGACATTGCCGCCCCTCCCGGGTACACCTCGACACGTGTTTCGATCATTCACCGGCACTCAGGCGACCGGCCGGGAGTCGGAAGAAGAGAGGAGCTGATCCCGTCGGGGGGACCCGGCTTCCTCTCGAGACCCCCGAAGAAAGAGAGCAATGGCGGATACCGGACATCGTGTTCCTTCCCCCTCACAGAGAGAGGAGGGGGGCTCGCCACCGGGGCGGGAGAGCCCCACGGGCCCTCCCCGGAGTGTCTCGAACCTCAGCCTGACCGACGACGATCTCCACTGGTTCGGTGAAGGGAACCATCATCGGCTTTACCAGAAGATGGGAGCGCACCCGGACCGGGAGGGGGAGGTGGACGGGGTTCGCTTCGCCGTGTGGGCTCCGGAGGCCCGGAGCGTTCACGTCATGGGCGACTTCAACGGGTGGAGTAAGGGAGATCATCCCCTCGTGCCCCAGGGCGTATCGGGCATCTGGACGGGCTTCGTTCCCGGGGTGGGTCAGGGAGAGCCCTACAAATACCACATCCACTCCAATCTCCGGGACTACCGAGTGGACAAGGCGGACCCCTTCGCCTTCTTTTCCCGAACGGCGCCGGAGAACACCTCCGTCGTCTGGAAGCTCGATTACGCGTGGAAGGACCGGGAGTGGATGGAAAGGCGAGCCGAGACTCGGCCGGCTGCGGCTCCCGTATCGGTCTATGAGCTTCACCTCGGCTCATGGCGCCGCTCCCCGGATGATCCCCACGGGTTCCTCTCCTATCGGGATGTCGCTCCCATGCTTGCGGAGTACGTCGGGGAAATGGGCTTCACCCACGTGGAGCTCATGCCCGTCATGGAGCATCCCTTCTACGGTTCCTGGGGCTATCAGGTCACCTCCTATTTTGCCCCCACGGGCCGGTACGGCACACCCCAGGACCTCATGTTCCTCATCGACGTGCTGCATCAGCACGAGATCGGTGTAATCCTGGACTGGGTTCCCTCCCACTTCCCCTCCGACGAGCACGGGCTGGGATTCTTCGACGGAAGCCACCTCTACGAGCACCAGGATCCCAGGAAGGGTTTCCACCCGGACTGGAACAGCTTCATCTTCAACTACGATCGGCATGAGGTCCGGAGCTTTCTCCTGAGCAGCGCCCTCTTCTGGCTGGACCGGTACCACGTGGATGGTCTCCGGGTGGACGCCGTGGCCTCCATGCTCTACCTGGACTACTCCAGGAAGGAAGGGGATTGGATTCCCAACGAATACGGGGGGCGGGAGAACCTGGGAGCCATCCAGTTCCTCCGTCAGCTGAACGAGACCGTCTACCGGGAGCATCCGGGGGCGGAGACGGTCGCGGAAGAGTCCACGTCCTGGCCTATGGTCTCCCGACCTACCTACCTGGGGGGCCTCGGATTCGGGAAGAAGTGGGACATGGGGTGGATGCACGACACCCTGGAGTTCTTCCGCCTGGACCCTGTCCACCGGAAGTACCACCAGGAGTACCTGACCTTCAGGCAGCTCTACGCGAGCACGGAGAACTTCGTTCTCTCCCTCAGCCACGATGAGGTCGTGCACGGAAAGGGCTCACTGCTGGGAAAGATGCCGGGGGACGACTGGCAGCGGTTCGCCAACCTCCGGCTCCTCTTTGCCTGGATGTTTGCCCAGCAGGGGAAGAAGCTCCTCTTCATGGGGGGGGAGTTTGGGCAGTGGCGGGAGTGGAGCCACGACCAGAGCCTGGACTGGCATCTGCTTCAGTACCCCCTTCACGAAGGGGTCCGAAGGTGGACGGCGGACCTGAATCGTCTCTACCGGGAGGAGCCGGCGCTCCATCGAAGAGATTTCGACCACGACGGCTTCGAGTGGGTGGATTGTACCGACGTGGAGAACAGTGTGGTGAGTCTCTTGCGGAGAGGCGATCCAGGGGATCGGGATATCCTGGCCGTCTTCAACTTCACTCCTGTGCCCCGTCATAGCTACCTCGTCGGAGTCCCCCACGGCGGGCGCTGGGTAGAAGTGGCCAACAGCGACGCCGACCTCTACGGCGGAAGTGGCCAGGGGAACATGGGTGGGGTCGTCGCGGATGCGCCCGGGCAACACGGGCGCGCCTGGGCCGTGAATCTCGTGCTTCCACCCCTCGGTGCAGTCTTCCTTCGGCATGACGGGGGGGAGTGACCGGAGTCGAAGACCTTTGTCCTCCGTTCCATCTGACAGTCCCTTCCTCTGGCTCGGCGACCGCCGGCCACGTACCGCCGTGCTCCTTTCCGGTCTTGCCCTCGGTCTCCTCCTGGTCGCTGCCTGCTCCGAGCAAGAGGCGGGGACGCCGACACTTCACTGGTATGTCTTCGACGAGCCATCGGGAGCATTCCGGGCTGCAGCCCAGGCCTGCACCGAAGCGGCCGAGGGAGCGTACCGGATCGAGGTGAAGCCACTTCCGGCGGATGCCGATCAGCAGCGCGAACAACTCGTGAGGCGCCTGGCCGCCGGAGATAGCGATATCGACGTCATCGGGATGGACGTGATCTGGACCGCGGAGTTCGCGAAAGCGGGGTGGATCCTGCCGTGGTCCGTGGAGACGGCGAGAGGGGTGA
>Ga0316577_10001914_pt1 | contig 10071 bp, 7 predicted proteins | sample S5NA_FD_203073 | JGI IMG/M metagenome (GOLD analysis project Ga0316577, IMG submission 203073) | Rhizosphere microbial communities from salt marsh grasses in Alabama, United States - S5-7_050615r2r1 | ecosystem: Host-associated > Plants > Roots > Rhizosphere | place: USA: Alabama | collected... | reverse complement strand
CAGGGTGGACATGAACTGCAACGGTATAGCGGACGAGGGAGACGTCCTCATCGACGGCGTGACCATCGAGCTCTACCACATCGAGAAGGACGACAGCCTCACGCCGGCCGACGGCTACGACGGGTCTTACCAGAAGCTGACCGGGCCAGGGGCCTACGGCATACTCGCTCCCTTCGGCATCTTCATGCCTCCCTATCCCGCGGGATGGGCGGGGTGGATGAACCTGCCGCGCGCCTACGACGGCGAGCCCTTCGCATGGTACCTGCTGCGCATGGTCCCCCCGGAGGGATACACGGTCATCGGGCCATCGGAGTACGTCCTGCCCCTGCGCTGCAACCTGCCGTGTTTCTGGTACCAGAAGGAGTTCCTGCTGGGACGCACCTTCTACATCAACGGACATAAATACGAGGATATAAACTGCAACGGCGTCATCGACGAGGGCGATCCCGGAGTCCCAGGGGTGGAGATAAAGCTCTTCATCTACGACGAGGGGAGCGGCGAATACGTCTTCCACTCCTCCACGGTGACCGGAGCGGACGGCTACTACGAGTTCACCGGCCTGGGCGACGGCGTGTACAAGGTGCAGGAGATACTGACGCCGGAGCTGCTCGAGGAATGGTTCATCGTCAGTCCCGCCGGCGGGGTCTACGAGGGCCTGGAGGTCGGGTGCGGCGACAGTTACGACGACCTCGACTTCCTCAACGCCCGCTACACCTCCATCTCGGGCCACAAGTGGGACGCGTGCACGGAGGAACCGGTCGAGGGAGTGACCATCGAGCTGTGGAAGGACGGCGAGAAGATCGCCGAGACCACCACGGACGAAAACGGATACTACGAGTTCACCGACCTCGTGCCCGGCACGTACACGGTGAAGGAAGTACTGCCCGAGGATTGGTATCCCGTCGATCCCGATGACGGCACGTATGAGGATATACAGCTCGCATGCGGGCAGCCCATCGAGGGCCTGGACTTCTGGAACGCCCGCTACACCTCCATCTCGGGCAACAAGTACGAGGACCTGGACGGCGACGGCGAACTCGACGAGGGCGAGCCCCCGGTCGAGGGAGTGACCATCGAGCTGTGGAAGGACGGCGAGAAGATCGCCGAGACCACCACGGACGAAAACGGATACTACGAGTTCACCGACCTCGAGCCGGGCACGTACACGGTGAAGGAAGTACTGCCAGAGGGCTGGAATCCCACCGATCCCGAGAGCGGCATGTACACAGATATCGAGCTGGCGGCCTGCCAGCCCATCGAGGGCCTGGACTTCCTCAACTCACGTAACGGTTCCATCTGCGGTTACAAGTACGAAGACCTGGACGAGAACGGCATCATGGACGAAGGCGAAGCGGGCATGGACGGCATCACCATCGAGCTCTATGCCGGCAGTCCCCCCGCGGGGGATCCCATCGCCACGACGGTGACCGCGGACGGCGGCAAGTTCTGTTTCGAGAACCTGCAGCCGGGCATCTATACGGTCGTCGTGGACGAGTCCACGGCCATCGGTTACTACCCCACCGGGCCCATCTCCATCGAGGTCGAGCTGGATGCGGGCGAGAACGAGATGGTCTATTTCGGTAACGCTCCCTACGGCTCCATATCCGGCAAGAAGTGGTTGGACGCCAACTACGACGGCATATGGGACGAGGAGGAGACGGTAGTGATAGAGGGCATCACCATCAAACTCTATGCCGGCAATCCCCCCGAGGGAGATCCCATCGCTACCACGGTGACCGGCGAGGACGGCTACTACGAGTTCACCGACCTCGAGGCCGGCATATACACCGTGGTGGAGGAGGGAGGGGAAGGATACTTCTCCTGCACCTCCGACAGCGTGGAGGTAGCGCTCTCTGCAGGAGAGGGCGCCGTGGTGGACTTCGGCAACTGCCCCTACGGGCGCATAGAGGGGCTGAAGTTCCTCGACCTGGACGGCGACGGGGCTCAGGACCCGGGCGAGCCCGGCCTGGAGGGTGTTGAGATCACCCTTACCGGCCTCGGTGACGTGGGAGCCATGGCCATGACCACCAGCGGCGAGGACGGCACCTTCTTCTTCGACAAACTGCTCCCCGGAGATTACGCCGTGTCGGAGACGGTGCCCGCCGGTTACTACGCGACCAGGCCTGTCCTGGTCGAGGTGGTCGTGGGTCCGGGTGAGAGCATAACGGTGGTCTTCGCCAACGCTCCCTACGGATCCATCGTCGGCAACAAGTGGATCGACGACGGCGACAACCAGCTCGATCCCACCGTGGATACGCCCAAGGCAGGCATGACCATAGAGCTGAGCGGCGAGACCAGGGCCGGCGAGCCGGTGAGCATGGAGACGACCACGGGAGAGGATGGGAGCTACTCGTTCATCCTGCTCGAGGCCGGCGATTACACCGTCACGGAGATCTACGATCCAGAGAAGATGCAGCCCGTGACGCCGGACAGCCAGGACGTGACACTGGAGCCCGGCGGCGAGGCGGTAGTCGACTTCCTCAACGTCGAGGTCGAGGTGGGCGGCGAGGAGATCACTCCTCCCGCAGGAGAGACGCTGCCCCGCACCGGTATGAACCAGCTGCCACTGCTTATCGCGGCGGCGATGCTGGTGCTCTTCGGACTGATCCTGCTGGCCGCGGGTCTGCGCCGCCGCTATCAGGAATAGCATAATACGTCAACGTCACACCGCTTAAGGAAAGGGCCCCCCAGGGGGCCCTTTCCAATCGTCCTTTTTGGGGTCAAGCCTGGAATATGCCAAGTTTGGCACATTCATGCCAATCTCTCAGGTGCTGTGTTTACCCCACAGTCATGAAAGATGAAAAGGGTGCTTCGCGATTGCTTGTCAGCTTGGATGCCTGCAAACCACGACAGTGAGAAAGCGGTGTATGTGCACTACCAATCGAAGCCTATACCGGGGTCGTCGTAGGGGATGCGTTCCTCGTCGGGGTCAGCCGGATCGTAGCTCTCGCTGGTGTGATAGAAGAGACCAGCCGGCTTATCGCCCAGCACCTGGTATCCGTGGGCAACGCCCGGCGGGATGACAATGAGCTGGGGCGCGTGCTCTCCCGCATAGATGACCTGGGTGAGTTTAAAGGTGGGGGAATCCTCCCTGAGGTCGTGCAGCACCACCTGCGCTTCGCCCATGGCCATGAACCACAGATCGTATTGCCTGCGGTGCCAGTGGAAGGCCTTTATCACGCCGGGATAGCAAACGGTGAAGGTGGTCTGCCCGAATCGATCCAGCAGCTCGTCGTCCTCGCGCAAGACCTCCAGTAGATAACCCCTTTCGTCGCAGTGCCGGACAAGGGGTTTTACCAACACTCCCGCGATGGCTTCGGTCTTCTCTGTGTCCATGTATCATCACCCTCACTAAGGTTAACGGAGCGAGCCTGCAATGGCAATGGGGGTGGGTTTATCCTTGCGCCGTCGATTGTGGTTGGCATGGATGTGCCAAACTTGGCATATTCCAGGCTTGACCCCAAGTGTGCCGGTTGGTATTGCGTGTCGTTTTCGTGTTAAGTTTCTAGTGGCGTTTCAGGACGAGGCAACAAGGAGGGGAAAGGTATGCGCGTGGTCATCTGCGGCGCGGCCGGCCAGCTGGGAACGGACCTGGTGAAGGTATTCGAAGCCGGGGGAGAAGAGGTGCTGGGGTTCGACCTTGACCTGGATATAACCGACCATACCCTGGTCATGGAGAAGATACCGTCTTTCCATCCCGACCTGGTGATAAATTCGGCCGCCGACCTCAACGCGGACCAGGCGGAGCTGGACCCCGAGCCGTCCCTAAAGACCAATTTCACCGGCACCCAGAACCTGGTGCTGGCCTGTGTGGAGTCTAAATGCCCCCTGGCATTCATCAGCTCGGACTACGTCTTCGACGGGAAGAAAGGGGCGGCCTACAACGAGATGGACGAACCTAATCCCCAGAGCGTCTACGGCAGGGCCAAGCTGGCATCCGAGCGCTACATGGCCTCCAACCTCTCCCGTTATTACATCTTCCGCACCCAGTGGCTCTTCGGAAAGGCCGGCAAACGCAACTTCGTCAAGAGCATCCTGCGCAACGCGAAAGAGAAGGGCAGCCTGCGCGTGGTGACCGACGAGGTGGGCACGCCCACCTATACCGAGGACCTGGCGCAGATCATCTACCGTGTATGCACATCTGACTGGCACGGCCTGTACCACGCCACCAACCAGGGGGAGTGTTCGCGCTTCGAGTTCGCCCGGCAGATAGTCGACACCGCGGGTTTCGAGGACGTCCCCATCGAGCCCATCGTCTACGCCGACCTCGACCTCCCCTGTCCCCGTCCACCCTACTCCCCCCTCGAAAACATGAACCTGCGGCTGCAGGGTTTCCCGCCCGAGCGGCATTACCTGGAACCTCTGCGGGAGTACATAGGCTGGCTGCTGGAAAACGAGGCCTTCTAGGGAGGTCTTCATGTACGACCTTATCGTGGTGGGAGCGGGCTGCGCCGGTTGCGTTGCGGCGCAGAGGACGGCGGAAAGTGGTTTCAAGGTGCTTCTCCTGGACAGGCGCCCCCTGGCCGACCTCGGCCATACCTGGGTGAACGGGGTGGAGAGGACCGTCTTCGGCCGCCTGGGCATTCCCATGCCCTCCGGGGAGGAGACCATGCCCTCACCCCTGAGTTCCCGGCTCCTCTCGCCCTCCGGCAAGCATTTTATCGAGACCACCTCCAACCCCACCATCGAGGTGCGCATGTCCGTCTTCACCCGCCGTCTCCTCTCCGCCGCCATGCAGGCAAAGGTGGAGTTCCGGGACGAGACTCCGGTGACCGCACCCCTGCTGGACGGGGACCGGGTGGGAGGCGTGGTCACCGCCTCGGGCGAGGAGATACCGGCCCGGGTGGTCATAGACGCCTCGGGATGGGAGGCGGTCCTGCGCCACGAGCTTCCCGAGAGCTCGCCCGTTCCCCGCGAGATGGACGAGGGGTATATGGTCACCGCATGGAGGGAGCAGCGGCGTTTCGGCCCCGACGAGGCGGCGGGGGTAGCGCACAAGCTGGACATCCCCCCGGACGTGAGCCTCTCCCGGGTGGGCTGGCGCGGCGGTTACTCCGTGCTCATGCTCCACTGGGACCCCAGGGAGAGTGAGCTGGATGTCCTGGTCGGTTTCAATCAGGCAGAGTCACAGGAATCGGCGGGCGAATTCGTGGCTGACTTCCTGCGGGAAAAAGACCTGGGCGGAGAGCGCTTCTATGGAGGGGGTGGCCTCATCCCGGTTCGGCGCTCCCTGGACGTGCTCGTGGACCACGGCTTCCTCCTGGCGGGCGACTCCGCCTGCATGGTAATACCTGCCCACGGTTCAGGCGTGGCGTCCTCCCTCATGGCCGGCGACCTTGCCGCCGCAACCATCTCGCGCTGCCTGGCGGAGGGCGACACCAGCCGCGAGAACCTTTGGGAATACGCCGCTGCCTATCAACGCGGCCGCGGGGCGCTCATGGCCTATTTCGACGTCACGCGGGGTCTCACGGACAACTTCGAACGGGAGGACATGGAACTGCTGGTGGGCTACGTCATGACCCCCGGTGATGTGGAGGCCGGCCTGAAAGCGGAGCCCCTGGGCATCGACTTGAAGGGTGCCGTGCGCCGGGTGCGCAGCCTGCGCCACCCGGTTTTCACCGCTCGCTTTGCCTGGCTGGCCAGCGCTGCCATCACCTTGAAGAAGGTATACGAAGATTATCCGCAGCGCTACGACCCGGCTGCTTTGAAGGAATGGCGCTCCAGAGTAGAGAAAGCGCGGCGCCGCCTGGTAGCGGATTAGTGTCCGGGAAGGTTGCACAAGCGATAGGGGATACTCAGACCACCAACTTGTCGAACTTGCGGCACGCCCACGGGGCGACCAGGGAGGCCACCAGGGCCAGCCAGAATCCCCATCCCACGCCCTTCATGGTCTCGGCGAAATCGATACCCGCCATCTTCTCATAACCCACGCCGCCCGCTATCCTCAGGCCGAAAAAAAGCAGCAACAGGAGCACATTGACAATACAGAGTCCCCTCATCACCCTGATCCAGACGCGGGGTTTCCCTATATCCAGGAAGACAAGGATGCCCGCCGCCCATATAAGGACGGTGAACACGGCGATGGCTATGCCCTCCGGGAAAGTTATCCCCATGAGGGTCCGGGCGGGGTTCAGCTCCTCTCCGATCCAGGGAAAGAGCGTCGATGCGATGAGCACCACCCCGGCGCCCGCGAGCACCGCGCTCCACTGCATGGCGCGCGGAGGGTCCAGGATATGGGGATATCTGTCCGGCGTCATGGCTGATTCCCGCAGCGAAGCAGCGGCCGGCACCCGCTTCAGCCTGACCCTGGCTCCGGCCATCGCCGCCCCCCCGCCTCCGGAACGAGCGGGGACCACCTCGCCGCCCGCGATTTCCGCTTCCAGGTCATCCCAGCTGGTCTTTCTCTTCCTGGGGCCTGCTGTGGCCGGCTTTTCTTCTTCACGCGGGACCTCGCCCCCGTGATATATGCGGGCGATCAGTGACTTCCATTCCTTATCCCTGCTGAAATCGTATCCTCCCCCTTCCTCCTGTTCCAGGGGGATCTGCGCCATATCCCTGACCGCCTCCAGCTCGCTCTGCAGCGCCTTCTGCTTGTCGAACTCCTCCTCTTCCTCGGTGGTCATCATCCCCAGGTCGGCGCGGACCAGCATCAGATCGTCCTTGAACTCCTTCATACTCGGATAACGCAGCGCTGGTTCCTTCTCCAGGGCGCGATAAACGGCCCTTACCAGCTTGTCCGGAAGGTCGTCCCTGAACTCCTCGAGGGGAGCGGGCATCTCGGAGGCCACCCTGAAGATGATGGCATAGTCGTTCTCCGCATCGAAGGGCCGCCTGCCGGTCAGCATCTCGTAGATGGTCACCCCGAGAGAGAAGATATCCACCCGGTGGTCGTAGGACAATCCCTTTACCAACTCGGGCGCAATGTAGTTCGGGGTACCCATGATGACGTCGGTGTGAGTACGGTCGCTCACCTTGAGCATCTTGGCGATCCCGAAATCCGCCACCTTTATATTGCCGTTCTCCAGCACGAAGATATTGTCCGGTTTGACGTCCCTGTGGATGATACCCTGGGTATGGGCATAATAGAGAGCCTCGCTTATCATGGGCGCGATGCTCATGATCTCCTCGGTCGAGAAGATCCTCTCCGCCAGGATATCCCGCAGGGTCTTGCCCTCCAGATATTCCATGACGATGAACTGCCGGTTCCCGGACGCTATGATGTCATGCACGGTGAGGATCTGGGGATGGGTGAGGCGAGCTGCCGCCTTCGCCTCCAGGCGGAAACGTTCGCTTACTTCCTCTCTTTCCTCGTCGCTGAGGTAATCGGGGACGGCCAACTCTTTCAGGGCGACATCCCTGTCAAGCAGGTCATCGTGGGCCAGGTAGACCCTGCCCATTGCCCCACGGCCTATTTCCTCAATTATGCGGTATCTCATCGCCATGGCATCTACACCTGAAATCGACAAAACCTGCCCTGTTCATCTTGGTTTATCGACCTCCACCAAGGGTAACCTAAGTACTCCAATCCATAAATACGAACTGGAGTGTTAAACCCTCAGCGGGGTGAAGAAAACTGCGGCTCTCCGCTAAAATGCATCCGTTCAACGGACCTTCGCCAGCCATCAAGAGTGAAAGATGAATTTCAGGGTGCCCATGAAGATCTCATCCCCATCGGCCAGCACCTTGGGATCGAAGGACTCGAGCTTTTCGCTGTTGACGTGGGTGAAGTTGGTGCTCGACAGATCCATGACGTAGAAACGGTCCTCGCCCAGACGGGTTATCTTGGCATGGCGCCTGGACACGCCGGCATCAATCCCACCAAACGGCGAGAGGTCGATGTCGGGGAAGGAATGCGTTGCCGGGTCGATCCTGCCTAACGTGTATTCAGCCTTGTCGTCAAGGCTGATCTTCTCATCCGTGCCCTCAACCTCCAAATAAGCCATATCTTATTATTAGCAGCATTTAGCCACCCGGTAAAGGCAGAGCAACCACTCAGTAATGGACCTCCATGGCGCGGGGAGGACAGACCTTCACACAGAGCTCGCAGGCCACGCACTCCTCGTTGTTGAAGACCACTTCCATCTTCTCGCGGTCCACGACGAGGGCATCGGTAGGACAGACGGCCACGCATGCCCCACAGTGGGTGCACTTACCATCGTTGCGCCGGATATCCTGTGAAAGGGGCTGTATGGCTACTCCGCAGGATTCTATATATGCCAACCCGCGTTCGTAATCTCCTTCATCCCCCGTGATCTCCAGGACTAAAAGCCCCTCCTCGCGCGGGGTGATGGAGGCCTTGAGGATATTGAAATCCAGGCCGAAGTCCCTGACCAACTTGCTCACTATCGGTTTGTCCACCTGTTCATGAGGGAAATGAAGGACTATCTTGTGCCGTACCATCTACTCCACCTCCTCTTCCCTCGCCGCGCAGGGTAACAGCTCGACAGGCTGGGTGAGCGTGAAGCGGCCGGAGGTTATCCATGCCTTGAGGGTCTCGGCTATCTCGCGCGCGCGGCTGTAGCTGGAGAGCGTGGCGGTGGGGACCTCCTTGCCGTCCAGCAGGATACGGCCGCTCTTGAGCTCGGCGTAGGTGACCTCCCCCAGCACCTTGCCCGTGCCCTGTGGATAATCCACCGCGTAGTCCACCACCGGGGCCAGCAGGTCTTCATCGCGCACCGCCGCCGCCCTCACCACGTCCTCGTCCAGCACGGGGATGGGAACGCCCAGGCCCACGGCGAGGCTGGCGCCATATCCAAGTATGGAGTACCCGGTGAGATAGCGCGGTTTCATGCCCCTGAGATCGCCGATGACCGACAAGGTCCCGGCGGGGCGGGTAGGAGCTCCCGTCGCGGTGCGGGGAACGTCCGTGTTGTGCTGGGTCCCGTGCCACGACACGTAGCCTATGCCACCCCCCAGGAAGATGCGCGTGCCGATGCCGATGGTGCGCAGGAGCGGATCGTTGAAAAGCGGCGACAGCTGTCCCGCGCTGCAGTAGTTGGCGTTACCGCGGTCAGGCCGCAGCACTCCCATATAGGTGTAGATGACCCGGTCGGAGAGGTTGACGGCCACGTTGTAGTTCTGGTAGGCGTTGCGCGGATCGAACAGCCACGCCTCCTTCACGTCGTCCAGGGTCAGTTCCTTCTCCCACTGACGCTTGGGGTAACAGTCGGTGCCGTAGGATTCTGCGCGCAGTCTCAATCTCCTCCCTGCCACCAGGTCCTCGATCACGTGTCCTCCCCCGTAGCGGAACTCTCCGGGGAAGACCTCGTTCAGGGGGTCGTTCTCCGCCATCTCTGTGGCGCCGATGTAGATGTCCACGGCCGCTATGCCGCAGAAAACCGGGACGTCATTGAGCCAGGCGCGCGATATCCTCATGCGCGGCTTGGCGTGGCCGAGGTTCAGGAAGGCGCCCGAGGAACACATGGGACCGAAGGTTCCCGTGGTTATCACGTCCACGCTTTCGGCCGTCTCCTCCACTCCCTTCTCCTCGACCAGGTCGATGATCTCCTCGGCGGTGACCACCGCCGCCTCGCCCTTCCTGATCTTCTCGTTTATCTCCGCTAAGGTCTTGCCCATCTCTTACCTCCAATACTCGCGATCAACCTTACACGAGGAAAGACCGGGCATGACCCATACCGGGGCCACCACCACCTCTGATCCCTTACGCCTGCTTTCTTCGACCATCCTTATCCATCCTCGTTCCGCTCCCGCCGCTCCGTCGGAGATAAAAACACCGCCGGCGAAGGTGCACGGCGGTCATTCAAACCGATTATCCCGCACCGGGTACAGCGCGCTGCGCGATACCCTCGCCTGTGATCACGGAGGCATCCGTCCTCGCCTACTAACTCGTGTTTTCAGCGGGAAGCTCCGGGGCCATCTTCAGCCCGCTTTACGCACCGGTTCTCAGCTTCAGCCCGGTTCTCTGTAGCGCCTCTGCGGACCTACTCCTCCCCTTCATCGCCTTTCGCGGTATATCCTATTGTCAATAATCCCCAGCAATACAGGGAACATGGAAAAATGATACTCCCGCAGGATATTCATGTCAATGGATATACAAGCTCGTCCGTGTGC
>Ga0316577_10001913_pt1 | contig 10071 bp, 8 predicted proteins | sample S5NA_FD_203073 | JGI IMG/M metagenome (GOLD analysis project Ga0316577, IMG submission 203073) | Rhizosphere microbial communities from salt marsh grasses in Alabama, United States - S5-7_050615r2r1 | ecosystem: Host-associated > Plants > Roots > Rhizosphere | place: USA: Alabama | collected... | reverse complement strand
CAGACGGTCTGCGCGACGAGTCCGACAAGGACGGGATGCGCATCGTCATCGAGCTCAAGCGCGATGCCTATCACGAGGTGCTGCTGGCCAACCTGTACCAGCACACCCAGATGCAGCAGGTGTTCGGCATCAACATGGTCGCGCTCATCGACGGCCAGCCGCGAACGCTGAATCTCAAGCAGATTCTGGAATACTTTATCCGTCACCGCCGCGACGTGGTGACGCGCCGCACCCTCTTCGAGCTCCGCAAGGCCCGCGACCGCGCGCATGTCCTGGAAGGTTACGCGATCGCACTGGCCAACATCGACGAGGTCATCGCGCTGATCAAGGCGTCCCCGAGTCCTGCGGAGGCCCGCGAGCGCATGATGGCACGGGCGTGGCCCCCGGGGTCGGTCACCGCGATGCTCGAGCGCGCCGGCGCGGAGCAGACCCGCCCGGAAGACCTCGACGCCGAGCTCGGCCTGACCGATGCCGGCTATCGTCTGAGCGAGCGTCAGGCGAAGGCCATCCTCGATCTCCAACTGCATCGGCTCACTGGGCTGGAGCAGGAGAAGATCATGGACGAGTTCAAGGAGATCCTCGACAGGATCGCCGCTCTGCTGCTGATCCTCTCCGACGCGGATCGCCTGATGGCCGTCATTCGCGAGGAGCTCAACGCGATCCGCGAGCAGTTCGGCGATGACCGTCGCACCGAGATCCAGATCGACCACACCGATCTCACCCTGGAGGACATGATCGCGCCGGAAGAGGTGGTGGTGACCATGTCGCATCAGGGCTATGTCAAGGCCCAGCCAATCAGCGACTATCAGGCGCAGCGGCGCGGGGGCAAAGGCAAGAGTGCCACCTCGTTCAAGGAAGAGGACTTCATCGACCGCATTTTCGTGGCCAACTCACGCGACACCGTGCTCTGCTTCTCGAGCCGAGGGCGAGTCTACTGGCTGAAGGTTTATGAGTTGCCGCAGGCCGGACGCGGCGCCCGCGGCCGACCAATGGTGAACCTCCTGCCGTTGGATCCGGGCGAGCGGATCAATGCAGTCCTGCCCGTGCGTGATTACGAAGCCGGCTATTACGTGTTCATGGCAACCAGCCGGGGCACCGTGAAGAAGACCCCGCTCGACGAGTTCTCGCGGCCGTTGTCGCGCGGCATCATCGCGATCGACCTGCACGAGGACGAGTATCTGATCGGGGTCGCCATCACCGACGGGAAACAGGACCTGATGCTCTTCACCTCGGCCGGCAAGGCGGTGCGCTTCCGCGAGGATGCCGTCCGGGCGATGGGTCGGACCGCGCACGGCGTGCGCGGCGTCTCGCTGGAGCCGGGGCAAAAGGTCATCTCCCTCCTGGTTCCCGAGCCCGGCACCGTGCTCAGCGTGACCGAGAACGGCTATGGCAAGCGGACCCGGGTCGAGGATTTCCCGACCAAGGGCCGTGGCACCAAGGGCGTGATCGGTATCAGCACGTCCCAGCGCAACGGTGCCCAGGTCGGTGCGGTCCTGGTCCGTCCCGGCGACGAGATCATGCTGATCACCGAGGGGGGCACCCTGATCCGCACCGCGGTCGATGAGATCCCGGTCGTGGGCCGCAGCGCCCAGGGCGTCAAGTTGATCAACCTCGGAGAGGGCGAGCGGCTATGCTATCTGGAGCGCATCGTCGCGTTGGAAGGCGAGAAGGAGGCGAATGGCGACGGCTCCGAGGGCGAGGGCGACGTGACTGACGATCCGAGCAGCCACGGAGTTGCCCCTGACGATGATCCGCAGCCATGACCCGGAGAACCGGCCCGAGCCCCGAAACCTCAAGGATGTCGAGGGCTTGAGCTTGATCAGCGAGTCGCTGCAGCGCACTGCCGTCGGTCTTTGCGTTTTCCTGGTCTTGCAGGCTCCAATCGCCCGATTCCGTATGCCCGACTGCAACCGATCGAGCATCCCGGGGCCCTGACGACGGCTGGCTGACACTCAGTTCACCCACGACAACCTGATAACGGAGATCGAAGAATGGCTCGGGTTTACAACTTCAGCGCCGGTCCGGCGATGCTGCCTGAACCAGTCCTGAGCAGGGCACGCGAGGAGATGCTCGAGTGGCGTGGCAGCGGGATGTGCGTCGCGGAGATGAGCCATCGCGGCAAGGAGTTCATGTCCATCGCGGCGCAGGCTGAGGCCGACCTGCGCGAGCTACTCGCCGTTCCACTGGGCTATAAGGTCCTGTTCCTGCAGGGAGGTGCCTCCAGCCAGTTCGCTGCCGTCCCGATGAATCTCTTGCGTGGCGGAACCAGGGCCGATTACGTCAATACCGGATCCTGGTCCAAGAAGGCGATTGCCGAGGCACGCCGTTACTGTGAGGTCTGTGTGGCGGCAAGCACCGAGGGCGAGCGTTTTACTCGCGCCCCACGCCAACCGGAGCTGGCTCTGAGCCCCGACGCGGCCTACGTGCACTACACACCGAACGAGACGATCGAAGGGGTTGAATTCCCATATGTCCCGGAGACAGCCGGCAAGCCACTCGTGGCCGACATGTCCTCGACCATCCTGTCGCGCCCGATCGATGTGTCGCGCTTCGGACTCATCTACGCCGGCGCCCAGAAGAACATCGGCCCCGCCGGGCTGACCATCGTCATTGTCCGCGAGGACCTCCTCGGACAGCCCTTGCCTGCGACACCGACGATGCTCGATTACAAGGTCCATGCGGACAACGACTCCATGTACAACACCCCGCCGACCTTTGCCTGGTATCTCGCGGGACTGGTGTTCGGCTGGTTGCGGGAGCTGGGCGGGCTGGAGGCCATGGCCAGGATCAACCAGCGCAAGGCGGCGCTGCTCTATCAGGCGATCGATGCATCAGGGTTTTTCAAGAACCCGGTGGAGCAGGAATCGCGCTCTTGGATGAATGTTCCCTTCACACTCGCGGATCCGGGGCTGGACGAGACCTTTCTGAAAGAGGCCAAGGCGGAGCATCTGGTCACCCTCAAGGGCCACCGCTCGGTCGGAGGCATGAGGGCCAGCATTTACAATGCAATGCCGCAGGCGGGTGTCGAGGCGCTGGTCGGTTTCATGCGAGAGTTCGAGCGCAAGTACGGCTGACGAACCGCCTCGGGTGTGACCGGCGCGGTCGATGTTTCGACTCGGCACGGCATGTCCCCTCGGTCATCGGAGCAGACGCGGCTCGGATTTCAATGGGTCTTGATTCTGAATCGCGCCACCTCTAAGGCCGTTTACTCGCTGGGGGCTGGCCCCCCTTAAACATCGATTCTCACTCAGGACGCGATTCAGGCATGAAGTTCAAGATTCAGACGCTCAACAACATCGCCGTTGCGGGACTCGATCGGCTGCCGCGGGATCGCTACGAGGTCGCCTCCGAGATCGCCCATCCCGACGCGATCCTGGTACGGTCGGCCAAGATGCAGGCAGTGGACATCCCGCCGAGTGTCCAGGCCATCGGGCGCGCCGGAGCCGGCACCAATAATGTCCCGGTCGAGGCGATGACCGGGCGTGGTGTGGTGGTCTTCAACGCGCCGGGCGCCAATGCCAATGCCGTCAAGGAGCTGGTGATCGCCGGCATGTTGATGGCGGCGCGCAACATCGGGCAGGCCTGGCTCTTTGCGCGAGGCCTCGAAGGGGACGACGCGGCGATCCATCGAGCCGTCGAGGCGGGCAAGAAGCAGTTCGTCGGGTTCGAGCTGCCCGGCCGCACACTCGGGGTCATCGGTCTCGGTGCAATCGGCGTCAGAGTCGCCAATGCCGCCCGCTCGCTCGGGATGCGGGTGGTCGGTTACGACCCGACCATCACGGTGCAGCGGGCCTGGCAGCTGGAGAGCGACGTGCAGGCGGCGATCAGCATCGACGACCTGCTCTCGCGTTCTGACTTTGTCTCCTTCCACGTGCCGCTCACGGACGATACGCGGCGGATGATCAACGCCGAGCGGCTGCGCACCCTGCGCAAGGGCGCAGTCTTGCTGAACTTCTCGCGCGACGGAATCATCGATGACGATGCCGTCATCACCGCGCTGGACCAAGGCCACCTCTACGCCTATTGCTGTGATTTCCCGAGCAATCTCCTGAAGAACCATCCGCGGGTCATCACCCTGCCGCACCTGGGCGCCTCCACCAGTGAGGCTGAGAACAATTGTGCCATCATGGTCGCGGAGCAGGTCCTTGACTATCTCGAGAACGGCAACGTGACCAATTCCGTCAATTTCCCCGAGATCAACCTCCCGCGGAACGACGGTTATCGCATGGCGATCGTGAACAGCAATGTGCCGAACATGGTCGGGCAGATTTCCACCGACCTGGCCGCCGCCGGGCTGAATATCCTCGACATGCTCAATCGTTCGCGCGGTGACGTGGCGGTGACCCTGATCGACGTCGATCATCGCTGTCCCGATGAGACGGTGGCGCGGCTTCGGGCGATCGATGGTGTCCTCTCGGTGCGCTGTCTCGGGAGTCGAGAACGGTTTGATTGATGACTCAAGAGCGCGCACAGGGCGATGTCCTGGAGGGCGTCCGGAGCCGGATCGACGAGATCGATCTGGAGCTCCTCCGCCTGATCAGCGAGCGCGCGCGCTGCGCCCAACAGGTCGCCCACATCAAGACCGCTGCGGACGGGAGTGAGGCCCAGTTCTATCGGCCCGAGCGCGAGGTCGCCGTGCTGCGGCGCATCAAGCAGGCCAATCCGGGACCGCTCGACGGCGAGGAGGTCGCCCGCCTCTTCCGCGAGATCATGTCGGCCTGCCTGGCGCTCGAGCGCCCACTGAACGTCGCCTTTCTGGGTCCGGAAGGCACCTTCACCCAGTCCGCCGCCATCAAGCACTTCGGCCATTCGGTTAAGACCTTCGCCATGGCGACCATCGGCGAGATCTTCCGCGAGGTCGAGGCCGGCTCCTGCGATTTCGGCGTGGTCCCGGTCGAGAACTCGACCGAAGGCGTCGTCAGCCATACGCTGGACATGTTCATCGCCTCGCCGCTCCGGATCGCAGGCGAGGTCAGTCTGCGGATCCACCATCACCTGATGAGTCGAACCCATGAGCTCGACGCCATCCGCAGCCTCTACTCACATCAGCAGTCGTTGGCGCAGTGCCGAGGTTGGCTCGACCGCCATCTTCCGGCTGCCGAGCGGATCGCGGTCGGGAGCAATGCCGAGGCGGCGCGAACCGCGGCAAACGAGGAGGGTGCGGCGGCCGTTGCGGGCCTGCAGGCGGCCGAGATCTACCGTCTTGACGTCCTCGCCGAGCGGATCGAGGACGAGCCCGGCAACACCACCCGTTTCCTCGTGATCGGCCAGCAGGACTCCCCGCCCAGCGGTCAGGACAAGACCAGCCTGCTCCTGTCCTGCCGGAACCAGGCAGGAGGCCTGCATGCCCTGCTCACGCCCTTGGCGGCGCACGACATCAGCATGACCCGCATCGAGTCGCGACCCTCGCGCCGGGGGATCTGGGACTACGTCTTTTTCATCGACATCATGGGGCATCGGTCGGATCCGAAGGTCGCCCTCGCTCTGGAAAGCCTGGAGAGATCATCCCTGCTGTTCAAGGTCCTCGGATCCTATCCGCTCGCCGTGTTGTGACATTCTCATGGCGCTCGCCTGGCCTGTGCCACCGTCGAACCCGCAGGCTTGAAGCCAAGTCCATAGACATGACCACCCAAACCAACCCATTTATCCACCTCACCGCGCCCGGAATCCCCGCACTCACCCCCTATGTTCCCGGCAAGCCGGTCTCGGAGCTGGAGCGCGATCTCGGCATCCGCGATGCGGTCAAGCTCGCCTCCAACGAGAACCCGCTTGGGCCGGGCCCCAAGGCCCGCAAGGCGATCGCGGCTGTGCTGGGTGAGATCGGCCGGTATCCGGATGGCGGCGGCTATGAGCTGAGGCGTGTTCTCGGCGAGCATCACGGCATCGCGCAGAGCGCGATCACGATCGGCAATGGATCGAACGACGTATTGGATCTGGTCGCCCGGACCTTTCTTTGTCCGGGCGTCGAGTCGGTCTTCTCCGAACATGCCTTTGCCGTCTATGCCATCTCGACCCGGGCAGTCGGGGCGACCGCGCGTGTCGCGAAGGCGCGTGACTACGGGCACGATCTCGACGCCATGGCCGGCCTGGTGACGGACAGGACCCGCGTCGTCTGGATCGCCAACCCGAATAACCCTACGGGGACCTGGCTCGCCGCAGAGCCGCTCAAGTCCTTTGTCGGATCACTGCCGCGGACCTGTATGGTGGTCGTCGATGAGGCCTATACCGAGTATGTCGGCGAGCCCGACTTTCCGGATGCGACCCGCTGGCTCGAAGGCTTCCCCAACCTCATCGTGACCCGGACCTTTTCCAAGGCCCATGGGCTCGCGGCCCTCAGGGTAGGCTACGGGCTCAGCGACCCGCGCGTCGGCGAGCTCCTGAACCGGGTGCGCCAGCCCTTTAATGTCAACGCCCTGGCGCAGGCCGCCGCGGCCGCGGCCATCGGTGACCGGGAGCACGTGCGGGCCTCGGTCGAGCTGAACCGCGCGGGCATGCGCCAGTTGACCGAGGCGTTTCAACGGATGGGGCTCGACTCTATCCCATCGGTCGGCAACTTCGTCACGGTCGATGTCGGCCGACCAGCCGGGCCGGTCCACCATGACCTGCTGCGTCGCGGCGTCATCGTGCGGCCCGTTGCCAACTACGGGCTCCCGAATCACTTGCGCATCAGTATCGGTCTGGAAGAGGAGAATGCGCGCTTGATCGCCGCGCTCGAGGATATCCTTGCGCCATGATCCAACGCCTTGCCATCGTCGGGGTCGGTCTGATCGGGGGCTCATTGGCGCGGGCGCTGCGCGCGGCCGAGGCGGTGGACCAGGTCATCGGCTGCGGTCGTGGTCTCGCCAATCTCGAGCGCGCTCGCGATCTGGGCGTGATCGATGAGCTGAGCCAGGATCCCGGCGAGGCGGTCGCCGGTGCCGACATGGTGTTCATCGCCGTCCCGCTCGGCGCCATGCGCGGTGTCTTGGAGGCGATCCGCGATCGGCTCGACCCCCTGGCGGTGGTGACCGATGGGGGGAGCGTCAAGGGGAGTGTGGTCGCCGATGCGATCGGCGTCTTCGGCTGCACCCCGCTTCGCCTGGTCCCGGGGCATCCGATCGCCGGGACCGAGCACAGCGGCGTGGAGGCCTCCTTCGCCGAGCTTTATCGCAACCGCAGGGTGATCCTGACGCCCTTGCCGGAGACGGCCCCGGACGCCGTCGCGCGGGTCACCGCCATGTGGGAGACCTGCGGCGCCGAGGTCACCTGCATGTCCGTCGCCCATCACGACGAGGTGCTCGCCGCCACCAGTCATCTCCCGCACATGCTCGCCTTCGGACTGGTCGATGCGCTGGCGCGGATGCGCGAGAACGATGAGATCTTTCGCTACGCCGCCGGCGGCTTCCGGGATTTCACCCGGATTGCCTCCAGCAGCCCCGTGATGTGGCGTGACATCTGTCTCGCCAACCGCGAGGCACTCAGCGCCATGCTCGCGCGATTCGGGATCGAGATGGCGGATCTCGCCGAGAGCATCCGACGCGCCGATGGCGAGCGTTTGCTCGCCATCTTCGAGCGCGCCAAGGCCGCCCGCGACCGCTACGTCGATGCGACGAGAAGCGAGTAGCAGGATGACCAGCCCGACTCGCGGAAGCCGAGCGACGTGCTCGCGTCCGTCTGCGCGCGTCGATGGGGGATCCTGGGCCCTTCAGGTTCCGGCGATCCGGTCGTAGTAGCGTGCGCGATAGAGAAGACGGGGCTTGGGACCGTCCGTGAACCCGGTGCGGGTGTGCAGGATGTTATTGGAGATCAGGCCCCAGCCGGACTCCAGGCAGCCAATGAAATGCCAGGGCGAGCATGTCTCCAGGACCTGTTTCAGACAGGCGACAGCAGCTGCCGTCGACGGGTCGTCGTGCCAGACGACGTTGCGGCTGCGGTGGGTATAGCGCATGTGCAGGCGCGCGTTCGGGCCGACGGAAAAGACAGGCCCGCTCTGCTCGGGGCGTATTTCGTCACCGTCGACTAAGTTGGCCGGGATGGTCATGCAGGTCGGTTGCATCAAGGCTCGAATATGGGCCGGATCCTGATCGCGGACCAGGATATAGGCGATCTCATGGTCGAGCAGCGCGTTCGCCCCGCCTTCCGCGGCGGGCAGCACGCAATGGAGAAGCAGGGCGTGGATCTGGCGCTCGGGCACGTTGTAGTAGCCATCGGTGTGCCAGGCGATGGGACGGTTCGAGTAGGGGATGTAGTCGCGATGCCTGGCGTCGGTCTGAATGGTCAGCGAGGTGATGGCGTCCTGGTCGGCACCGCGGTTGCGGTCGAGTCGACGCAGTCCGAGACGTGCGCCGAGTGCGCTGGGGATGGCCTTGTCGGGGTCGTCGCCCGTGGGTCCCGCATAGATTGCCATGTTCGCGCGGCGACAGCGTTCGAGAATCGCCCTGTTCTCGGCATCGGTCAAGCGACGCGGATCGCCGATCTCCACGAGGAGCTCGGCGAGATCGGTCGGCGCCCTTGCGAGTTTTTCGGCACGCCAGCGCTGGTAAGCGGGCTCGTCCTCAAGGTCGAAAGGATGCCTCACCGGGATCTCCGTGACAGGCCGTGTTGGCGACGGTAATCCCTTCGACGTGATTCAGCATTGATCCTTATCAGCTTCGCGGACTTAGCCCCTCTGCAGGTCCCATTCACTGAGGTTCCCGCTTGGATCGCCCCGTTGACATTCATCTGAGCGAGGCTGACGGCGAGCAATGTGTCGCGCTGGAAAGGCGCGGCGAGGAGGCATAGTCGGCTCTATTGCGACGAGCCGCAACGCCGCCAGCGCGGAAAAGGGCGGCCGTCAGACCGCGAACGGTGATTGTCAACAGGCCCTGAGCCGCGGGCAGGGCTGGATTGCGTCCACTCTGCTCGAATCCTGAGCGGCGCGACTCAGGCAGCGAGCCGGCGGCGCGTCGGTGATCTCACCTCAATGGTCCAATCCCGCGTGAACGGGTACATTGGTCGCATCCCGACCGCGAGGAAGACTGCCCATGGCCGCTCCCGTCACTCCGTTGCTTGCCGCGGACGTCATCATCGAGCTGGTGGACCGCCCCGAGCGGCCGATCGTCCTGATCGAGCGACTCAATCCGCCCTTCGGCTGGGCCATCCCGGGTGGCTTCGTCGACGTCGGTGAGCGCTTGGAGCAGGCCGCGGTCCGCGAGGCCCGGGAGGAAACCGGACTCGTCGTCACCTTGCGCGCCTTGCTCGGCATCTATTCGGATCCGGCCCGGGATGCCCGTGGCCACACGATCACCGCGGTCTACGTGGCTGAGGCCCGGGGTGAGCCGCGGGCGATGGATGATGCCCGTGCCTTGCGGGAGTTTCTTCCGGACAGGCTCCCCGACCGGCTCGCCTTCGACCATGCGCTCGTGCTGGCCGATTACCGAAGGTTCCGGGTTGAGGGTAGGCCCGCGCCGCTGCGTCTTGGGCCGGATCCAGCAGACGCCGCCTGAGGGGTCCGCTGCGCGGGGATCGGCTATCATCCTCAGTCAAGGAAAAGCGCGCGGCACACGCGTACACTTGTGCATGTCCGGGCGGGTGCCGGGGGCGACGTCGCCGTTGGCATCCGGAACGAGGCGGGCGAATCGGAACCGATACCGGAGGTCGCTGATGCAAGCCGTGATTGACAGAGCCTTCTGCCTAAAACACCCTGTCAAAATCATTCAATTGTTCGGCTGGGACGTCTTCATCGGGATGCTGTGGAGCAAGGACAAGACCCTGCTTCAGCGAATCGCCGAAAAGTATCAGGCGCGTCGCGTGCCCATGCCGGGGGCCATCGGGAACGCCTACAAGCTCTCCGCGCTTTTCGAGTTTCGTGTGGCCCACATCTATGCGGCCATGGCCGAGCGCTTTAAGGCCAACCGGGAGGTCTCTCAGCTCTTTTCCGATCTCAGGGACGAAGAGATGGAGCACGGCCGGCTGATGCTTACCTGTTTGTATCAGGTCGCCGTGAACCGCGAGGTGGACTTCGTCCCCAGCGTGCGCGACGAGGAGATCCGCGAGTCCCTGAACGAGCTTCGGCGAATCGAGCACCGGGTCGCGGGTATGACCCTGGAGGAG
>Ga0316577_10001911_pt1 | contig 10074 bp, 5 predicted proteins | sample S5NA_FD_203073 | JGI IMG/M metagenome (GOLD analysis project Ga0316577, IMG submission 203073) | Rhizosphere microbial communities from salt marsh grasses in Alabama, United States - S5-7_050615r2r1 | ecosystem: Host-associated > Plants > Roots > Rhizosphere | place: USA: Alabama | collected... | reverse complement strand
TTGCTGGCCGCCAGCAGCTCGATCGCCTCGGCCAGCGAGCGGGGCATCCGGTCGCAGCCGGTGGCCGTGTAGCCGTTGCCGCGGCACTCGGCCGGCGCCTCGATCTTGTTCTCGATGCCGTACAGGCCCGCCCCTATCTGCGCCGCATACGCCAGGTAGGCGTTCATGTCGCCGCCGGGGAAGCGGTTCTCGATGTGCAGGCTGGGCCCGTGGCCCACGATGCGGAAGCCGGTCGTCCTGTTGTCACGGCCCCAAACGACGTTGACCGGCGCCCAGCTGGCGGCCGCGTAGCGCTTGTAGGAGTTGACGTTCGGGGCGACGAACAGGGCCAGCTCGCGCTGCAGGGCCATGACGCCGCCCAGGAACCAGCGCATGGTCTGGCTCATGCCGTAGGGCTTGGCTCCCTCCTCGGTGAAGAGCGGCTTCTCGCCGGACTTGTCCCAGAGCGACATGTGGAGATGGCCGCTCGAGCCCGTCCAGTCGGCGTAGGGCTTGGCCATGAAGGTCAGGCCGTAGCTGTTGAGCCAGGCGATCTCCTTGGCCCCGTGCTTGAACAGGACGCTGCGGTCGGCCGCCTCCAGGACGTCCGAGTAGCGGATGTTGACCTCGTGCTGGCTGGGGGCCGCCTCACCCTTGCTGAACTCGATCGGGATGCCGGCCTCGGTCATCTCGTTCCGGATCTGGCGGTACAGCGGCTCCAGCTTGGTGGCCTGCAGGAGGTGGTAGTCCTCGTTGTAGTAGCCGACTCGCTCGACGTCGTCGAAGCCCTTTTCGGCCAGGTCCTCGAAGGTGTCCGACAGGACGTAGAACTCCAGCTCGGTGCCGGCCTTGACCGTGTAGCCCATCTCGGCGGCCCGGGCGACCTGGCGCTTGAGCATCGACCGGGGCGAGACGGGGATCTCCTTGCCGCCCTCCCCGTCCACCACGTCGCACAGGACGATGGCCGTCGAATCGAGCCAGGGCAGGACGCGGGTCGTCTCCCAGGCCTGGCGGGCGATCCAGTCGCCGTAGCCGGTCTCCCAGTTCATCAGCTCGAAGCCGTCCGGCGTGTTCATCTCCATGTCCGTGCCGAGCAGGTACGTGCAGAAGTGGATGCCGTGGTCGACCACGCCGTCGAGGAAGGCCTCGCCCTGGACGCGCTTGCCCATCAGGCGGCCCTGCATGTCGGTCAGGGCGACGATGATCGTGTCGATCCGGCCGTCGCGGACCATGGCCCGCAGCTCATCGAGCTGCCTGGGGGCAGGTTGGCTGGCTCCGTGCTCGGCGCTCATCGGTTCCTCCTGTGCCGGGCCGTCGTCCAACTAGGCTCGCCGGCGTTGCCTGGCGGCTATTGTGGCGCCTGTGGCCGGTGGAGGTCAGCCCCAGGGGCGGGCTGGGGTCCTTGCCGGCAGTCTCCGCCAGCCAGCAACCCCCGAAATGGGCAGATCGAGGGGCTGGGAAGGACGCGACCGAGGAATCCAGTCATCGTCTCGCCCGGCAGGCGGACTATGTCCGGTTCGAGGCGCCGCAACCGCGCCGCTATGCTGGCATGCGCGCCGCGGGGATCGCCCGGCGGCCCGCCGCGGGGATCGGCCGGCGGTCGCCGCCCGGTCGCCCCGCGAATCGCGCGATCAGGGTAGAGTGCGCAGGCGCAAAGCTGCGCCGCCCCCGGGCCGGGGAGCGGTGCCAAAGAGGTGACGCCGGCCATATGAGCCACCCCCGCGACGAACGAGCCCCGGACGATGGACAGCACGAGGACTGGCTGACCGACCTGGCAGGGCCGGACAGACCGGCCAGGCCCGGCGTCGCCAGGGGCGGGCTGCGCGATCGCGGCGGCGGCTTGCGAAGCGGCGGCCTGCGCCAACGGCCTGCCCCGACACCGACCCTCGATTCGGCGCGCGTTCGCTCGGCCCGCTCGATCGTGGCCCCCAAGCGCGCTGCACCGGCCGAGGAGGCCGAGCTCGCCGAGGCTGAGCTCGCCGAGGAGGCCGAGGAGGAGCCGACGGCGACGAGGAAGGCCGGCCCCGCTCCGCGCCGCACCCCCAGCGGATCGAGCGCTCGCAAGCCCGCGCCGGCCATCCCCCAGGTCAAGATGCCGGCCCTCCCCAAGGTCAACCTGCCCAGCGTCAAGGTCAGCGCAGACGACATCCGCAGGCTCGCCGCGCGCCGCCCCAAGCTCCACCGACCGGCTCTTCACCGCCCCCACTGGCGCCTGACGCGTCGCCAGACGGCGGCCCTGGGGATCGGGCTCGCGGCCCTCCTGGCCACCGTCGGCGGACTGGCCACGGTCGTCCCCAACAAGCCCGTGGTGGACCCCGGCACCGGTGCCGTCAACAACGTCGAGTTCACCGCGGCCGCCTCGCCGCCCGACACCACCTTCAACTTCGGGCCGTTCTTCGTGGCCACGGAAGGCAGGCTGCTGATGATGGGCAGCGACGGCCAGACGAGCTTCGTCTGGGCCTCGACCGACGGCTCCAACTGGGAGCGCTACACCTCCGCCGATGCCTTCGGCGGGCCCGATCATCGCTTCGTGGCCCTGGGTTTCGCGGCCGACGGCAGCGGCGGCTATGTCGCCGTCGGCGATTCGTTCGACGCGGACGGCAACGTCTCGGCCTCGGCCTGGTACTCGCGCGACGCCAAGCGATGGTTCGCGGCCAGCATCGATTTCCCCGAGAGCGCGGAGATGATGGGCCTGGCGGTCGGGTCGGAGGCCATGGTCTCCGCCGGCAACGGCGTGGCCTGGATCTCTCGCGGCGGCACCAGCTGGAAGATGGTGGCCCTGCCCGAGGCCACCGGCTATGTGCCGCGCGCCGTCCGAACCTGGGCCGGCGGCTACGCCATCGTCTCGGCCTGGGCCGGCGACGGTGACCGCATGTCCGCGGTCTGGGTCTCGCCGGACGGCGAGACGTGGCTCCAGGGCTGGTCGATGCTGAAGCTCTTCGATGTCGAGGACGCCGTCGCCTACGGCGGCGGCCTGGTGGCCGTGGGCAGCCAGGGCCGGACCGTGGACGAGCTGGCCACGCCCACGCCCAAGGCCACGCCGGAGCCCAGCGCCTCGGCCAAGGTGACACCCAAGGCGACCAGGACGCCGGAGCCCACGCCCGATACCAGCGGCTCGCCCGGCGCCTCCATGGAGCCCACGCCCTCGCCCCTGCCCACGACCGCCGAGATCGCCTACCAGATCGCGGGCAGCTGGAGCTCGGCCAACGGGCTGGAATGGTTCAAGGGCAACAGCCTGGGCGGCGCATATGCCCAGTCGATGACATCCGTCACCCAGGTCTTTGACTCGCTGGTCGCGGTCGGCTCGTCGCCCGGCGACCTGAGAGGGACGGACTCGGCCGGCGAGGGCAACCTGACTCTGTGGCTCACCGACGACGGCAACGCCTGGAAGCCGATCCAGACCAACGTCCCGACGCTGTCGCGCAGCCGCATCATCCAGTACGGGAGATACGTGGTCCTGGCCGGTGTCGGGCCGGGCGGCAAGCTGTCGGTCTTGACCGGCGAGGTCTCGCTCGGCGCACCGCTGCCTCCTGTCTTCGCCTCGCCGACGCCCGCCATCGCCCTCTCAGTCCAGGCCGACGAGTCCCCGGCCATACCCGGCCTCAAGGGCGTCGACACGCTGGGCCCGGTCGTCGCGCTCGGCGACCGCTTCTACTTCTTCGTCAACCAGGCCGCCGGAACCGGGATCTGGACCACCACCGACGGCCGCTCGCCGCTGGCCGCCCAGGCCGAACCGGCCGATCTGTTGCCCGAGGAGGGCGCGGAGGGCAGCACGCCGACCGTCCTCGACGCCATCGCGGACGGCAATGGCGGCATCCTGGCAGTCGGCAAGATCACGGCCGACGGCGAGGACAAAGCGGCGATATGGCGCCTCTCGGGTGAGACCTGGACCCAGGTCCCCATAACCGGCAGCGCCCCCGCCGCCCTGGGCTCCCTGTCCCAGCGCAACGGCACGTTCGTGGCCGCCGCAACGGTCGCGGAGGGCCCGCGGATCATGGTCTCCGAGGACGGCGGGTCCTGGGTCGAAGCCAGCGTGCCGGGGTCGAGCGGGTACATCCTGGGGATCACGACCTGGTCCGGCGGGTTCGTGGCCTCCGGAAAGCCAGGCGCCGCGGCCGCCAAGGACGAAGACGACATCGACGCGGAGCCCACCGCCACCGCCAGCCCCAGCACGGTCCACGTTTGGACCTCGGCCGACGGCCTGGTCTGGACGGCTCAGGCCGACTGGCAGCTGCCGCGCAACCCCGGCCAGGTCATCGGCGCCGGCGACGGGCTGGTCATAACCAGCACCGGCATCACCGGCAAGGACAGCTGGTGGTGGTCGACCGACGGCAAGGCCTGGCAGGAGGCCCAGCTCACGACCGCCGCGGGCGGCTGTATGGCCAGGCTCGACACCGGCTTGATCAAGGTGGCCCCGCCGGCCCCCGAGGCGGAGGATCCGGCCTGGCATGTCTGGGTCAGCGAGGACGGCGAGTCCTGGCAGAGCCCCGGCATCGACAACGTGACGTTCGAGGACACCACGGTCTGCCGGGTGGCCTCCTCGGGGAAGAAGATTATGATCGTCGGCTGGGCCTCGCCGAGCGTCCTGAGGGTCTACGTCAGCCGCTAGCCGCCGCGGTCCAGTCCGGTCGCGCGAGGCTGCCGATCCTGTCCGAGTTGGCTACGCCCGGCGCTAGAATCGCAGGCGTCTCCGAACCGTGGCCCCATCGAGCGAGGAGCCTGAGCCATGACCACGCCTGCCACTCCCCCGACTCCACGTCCGGGCTTCCGCGTGGAAAAGGACCCGCTGGGCTACCTCGAGGTGCCCGAGTCCGCCTACTACGGCGTCCAGACCGCGCGCGGCATCCACAACTTCCCGATCTCCGGCGGGCGCCCCAACGTCGCCCTGGTGCGGGCCACCGTCCAGGTCAAGAAGGCGGCCGCTCGAGCCAACATGACCACCGGCCGTTTGCCCAAGAACCTGGGCAACGCCATAGTCGAGGCCTGTGACGAGATCCTCTGCCCGGCTGCGCCCTGCGCGGACGAGGAGGAGGGCGAGGAGGGCGCCGGATCGGCCCGCCCCTCCGATCCGATGAAGGCCGGTTTCGAGGCCGCACGGGCCGCCATGCAGGTCGAGCTGATCGACAACTTCCGGATCGATCCCTACCAGGCCGGTGCCGGCACCAGCCATAACATGAACGCCAACGAGGTCCTGGCCAACCGGGCGATCGAACTCCTGCACGCCGCCGGCACGGGCTCGGGCAAGCGCGGCGACTACGCGGTCGTCAGCCCCAACGACCACGTCAACATGGCCCAGTCCACCAACGACGTCTTCCCGACCTCGATGCGGGTGGCCGCGCTGGACCTGATCCGCGACTTCCTCCCGGCCTCGGAGGAGCTGATCGCCGCCTTCGACGCCAGGGGCCGCGAATTCGACGACGTCATCAAGTCCGGCCGAACGCACATGCAGGACGCCGTGCCGGTTCGGATGGGCCAGGAGTTTGCCGCCTACGCACTGACCCTGCGCCGGGGGGTCGATCGCCTGCGGGCCGCCGCCGATTCGATCGCCGAGCAGAACATCGGCGCAACCGCCGTCGGGACCGGGCTCAACGCCGAGCCCGAGTACATCGACCTGGTGGTCAAGTACCTGGCCGAGCAGACGGGCCATCCGCTGCGCCGGGCCGAGCATCTCGTCCAGGCGACCCATTCGATGCGCCCCATGCTGGAGGTCAGCGCCGCCCTGCGAGGCATCGCCGTAGACCTGGTCAAGATCAGCGAGGACCTGCGGCTGATGTCGTCCGGCCCGGCCACCGGCTTCGGCGAGATCACCCTGCCGGCCGTCCAGCCGGGCAGCTCGATCATGCCGGGCAAGGTTAATCCGGTCATGGCCGAATGCCTGTCGATGGTCTGCTTCCGGGTCATCGGCAACGACACCACGATCGCCTGGGCGGCCTCGGCCGGCCAGCTCGAGCTGAACGTCATGATGCCGGTCATCGCCCACACGGCCCTGGAGAGCCTGACCATCCTGGGCAACATGTGCCGTGCCTTCGCCGAGTTCTGCGTTACGGGCATCGAGGCCAACCGCGAGCACGCTCGCGAGTTGATGGAGCGCTCATCCGCCCTCTCGACGCCGCTGGCCCCGTACCTGGGCTACGCCCTGGCGGCCGAGATCTCCAAGCAGGCCGTCAAAGAGAACCGCACCATCCGCGAGATCGTCGTCGAGCGCGGCATCTTCACCGCCGAGGACCTGGACCAGATCCTGGCCCCTCACGAGCTGACGGAGCCGGGCGTCGCGGGCGGCTTCCGCTTCACGCCCACGCTTCCCAAAGGCGTCGAGCCGCCGACCGGCCCCGCGGGGCGCTAAGCCGACTTCGTTCCGCCAGGCGGCCCCTCCAGGGAATATATAACCCCCGCACTAGACGTTTACTCGCCCTGGGTCCCATAGTCGAGGCAGAGCCCTCCCCAAGACGAGGAGCGGGGGCTGGGGGAACTCCCCTGCGACTATGGAGGACCGGCCATGGCACGACGCCGATTCGTCTCTCTACTGACGGCCGGGCTGCTGGCAATCGCAGCCGCCGTCGTGGCAGTCCCGGGCGTCGCCCTGGCCCACAACCAGACGGTCAGCCTGATCTGCACCAACCAGGGCAATCCCGTTCTCTACATCCACCTGACCTACTACGCCTTCCCGCCTGCGGGCAAGCACAACACCGTCTCCGCCTCGATCGACGGTAGCTCGGTCCTGGCGACCACCAACTTCAGCACCTCGTACACCAACACCTTCAACGCGGGCTCGCAGTACGTGAGCCACACGGCGCAGGTCGTCGTCTACGCCTGGGACGACCCCACGGGTTCGCACGGCTGGACGAAGACGTTCAACCTGAGCTCCAGCGCCTGCAAGCAGCCGACTCCTTCCCCGTCGCCCACGCCGACGCCCACTCCAACGCCGACGCCCACTCCGACCCCGACCCCGACTCCTACGCCTACCCCGACTCCTACGCCTACCCCGACTCCTACGCCTACCCCGACTCCTACGGCAACACCCACCGCGACGCCTCAGGTCACGCCAACGCCGTTCGAGTCGTTCAGGGGTGAAACGGCGACGCCTTTCGAGTCCTTCAAGGGCGAGACCTCAACCCCCGACGGCACCCCGCCGCCCACCGGCACCGCCGGCGAGTCGACCCCGGGCTCCGCCCCGACCCTCATGTTCCTGCTGGCCTCGCTCTTCGGAGCGTTCGGCCTGGCCGCGGCCCGATCGCAGCGCCGCAGGGTCCGAAACCGCTAGCGCCGGTGGGCCGTTCTGCCGACGCCCAACCCCGACCCACAACCGGCGGGCCCGCAAGGACCCGCCGGTTCCTTCGTGCCCGCCCCGGCGCCTGGCGGCCTGCGGCGGAAACTGTCAGTCCTCGTCTGTCGCGTCTGGTGCGCCATTCGGCTAAATGATAAGTGAAGCACTAGGTATTTCAGCCTATCCGGTCCATACTCGGCCTACCCGAACAGGTCACACGCAATGGAGGTAGCAGAAATGGCACGAGGCCGCAGCCTCAGCTTCCTTTCGGCCGGTCTGCTGGCCGCGTCTGCCGCGCTGGTTGGGCTAGCTGGCGCAGCTCTTGCCGTTCCGCCGAGCACCGTCCCCTCGGTCGTTCCCGGCAACAACGGCACCGTGAAGATCCACGACGGTGACACTGAGAACGAGCCGATCGTGGTCAACGAGCCGCAGGTCTGTACGTTCCACGTCCACTTCTTCTTCGCCGACGCGGGACAGTCGGGCGGCTGGTGGATCGAATCCTGGCCACCCACGGGCGACATGACGACCGTACTGTCCGGCACATACTTGACAGGCGCCGACGGCGAGTACCGGACCCCCGCTTCGCCCGGGACGTACTCTCTCCCGAACGGCCACTACAAGCTCTTCTGGCAGGGCGACGAGGAGAACCTGGCCAAAGACAAGGTCTTCTGGGTCTCCTGCCCGGACACGAGTGAGTCTCCGACCGCTTCGGCCCAGGTGACACCGACGCCGTTCGAGTCGTTCGCGGGTGAGACCGCCACGCCGGCGATCACCCCGAGGCCGTGCACGACGCTCACGATCGACGAGCAGCCGGCCGCGGCTCTCGCGGACTTCGCGCCCACCATCTGCCCCACCCCCTTCGAGTCGTTCGCGGGTGAAACCTCCACCCCGGAGGGCACGCCGCCCCCGACCGGCACCTACCAGGAACCGTCGGGCGGCTCAATGTCCGGCTTCGCTCTGCTGCTGGCCGCGCTCTTCGGAGCCCTCGGCATGGCCGCCGCCGTCGCTCAGCGGCGCGTCCCGGCCAGGCGGTAGCCGCACCCGGCGCTCGAGCGGCGCCTCCCAAAGCCATGAATGCCGGCGGGTCTCTCGGACCCGCCGGCTTGTTCGTGTCCGGGCGTCTCAAATCGCCCTCTACCCGCTCACGAGCGCGTCCCGCAGGGCGGAACGGAGTAGCCCAAAAGTAATGGACCGCGACTAGTACTCGGTGCAGTGTTGATGACTGCACGGGGTAGACCCCCGCTCACCGAAGTGGGAGGAGAAGCCGTGAGTATCAGCAGGCCGGCCAGGCCGGCCTACACTGCCGTGGCAGGCGTAATCGCCCTGCTACTCGTCGCAAGCGTGGCGATGGTGGCTCAGCCAGCGCAGGCGACCAGCAACTTCGGGACGGTCAAGATCCACGAAGGCAACACCGAGGCCGAGAACGTCGTCAACACCGAGCCTCAGGTCTGCACTTTCCATCTCCACTGGATGTTCTACTGGCCGATGGCCTCGGGGACGTGGCGGATCGAGTCGTGGCCGCCGACCGGTGACGGGACCACCGTCCTCTCGGGCACGTACCTGACGGGCTGGGACGGAACCTACCGGTCTCCGGCCTCTCCCGACGTCTACACGCTGCCCGACGGGCACTACAAGCTGTACTGGCAAGGAACGTTTGACCACACGCCCAAACACAAGACGTTCTGGGTCGTGTGCGAGGAGGCGACGCCTACGCCGACGCCGGAGCCGACCCCGACCCCGACGCCCGAGGTCACCCCTACGCCGACGCCGGAGCCGACACCGACGCCGAGCGAGTCGATCCAGGGCGAAACGGCCACGCCTGAGCCCACGCCGACACCGAGCGAATCGGTCCAGGGCGCTACCTCGGAGCCGACCGGGACGCCGCCGCCCACCGGCACGAGCAGCCCCAACCAGGAGCCCTCGGGGCAGCCGCTGTTCGCCGCCTTGATCTGCCTGGCCTTCGGCCTGCTGGGCGTGCTCGGCGCCCAGGCCCAGCGGCGCTCGATCCGCGGCTAGCCACCGCCTCGATTCGAGCCCATCCCGCGAACCGGCGGGCCCCAGGCCCGCCGGTTCGCTACGCCCGCGTTGCCTGCAGGCAACACATACCCGTCAAATGGGCCAGGGGCGGCCGTACGAAGGTACTAGACAATCCCGGCCCATGCTGCGACGATCCCAGCAGATGCCGGAATGGGTAGTCCGGCAAATTGGGCTAGTCGGGGGTGCCGTCGCTCCCGGGAGGATTCGTATTGTGGCTGACGTGTCTTTGATTCCTGCTAGGCGCGCTTCCGGGGGTATCTCGCGCGCCGCTCTTCCGTTCTTCGTGGCGGCGGCCCTGCTGGCCGCAACGAGCGCCGCCCTGGCCGCGCCGGGCGGGAACGACGGATCCGTCTACATCCGCGACCCCGCAACGGGCGACGAGCCCAACGTCCACAACGAGCCGCAGCTGTGCACGTTCTACCTCGACTTCGAGGTCGGACAGTACAAGTCGGGCACCTGGTGGATCGAGCCCCAGGGCGGTGGTGGAGGTGGAGGTATCGTCCTGCCTGCGGACGGCAACCCCGGCACGTACATGACCGAGGGCTACGACTCGTATTTCTCGCCCGAGGGCGCGCCGGCCAACTACTACTCGCTCCCCGACGGCCACTACAAGCTCTCCTGGGACGAGGCCGGCATGCCCGGCAGCGAGAAGCACAAGACCTTCTGGGTCGACTGCACCGCCGCATCGCCGTCGCCAACTGAGACGCCGACGCCGACGCCGACTCCCACTCCGACGCCGACGCCGACTCCCACTCCGACGCCGACGCCGACTCCCACTCCTACGCCGACGCCGA
>Ga0316577_10001909_pt1 | contig 10077 bp, 12 predicted proteins | sample S5NA_FD_203073 | JGI IMG/M metagenome (GOLD analysis project Ga0316577, IMG submission 203073) | Rhizosphere microbial communities from salt marsh grasses in Alabama, United States - S5-7_050615r2r1 | ecosystem: Host-associated > Plants > Roots > Rhizosphere | place: USA: Alabama | collected... | reverse complement strand
TACTCAGGAGATACTTTATGACAAACGAAGGCACTATTGATCGCGTTTTGCGTGTAATCGTCGGGGCGGCGCTGATCGCCATTGTATTTGTCGGACCGCAGACCCCGTGGGGCTGGATTGGCCTCATCCCTCTGGTCACCGGCCTGGTCGGCATCTGTCCGCTCTACATGATTCTGGGCATTAACACCTGCCCGATGAAAAGCAAGGGCTGAAACCCGCGCCGCATGCTAAACGGGGCGAAGCGCCCTTACGCTGTAAAGCAAAGAATTTGTAGCAAAGGTTGAACTTGCGCGTTCGCCAGGGACGACGGACGTGTAGGCAAAGCGGAAAATATCTGCATACACAACGTCCCTACAAGCTTCAATCAACGGCGTCTTTTCTCCGGTCTTCTCTCTACCCTGGTTGACACTACCCCGGCAGTCTTTACCTCCTGCTGTCACCCCTATTCCTGTCTTTTTTCATTTTTCTTTTATGCGTGCCAGGCTTGCTGTGTTGTTTCGCCGTGCCATGATTACACAGTCCAAGGCTATAGGACTGAGATCATCCATAATTACATATACTCTGATCGCGCGCCTATGGCACGATAGTGTTCAAGGATAAAATCATCCTGATTAAGTGATCCGAATTTCTGGACAGAAAAGTAATGGTAAAAAACGAATCAAATGTCTCTGAAGATGTTGGTGCTACCCTGGGTCTGGGCCGGCACTCGGCCGGGCACCGGCGGCGGCTCTGGCTGGTGGCGGCACTGGCTGCAATATTACTAATGTTCGTGGCCTATCTTTTCCTGGCACCTTCGGAGGGTCCTGCGCTACGCTTCGAAACTGCCGAAGTTGAGAAGGGCGATCTTACTGTCACGGTCACAGCCACGGGGACTGTGCAGCCCGTAAACCAGGTCGACGTGGGAAGCGAACTCTCCGGAATCATTGATTCTGTCTATGTGGACTTCAACGATCAGGTAAAACGCGGTCAAATGCTGGCGCGCCTGGATACCGTTCGTCTCGAGGCACAGGTGATCCAGTCACGCGCGTTACTTGATTCGGCCAGAGCCAAGCAGGAAGAGGCGGCGGCCACTGTCGTGGAGACACGCCTTCGCTACCAACGCTGTCAGAAGTTGGCCGCGCGAAAGTTATGCACCGGTGAGGAACTGGACACCAGCCTCGCAGCAAAAGTACGTGCCAAAGCTGCCGAAGCCAGTGCCATGGCGCAGGTTGCCGTAGCGCAAGCCGCACTAAAAGCACAAGAGACCAACCTCGCCAAGGCTGAGATTCGCTCACCCATTGACGGCCTTGTATTGAAACGGCAGATTGAACCGGGTCAAACCGTCGCCGCCTCTCTGCAGGCACCTGTATTATTTACGCTGGCTGAAGATCTGACGCATATGGAACTGCACGTGGCAGTCGACGAAGCGGATGTGGGCAAGGTCGCCGATGGTCAGTCCGCCTTGTTTAGTGTGGATGCCTATCCCGACCGCAGCTATCCGGCGCGCATTACCCAGGTGCGCTATGCACCGCAAACCCTCGAAGGGGTAGTCACCTACGAGACCGTGCTTTTGGTGGACAATTCAGACCTGTCTCTGCGTCCGGGCATGACGGCCACCGCCGTGATCACCGTGCGAGAGCTCAAGGATGTAATACTGGTACCCAACGCAGCCCTGCGTTTTACCCCGCCGGTCACAAAAACGGCAAAGCGCGGCGGCGGGATCTTTGGCTCCATGTTCCGCAGGCCGTCTAGCCGGCGTCGCCCCGACGCCAATGGCAATGCGGAGCAGAAAATCTGGATCCTGCGTGACGGCCAACCGACGGCGGTTACGGTAAAGGCGGGCGCCAGTGACGGTAAGTACACCGAACTACGCTCGGCTGACATACAGCCTGGACAACAAGTCATTGTCGATGCCATCAGCGTGAAGAAATGAATGCGCAACCCGCTGCAAACGCTACACAACTGATTGCATTGTGCGGTGTCACCAAAGCATACGGCAAAGGACAGGCTGCCATGCACGCCCTGCGAGGCATTGACATTGCAATCGATCAGGGTGAGTTCGTTGCGATGATGGGGCCGAGCGGCTCCGGCAAATCCACCTGCATGAATATACTCGGCTGTCTCGATACCCCCAGTGCCGGCCGCTACCTGTTTGAGGGCGTCGAAGTAAGCCGCTTGTCGCGTGATCAACGCGCCCTGCTCAGGCGCAATTATATCGGTTTCGTATTCCAGGGCTTCAACCTGCTGGCACGCACTTCGGCACTGGAAAACGTGGAATTGCCTTTGATCTATCGCGGGGTGGCTGCTGCCGAACGGCACCGCCGTGCACGCCACGTGCTGGACGAGGTGGGACTGGCAGGCTGGGAAGACCATTCGCCCGCTGAACTTTCAGGTGGCCAGCAGCAACGCGTGGCTATCGCGAGGGCCCTCGTCACCGAACCGATGGTATTGCTTGCCGACGAACCGACCGGCAATCTGGATACCGCACGCAGCCTCGAAATCATGGAGTTACTCACCCGTTTCAACCACGATCTGGGGATCTCCATAATCATGGTCACCCACGAAGCGGAAATGGCTGCCTATGCACACCGCAAGGTGCACTTTCTGGACGGATTGATCGTCCCTGGCGAAGATCATGAAAGGATCGACGACTAATGCTCTGGAATGCCCTGTTACTGGCACTGCGCGAGATACGCCGTAACCTGATGCGATCGGCACTGACCATGCTGGGCATCGTCATTGGCGTGGCGTCAGTGATCATCATGGTTAACCTGGGTCGCGGTGCCACCGTCCAGGTTTCCGAACAGATTGCCAGCCTGGGCAGTAATCTGTTGATGGTGCGTACCGGTCAGCGCCTCGGTTTCGGCCAGCGCTCGGAGGCCGAATCATTCGACATGGATGACGTCGAAGCCATGGGTCAGGAAGTGGGCGGCGTAGCCGCAGTGGCCCCCATTGCATCGCAAAGCATGGTCGCCATCTATGGCAACCGTAACTGGACCACCACGGTAAGCGGCACCAACAACAACTATTTTTCAGTCGGCAACTGGAACCTTGCCAAGGGACGAGAATTCAGCGGCAGCGAACTGCGGGCCGGTGCCGCTGTCTGCATTCTGGGGGACACCGTGCGCAAGGAGCTGTTCGGGAATCAGGCCCCTCTCGGCGAGAAGATCCGGCTTAACAAGATCGCCTGCCAGGTCATCGGCCTGCTGGAACCCAAGGGGCAGTCGCTTGGTGGCCGCGACCAGGATGATCTCATCGCCATACCACTGCGCACTTTCTGGCGTCGTGTAGCAGGCAACCAGGATGTTCAGCTAATCTATGTCTCGGCCCGTGACGGGGTTTCTACCAGCAAGGTACAGCGCGATATCGAACTGCTTATGCGGGAACGTCGCCGTATATCGCCGACCGAAGATGATGACTTCAACGTCCGCGATATGAAAGAAATTGCCGAAGCACTGACCGGTACCACGCAAGTCCTCACGACCTTGCTCGGGGCCGTGGCCGCGGTCAGCCTGCTGGTGGGTGGTATTGGCATCATGAACATCATGCTGGTATCGGTAACCGAGCGTACCCGCGAGATTGGCATCCGACTGGCAATCGGCGCCATGGAACGGGAAGTCCTGCTGCAGTTTCTGGTGGAGGCGGTGGTGCTATCGTCCTTCGGTGGTATCATCGGCATCGCAACGGCGGTGGCGGCATCCTACGGCCTGGCCTCACTCATGAACATACCGGCGGTTCTCGATCCCGGGATCATGCTGCTCGCCTTCCTGTTCTCTGCTGCGGTGGGTGTAATTTTTGGTTACTTCCCGGCACGCAAGGCTGCACGTCTGGATCCTATCGAGGCCCTGCGTTACGAATAGAACAACCGGTAAGCCACCAATCCCTGTGCTTGATTTTGCACTGCTATTTTGAGTCCTGGGTTTTGATTATCTTTACCATGGTCTGTTCCCCCAGTGAATTCTGGTGGGTATGCTACCGCCAGGGCGGGCGGAAGCACTGACAACACAAAACAATGGTATGAACACCCGCATCCACGCAAACATTATTCAACGGCATCTTTAATCTTCTTGCCGGTTTCCTGACCGCCCTGTTTGACATCACCCCAGGCTTCTTTGCTCCCTTCCTTTGTACCCTTCCAGGCTTCTTTGCTCCCTTCCTTTGTACCCTTCCAGGCTTCTTTACCTCCTTCCTTTGCGCCTTTCCAGGCTTCTTTACTTCCTTCCTTTGCGCCTTTCCAGGCTTTCTTGCTGCCCTTTTTTACTTCACCCCAGCCCTGTTTTGCATCGCTCGCCATTTCCGAGGCAGCCTTCCCAGTTTCGGTTAGGATGCCTTCATTATTTGTTTCAGCGTAAACAGGAAGAGCTCCCAGGCTCAATAGGCCAATCAAAATACTGGCATAGTAATATTTTATTTTCATACAGATCTCCATAGTTATTCGACTATTAGGTTAAAACGCATCAAGTATCCCCAAGCATGCGCTCAATTGTGGCGATTAATTCATCCGTTTTAACCGGCTTGGCGAGGAACTCATTCCCCCCGATATTCGTACCCATTGCCTCGGTTTCATCCTTGGTTACAATGGCGGTCATGAAAATATATTTAATCTTCGAGAGTTCTTCATCTTCCTTGAGGAGTTCGGATACTTCGTCTCCGCTCATGTCCGGCATCATGACATCCAGAAAGATCAAATCCGGCTTGAATTCTTTTGCAGCTGAAACTGCCATGCTGCCCTGGTTCTCGGTGCGCACCTCGTAATCACCGGTGCGTTCCAGGTTAAGTTTTACCATGCGGGTTATTGCCGGTTCGTCATCCACCACCAGGATTCGTTTTTTCATTTGTTATCTCCAGCATTCAGTTTGAACATTATTACCACCGAGGCGCCGCCTCCCGGACGGTTCTGGATATCAATGGCACCGTGATGCAGATTGATGATATTACGCGAAACCGACAGACCCAGACCAGTCCCTTCTCCTACCGGTTTGGTCGTATAAAACGGGTCGAATATCCGGGCCCGATCCTGTTCACGGATTCCGGGACCGGTGTCCGCAACCTCCAGCCATAAAACCCGGTCACCGGGTTTGAAACGATTTTCATGATCGTGGGCCAGGTCAGTTTTGCTGGCCAGTGTTTTCATGCAACTCGATACAACCAGTTCACCATCCTGCTTCATCGCCTGCGCTGAGTTCATAAACAGGTTAATCAGGACCTGTTGCAATTTATTGTCATCAAGATTAATAGCCGGTAGATTTCCGGCAAGATCAGATTTTACTTCGATATTGCGTTGTCGCATTTCGTGGTTAACCAGTTCCAGGGATCGCCCGATGATTTCATTCAGATTACCTGGCTTTAATTGCAGCTCCTTGTCGCGGGAAAAATCCAGCAGGCCCTTGATTACCGTATCGGCACGTCGTACAGCATCATCGATGTCATTGATTACGGCACTTGTCGTTTCATTTGCAGACATCTCCTGCGACAGGTAATCAGCCCCCATCTGGATAATCGCCAGCGGGTTCTTCACCTCATGCGCCACCCCCGCCGCGAGCCGACCAATGGACTCCAGTTTTTCAGCCTGGATCAATTGTGCCTGGGCACTTTTCAATTCCCGGGTACGCTGCTGGACCCGGGCATTGAGCATCCGGTTCCAGACAGCAGTCACTGAAATACCAAGCAATAACAGTCCAAGAATAGCCAGGGCGGTATACCGGTAGATCGGGTTGTTCCAAAAGTGTGACGTGTCCTCGGGTATCCACTTGTCATGTATCGTGGTCCGCAGCGCCGGATTGATGCTGGCCAGCCCTTTGTTCAACACGCTTACCAGTTGCGGCCAGTCCTTGCGCACACCGAATCCCAGTTCAATCTTTTGTGGCAAAGTTGTGACCACTTTCAGATCCACAAATCCTTCGTTGCGGATCACAAAGTGTCCCGAATCGAGTGCGCTGACGGTAACATCCGTCACCCCGCGCGAGGTCGAATCCAGGGCAGTCCGCAAGTCATGAAACCGATCGATGGTAAATTTGTCTGTAAGGGATGTCAGTACATCGTCCCACAGATACCCCTCGACCACGGCGACCTTGTAGCCTTTTAGATCATCGAGTGAGCGGAGCTGAGATAAATCCTGGTTTGAGATAATCGCGCCCTGAATGGTGATATAGGGTTGGCTGAACGACAGATAGGCCTCACGCTGCGGGGTGCGCGCAATGGCCGTCAGCATATCCACCTTCCCATCCCTGACCATATCAAGAATGGTTTTCCAGTTTTTGACCCTGACAACTTTAAACCTGATTCCCAGTTCTTTTTCCAGTATGCGAATGTAGTCGGAAGTCATTCCCTGATAGTCGCCACTTTGGTTGAACCACTCAACCGGTGCAAAGCCGGGATCCGGTGCGATACGGATGACGGGATGGGATTTCAACCAGGCCTGTTCTTGCGGGTCCAGCGAAAGGGGAGACGTCTTTGCAGCTGGTTCGGCAATACTCTGACCTGACAGGATCACCAGCACAAACGCCAACATCAGCTGGCGGGGTGCGAAGATAAGTCCAGATAATTGCATCAGGCAAGAGCCGCCATGGCGGCGGCAGACGTTAACATCGGAGCGTGGCTCCGAAATCGACAATGATCAATCCGTACTGATCCAGTTTTTTGCCGCATCCCGTTCCGCGGTACTGAAAATCTTGACCGGGCAGGGGATCATGAAGGCGAAGGCCCGCACTCCATTCGCTACCCAGGCATGATCTGTGACCACCGCGATTTTCTCGAATGACAGCAAATGGCTCATCCCTACCTTGGCATCCTGCCACATGGCGCCGGCCGTAAAACCGTTCATCTCCGGACCCAGTTCGTACAGCATGCGAACTTTATCGAATTGTTTCAGCCTCGCTTCCACCGCTGGCACCATGATTGTTTCATAGTCCTCGGCGGTGACTTCACCACTGGCCTTGATCGCCAATACGTTGCCTGGCATGTCTTCGATGAGTTCAAGCATTACACCCTCCTGTTAGGTTGATGGGGGCTCAGTCGTCTTTTTTTCTGGCCCGGGGATGCGCCTTGTCATACACGCTGGCAAGATGCTGAAAGTCGAGATGTGTGTAGATCTGGGTAGTGGAAATATTGGCGTGGCCAAGCAGCTCCTGCACCGCACGCAGATCCTGACTGGATTCCAGCATGTGGCTGGCGAAGGAATGGCGTAACAAATGCGGATAGACCCGCATGTCGATCCCCTGCTTTACAGCCCAGTGCCTGAGCCGCGCCTGCACCGAACGCGGCGACAGGCGACGTCCCTGCCGGCTTACGAAAATGGCCGTCTCGTCACCACCGGCAACCATGTGCGATCGACATTGCAGCCAGTCTTGCAGCGCGCTCACCGCATGCCGTCCGAGCGGGACACGTCGAGTCTTGTTACCCTTGCCGGTCACTTCAACGGTGGCATCGGTCAGATCGACGCTATTCAATTCCAGCCCGACCAGCTCCGACAAACGCAGACCAGACGAATAAAACAGCTCCAGAATAGCCCGATCCCGCCGGGTCAGCGGAGCATCGCCCTGGATTTCCACCAACCGTTTGACCATATCCACATCCAGCGTATCAGGCAGCTTGCGCGCGGAGCGCGGCGCTTTGACATGGGTGGCGGGATTGGAGCTGATTTCGCCTTCACTCAATAGATAGTTAAAACAGGAACGAAACGCCGATAATTCGCGCTGCAAACTCTTGCCGTCGATACCCTGGCGATGTCGTTGGCCCACATACTGGCGTACCTCTATTTCGGTGAGATCCCGCCAGTGGTTGACCTGATGCTGGTCACAATACCGGGACAGGTTGTCCAGATCGCGGCGGTAGCTTTTCAGGGTATGGGGGGAAAGGCGGCGTTCGGTGTGCAACTTGACGAGAAACCGTTCGATACCCTGTTGCGCATCGTTGTCCACCGGTTCAGTTCTCCAGTTGCCCCTTCAGCACCCGGCTCAGCACTTTGCCCAACTGGGACAGGAACACGATTCCCATATCGGCCCGGAAGCGATTGCGATCCCGGCTGCCGATCGCCAACAGGCCGTAACACTTGCCGCCTTCCTCATTGGCCACCAGCGGTACCAGCGCCGCAGAATGAATCTGTCCGGCGGCGTCGTCGAACAGGGCATCGAGCTGACCTGGCTTGAGCGCGCCGCAAACCGGCTTGCGGCCGTTGATGACTTTTTCGAAGGCGCCCATAACCGGCTCACTCCAGTCCACCAGTTCAGGCAATTCCGCCAGATACGGGTGACCTGTATTGAACAGGCGTACCACGACTGTTTCCGCATCGAAATCATCCGCCAGGCGAGTCTGTATTATCTCGAGAATTTCCTGCAGTGAGGTCGCATCGAGCAGCGCCAGCATCAGGGCATTGATGTGCGTGTTGAGCGTTTCGTTTTTCCGTGCCGTCTGGATCAGCAATTTCAATTTATTGCGTTGCTCGTCGCGCTGCTCGCGCAACACCGAGACCTGTCGTTCCACCAGTGACACGGCACGACCTGATTCATGGGGCAGGAGTATGTCTGCCAGCAGATCGAGGTGTCGTTCGAAAAAATCGGGGTTGTCACGCAGGTAGCGGACCACCTCCCGCTCCATGTCCAGTTCATCCAGATGCAGCTTCTGCCGGGTGCTCATAGTGTCATTCTACCTTCAAATACGCTGACTGCCGGACCGGTCATCATTACCGGTTCACCTTCACCTTCCCAGCGGATGAGTAATTCACCCCCGGGCAGCGATACTCTCACCTTAGCATCCAACCCGCCTTGTTGGCGACCCACCACTACCGCGGCACAGGCGCCACTGCCACAGGCCAGAGTTTCACCGCTGCCGCGTTCCCACACGCGCAGGCGAATATGGTCCCTGCCACACACCTGCATAAAGCCGGCATTCACGCGCTGCGGGAAGCGGGGATGGGACTCGATTCGCGGCCCCAGTGTTACCACCGGTGCACTGTCCACATCGTCTACCCTGACCACCGCATGAGGATTACCCATCGATACCACGCCCACCTCTACCGGCTGCTCGTCAACGGACAAGGTGTAAACGTCCGCCCGGGACTTAGCCTCGAACGGGATCTCGGCCGGCGTCAGGCGCGGCACACCCATGTCGACCGTGACCTGTCCATCCGTTTCAATATGCAACGTGATGGTGCCCGAAATTGTCGCGACCCGGAGGGTGTCCTTGTCGGTGAGTCCCTTGTCGCGTACGTAACGCGCGAAACAGCGCGCGCCGTTACCACATTGGCCGGCCTCGCCGCCATCGGCGTTAAAAATCCGGTAGGTGAAATCCACCTCCGCCTCGCGAGGGGGCTCCACCAGCAACACCTGATCGCAGCCGACACCAAAGTGACGATCCGCAATAACGCGAACCTGATCCGGACTCAGTTCGACCGGCCGCAAGGTAGCATCAATGACTACAAAGTCATTGCCCAGGCCGTGCATTTTTGTGAATTCCAGATTCATTACGTGATGCCATTCAGTGTCTGTCCGCTTGATCGGACATCTGTGGTTAGCGGGCGACTACATTCAATTGACGATAATCGCGATAGGTGCAACGGTTCATCACCACTGTCATTCCCGCAGCCCGTGCGCGCAATGCTTCGGCTTCATTGATCACGCCATCCTGCAACCAGACTGCCTTGATCCCCATTGCTATGCAATCATCAATAATCGGCCCGATCCGGTCCGGCGCCCGAAACACATCCACCAGATCAATGGGGCCGGGTACGTCCCGCAGCGAAGCATAGGCCTTTTCGCCCAGCACTTCATCCACTGCCGGGCGGATTGGGATTATCTGGTAACCAAAACCCTGCAGGGCGCTGGCCACCTGATGGCTGGGCCGGTTGGCCTTGGGTGACAGGCCCACCACGGCAATATGCCGGACTGTCTCAAGCAAGGTTTTGATTTCATCGGATTCCGGATTCTGAAATATCACGACTTTCTTCCCGCCATTGAATCATCCTGGTAGATCCCATTGGACCCCGATAAAATAACTGTTCCCGATCGGACTACCATCCACCAAACGACTCTGGTTAAATTGCGCCTCCACATACACATATTGCGTGAGATTTTTAAAATTGTAGCGTAAACCCAGCAATTC
>Ga0316577_10001908_pt1 | contig 10077 bp, 7 predicted proteins | sample S5NA_FD_203073 | JGI IMG/M metagenome (GOLD analysis project Ga0316577, IMG submission 203073) | Rhizosphere microbial communities from salt marsh grasses in Alabama, United States - S5-7_050615r2r1 | ecosystem: Host-associated > Plants > Roots > Rhizosphere | place: USA: Alabama | collected... | reverse complement strand
GTAAAATTGATCTGTTATTAACCTTCGTGATTTTCCCGGTCACGTAGACCTGCTTTAGTTTTGGATCTTGAATTTCAAACCATTTTTATCTATGTATTCATAAAACCATTGTTAATCCGTCAATTTCGATAGCCTATTATATGTTTATATTTTTTGCCTGATTCCATGAAAAATATCCGCCCTCAGCAACAATTCATGTCAAGCCTTGGCTTTATTTATAAGCTGCATTTGTTTTTGTTGGCATTTGCCTCCTTATTTTTATTCCATTCCTTGACTTACGCAACTGAATTAAAACAAGAAAAGCGAGTTCTGATCCTTTTCAACAACCGGAGTGATCTGCCGGCGATTCCATTTGTAGAAAAGGGCATCAAGTCAAGCTTAAAGGCGGGCACGGAATTTCACATTGAATATTTCATCGAATTTATGGATTACTACCGCAATCCAGACCAGACGTACAATCAGCTATTGTTCGATTTGTACCGCCACAAGTTTTCAAGGCATAAGATCGATCTGGTCTTTGCATGGGGCCCCGCGTCGCATAGTTTGGTCGTTGCCCACTCTAATGAACTTTTTCCACAAACCCCCGTTGTTATTTCCGGAATCCTGCGAGAGCAACTCAAGGGGAAAAATTTAAGTCCCGTGGTTGCCGGTGTCCTGTTGGATATCGATTACGCCGGGCTGTTGGAAACTGCGCTCAGGATCCATCCCCAGACCCGGCACGTTGCCATTGTAAATGGGGCCTCCAAAACCGATCTAATATTGGAAAAAGGATTTCGCAAAGCACTTGAACCCTACGCCAGGCGACTCGACTTCATTTATCTGACGCGCCTGCCGATGGGTGAAATTTTAGAAAAAGTCCAAAACCTGCCCGAACATTCGGTGGTTTTATATTACACCCTGCTCCGGGATGCTGAAGGCAAAAGCTTTATACCCCGGGAAGTTGCTTCCATCCTATCTGAGGCCGCCAATGCACCGGTTTATGGCTGTCTGGATACCTATTTGGGCCACGGCATCGTCGGTGGGCGGCTGACCAGTATAGAAATGACAGGGGTTAAGGCCGGCGAGATGGCGCTGAGCATTTTGAGAGGCGAAAAGCCTTCGGATATCCCCTTGACGGCTCATGGCACCATCGTCGATATGTTCGACTGGCGGCAGCTCAAACGCTGGGGCATCAGCGAGGATAGACTGCCCCCTGGCAGCATCGTTCGGTTTAAAACCTATTCCTTCTGGGAGCTTTACCGCGGGTATATCGTTGCCGCCCTTGTCCTCATTTTGCTCCAAAGCGGGCTGATTTCTTATTTACTGTGGCAGCGCGCACAGCGCCACCGGGCCCAGGTGAAATATCGCACGGTAGCCGATTTCACCTATGACTGGGAGTACTGGGCAAACCTCGACGATTCGATCGAATACATCTCCCCCTCCTGTGAGCGCGTCAGCGGCTACAAGATACAGGATTTCATGGACAATCCGTCTCTATTTAAAGAAATCATCGTGCCGGAGGATCGTGAGGTATGGGACAGGCATCATCATGATTCCCGTCAGGAACTAAAACCACGCGAGATTCAATTTCGGATTCAAACTCGGGATGGAGAGATCCGCTGGATCGAACACAATTGTCAACCAGTGACGGACCACCAGGGGCATCTCCAGGGGTTTCGCGCCGGAAACCGGGATATTACGACCCGCAAACGAATCGAAAAAGGGATTCGGGAAAGAGAGAGGGATCTTCGACGTCTGGCGACCCAACTGATTTCTGATCACGAGGAGGAACGCCAGAGCCTGGCACGTGAGCTCCATGATGATCTGTCGCAACGGTTGGCAGCCCTGGCAATCCAGGCCGGCAAGATGGAACAGCAAGCCGTGAATAAACACGCGCTCGATGCTGAAGCGTGCAGCAGGCTGAAAGACGGGATCATAGATATTTCCAATGATGTTCATTCCCTTTCACGGCAATTGCACCCGTCGATCCTGGATGACCTGGGTTTAACGAGGGCCGTCGAATCGGAATGTACGTGGTTTTCAAACCGAGAGGGGATCGAGGTGACGTTCACACCTGAGAATATACCCAGAACCCTCTCGAAGGATGTCTGTTTATCCATTTACCGGATCATCCAGGAAGGGCTAAACAATATTGCCAAACATGCCTGCGCCAACCGGGCTAAGGTTGTTTTGCAAAAAACCGATGGCAGAATCTGTCTCTCTATTCAGGATGACGGCATCGGGTTCGACACCGCCGAAGTAAGACAGAAACCGGGTCTGGGGCTGTCGAGCATGCGCGAAAGGGTAAGAATTATTCACGGGGTGCTGCGTATCACGTCCGAGCCCGAGAAGGGCACAACGATATCGGTCCAGGTGCCCTTGGAAAAGTCCGACAGGTCGGAAGCAACTTTGACCGACCCGGAATAATACCAGATGCTCACCGGGTTTGTTTCTTAACCCTCTCGATAATAGTGAGGCTTTAATGGGAAAACCACGCGTATTGATAGCCGACGATCACAAGATTGTGCTTGAGGGACTGCGCAGCCTGCTGCAATCCGAGTTTGAAATTGTCGGGGAGGTTGAAGACGGCCGCACCCTGGTGTCTGAGGCCGAACGTCTGCGACCGGAACTGGTGGTGGCGGATATCTCGATGCCGAACCTCAACGGCATCGATGCCGCCCGGCAGATAAAAAAAATAAATGAACGCATCCGGATTGTATTCTTGACCATGCATGCAGATGTGACTTACGCGGCGGGTGCCTTCGAAGCTGGCGCTTCCGGCTTTGTGCTGAAACACTCGGCACCGCAAGAACTGATTTTGGCGATGCACGAGGCCATGCAAGGGAAAACTTATGTCACTCCCATGATCGCCGGGGACCTCATCGGCGCCTTCCAAGGCGACGCGCGCCTGAAAGGCGAATTGAGGGCTGGCTTGAGCCCTCGTCAGCGAGAGGTTCTGCAACTCATCGCGGAAGGAAAATCGATCAAGGAAATCGCAGCGACATTGAGGATCTCGACCCGAACCGTCGAATTTCACAAATACCGGATAATGGAGCAGCTCAATATCAAGACCAGCGCCGAGCTGGTTCAATATGCCGTCAAGCATGGCATCATATCTCTCTGATCCTCACCTAGAAAATTTTCTAGATGCTGCCTAGAAAATTTTCATTCAGAACCTAGTAAATTTCCCGATATCTTTTCTCATCTCCCTTCGTTATGGTTTCCATGCCTTCATAGGCTTTTTTTCATCACTATAAAATTAGCGTTAACGAGTGCGAGGGGTATCTTAATGGGTTGCGGTTCTATCGTGCTGGCAGACCGGCATCCGAGCATGCTGACAGGAATTAGAAGCCTGCTATCCACCGAGGCGGATGCAGTCCTTATGACTGTCGATGAGGGGTCGCTATTAAAGGCAATCCAAAAGGTAATTCCAGACCTGGTGATTGCAGACCTCTCGTTTCCGGTTTCCGGCGGAACCAATGTCGTAAAGCTTATCAAACAGTGCAATGCTGCCATTAAAATTATCATATTGAGCATGTATGACGACCCTTCGGTGGTGGACGGAATCATAAAGGACGGTGCCGATGGATTTGTCTTGAGACAGTGGGCGGTGATTGATCTGATTCCGGCCGTTCGGGAAGTCTGCCAGGGAGCCCGCTATATATCCAAAAGCAACACTGAAAGGTGAGAAGTTTGTCGAATAAATACAATGGCTGTAAACGAATAGCCGCAGGTGACGGCGTGAGAGCCAAAAACCGATGGAAGGGAATTAAAAGGAGGAATCAAAAATGAAATCAATTCCGACAAGAACTTTTTCAGCCCTGCTACTCGTATTAATTGTAGTGACGTTTTGCTCAAGTCACGCTTATGCAGATTCGAAAGCCACTGACGAAGCTGCCCTAATGCGCGGGTTTAAAGGCAAAATCGAACTTGATACCCGCAATTCCAAACCGGACTGGAAGCCCTTCCTGCCCAAAAAGGCACCGGAAGGCGCGCCGAACATCCTCTTCATCCTGTACGATGACACGGGCCAGGCAGCCTGGTCGCCATACGGCGGCCGCATCCACATGCCGACGCTGGATAAACTGGCCGCCGAGGGCATTACCTACACCCAGTGGCACACCACCTCCCTGTGCGCACCGACGCGCTCCACGCTGCAGACCGGACGCAATCACCACCTGAACAGCTACGGCTCGATCACCGAGACTGCCAGCGGGTTCCCGGGGTACAACGGTCGCTTTCCAAAGCAGGTAACGACCATTGCCGAGGTGTTGAGCGCCAATGGCTACGCCACCTTGTGGCTCGGCAAGGACCACAACGTGCCGGAGCAGGATGTGGCGCCGGGCGCGTACCGCGGCGAGTGGCCGCTGAAAAAGGGGTGGGACCGCTTCTACGGCTTCCTCGGCGGCGAGACCAACCAGTGGTATCCGGATCTGGTCAAGGACAACGATTTCATCGACCAACCGTATATGCCGGAAGACGGTTATCACCTGTCCAAGGACCTCGCTGATCAGGCAATTGAGATGCTCCGTAACAAAAATGCATCCAACCCGAGCAAGCCCTTTTTCATGTGGTTTTGCCCCGGCGCCAATCATGCGCCGCACCAGGTTCCCAAGGAATATATAGCGAAATACAAGGGCAAATTCGACGACGGGTACGATGCCTATCGCGTATGGGCCACCAAGCGCATGAAAGAGAAGGGCGTCATCCCCGAAGATACCGTCAACACCGCATTCAATCCTATCCCGAAGGACCTGGCGAATTCGCTCGACCACGTACGTCCCTGGGATTCCTTGAGCGACAAGGAAAAGCTACTCTTCAACCGTATGGCAGAAGTCTGGGCCGCCTTTTCCGAATACACGGACACTCAGATCGGCCGAATCATCGACTATCTGAAGGAGACAGGTCAGTACGAAAACACCCTCATCCTCTACGCTGCCGACAACGGTACCTCCGGAGAGGGCTCGCCGAATGGTTCGGTCAACGAGAACAAGTTGTTCAACGGCTGGCCGGATACGCTCGAGGAGAACATGAAGTACATAGACAAGCTGGGCGGCCAAGACACCTATGAACACTTCCCGACCGGCTGGGCAGCGGCTTTCTCGGCGCCGTACAAGATGTTCAAACGCTATTCCGAGTATCAGGGCGGTACTGCGGATCCGCTTATCATCTCCTGGCCTAAAGGAATCAAGGCGCGCGGCGAGCTTCGCCACCAGTATCACCACTCGGTGGACATCGTGCCGACGCTGCTCGAGGTCACCGGCCTCAAAATGCCGGAGTTCAACCACGGCGTGAAGCAGTACCCGATGTCGGGTGTTTCCATGGCCTACACCTTTGATGCGAAGCCGGACGCCCCGACTCACAAGAAGGTCCAGTATTACGAGATGTTCGGTACGCGGGGCATCTGGCAGGAAGGCTGGCATGCGGCGGCAATCCATGCACCGATTAACGGCACTGGCCACTTCGACGAGGACAAGTGGGAACTCTACAACATGGAGAAGGACTGGTCCCAGTCAAACAACCTCGCCGACAAGTACCCGGATAAATTGAAAGAGCTGAAAGACCTCTGGATGGAACAGGCGAAAGAGAACAACGTGCTGCCGCTGGACGACCGCGTAGCCGTGGAAATCCTGGGCACTCCGCGTCCCAGCGATGAACCTCCGCGCGACACCTACAAATATTATCCGGGTACGGAACCGGTGCCGGAAGGCGTGGCGGTCAACGTGCGAGGTCGTTCGTACAAGATCCTTGCCAACGTCGAGATCACCGATAAAACCGAAGGCGTGATCTTCGCCCACGGTTCACGCTTTGGCGGCCATGCGCTGTTCATCAAGGACAAGAAGCTCTACTACGTTTACAACTTCCTCGGCATCCAGCCGGAGCAGGTGTTCGAGTCCAACTTGACACTGAAGCCGGGTAAATACACGCTGGGTATGGAGTTCGAGAAAACAGGCAAGGGCCAGCATGGCGAGATATTGGGTAAGACCAAGCTCTATGTCGACGACAAGGTCGTGGCTTCCGGCAAGATGCGCACCCAGCCGGGCAAGTTCACCCTCTCCGGTGACGGCCTCTGTGTCGGCTACGACAGCGGCGACGCAGTGAGTTCGCTGTACAAGGCTCCCGCCAAGTTCACCGGCGGTAAAATCCAGGGCGTGGGCGTATCCGTCAAAGGCGAGCCTTACAAGAACCTCGAAGCCGAAGCAAAGCGCATAATGATGCAATGGTGATCCATCCCCAACCAGAACAGAAAAGCCATATCCGCTGTTGTGGCAGAATTTTCGATTGGGTTAAGCCGATGTTCCTTATCGTAAATGTGCGCTGGAAAATCCTGGCGTCCTTCTCGGGTCTGGCGGCGCTGATCTATCAAACACTGTGGGTCAAACAGTTATCCTTGGTGGTGGGTGTGGAAGTATATGCAGTCACCACCGGGGTGGCGGCTTTTTTTGTCGGTCTTGCCCTGGGCAGCTTCTGGTTCGGCCGCCTGAAATTGTGATTCACACGGTTTCCCGCTCTTCGGGTTTGGAGGCCTGAAGGCAAAAACCCCATGGCAGGGAATGAAAGGAGGTTAAAATGAGATTATCATCAACAAAAACGTTTTTCTTATGGACTGTGGCGTTTGCCGTTGCGCTGGTCTGGACAGTCACCCCGGCAATCGCAGCCGACAAAAAACCCAACATTGTTTTCATCATGGGCGATGACATCGGCATGTGGAATATCGGCGCGTATCACCGTGGCATGATGGCCGGGCGGACCCCCAACATCGACAAACTCGCCGGCGAAGGGGCCATCTTTACCGACTACTATGCGGAGGCGAGCTGCACAGCCGGCCGGGCCAACTTCATCACCGGTGAGCTGCCGATCCGGACCGGGCTGACGACGGTCGGCCAGGCCGGCGCCAAAATCGGCATACCGGCCCGAGCCCCGACCATCGCCACCGCGCTGAAAGAACTGGGCTACGCCACCGGGCAATTCGGCAAGAACCACCTGGGCGACAGGAACGAGTTCCTGCCCACCGTCCACGGGTTCGATGAATTCTTCGGTTATCTCTATCACCTGGATGCGATGGAGGACCCGTGGCACCCGAACTATCCGAAGGACCTTCTGGACAAGGTCGGCCCGCGCAATGTTCTGCACACCTTTGCGACCGAAAAGGACGACGCGACGGTCGATCCCCGCTGGGGCAAGGTGGGCAAGCAGAAGATTATCGACATGGGACCGCTGCCGCCCCATCCGACCGAGGGCGTCAAGCTGAACATGGAGACGGTCGATGAGGTGATCCTCGAACATACCTTCAATTTCATGAAGAAGGCCCGCCAGGACAACAAACCGTTCTTCATCTGGCTCAATCCGACCCGGATGCACGTGTTCACCCACCTCGCGCCGAAATATCAGAAACTGCGGACGCCGGAAAATGCCTGGAGCCTGCAGGAAGCCGGCATGGCCCAGTTTGACGACATTATCGGCGATGTAATGAAGCAGCTTGACGAAATGGGTATCGCTGACAATACCATCGTGGCCGTCAGCACGGACAACGGTGCTGAGGGCTTCAGCTGGCCCGACGGGGGTACCACGCCGTTCAAGGGCTGGAAGGGCATGGGTACCGAGGGCGGCTTTCGTGTTCCCCTGGTCGTCCGATGGCCGGGTAAGGTTCAACCCAACCAGGTGATCAACGGAGTCATGTCCGGGATGGACTGGTTTCCCACGTTCGTGGCTGCCGCAGGTTACGAGGGTGACATCGCGGCGGACCTGAAAAAGGGCAAGAAGCTCAACGGCAAGGAGTACAAGGTCCATCTCGACGGCTACAACCAGACTGACATGTTGACCAGGGGAGGCAAGTCGGCTCGTAACGAGGTCTGGTATTTCACCGAGTCGACCCTGGCGGCCGCCCGGGTCGGCGATTACAAGTACGTCTTCATCGATCAACCCGATGGGTGGTTCGGTCCGAAAGTCAAACTGGACTGGCCGGGGATCTACAATCTGCGTCTTGACCCATTCGAGAAGATGAACCTCGGAGAATCCCTGTTCGCCGCAGACTGGTGGGCATTCGAGTTTTGGCGGTTTGTCTTCGTCCAGCAGGAGGTTGCCAAACTGGCCCAGACAGCGCTCGAGTTTCCGCCCATGCAGCCGGGTGCGAGCTTTAACCTCTCGGTCGTCAAGGACAAGATCGAGAAGGCGATGGCCAATCGGGCCGGCGAGTAGTGGCCCGGTCCGGTTTGCCTGCCAAGCCTTTCAGAATCGCGGCAGGCCCCTGAATAAGAGGGGCCTGCTGCATCTCTATGAAGGGCACCGAGCCAGGCGAAAGGCTGGAAGTTTTCGATTTGAAGCATGACTGGAAAGACATCTATCCGCAGACAAAGTAGGCTATGTGAAAGGAGAGGTGAACGACTTATCGTATTTTCGTTAAAGAAAAAAAAGGAAACGATGAAAACGCGAAGAAATTTGATAATGGTTAGATTTGAAAAATCTTTGTAGGTTCTTTAACAGGAGGAGATTTAATAAGGAATCACAGTCCGAACTCGTCGCCCTGCTGGATAAATTCGACTTTTGGTTCAATATCGTTACCCCTTAGGAAGTCAACCAGCGGAAGGAGCCGGCCGCGGTCCGGTTTTAGGCTTGGCCCCGCTTCCGTCATCGTCTGGAAGGAGACACCCGGTATGCCGGGCGGTTTCGAGGAGTATAGTAATGAAAACAGGTTTCCCTATTTTTTTCACTCAGTGCCTTTTTGTAGGATTGTTGTTCATCTTTTTTATAAACGTAGGCGAGGTCTTATCGGCTGACGCCCAGCCGTCTGCAGCTCCCGCAGCCGAGGCAAAGGGTGCGATGTCGGCCGAGGAACTAAACCGACAGCTCAACAATCCGGTATCGAGCGTCTGGAGCATGGTATTTCAGAACAACTACACGCAGTTGAAAAGCGGCTCCAAGGACGCTCCGGGATGGGATGAGGGTGACGACAAGTGGTTTTACAACTTGAACTTTCAGCCCGTTTTACCTCTGCCCCTGACCCGGGATTGGAACCTGATCAATCGACCGGTGTTTCCGATCTTCGCCGACCGCCCGGTGCTTGAATCCGATGGATTTGACGAAGTCGACGGCTTAGGTGACATCGGGTTGGTATCCTTGTTGTCGCCTGCGAAAACCGCGGGCGGTTTTCTCTGGGGCGTCGGGCCGAGCTTTATCTTTCCTACAGCTTCAAAAGACGAGCTGGGGCAGGAAAAGTGGCAGGCCGGTCCGGCGGCTGTGGGTCTTCACATGGGGAAAAAATGGATCTTCGGGGCGTTCCCGCAGCATTGGTGGTCCTTTGCGGGAAACGACGACCGCAAATCCACCAGCCAGACCAATATCCAATATTTCATTTGGAGGCTTTTCCCCGGTCAGTGGCAGGTGGGTACAGCGCCAAACATCCTAATCGACTGGAAAGCCGATGACGATAACAAGCTGACACTGCCCGTAGGCCTTGGCGTCGGGAAGCTTTTCAAGATCGGCGGCCTGCCGATCAAGTTCATTTTGGAGGGGCAGTATGCCGCGATCCATCCGGATGATTTCGGCCAGGAGTGGAACATCCGCTTTACGGTCACCCCGGTGCTGCCTTCGCTGATAAAATCGCCGATCTTCAAATGATTCAATTTCCCGATCTTCGGATTTGGAGGTCTGAAGGCAAAAACCCCATAGCAAGGAAAAAGAGGAGTCAATCATGAAGACACGATCGAAAAAAACAATGAAACTGAAACGCACACTGGTGTGGCTCTTTATGGCTTTAGTGGCAAGCACAACAGCCTATGCATACGATTTCAATCCTAAACAGAAAGACGCCACCAAATATACCAAGGAAGCCAATGCCGCTGTTTATAACAAGCTGGACTTTTCTGATAAAACACTGGTTGAGGAAGCCGATCGAGGCTTTATCGCACCATTACCGAATGGTGGCGATATCCCTCCTTATACCGGTATCACCGAGATGCAGTTCATGCAGGACAAAAAAGCTCCACCAGAAGCCAACCCCAGCCTTTGGAGGCATGCCGGCTATGTGAACCGTGGCGGTTTGTATGAAGTAGCCAAAGACAGAGTGTATCAGGTGCGCGGCAACGACTTGTCAAACCT
>Ga0316577_10001907_pt1 | contig 10079 bp, 8 predicted proteins | sample S5NA_FD_203073 | JGI IMG/M metagenome (GOLD analysis project Ga0316577, IMG submission 203073) | Rhizosphere microbial communities from salt marsh grasses in Alabama, United States - S5-7_050615r2r1 | ecosystem: Host-associated > Plants > Roots > Rhizosphere | place: USA: Alabama | collected... | reverse complement strand
GCTTGCCCAGGAACTGCACCACAACAATTTAATTGCTTTGTACGAGCAGATATATGGGGAAGAACCCCAAGCCCCTGAAGAAGATGATTATTATGAAATCTAATCAGGAGCTTGCTCACCAATAAGAAGATTAATCATTCTGACCTGTCTTTGGTTAATAAAAAATCCCCGGCAAACCCATTTGCTGGTTGATTCATTCATTCCCGATTTCTTTTCCAATTCTGAAAACCAGATCAATTGCACCGCGTCAGGGTAGTAGGCGCGTGAGACATCCAGTGGGGAAGGATACCCTGGTCCTGCAGGGTGGGAGTGGTAAATCGCTACCAGTTCGAGTCCACTTTTTTCGATTTGGTTAAATGCCTGCAGTTGGTCAACCGGGTCGATCTGGTATTGATTGGGGCTCGAAAGCTGGTTTCGGGCGGCATATAACCTTTCTACCTGCAGAGTTTTCCCTGATCTCCTTCCACCCAGCATCCCACAAGCCTCCAGGGGCGCTTCTTTCGCAACCTGTAATTCCATTTTTTTATAAATGGAAAGTGGAATATACAGCTCATTGACAACACCTTCTGCAGCGTTCATGCTAGCGTAACCAGATGGCAATCCCCCAGATAATCAGCAACACCAGGGCAGGCTCGGTCAAAGCCTGACGCGGGGTTTGCCCTTCAGCTATGTTTGCCAAATAATTAGTAAGACTATAAGCCGGGGCTAAAAGTGTCAACCCGTATGCCACCGGTGAAATCGGCCAGTAATGAAGCGCAGCAGCAAGCTGGGTGATTATCAAAGCGATAACCAGAGCGCTTGTGTACTGCCATTCAGCATGTATGCGTAGGTGCAGTGTCCTAAGGCTGACCAGACCGGAGGCCAGGAACACCACTGGCAGTATCATCAATAACCTAGTTGCGGTAATGCGCAGCATGATTACCAGGGTCAGGAAAAGCGCAAACGAAAGGGCAAATAATCCGATTGCCGCAGATGTGTAGAGAAGATCATTCTGGTCAAGGGTGATATATTCCGCAACCACGACCAGGATCAACAATCCGCCTCCCAGGAGATATCCAAACCACCAAATAAGACCTGGGGATAACTGGTACAGGGGCAGCCCGATGACCAGGGAAGTCAGTGCTGGGAGCAGCCAATGTCCTACAGTGTGTTCATTTCCCAAATTCGGGTGTCCTCGCAGAATCTGGCGGGTGCCTGCGGCGGTCATTCCGGTGACCAACCCGGCGATGACCACCCGGAAGTTCAATTCGAAGGATAGATACACGCCAGGAAGCTGAAAACCAAATTCACGACCGGGAATATCGATAAAGCTGGCGAGCGCGTATGACAGTAAAATTATCGCTGCCAGTAAACTAATTTGATCTGATCGCGGCAGGTTCCGCTCTCGAGCCGTTTCCTGCATGTTCGCATTGTACCTGCCGTTCATAAAACTAACAAGCTGAGGAAAAATTGATGGCAAAAATGGCTTCTTGACGGAACGACCTCCAGGGCTTAGGATAGTTCCTATGCGTATCGGAATGATGGCTGACCTGTATAAACCGCATGTCAGCGGGGTGACCAATTACCTCTCTTTGAACAAAGATTACCTGGAAAAAGCCGGTGAAAATATATTTATCTTTACCTTTGGCGACCCCAATTATGACAACGGCGAGCGGAATATTGTCCGTTCACCCGGGTTACCGATAACCGGGACTGGCTTTCACTTTAATTTGCGCTACTCCAGAGAAGCACGTTCCCTGCTTAATACGATGGATGTGCTGCATGTACAGCATCCATTTATAAGCGGATCGCTGGCAGTTCGTTATTCAAGAGAGAAAAGCATTCCGATTATTTTCACCAACCATACTCGCTATGATCTGTATGCCAAAACTTACCTTCCTGTTGCAGGGGATGTGATCGGAGAGCCGGCCTTGCGGGCATACCTGCCTTCATTCTGCCGGTCGTGTGATCTGGTTATATCGCCCTCCGGCGGAATGAAGGAGGTTCTTACGGGTATGGGGGTTGATGCTCCAATTGAGGTTATCCCAAACGGGGTCGATATTTCACCATATCTGCAGGAACCAGATCCGCTGTTTCGAGGGAGCCTTGGATTTGATCCCCAGGATACTGTCCTGATATATACCGGGCGGTTGGGTCCAGAGAAGAATATACCGTTTCTGCTGCGCGCGTTTAATGGTGCCCTGCAAGCATACGATAATGTGAAGTTGTTGCTTGTTGGAGATGGACCCGAGAAGGATAACCTGGAGGAGAGGGTGAAATTAATGGGAATCCAGGAAAGCGTCCGTTTTACCGGTCTGGTTCCGTACGGGCAAATAAGGCGTTATTTGTTCATGGCAGATGCTTTTGTGACAGCATCTGTCACTGAAGTGCATCCATTATCCGTAATTGAAGCAATGGCTGCTGGATTGCCGGTTCTTGGTATCGCCTCTCCAGGTATTTCTGATACCATCCTAGATGGGGAAACCGGATATATCGTACCCAATGAAGACCTGGCGGGTTTTACGGCAAAAATGGTACGAATGGTGGCTGATGTAGAAGCGCGCTCGATGATGGGAGCGAAGGCTATAGAAGCGGCAAAAAATTACGCGATTGAAAATACCAGCAGGAAGCTCCTGGTTGCTTACCAGAAGGTCGTAAAAAATTCAAAAAAACGCCCGCAGGGATTCGGGCGCAGAGTGGTCAGCTTATTTAGGGTCGGGAAAAAATGAAAGGTACACGGGTTGAAGTTGGCAGGTGGGGGGAAGCAGCGGCAGAGAGTTACCTTTCTGAAAAAGGTTACAGAATCATTGGCAGAAATGTGCGCACACCTTACGGGGAAATCGATCTGGTTGCCTTGCAAGAAACCGCCCTCCAGCCTGGCGGAAGGAGAGACCCCAATTTTGAACCGGTTTTGGTGTTTGTTGAGGTAAAGACGCGAACAGGAAAACTGTTCGGACCGCCGGAAGTCGCGGTAAACAGGCGCAAACAGGAGCATATGCTCGCCTCCGCTCAAGCTTACCTGCAGTCTCAACCCGAACAGGACCTGGACTGGCGTGTGGATGTAATCGCCGTTCAGGTGGAAAGGGGTCGGGTTAAACCTGTCATCACCCATTTTGAAAATGCGCTCAGCGGAATTGAACCGGACTGAAAGTACGGCGAGTGAGGGCGGTTCTGGAATCCCGCTGGTTCTGATCGTCGGTCCGACTGCAGTTGGGAAAACAGATATTTCCATTCAGATAGCTGAACAGCTGGGTGCGGAAATCGTCTGCGCAGACTCGCGCACCCTGTATAAAGGGATGGATATTGGGACCGCCAAACCTACCCCTACCCAGCGCAGAAGGGTTGAACATCACCTGCTCGATGTAGCTCTGCCGGACCAAATCTGGAACCTGGCGAAATTTCAACGAGAAGCCGGCATCCAAATAAATGAGATAAATCGAAAGGGAAAGCTTCCAATAATGGTAGGAGGCACCGGCCAGTATATCAGGGCAGTGGTTGAGGGTTGGGAGGTGCCATCCATCAAAGGACAGGATGAATTGCGTTCTGCGCTTGAAAAATGGGCAAGAGAAATCGACAGAAGAGGTATGCACAGGCGGCTTGAGGTTATTGACCCGGAAGCCGCTGCCAGGATCGAACCCAATAATCTCAGAAGAACGATTCGAGCCCTGGAGGTTATCTTCAATACCGGCAGGCTTTTCTCTGAACAATACAGGCGGAGTGACTCCATTTACCGGTTTCTGATCCTGGGGCTGTATATGCCGCGCCCGGAATTATATAAACGGGTCGATCAGCGGATCGAAGCCATGTTTGAAACTGGTTTTGTCGGTGAAGTGCGTTCGCTTCTGGAGGCCGGGTACTCGCCTGAATTGCCTTCTATGTCTGCCATCGGCTATAAGCAGGTTATCCAGCATCTTCAGGGTAAAATCTCTATCGACGAGGCTAAAAAGGAGATGCGCCGGGCGAACCGTGTTTTTATACGCCGCCAGGCAAACTGGTTCAAGCGCTCTGATCCCAACATCCGCTGGTACACTGTTGGTGAGAGAACAGCAGCAGAGTTAGTTGCGGACATCCGGTTTTGGATGAAAAAACCTGATTGAGCGCGTTATCATTACAATTTGAATTGTAAAATGTGGGGGGAATTATTAATAAAGATTGACTTTGCTTCCGGAATTTTCTATACTATTTATGAACTATTAAAGGGTACAATTTCAGACGAATGTAATGTTGGGAGGCGGAAATGGACCAGAAGCCCTGGCTTCAGAATTATGATGATGGCGTACCGCAAACCTTAGATTACCCGGAAATCCCCCTTTTTCACCTGTTAGAAGAATCTGCAAGAAAATACCCCGATTCAACCTGCACAATTTTTAAAGGCGCTAGAATCAGCTATCGGGAGATGAATGCGATTTCTGACCGCCTGGCTGCCGGGTTGGCGGAGATTGGTGTTAAAAAAGGCGACCGGGTTGGAATATATATGCTTAACTCGCCCCAGTTTATTATGGCGTATTTCGCGGTCCTCAAGCTGGGCGGGGTTGTTGTTGCGATCAACCCACTCTATTCGGCACGTGAGGTGAGCCACCAGTTAAATGACGCCGGGATTGAGGCAGTGATTGTATTGAGTAACTACTACAGTACGGTAAAAAAAGTCCAGCCGAAAACGGGTATCAAAAAAGTGATCGTTACAAATATCAAAGAGACTCTTCCGCCTATCCTCGCGTTCTTATTTGGCTTGTTGAAAGAGAAGAAGGAAGGCTTCCGGGTTGAACTTGCAGAGGGCGATTACTGGATGAAGGAACTGATTGAAACCCATAAACCGGAAGAAAGACCGCAAGTCGAAGTGGGTCCGGAGGATATCGCCATTTTCCAGTACAGCGGCGGCACAACCGGGATCCCGAAAGGGGCGATTGGTACACATCGCAACCTGGTTGCAAACGCGCTGGAGATCAAGTCATGGGTGCCGGATGTGCGGATGGGGAAAGAAGTGGTGATGATGGCACTACCATTGTTCCATGTTTACGGCATGGTGGCGGGAATGTGTTTTGCGATCGCTTCGGCAGCGTCGATGGTGATGATCCCCGACCCGCGCGATATCACCGATGTGCTTGAGAGTCTGCAGAAATATAAAGCCACACTTTATCCAGGCGTACCGGCTATGTACAACGCAATTAATGTCAACCCGGATGTGATCTCCGGGAAATACGACCTGACCAGCATCCGGGCCTGCATCTCCGGGTCGGCACCGCTGATGCTGGAGACGAAGCAGAAGTTTGAATCCCTGACGGGCGGAAAGCTGGTGGAGGGTTACGGGTTATCCGAGGCTCCGACCGCCTCACACTGCAATCCAATTAAAGGTCTTAATAAACCGGGTTCAATCGGAATGCCGCTGCCGGATATCGATGCCCGCATCGTCAGTCTGGAGGATGAAACAACTATCCTGCCGCCCGGTGAGGTTGGAGAACTGGTAATCAAGGGACCGCTGGTTTTCCGGGGCTATCACAGGATGCCAACTGAAACAGAGAATGCCCTGCGGGATGGCTGGCTGTATACCGGAGACATCGCCCGCATGGATGAAGACGGTTATTTTTACATCGTTGACCGCAAGAAGGAATTGATCAAACCTAGCGGTTACCAGGTATGGCCGCGTGAGGTGGAAGAGGTCATCGCCGAGCATCCCAAGGTGCATGAAGTAGGGGTGGCGGGAGTGGCGGACCCTTACCGGGGTGAGACAGTCAAAGCCTGGATTGTTTTAATGCCGGGAGAAAGCGCATCGAAAGAGGAAATTGTCGATTTCTGCCGCGATAAAATGGCGAAGTTCAAGATACCCACCATGGTTGAATTCAGGGATGAACTCCCCAAGACCATGGTGGGTAAAGTCCTGCGGCGCGAACTGGTGAGGGAGCACGAAAAGAGCCTGGAAGAGCAGGCGGAGGAAGCGGAACTGGAACCAGCTCTTTGAAGTCTGCCCTTACTGCTGCAGTCTGACCTGATTCGTTGACCGGGTGTGTTCAGCATGGTAGAATTTCGACGCTTAAATGCCCCCATCGTCTAGAGGCCCAGGACGTAGCCCTCTCAAGGCTAAAACCGGGGTTCGAGTCCCCGTGGGGGCACAAGCTCAAAAAAGTTAATCTAGGGAAGATTTGGTACTCGTGCTCCTGCACTGGGATTGCACGATGGCGAGTGGATTAGGCCTTCGTGCAAAAAGGATGCATTTCACCCATCTATTTCGTATTCCAGTTTAAAGAGAACGGGGGTGTCTTCAATACGGTTTGAACAAAGCGGAAAGCCGGATCAATTGTGGGTCGATTCTTTATGAAAAGAAGATTTTCTATTCGGATTTCTGATTATCTGTATCGGGATGTAGAGGATACAGTACAATAACATCAGACCGCCAGCCCGCATAGTGTGCTGAGAATCGTACACCGACTCTAGCCACCATCTACTTCTATCCTGCTCCAAATTTGCCGGTTGGACTTACTTAGAAAGTGATAAAAAATCGGGAGTAGGTCATCAGAAAAGGTTCTTATCTGCATGATAAACCTGGCTCGGCAAAGCATTCATTTTGCGCAACGTCAAACGCACAATTTCAAACTCATGTTGGGGCGTCGGACCTTGCATGGATTGGCTACTGGTCTCACAACACAATACAGCTCCATCTATGCCACGCTGTTAGGGGCCAGTCCAGTGCAACTAGGATCGCTGCAAAGCACTGGCAACGCCGTTGGCGCCCTGGCAGCCTTGCCCGCAGGTTGGTTCATCGATTATTACAGCTTAAAAATCGTATTTCTCATTGGTACCGCAATGCTGGCTGCGTCCAGCCTGCTCTACTTTGCAGCCCCTTTGTGGACCTGGCTCTATGTGGCCGTGACAATCTATTACCTGGGTTCACGTATCACCTGCACCGCCTGCACGGTAACCTGTGCAGCGGAGTTACCCAACGAGGGACGCGCAACCGGGCGCGGTCTATGCCGCACGCTGGCGTCGCCTGTGGCCATCGCTACCCCAATGCTGGCGGCTTGGCTCATCTCCCAGTTTGGCGGTATCCGCGTAGAGGGCATTCGCCCGCTCTTTGTCGTCCAGGGAATCATCTTTGTAACGATATTTGTGCTCCTGTTGACCCGATTGGACGCCGCTCGTGCTCACAAAGGGCCGAGCAACGATCGTCGGATCCTTTCGAGTTTCGCGCAGGTTTTCCAACAGGGTCCCGACGTGGTGCGTTTGATGGTGGTGATGGGCTTGATGGAATTGCCCTGGACGGTTGCCCAGCCTTTCATGCCGGTATACGCGCACCAAATCAAGGGAGCTAACGAGTTCGTGATCGGTGGCATTGCCATGACCAGCATGCTGGCGCCCATGCTGGCCTCGATCCCACTTGGCCACCTAGCCGATCAACACGGTCGCAAGAAGCTGCTTTTTGTCATAGCTCCGCTGGCCAACGCTGCCAATATCGTCCTGATATTGGCTCCAGCTTCAGGCGCGGTTGGCTCTCTTTGCCTCTTGCTATATGGCTTGCTCTTTGGATTCAACAGCATTAGCATGGCCCTTACCTCCTCGATGGTGGCTGATATCATGCCGCAGGAGCAAATGGGACGTTGGATCGGCATCGTTAGCCTGTTCCGCGGTCTGCTGAGCATCCCCGCCCCCACGCTGGGCGGGCTGATCTGGGAGCATATCGGTCCACAGTACGTGTTCCTGGCAACCATCGCCATTGACGTCTGCATGCGTTTGCCACTCTTGGCTCTTGCTCGGGAGACACTGCATTTACGAGATAAAGAAAGTTGAGGTCTAATAGGATGGTTAAAATAATCTATCCTATTTTTGCAGATCGTTGCTTACCTGCATAGTAGTTTTTGGTCATCTCACACGCGCTCACGTCCCAATCGAAGTAGTTCCCCACATAGACCGTCGTCCCCCCCAATGTAGACAACAGCCGCGCCCCATCACCGTTATAAAGTATTTAGATCATATTCGTGGAGACCCATACCACACCATGACCAAGGGCAAGATCGAGTGCTACCCCCCTCTCCATGAAGAATGTGATCCTGCTGTGTAACTATTCCTACCTTTGGGAGTTGGAGCAGGTCATCGCCACCTTCGTTGATTACTGCAACCAGCAACATTATCACGAGTCATTACAGAACCTGATCCCGGAAGCGATGCTTATGCATATGTTGAAGATGGGAAAATCAAGTACACCGGTGATTGTGAATTAAGGAAATAATCTTCCGAGGTGTTTGATAAAAGTTACAGGGATGTTAAAATCATCAGAGGGAGCATCTTCATCAATCCGGGTTATTCAATTACCCCGGATTGGTAGCAGTAGAAATAAACTTCATTAAACGCAAGGCTTAATATTTGCAATCCCAGACTTGTAGACATTTGATAACGGTATGGATCTGGGCTTGCTAGCTTTGCTCGATTATTATAAACGCGCACTCTTTGAGTTCAATGGGGTGATCCAGATAGTCGATATCAAGTATACATGGACGTTATTTATTACTTGTGAGAGTGAAGTATTTAGGTAAAACTGTTGTTACTTGACGCTCCTTGGAGTCGAAATTATCATTCAACAAACTTGAGGCAGCGTAACATAATTTTCCTACCGCGGGAGTTCGGATCGCGTAACGTAGTAGAGCATACCTGTAAAGGTAACAGATCACCGTAGGGGCATACGCTCAAAAACACCATTCCGTTGATAATTTGGAATGGTTTTTGTTGTCAATTCGCTTCGAACACCGAGAGAAATTGAATGGAATGGGGTTGGAGATCTGATCCTTAGTGCAATTTGGAGTTCGAATCTTCGTAGGTGATTCTACCTAAAAAATGGTTCGAGTCCTTTTAGGGTACAAACCAGCTTGTCTGTCAGACCTTTGTATATCGAACTAGGCACTCCTGGGGAGAATGGTTATATTGAATCCTTCAACGGCAAGATGAGAGATGAACTGCTGGACAGGGAAATATTCTATTCGCTTATGAAGGCTCAAATTCTAATTGAGATGTGGAGAAAACAATACAATACGGTCCGACCACACAGTTCGCTGGGTTACAGACCACCAGTTCCAGCTGCTATTGTGGTTCAATCTTCTCTTATTAATCAATTTAGTCTAACATTATGATTGGTACAAAAAATGGGGGCAGATCACCTATCCCTCAATACCCCTTGACTACGGAGTAATACTAATATTGTACAATAATAGTATACATCGTCAACAATAATGGTAAGATTAAAATATGAGACTTTGGCTCATTTCAATCCTTGGAATATTTAATCAAAAGACCAGAGCACAGCTGTATTGATCTGAGAAGCGAGTAAATTTCAAAGCGAAATTTGTTTGAAAAAATTTCTCCATCACCACACAAGATAATATGACAGTGGGAATATGCGAGTTGGGTGAGGCAATAGATGAAAATATCCGTGGAAAATTTACTAACTGAGGTTAAATGAGAGCATCAATACCTGTCTGGATATTATTCCTATTAGGAATGCTTCTATCTGTGAGTGCATGCAACTCACAAACAGCACCATCTACAAGTAAGGCCTCACCCACAATTCCCACCCAGGCTTCGATCTCCATTGATGCAGCTGTCTCAAGTCCTGCGAAAGTCGATCTGATGAAGAACCCCACCAAACCCTTTGCCGTTGCAAAAGAGACTGCAGAGAAAGGATTGGAAACGACTATGACAGCAACAGAATCACTGACAATTACTATCTTTTACGACAACAACCCCTATGATGAGAGACTGCAATCAGCTTGGGGTTTTGCCGCTCTGGTCGAGTATTGTGACCACAATCTGCTCTTCGACACCGGGGGTGATGGTTCAACGTTGATGGAAAACATGCGTATCCTAGGCATCGATCCTACCCAAATCGAGAGCATTGTACTGTCTCACGCTCATGGAGATCACACGGGTGGTTTAAGCGAATTGTTGGAGTTAGAGAATCGTCCGACTGTGTATTTAACTCATTCCTTCTCCAGCTCATTTAAAAATCAGGTAGGCAGGGAAACCGAAGTAATCGAAGTCACCCCAGGTTTATCTTTCTTTAAAGGAATGTACTCGACAGGTGAAATGGGAGGTGGCATCCGAGAGCAAGCCCTCATAGT
>Ga0316577_10001906_pt1 | contig 10082 bp, 5 predicted proteins | sample S5NA_FD_203073 | JGI IMG/M metagenome (GOLD analysis project Ga0316577, IMG submission 203073) | Rhizosphere microbial communities from salt marsh grasses in Alabama, United States - S5-7_050615r2r1 | ecosystem: Host-associated > Plants > Roots > Rhizosphere | place: USA: Alabama | collected... | reverse complement strand
TCTGCCAGGAGAGTGGCACCATCGAGGAGTTCATCAACCACTGCGAGCTTGTCGCCATAATACTCGGGATGCTGTCGAAGGATTTCCCAGACGCCATCGCTGATTATCAATACATCAAAGTCGTTCTCCTGGTACCAGGCCAGGGCATGATCGCTGATTCGAACGACATCTTCAACCTCGTACCGGTCATAATCAAAGGGGATGGCATAGTGTTCAATGGCAATCTTGCTTCCCTCTTCGATGTTGCTTTCAACCCACTGCCCGGCGACTTGGCGGGAATCGGTCTGGCTCACCAGCTTGTCAAAGATCACGCTAGCCGTCAGCGGCAAGCCTAATAGTAGAAGGGCCGCAACTATTGCTAGCGCGTGGGAGTGTGCCTGCTTGAGGTTGAATCGACTGGCCGCCCAGTCTGCAACCAGGTCGATGGCCCAGCCGCCTCCGATAGCGAGAAATGGAAGGAGTGCGACCATGTTGCGTTCAAACCGAACAGTGAATCGCGACACCACAATGTAGTAGAGCAACGGGAAAACGGCGACCAGGAGACCCTTCTTCCAGTCTTTCCACAGAAGGCCGAAGAGCCCTATCGTGCCAGCAATTATCCCCAGTGCATCGGGCGAGGTAAGGAAAACCGTAGGATACCAGCGCCAGTTTCCACTACCTTCAAAGCCCGGATGCTCAGTACCGTAATGGTGAAGGACAGTAGAAAGGTCGTTGAGGAACTGCGGCAGGTTGCCCAGTGCGAATGGATTGCCGCCAAAGAAGCCCAGCAGGAAGCTACCCAACACGAGGGCTAACCGCCCATTGAGCCAACCCCACTGCCCCCAAGGGGTGACCAGAATGTGAGCTGCCAGCGGAATCGCAAGGGCCGCCGCGCCGTTGTACTTGGTAGCACCGGCCAGACCAGCGCAAAGGCCGGCCAGCACATGCCATTTCGCGGATCCGCCGCGCTCATCGGTGATCATGAGGCTGAACAAGAGTGTAAGTGATACCAAGAGTCCAAGCGTTATGTCAAATGTTGCATAGTGCGAGTGGATGACGTGCAAGTAGTTAGTGGCGAGGAGCGCTGAAGCCAGCAATCCCACACGCCGGTTCTGCAACTGCCGCCCTGCAAGGTACACGACGAGAATGGTCAGTGTACCGCATGCTGCGGTGAGCAATCTCCCCACCAGGTAGTAGTTGGGGACGACAAAAGTCGGCACATACCGCCATAGTTCTTGGGTGACCCCATACAGGTAGTATATCGCGTACGCTCCTGCCTGAACGTAGGCATAGAGAGCTGGATAGTTGAAACGGTGAAGATTCCAGTCTCCCGTCCACAGGATGGCAGCTGCGCGTTCAACCAGCGCGTGCTCGTCTGGATGATAGCGCGTGTAAGCTGGCAGGCCAAAGCCGCTGCCCCACACCCGCAGGCCGATAGACAGGAGCAAAGCGAAGCCCAATGCTACAGTTGCGTATTTTCGCATAGCCTAACGCCCATTCCTGAAAGTTCCCACAGCTGCTCTGCATCTGACGTACTGACTACGCGAAGCGGCCAAGCCCGCTCTCGCTTGGGTTTGTGCTGGCGGCGAGGCAGGTCCACTCTGCAACCTCAACAGCCTCCCTACCCCGTTGGTGACTAGTATGGGTGTGGGGCTGTTAGTGGGTGTGACTATGCGAAGCGCTGGCACAAAGAGACGCATCAGCATTTTCTGTCACCGGCATGGGCTTCGTAGGCCTGCAGCACTTTCTTCGCTGCGACACGCCACGAAAAGCGCTGAGCCTGCTTCGTGCCTGCTGCAACCATGCGCTCACGAAGTGCCTCATCAGAGAGTGCTTGACCAAGGGCGCGGCAGAGACCATCTGGGTCACCAGCTCCCACCATGAGCGCTGCCTCTCCAGCCACCTCTGGAAGGGAGGAATTGTCGGCTGTCACGACCGGCGTGCCACAAGCCATTGCCTCCAGCACAGGCAAACCGAACCCTTCATACCAGGACGGAAAGGCGAACACTGATGCCAGGGTGTACAGAGCTGGCAAGTCTTCATCTGCTACGAACCCCGGGAAATGCACTCTGCCTTGGAGTCCCAGTCGCTCAACCGATGCAAGGGTTTCGTCATACATCCAGCCCTGTCCACCGGCAATCACTAAACCTAGATCTGCCTCCCCAAATATCTCCTGCTGCCCAGCTACCAATCTGGCAAATGCCGTGATCAAACCAGAGAAATTCTTGCGAGGCTGTAGCGTGCTCAGCCCCAAGATGAACCGCTGTGGCAGACCGTAGCGCGCACGCACACTTTCGAGAGGTGTCTGGTCTTGCACTGGCCGGAAACGCGCCTCAACCCCAGGATAAACCACGGTCACCTTGTGTCGATCCACGGCCATCAGCTCGACAAGATCCCTACGGGTGCTCTCAGAATCAGCTAGAACGTGAGCAGCGCGAATGACCGCTCGCGATACAGCCATCTCCAGATAGTCCCGAAAACCAGCCACAAAGAATTGCGGAACGCGAAGAAAAGAAAGGTCATGAACCGTCAGCACGGCAGGTGTGCGCCCTGTAGGCGGTAGCACAAAGTCAGGAGAATGGTAGAGGTGGATCGAGCCGCTAAACCACTGTACCGGCACCGGTAGCCGGAGTCGTTGCCACAGGAGATTCATCCAACGGTCGGATAGGGGCAACTGTCGCACTTGGAAGTTGTCGGGCCAGATTCCCAGGCCATCCCCCGCTCCCCAACCACCGGCCACCAGGAGTACATACTGATTTCGGGAATCACACTGGGAGATCGCGCGAATCAGATTGCGCGTATAGCGCCCAATTCCTCCGCCTTGCCGTACGGCAGCGGTATAGTCAATCCCGATGCGCAACACGCTAGTCGATGCCACGATAGGTCCAGATTAGGTTGATGCCAAAGTTCCAGAACAACACAACACCTATGGCAATAGCTTTGGCCAAATTATAGCTCAGACGATCGCTGAAGAACAGCTGAAAGACATACCGGTCCATAACGACCAGGATCACCGTATTGATCACCAACCCCAGTACATTCACAACCGTGAACTGCAGCAGCTGTGAGAGCAACGGGCGTTCTCGTGACTCGGGAAATGTCCACAGCCGATTCCACGTAAAGTTGCTGAGGACGGCAACACTGAACGAGATGGCATTTGCTGCGACCAATTGGATCTGGTGCGGCTCCATGGACACACTCGAACCAACTCCCAAGCCTACGGACTCAAAAACGACTTTCATGATGTTCAGCACCACGAAATCTACGACAGCGCCAATAGCCCCTACGATAGCGAACTTGACGAAACGCTCTATGCGCTTGGGTTTCGATAACAGATCGCTCCAATAGCGACCTAACAGGGGCACTCTTGACACCCACGCTGAAAAACGACTCAACAGCGGGTGAGTTTGCATAGCAGTGACAAAGCGAATCAACAAAGACCTCCAACAGTTCTCACGGATGGAACGGAAGACTGAACGGTGGTATCCCGCATGGTTGCAGCTACTATTCCCAGCAAGATCGCCACTTGCAGGTACATTGCGTGGACAAAGAGGTTATCAAACAGATTATGAAATGCCAGGTGGATGAGCATGCCGAAAGCGGCGAGTGCGATTCCCAGTGCCCAACCTGACGCCTGTCGCGTAGCACGCCATACCTGCAGCAAGGCAGTTCCCCACAGAAAGAGGTAGACCGCAAGTCCAAGGAGGCCAGTCTCCGCAGCGATATTCAAGTAGTAGTTGTGTGCATGGCCCAAGGGCAATGGCCACAAAGGCAGCGCATAGGAAGGGTACACGGCCTCGTAGTTGCCGATGCCAACCCCCAGCCAAGGATGGTCTGTCCACATGCCCAAAGCGGCCTGCCAATGAGCCATCCGCTCCAGAACCGAAAAGTTCGCATCGGTGATCTCCACGCCGCGCACGTCCACCCAACCAAGATAGGGGGCGAAATCACCGATCCTCTGGATCAAGGAAGACGGAACAAGGCTCAATCCGCCAGCAAGCACTCCATAGGCCAGAAGCAAGGCAAGCGCCGCAACAAGCATCGCAGTGCGCCCACTTCTAAGGATCATGGCCAGCACCATGGCTGCAGTCGCCGCTGTAAAGCCAAACCACCCGCCTCTCGACCAAGACATGACTAGTGCAGCGAACATCAGCGCCCCACAGAGACCTGCCCAGACCAACCAGCAACCGGAAACCCGATCTCTTTTTGGAAGCAGTAGCGTCCCAAGCAAGCCTACGGCGACGGGCAGGCTCAAGCCCAGATAACCTGCGTATGGATTGGGCTGCTCAAAGGTGCCATATGCCCTCATGTAGCGTCCAAAGAGCACAAAACCCTCGGGGCCAACCCGAAAGAGGAACTGGTAGATGCCATGCAGGGCAACGAGTGCCCCGACCCCCAGGAGCGCCGCGATGATGACCCTGGTCCATCGCGCATCACTCTCATTGGCGACAAAGAGATACACGACGAGAACCTCGGCCCACTTGGCGATCTCCTTTGCGCTGTGCGCAACGGATGTGGTTACCAGAAGGGATAGCACCAAGACCATGAGAAAGGCAGAGATTGGGGATGCAAGTGGTGGCCAATACAGACGGAATTCCCTCCGAGCGATCCTGCGCATCAGCCAGGCAGCAAGTAGCAGAATTACGAACAAATCGGTGGCTCCCAGCCGTATCGGTCCCAAGCTCACCTGCCGTAGTGAGCCGAAAGGGATAGCCAGTACAAGAAGGACCACTGCCAGCTCTGGGTGGACAAGGGCTAGTACAGCGCCCAGCCCACCTAGTACCAGCCCTGCCGCCCATGACAGGGGGAGGAGAGCTAGCAGGACGGCCAGTGCGATTAAAACACTGACTGCAGCGACGTATCGCCAAATGTCCGATCTACTTTGCCAGGCGACTTCGAAACCAGTCAATCGTCTTGCCCAATCCTTCTTCCAGAGTAACTCGAGGCTCCCATCCCAGAACCTGTTGGGCTCTGCTGATGTCAGGCTGCCGCATCATCGGATCGTCTTTGGTTCGCTCGTCCCTGGGGCGAACGAAAACGATTTCCGCGTCACTCCCCGTGATCTGCAGCACTTTCTGGGCGAACTCCAAAATGGTCATCTCCGCAGGATTGCCTAGATTCACAGGAGAGGCCTCGGCAGACATCAGAAGGCGGACCATTCCCTCGACCAGATCCAGCACGTAGCAGAAACTGCGAGTTCGAGTTCCGTCATCGTACACCGTCAAGGGTTCTCCCTGCAAGGCCTGCCGTATGAAGTTCGGCACTACACGCCCGTCATCTAGCCGCATGCGTGGGCCATACGTATTAAAGATGCGGGCAATCCGGGTCTCGACAGCGTGGTACCGATGATATGCCATCGTCAGTGCCTCAGCAAACCGCTTGGATTCATCATAGACTCCTCGCGGCCCTACCGGGTTGACATTGCCCCAATAGTCCTCCGACTGAGGGTGGACCAAAGGGTCTCCATAGACCTCAGAAGTGGAAGCCAACAGGAAACGAGCCCCCTTGGCCTTGGCGAGACCGAGTGCCTTGTGGGTCCCAAGAGCTCCCACCTTCAAGGTTTGAATCGGGTAATTCAAGTAGTCGACCGGGCTGGGCAGTGATGCCAGATGCAGCACGGCATCGAGCGGCCCGGCAAGGTAAATGTAGTCAGTTACATTGTGCTTGATGAACTGAAACCGCTCACGGCCTAACAAATGAGCGATGTTGTCAGTCGAGCCGGTGCTCAGATTATCCATCGCAATTACGTCGTGTCCCCGCGCCAGAAGGTAGTCACACAAATGGGAACCGATAAAACCGGCCCCGCCAGTGATTAGGATTCGCATCTACAGACTCTCCGAATGAATGCGCTTGGTTGCGCTCACGGCCTGCACCAGGGCCAACATCAACATGAAAACGAAAGCCAGGTCGACGAGAAAGAAGGCATTGTCAACCAGCCCGTGAGCCACCATGTAGACCATGCCGGCAATGACTCCTTGGAGCAAGATCCGGTCGCTTCCCCCTTGTGCGCGCCGAAAGGCACAAAGTGCACGCTGAAAGAATCCAACCAGTAGGAGCAAGAGTATGATCAGCCCGGGAAGACCCATCCGCAACCAGCCATCCAGCACAAAGTTGTGTGGATGGGAAAGGTTGAATTCCTCCCAGGCAGTCGGCAGCACGTAATGGGTACGGTAGTAGTACAGGAAATTATCCAGTCCGACTCCAAGGATAGGATGGTCCTTCACCATGGCCCAACTTGATTGCCACAATTGGAGACGAAAATAGGTGGTTCCCTCGGTTGTGTCTAGGAGAGAAGCAAGTCGTCCCTGGCCGGCAACGAGGACAATCGCGAGTGCAGCAACTGCCATGATCAACACCGTTGCAGCCAAAGCCCGTCGTCCACGCAGCGCTGCAAGGAACAGAAGCGACGCGGGCACACCGATGACCCAGGCCCCTCTCGAATAGGTTAGGAAAAGCACGCAAGCCATTAGCACGGCTCCCAGACCATACATCCACCTTCGCCAACCCTTCTGCCCCCATGCCAATATCGCGAGCGCCAGAGGGAAGATCCTGCCTAGATATAGAGCAAGATTGTTGGGAGAGCCATAGAAGCCACGCACTCGCGACAGCCCGTCGGCGGTGATCAGATTCTGGCTGGACACCGCCTGAACTACCCCAACCAGCGAGATGAGCACTCCGCCCAACACCCAGGCGTCGACCACCCGCCAAAGTCGCCTCTCCTCTCCCTCCGTTCTCTGACCTGTAGGGAGCATCGCCCGCAAGAGACTGTAGTAGACCGCAGCCTCGAGTATCACCGTGCGGAATTCTCGCAGTGCCACGCGCCGGTGCTCGGCCCACAGCAATGACAGGAGAGCCACTGCTACCAACGCGACTACCCCCCAGTCAAGCAGATTCAGGCGCCGAGCCCAGTCGCGCAAACGCGATAGAAGAGATGGATGGTCGGCGCCACGAGCTCTCCTAGTAGACCTGACTGCCAAATGCGTTAGCCATCCGAGAGCTGTCAAAAGAGTCAGGATCTCTACCATCGAGAATAGCTTGCCAAGCACAGGTCGGCCTGGTTGGTAGAAAGGCAGGGCCACTGCGATAAGGGGGAGCCCCATCTCAGGTCGAAGAGCCAGAAGGCCGGCGAGCAGAGCGAGCACGGCCAACACCGGTGCGACACCTGTCATTATGTAGAGCAAGACGGCGACCGCGGCTGTGGCAGCCAGTGCAAGGCGGTCATCCAGTTTCTGATACCATCTGACAGGGATCGCGGCGATTGCGATCAGTTCGTATCGTGCAGGCCATGCTCTGCGGCACACAACGCCGAGCACAGAGATCGAACACAGGGCGAGGGCCATCGATAGCCAGGGCATGGGCCTGCCCTGAGGGCGCGAACTGGCCCATCCCACAATGGCCCATTGCCCCCAGCCACGTTCTGCCACGATCTTTGCCTCATGCGGCCCATCTTCCAGATCTCTGGCCAGAGTCACTACTTCTTCCTGCTTGAGCGGATCGTACAGAACCACGTACGAACGCCCCTGATCGTCACGGGGTAGCGCGTTCGCAGGCTTACCGTCTACAGTCGCCCACAAAAAAGCTCGGTAGTCACCGCGGCGGACGGCCAGATCGAATTGAGTGCCTACAAAGGGCACCGTCAGGCTGTCTCCCGTTTGCCCAATGTCGGCGCCCGACGGTGTGACCCGCCAGTCGCCCTCGTAGCTTCCACTAGAGTCATTGGCAGCATAGCTGCCGGGCCAAGCCTTCGGCGGCTCGCTCGCCATCTGTCGCAAGGATTCAAAGATCGGACCTGGCTCCCCATCTGCACCCATCAGGGCGTATTCGCCGTGGGGCTGCTCCGGTGACCATGCTGCCCATAGCATAGGACCCAACCACGGCCAGTCTCGACGGCTCTGTTCAACAGCTTCTACGAGGGATAAGGGTGTGGCAGAAGCCAAGCCCCAAGCGGCTGCCCAGATTGCCGTCGAGCTATCGCCGTGCTTCTGCATGACCTGGCGAAGCAATTCCACACGTCGCCAGTTCAACGTATCAGGGCCCGGTGCAGTGGTCAATCCTCCAGCAAAATCGTAGGGCTGAGCCGCTACTACGTCAAACCACTCACGCCCGCCTTCCTGGTAGAGCAGGTCCAAGTAGTGAAGCTCATTCATGTTGGCTCCTCCCGCTTCCACGTTAGGCGCCAAAGCAGCTACCAGGATGAAAGCCCCGGCATCCACCGCACGAATCTGGATGGCTGCCTCGCGAAGCAGCCGAGTGTAGGCGGCCGGATCAACGCTCCGGGCACCCCAGTGAGGGGCTATGTTGGGTTCATCCCACACCTGATAGTAGTCGATGGTTTCCCCATAGCGGCTCGCCACGGACGAAACAAAGGATCCATAGTCTCGGATCTCGCCAGGCGGTGCATAGGGATTTGTGGCATCCTCGGCAGAACGCGCCCAGCCTGGTGAACCGTCCAGGACCACCACAAGCTGAAGGCCGTGGCGATCTGCTGCGTCGACAATCGCGTCCCAGACCGTCCAGTCATTCTCTCCAGGAAACGGCTCGATTAGGTCCCATGCAAAGCGCTGCCTCAGCCACTGAAAGCCACCCTCCGCTACAGCGCCCAGCACCTTGTCGACCTCGGCTGGCTCCAGATGGGCCAGATCCACGTTTACGCCCAGCGACTTGTCAGCGGTCAGGGCCGTGTAGGGCTGCTGGCCCACATCCGCATTGGGTACACTCGGCAAGGCCAGCCACGCCCCTGCGGCAAGCAATACAGCTATGCCCAGACCGACAGCGATGGAGCACGCCCGGCGCCGCTGAATCACCGGGCCCACCTCGGACTCGAACCCTGCTCATCAGCAGTCAGCAGGTCCAATTGAGCCGAGTCAGCACCGATACGGTACAGGTTGCCCTCATACACGACGATCACGGCATCGCCCCAGGGCGACCAGGCCACATCGGGGGCAATCAGGCCCATAAGCCCTTCGGGAGGGAACAGTCGCCGCTTGTTGCTGCCGTCCTGGTCCATCACGAACAGTTCGTAGCGACTATCCTGTGAGTTTCGCGGGCTTTGCGCTTGCCCGAAAACGAGAGAATCCTCCCCAGCGGGCGACCAGCGTGGGGCGGACCACATCCCTACCTCTTCTGCCAGCCGTACCTGAACACCTCCCTCCTTGTCGACAGCCCAAAGGCCGAAAATCGGGCTGTCTTCGGGGTTAAGGCCCTCAAGATCCCCTTCGTGAAGCGCAGCAGCCACCAGGCTGCCATCGCGTGACCAAGATATGCTTGGCACCCAGGCCCAGTGACTCTGAGTCCGATACTCAGGAAAGGACACTAGGGGCATCTGGCTGCCAGTGGACAAGTCAACGATTCCAATCTCGTCGGCCTGAGCGTACGCTACGAGGCCACCGCCTGGGGACCAAGCGTAGGATCGTCCCCACCATGCATAGGGGATATCTGCAGTGAGGGGTAACACCTGCTCAGCGAAAGATGCTGAATTCGTACCTTCCTCGGGCGTAGTCATGATCCAAAGGTCGTTGTTGGCCTTCCAGCCCGGCACCCCTCCACTCCGCTCGGCAGTAGAGTAGGCCAGTCGCTCTCCATCTGGTGACCACTCGGCCCAGACTACGCCGGTCACTCCCAGATAGTGCGGTTCCTCCCCGATTAGCGAGGTTCTGGCCATCCACAGTGAGTTGAGCGGCGCCTCCTCCCCTCCCTCCAGCGAACGCGTGAAAAGCAGTTGGCTGCCATCCACTGAGAGGGCGAACACTCGTCCGTCCAAGTCACTCGAGCCAGTGATATTGCGCCGCAACTCGGTCGATTCCCGGAGCAACCAAGCGTTTCCTCCTGATAGATAGGCGACCGTACCCGATATCGGCACAGAAGTGAGCTCGCTCCGGATTCCCACGAGCACCGTCTCATCCACCGGACTGACCACGACTTCGCGACTGACTTCCTCCCTGAGGACCTCTATACCATCCTCTAGCACCAAACGATAGGTAATCTCCTCTTCGCCATTGGTCCCGGGCTGCAGTAGACGCATCTCTCCCTCTGGGACAGCCTCGCTGCGTACCGTCCGGTGGCTGAAGGGCATGACACGCTTTTCCGCTTCGAACGTTTCCTCT
>Ga0316577_10001905_pt1 | contig 10083 bp, 10 predicted proteins | sample S5NA_FD_203073 | JGI IMG/M metagenome (GOLD analysis project Ga0316577, IMG submission 203073) | Rhizosphere microbial communities from salt marsh grasses in Alabama, United States - S5-7_050615r2r1 | ecosystem: Host-associated > Plants > Roots > Rhizosphere | place: USA: Alabama | collected... | reverse complement strand
GTCACGTCGTCGTCGGCCTGGGCCACGATGGCAAAGGCCTCCACCAGGCCGGCCACGTTCTTGCGCACGTCGTGGCCGGCCAGGTACAGCACGTATCGCTCGGGCAGGCCATAGCCGCGGCGGATGGTCTCGTCGCCGTCCTGGGGCTCGGGCTGAAAGTCGGGCGCAGGCGCCAGGTAGACGGCCTGTACCCTTTCCGGCGGCAGCTCCAGGTGGGCCTCGGCGTCGCGCTTGGAGGCCAGCGAATCGGTGAGGATCATGTCGGCGTGGCGGGCCGCGGCGGCCACCAGCCGGGTGTAGAGCCGCACCGGCAGGCCGCCGCGATAGTCGGGCAGCAGGAGGGGGATCAGGTCGTGGACGGTGACGACGGTGGGCAGCGTCGGCCGCAACGGCGAGCCCCAGTAGGGCACGTGGGCCACGTCGGCGCCCCAGCGGCGGGCGATGCGGGGAAAGGCCACCTGCTCAAAGAGCACTTTGCCGATGTCGGTGCGCCAGAAGGGGGCCGTCAGCGTGCGGAATTGGATGTGCAGCCCCGGAATAGTCAACTGCACCGGGCCCGGCGGCACGACGAGCAGGAATTCGTGCGCGCCCGCCACCTGGGGCAGGGCGCGCAGTAGCCCGTGCAGGTACTGCCCGCTGCCTGTGCCGGGCTGATCGAGGAACCAGGCGTTAATTGCTACGCGCATATTCGGCGTATCCGTCCGGGTGTGCTTGATGCCAGGTCCAGGCGGAGGCGACGATGTCGTACAGGTCGGGGTAGCGGGGCTGCCAGCCCAGCTCGCGGCGGATCTTGGTCGAGCTGGCCACCAGGGTAGCGGGGTCGCCGGGGCGGCGCGAGCCATCCACGGCGGGAATGGGGTGGCCGGTGACCTGCCGTGCCGCCTCGATGACCTCACGCACGGTATAGCCCTGGCCGTTGCCCAGGTTGTAGGTGCGGCTGCCATCCGCCAGGGCGTCGAGGGCCAGGATGTGGGCCTGGGCCAGATCGAGGACGTGGATATAGTCGCGCACGCAGGTGCCGTCACGCGTGGCATAGTCGGTGCCATAGACCTGAATCCGGTCGCGCTTTCCCAGGGCCACTTGCAGCACCAGGGGAATGAGGTGCGTCTCGGGGTCGTGGTCCTCGCCCCGCTCGGCGGTGGCGCCGGCGGCGTTGAAATAGCGCAGGGCGGCGTAGCGCAGCCCCTTGGTGCGGTCCAGCCAGTGCAGCACCCGCTCCAGGATGTACTTGGACTCGCCATAGGGGCTGCCGGGCACGATGCGCTCCTCTTCGTCGATGGGCATCCGCTCGGGCCGGTCAAAGAGGTTGGCCGTGGAGGAGAGAATAAAGCGCGACACCCCATGGTCGACCATGGTTTCCAGCAGGTTCAGGCCATTGTGCACATTGTCCCCCAAAAAGTCAAAGGGCTTGACCATCGACTCGCCGACCAGGGTATTGGAGGCAAAGTGCATGACCGCCTGGAAATCGTTCCCGTCAAAGAGCCGGGCCAGGGCGGTCCGGTCGGCCAGGTCGCCGGTGACGAGGGTTGCCCGGGAGTGGACGGCAGCCCGGTGCCCCTGGCACAGGTTGTCATAGACGGTCACGCGGTCGCCGCGGCGGACCAGATCCTCTACGACGACGCTGCCGATATAGCCGGCACCACCGGTTACGAGTACGTGCATGACGTTCCTCCTTGCCCCCTCACCCTAACCCTCTCCCCCCAGGGGGCGAGGGAACTTGTGGTCAGAGATAGTCCTCGATGCGATGGCGTGCGGCGTAGGCGGCAGCCTCGGCGCGGGAAGAGAGGCTCAGCTTGCCCAGCATGATGCTGACATAGTTACGCACCGTCTTGCTGCTCAGGCCCACCTCTGCGCCGATCTCACGGTTGGTCTTGCCCTCGGCAATGAGGGCCAGGATCTGCATCTCCTGGCCGCTGAGCTCGGCAAAGGCGTGGGCCCACTCCCGGCGCCGCGCCTCGCGCACTTTGGCAAAGATGCGGTCGGTGAGGGAGGGATCGAGCAGGCTCTCGCCGCGGCCGACCCGTTCCAGGGCTTGGATCAGATCGTCGGAGCCGATCTGTTTTAGTACGTACCCATCGGCGCCACAGGCGATGGCGTCCAGGAGCACCTCGTCGTCGGGGAAGGAAGTAAGGACAATGATCTTGGTCGCCGACCGCCGCTTTTTGATCTCCCGGCAGGCTTCCAGGCCTGTGCCGCCCGGCATACGGATGTCGAGCACTACGACGTCGGGGGCCAGGGCCTCTGTCTGGGTGATGGCATCCTGCACGGTGCTGGCCTCGCCCACCACCTTCATCCCCGGCTGGCGCTCGATGAGGGCCCGCACTCCCAGGCGGACCACTTCGTGGTCGTCGGCGAGAAGAATGTTCAAAGCCATTGCGGCTCCACCTCCACCCCGGCTGCCGCCGCCTCGGCGGCCTCGGCCCGGTGGCTGCCGCAGGGCACGGTCAGGATCAGCCGGAAGCCCTGCTCCGGCGCGCTCATCAAGTCGAGGGTGCCCCCCAGGAGGTCGGCCCGGGCCTGCATGTTGGTGATCCCCTGGCCATGGTGGCCATTCTCGTTGAGGGACTCGATACTGACACCCCGGCCATTGTCGGCCACCGTGAGACACGTCGCCTGGCCCTGGTAAGAGAGGTTGACGTCAACGCGAGTGGCTCCGGCGTGTTGCACCACGTTGCTCAGCGCCTCGCGGGCGATCTGGGTAATCTGCGCGATTTGCTCCAATTCCAGCCAGCAGCAGCGTTGGCCCGTCACCTCCAGGTTGACCTCCAAGAGCGTATCCAGCTGCAGATCGCGCACCAGGTCCTCCAACACCCGCTCCAGCTCCCTGGTCTGCTCGGCCGTGTGCAGATCAAAAATGTAGCGGCGGATGTCCTCGATGGTGCGGTTCAGGGCACGCATGACCACCTGGATCTGGCGCTGGCTGCTGGACGGATCTTCGAGCACCAGGTGGTGGGCCTGCTCCAGGCCCAGGCCGGCGGCATAGATGTTCTGGATGATGCCGTCATGCAGCTCACGGCCGATGCGCTCCCGGTCGGCGGCCAGAAGGTGCGTCTGTTCCATCTCGGCGATGCGCCGCTCCGTCTCGACCTGGAATACCTCCAACGAGCGCACCGTGAAAAAAGCCATAGCCAGCCCGCATAGGGAGCGAAAGACCGGCGCCGGGATGTGGATCGTGCGGTCCAGCAGGCCATAGTTGAGCCAATTGGCCGGAAAGAGGGGGGCCGTGGGCACGATCATGCCGCCGGCAAAGGCGTACACGGCAAAGGCCACGGCCGCCCCGGTCAGGTAGTTCGGAATGCGAGGCAGGTGCAGCCGGCGCATCTGGCCCGCCTGGCGCAGCAAGCCGGCGCTGGCCAGGATGGCGCCGGGCAGGCAGAGAAGATAGCGCGACCAGCCGTCGCCGATGGCAAAGAGCACGTTGAGCGGATCGCTGGCGACCAGCCCCCGGATCGACAGGCTGGCGCCCCACAGCAGCAGCACAAAGGCGGGCAGGGCGCGCAGCCAGCGCCGCCGCGACGTATGGCGGGGCAGGATCGGCAGCGTCAGCTCCACGCCGAACTGAAGGAGGAAAAAGAAGGAAAAGGCCAACAGCAGCAGGTGGGCGATAACCATCAGGCGCACCACCAGGTCACCGAGGTAGATGGCCTGCAGGGGGATAAAGATATAGCCCCACTCGTTGAGGCCGTGGGCAATGCCAAAGGCAGCCAGCCAGGGCAAGGATCGGGCCAGCTCCAGGTCACTGCGCTGGCGCCATTGGAGTATGGTCACCAGGCCGGTGATGAAAAAGACCTGACCATAGACAAAGTATAGAATGATCCAGTTGACTTCCAATACCTCGGTCAGTGAAATCAACAATACCCTCCTCGTGCTTCATTATATCATCGACCGGCTTTCTGGACAATTCCCCATTGCCGACGTGTCCTTGAAAATTGATGACAGGTGTCAGGTGCAAGTCGGGCTCGAGTATGATATCATGGAGGGGCCGGCGTTCCCGACGCGGGTCATTCTTGTTGTTCTCTGCCAACAGATGTTGGTTGTAGCGCTGTAGCGAGAAGGGTGACCCGGCAAACATCCTGGGTGGAGACTTGAGCGGTATGACGTAACCGTAGGCCCTGACCTTACCAAGTAGAGAAACGGCGTAACAACGTACTAGCAAGGGAGCGGGTCGGACGCCGGCCTGCTCCCTTGGTCATTCGGCGGCCAGACCCACAGGAGGAGTAACAGAGCAGTTCCAGATGCCATAGCCCTGAAGGAGAGAAGGGATGAGCGAACCAACGGAGGAAGGACGGGAACGGACCCTGGATCGGCCGGTCACCCGCCGCGGCCTTCTAAAGTATGTCCTGCTTGGTTTTTCGGCGGCGGCCACGGCTGCCGGCACACTGACGCCCGTCGTAGCCTACCTCTGGCCCCCCAGGCGCGAGGGCAGTCAATCGGGAGAGCGGGTCGCCATCGCCTCGACGGGCGACCTGCCGGTGGGGACGGGGCAGGTTTTCTCGGTCAACAACAAACCGGTCCTTGTCGTCCACGCAGAAGAGGGGTTCAAAGCCCTGTCTGCCGTCTGTACCCACCTGGGCTGCATCGTCGCCTGGAACGAGCAGCGGAGTGTGATCGCGTGCCCCTGTCACGAAGCATTCTTTAACCTCAACGGCGCCGTCATCTCTGGCCCACCGCCCGAGCCCTTGCCCGCCTACCGGGTCCAGGTCGAGGGCGACCAGGTTTATGTGGAAGGAGCCGAGTCCTGATGGAAAACACTGCGCAACGACGTTGGACGACGCGGGTCGGGGACTGGTTCGAGGAGCGCTTTAATGTACGCCGCCCCCTGGAAGCGTTCTTGAAAAAGCCGGTGCCCAAGCACGCCATTCGCTGGTATTTTTGCCTCGGCGGCCTGACCTTTACCCTGTTCATCATTCAGGGTATCACCGGCATTCTCCTCTCCCTTTACTACAAGCCGACGCCCGAGGATGCCTACGACAGCATCCTGTTCATCATGAACAACGTGCGCTTTGGCTGGCTGATCCGCGGCATACACTCCTGGTCGGCGACGCTGATGATCGCCATGTGTCTGGCCCACATGCTGCGGGTCTATATCACGGGGGCGTATAAAAGGCCGCGGGAGCTGAACTGGGTGGCCGGCGTCGTTCTCCTGCTGCTGACCCTGGCCTTTGGCTTTACGGGCTACCTGCTGCCCTGGGACCAGAAGGCGCTGTGGGGCTCGACCGTGGGCAGCGAAATCCTGGGCGTCGTGCCCTTGGTTGGTGAAGCCCTGCTCGGCCTGCTGCGCGGCGGCCCCGACATCACTGGCCTGACGATGACGCGCTTCTATGGCATCCACATGCTGGTGCTGCCGGTGCTGACCTTTATCTTTTTGGGCGCCCACTTTATCATCATCCGCCGTCAAGGCATTTCGGGGCCGCTGTAGGCCGCCCACGCGGAAAGGAGGCAGACACCGTGACAGACAGTCGCCAGGCCGGTCCGGTTCCCTACCAGCACCCCGAGTATCCGGAAGAGGAGACGATCCCGTTCTTCCCGAACTATATCATCCTCGAGGTGATTACCAGCTACATCCTGCTGGCCGGACTCATCGTCCTGGTCACCCTGCTGCCCGTTGGCCTCGAGGAGCAGGCCGATCCCTTTAGCACGCCTGCACACATCAAGCCAGAGTGGTACTTTCTCTGGATCTACCAGTTCATCAAGGTCCCCCCCCTGGTGGTCGGCTCTGGGCTGCTCGCCGAGCTGCTGGGCATCGCCATTCCCGCGGTGGGCATCGTACTCTTGATCCTCCTCCCCTTTCTGGACCGCAAGCCAGAGCGCCACCCACGCAACCGCAAGCTGGCCATGGTCATCCTGCTCATCATCCTGCTCGTCTTTGTGGCGCTGTCGATCTGGGGCTGGTACAGCTAGGAGGAGGGAGCTATGCACCTGCGCCGTTTGATTCCAATTTTGGTCCTGGGCATTGTCCTCGCCTGGTTCGCCCTGGCCCGGCCCGTGGGCTCGCAAGAGATCCCCATCGTGCCCCACCCGACGGATGAGCTGGGGGACTGCCTGGCCTGCCACGACTCGGGGCAGATGGTCCCTTTCCCCGAGGATCACGCCGGCCGCACCAATGACACTTGCCTCATGTGCCACGAGGCACAGCCGGAGGGGGTTCCGCCGATACCACACATCCTGGAGGGTCGCGACGACTGCCTGGCCTGCCATGGCCCCGGTGGGGCGCTGCCTTTCCCGGACAGCCACACCGGCCTGGGGAGCGATACCTGCCTGTCGTGCCACCCGGTCGGCCAGGGGGCCGCCGAGCCGACCGAGGAAGCAACGGCCGAGCCCACGGCGACGCTGCCGCCGGCCATCGAGGCGCTGCCCACGCCGATCCAGGAGCCGGAGCTCTTTGGCGAAAATACGTGCATCAGCTGCCACCAGGAGCTGGGCGGGCGGCACGCGGCCATCACGGAGAATTGGTCGGAGAGCATCCACGCCGAGCGCGGCGTCGGCTGCGTGAGCTGCCACGGCGGCGATCCCACCGCCGAGGATGCCGAGGTGTCCATGTCGCCCGAGAACGGCTTTCTGGGCCCCCTGCCCAAGGAGCGTATCCCCGGCCTGTGCGGCTCGTGCCACAGCCGAGTGGACCTGATGCGCCAGTTTGACCTGCCCACCGACCAGTTCAACCAGTACTGGCAGAGCCAACACGGGCAGGCCCTGATCGAGGGCGACGAGAAGGTAGCCACTTGCTTTGATTGCCACGATGGCCACCACACCCTGGCCACCGACGACCCCGGCTCCCTCGTCTATCCCCTCAACGAGCCCGAGATGTGTGCCGGTTGCCACTCGGACGCGGAGCTCATGGCGCCTTATAACATCCCCACCAACCAGTATGCCCTGTACGTGGACAGCGTGCACGGCGTCGCCCTCCTGGAGGAGCAGGACATGCGGGCGCCGACCTGCTCCACCTGCCACGGCACCCATGGCGCGGCGCCCCCGGGTTTTCAAGAAGTGGCCAACGTCTGCGGCCAGTGCCACGGCGCTACCGAGGATTATTACCTGGAGGGCGGCCATCGCATGGGGATGACGGTCGAGGCACTGCCGCGCTGCGTCACCTGCCACGGGCGCTACGACGTGCCGCCGGCCAGCCTCGACCTGTTCGTGGGTACCGAAGAGCGTCACTGTGGCAGCTGCCACCCACCCGGCAGCGAGCGGGCCGGCGATGTGGCGGCCATCTACCAGGCGCTGCTGGAGGCCCGGGAGACGTACGACGAGGCGGCCGCGACCATCGAGGAGGCGAGCGGGCGACGGCTGATCATGGCCAAACAGGAGGAACTTTTGCAGCAGGCGCGCACGCCCCTCATCGAGGCCCGGGCCAAGCAGCACGCAGTCAGCCTCGATGTAGTGCAAGAGAACACCCAGGCATCGCTGGATCTCAGCGAGCAGGCGCTGGCCAGTGCCAACGCCGCCCTGGAGGATCTACGAACGCGCTGGGTGGGCATGATCGTCGTCGTCGCCGTGGTCCTGGTGACCGTCGTCGCCCTGTGGTTCATCAAGCGCGAATTGGACCGCGAGCTGGAGGCGCGGCGGGCGCGCAAGCGCCAGGAGTCGGGCTAGAATCGATGCCGTCCGGGCAAGCTCCGGGGCTCGTCTCGGGCTTGAGCCCTGGCCAGGCGTCCGGCTTGTTCGAGTCATCATCTTGCAGGAAGGAGGAGAGATGCACCAAGGCCAGAGATGCAAGGCCCATCGGTTATGGGCAACCCTGATCCTGCTGGCCCTGTTGGGCAGCCTGATTGCCGGCTGCGGGCTGCGGGCCAGCGGCCAGGATCTGGTGCAGGGCCAGTGCACCCGCTGCCACACCCTGGCGCCCATCGAAGTCAAGGGCCGGACGCAGGTCCAGTGGGAGGATGTGGTGTATCGGATGATCGAACATGGCGCGAATCTGAGCCAGGGACAGGCTCAGAGGGTGGTCGAATATCTGACCGAAAACTATGGGCCGGGAGAGCAATAGGTAGGGATCCAGATTATAAGGAAAGGAGAGGCTGGCAAATGAACGATCGGTTTAAATCTCCCCTGGCAGGGGCCAAGGTGGGCTCCGGAGGGCGGAACCTGGGAGAGGTTCTTAACCTCCGCGGGGTCTCGCGGCGGGATTTTATGAAATTCTGCACGCTGATGACCGCCACCCTGGCACTGCCCAAGGACATGGTAGAGCGGGTGGCGCAGACACTCGAGACCGCCCGGCGCCCCCCGGCCATCTACCTGGAATTCCAGGACTGCGCCGGCTGCACCGAAGCCATGCTGCGCATGCCCCATCCGACCGTGACCGACGTGGTGCTGGACGTGCTATCGCTCAACTACCACGAGACGATCATGGCCCCTGCGGGGCAGGCGGCCGAGGCTGCCCGGGAGGCGACCATCGAGGCCGGCGACTATCTCCTCCTGGTCGAGGGTGCGATCTCGACCAAGGACGATGGCCTCTACTGCACCATCGGCGGCCGGACGGCCATGGACCTGCTGGAAGAGTCGGCCAGAGGGGCGGTGGCCGTCATTGCCGTGGGCGACTGCGCCTGCTTTGGCAACATTCCGGCTGCCAACCCCAATCCCACCGGGGCCGTGGGCGTGAGCGAGATCGTACGCGGCGTGCCCATCGTCAACATGGCCGGCTGCCCGGTCAACGCCGTCAACCTGGCGGCCATGATCGTCTACTATCTGACCTTCGAGTCACTGCCCCACCTGGATGACCTGCTGCGGCCCGATTTCGCCTATGCAGAGCGAATCCACGATCACTGCCCGCGGCGGCCCCATTTCGACGCCGGCCAGTTCGTCGAGTCGTGGGGCGACGAAGGACACCAGCGCGGCTGGTGCCTATACAAGATGGGGTGCAAGGGACCGCAGACCAAGCACAACTGCCCCGTCGTGGAATACAACGAGGGCACCAGCTGGCCCATCAAGGCCGGCCACCCCTGTATCGGCTGTTCCGAGCCGCAATTCTGGGACACGATGACGCCGTTCTACCGGCGGCTGCCCGAGGTTCCGGGCTTTGCCGTGGAATCCACCGTAGACAGCATCGGCCTGGCCCTGACCGGCATCACGGCCGTGGCCGTCGGCGCCCATGCCGTGGGCAGCATCCTGCGTAAGCGGGAAGCCGGCGAGACAGGCGACCGGGATGTGGCCGAGCAAGAAGGTACAACCGAGACCACCGAGGAAGGAGGACACGATGCCCAAGATCGCGATTGATCCCGTAACGCGCATCGAAGGACATTTGCGCATCGAAGTAGAGGTAGAGGGCGGGCAGGTGACCAATGCCTGGAGCAGCAGCACCATGTTCCGCGGGCTTGAGATCATCTTGCAAGGCCGCGACCCGCGCGACGCCTGGGCCTTTGCCCAGCGCATATGAGGCGTCTGAACGACGGTTCACGCCGTCTGCTCCGTGAGAGCAGTAGAAGACGCCTTGGATATCCAGATCCCGCCCAACGCGCGACTGATGCGCAACCTCATTGCCGGCATCCAGTACGTGCAGGACCACGTCATCCACTTCTATCACCTGCACGCCCTGGACTGGGTGGACGTGGTCAGTGCCCTGCAGGCCGATCCCACCGCCACCTGCGAACTTTGGCAAACGGCGTCGACCTGGCCCGCCGGCCCCGGCTACTTTAGGAGCGTCCAGGAACGCCTGCAAGCCTTTGTCGACAGCGGCCAGTTGAGCCACTTTACCAACGGCTACTGGGGCCACCCGGCCTACAACCTGCCGCCCGAGGCCAACCTGCTGGCCGTGACCCACTACCTGGAGGCTCTGGACTGGCAGCGGGACGTGATCAAGGCCCACGCCATCCTGGGGGCCAAGAACCCCCACGCCCAGACCTACCTGGTGGGCGGCATGGCCCGGCCCATCAATCCTAACCACCAGGCAGCCTTTAACGCCGACGACATCGCCTTCCTGCGCAAGCTGTTTGCCAAGGCGGCCGATTTCGTCAAGCAAGTCTACCTACCCGACGTCTTGCTCGTCGCCCCCTTCTACCTGGATTGGGCGCAGTTGGGCGGAGGGTTGAGCAACTACCTCGCCTATGGCGAATTCCCCCAGAGCGACGGCCTGAGCAGCGACGAGCCTGG
>Ga0316577_10001904_pt1 | contig 10084 bp, 6 predicted proteins | sample S5NA_FD_203073 | JGI IMG/M metagenome (GOLD analysis project Ga0316577, IMG submission 203073) | Rhizosphere microbial communities from salt marsh grasses in Alabama, United States - S5-7_050615r2r1 | ecosystem: Host-associated > Plants > Roots > Rhizosphere | place: USA: Alabama | collected... | reverse complement strand
CTGGGCAACCGGGCTAGAGACAGCTATGCCGGCGTGAAGGCCAAGATCGAGCAGGTTGCCAGCCGCACGTCGACCGAGCTGCTGTACGACGTCAAAGAGTGGCACCAGCGCCTGGGGATGTCATGAAACTCCACAAGCAAGCAAAAGAGTGGGTAGGCACCAGCCGCCTGTGGTTGGCCCCTGGAGAGGATGTGCACGAGTCCAAGACGACGGCTCAGGTCTTTTCCACGGGGCAGGGCCAGTTCGACGTGATCTCCTATATGTGGCAGTTCGAGGACGAGCCCCAGGAGGGCATGATCATTTTCCGCTCCGAGATGGATGGAGAAAAGACGAGGGCGGTGTGGCTCGACTCGTGGCACATGCGCAGCGACATCATGGTCTGCGAGGGGAGCGAACGGGAGGGCACTGTAGTCCTGCGTGGCTCATACGCGGCGCCACCAGGCCCCGATTGGGGCTGGCGCATCGAAATCGAGCGAGGGCAGCCGTCCGCGCTGGTGATCCGCATGTTCAACGTCACCCCCGGGGGCAAAGAGGCGCTGGCCGTGCTGGCCGAATATGAGGCCACTGGAGGCTAACCGCGGAGACGATCCGCGGAATCATCCGCCGGAGCGACCCCACCCCCTAGATTTCGCCTGCGCCCCGACTGTGCTATAATACCTCTGCACGCCCTGGCAATGGGCGGCGTGCCCCGCTAGCGATGGGGTTTGCTGCCGGAAAAGAAGGGCATGCCCGGGAGGGTGTCCCATCTGTCATCTGTGTGATCCGGTAGCCCCCATGTTCATGGTAGGCATTGTGCCTCGATCTTGACAGAAAGCGCATTTGGGCACATAATATGTAGGCTCGCCCAACCTGCGGAGCGAAGGCAGTTGGCTTGTCCAGGCCCTCTCTAGACAGCGAGCAGGCTGGCCTGTCACCATTAGCGCTTGGCCCGCACGATACCATGGAGGTCGACATAACCAGATCGCAGCTACTGAAACGGTTCGACAAAGCCTGGCGGGCGCTCCTAGCTTCGTACGCCAGCCTGCCAGAGGCCGAATTGCTGGCGCCGGGTGTCACGGGCGACTGGTCGATCCGTGACATCATTGCCCACGTCACCTGGTGGGAGGAGGAGGCGCTGGCCCATCTGCCCGTCATCCTGGCTGGCGGCCGGCCGCCGCGCTACAGTGTCACCTACGGCGGCATCGATGCCTTTAACGAGCTGATGATGGAGCAGCGGAGACACCTGCCCCTCGCGGAGGTGCTGCGCCAGCGGGATGAGGTCCACGCCCGGCTCGTCGCCTTCCTCGAGATGGTGCCGGAGGAGCAGATTGCCCACGAGACGCGCTTTCGCCGCCGCCTGCGCCTCGACACCTACGGCCACTATCGATTGCATACCAAGTCGATCCGCCAATGGCGCGAACAGGCATTCGCTCAATAGAGGCCAAGGTGGTGTGTGCAGAGCCCACACGCGCCCCCACCGCCAGGTATTCAAGAAATGCGCAAACAGGTGTCTTCTCAATAATCGGTGGTTGGTTGGTGCAGACTCGACAAACAGCCCAGCTTTTCCCCCTCTATTCAGAGGGTACGCGAACAGTATAGAGACTGGCGGCATCGGATCAAAGGAGATATGGAACATGCCTAACTGCCGCACGTGCCGGGGTCAATACACTCGTGAGGAATGCCTCTGTCCATCTTGCGGAGAGCCTTTGGGCAAGAGCGCCGATCGCTGCCAGGGCTGCGGTTTCGACCTCAAAGCAAGGCGGCTATGCCCTCGCTGCAAGAGCGACGTGAGCGCATGGGAAAAAGAAGATCTCTCCCTGCCAAGGTTCATCTTCACAGGCGGTATCCTGGGCCTGCTGCCGGCCGTCGTAGCCGCTATCCTTTGGTTTTTCATCTGGAACCCACAGGATGATCCCATTCATCTCCCTGTTGGCAGTGGCCTGGGCATCTTGCTCTCGCTTCTGGTGTTTGGCACGTTGTTCAGCAGGCGCTACGACCTACGCGAGATGGTCTGGGCGGGCGAGGTGCACCGGGTCGGTGGTCCCTCTCTGACCCTCATCGGCACCGGCTCTTTTCTCATGGGGCTCTTTTTGATGGTCTCTGCCGTGCTGTTGAACAAGCTGTGGCAACCGCCGATCTATTTTGAGGAGAAGCTGATCTTTTCGCTGGCCTATGGCCTGATGTACGTCGGCTTTACCACGGGACTCACCCTCATGCCCCTGGGGGCATACTTGACGCATCTGGATAAAGGGGTGCCGCAGCCGATCTTTGTCCATACCGACCGGCTGGTCGAAGTTGTTCTGCAAGGCGCGGCTGCCAGCCTGAGAAACCGGGAGAGCGGGCAGACGGTCGAAGAAAAACTGAAAGACTTTGAGGTTCTCAAGGTCAACAGGGACCCGGCCGATGGCAGCATCCAGTTGGCGATCCGGGATCGCCGGCCTCTACAGTCATCGGAGCACGGCTCGCCCCAGTTCACGCCGGAAAAGAACCATGTCTGGGATCTAGACGCCGACAAGTGGGGCCGCATTCAGTCCCTGAAGCGCGGCCGCCAGAACTAGAGTGTTCCTGCATCTACGGCCGGAACTCACTTGCCAGCAAGCCATAGAGATATGTGCCGGTGAAGGTTCCGCCCGGGTGGCGGTGATCCTGGCGGAGGTGGCCTTCGCGCACGAATCCGGCGCGCTCCGCTACTCGTTGGCTGCGCTCGTTCGTATCGTCGCATCGCACCCGAACGCGGTGTGCGTGCAAGTGATGGAAGATGAACCCGAGTGCCGCCCCGACGCTCTCTGTAATCACGCCCTGGCCCTCGTGCTCCCGATCGACGACGTAGCCCAGCTCAAACTCGGGAGTCTGCCAGCTCACGACGCCAATATAGATCTGTCCCAGCCAGGTACCTGACTCTTTGTCAAAGATCCCCGCGAAAAAGGACTGCCGCGACGCCCACGCCTCTGCCATCTCGGCCACCACTCTCTCGGCTTCCGCCCCGTTCTGCGGGGAGAGGAGGATATTCCCCGCCTCGTAGCGCCGCAAGTGCTGCCGATTTCTCTGGCCCGCCGCATAGTACATGTTGCCGTCGCCCGGGCGGTAACAGCGGAGCGCGAACCGCTCACTCTCGAAACCTGGCGGAATGTCCAACTCTCTTGGATCCATCGGCGCTCCTTGCCCCAGCGTGAGGCTGCGGGCTCATTCCATGCCGGCGCCGGGCAGCGGCGCCATCTCGATCTGCAAGGTGCGGATCTCGGCGTAGTTCCGGCCCATCACGACGTCGATCCGCCCGCTCTGCAGGCCATACACCACCGACCATTGCGTGTTCGACTGCGACACAGCAGAGAGCAGGTCCAGGGCCTGGGGCACGCTCAAGCGGCCGCCGGCCTCGTCCAGGCAACGGCTCAGCTCGTCGTAGCGCCAGCACCATCCCTCCGCGTCGCCGGGCACGGCCGCCCGCAAAAAGTTGGTGGCCTGATGCCAGGGTGCCTTGTTGGGCAACACCCGTAGCGCTCCATTGTAGAACTCGAGCAGCAGCGCCCGGCCGCTGCGGTCGGCGATCAGGTAGTGGATGGGCGGCCCGCCCGCCATGTCCACGTTGTATTCTTCCAGCAGGGCCAGTGCTTCGTCCACCGTGCGGGCGTGGTCCAGCATCTCGCGGATGATGCCTACCGAGCCGATGGTCGGCTTTTGTGGATCGCGGGCCACGTTTCCCGGCGGCACGGCTGCCATGCCGACCACCAGGCCGTACTCGTTCATGCCGTCGAAAGGCAGCCAGGGTGCATCCAGCAGCGCTACGCGCTCCGCGATGGGCAACTCGTCCAGCGCCCTGGCCCGGTCCCCGGCCAGGCCCAGGAAGGCAATGTCCACCATCGACACCGAGGCATAGCCGTCGGGCGGGTCGGTAAAGAGCAGAAGGGCCGGGCTCGGATCCCAGTCAAAGTTGCGGCCGTAGAGCATGTTCCGGGGATCGCCCAGGGCGGCAAAAAGCGAGCAGGCCCACACTCGTTCGGGTGCCCTCTCGAGCTCGGCGCCGGCCCGCCCATACGCCCCGCGGTAGTGCATCGTATAGAGGGGGTAGTCGTCCAGCCGCTCCAGGCTGCTGAGCGTTGCCACCTGCTCGGCCGACAGCCCGGCCCCGGACTCGAGCAGCGGCTCTACTATAGCCGACGGCGCCGGCACGGACGCCGTCGGTGTGGGCACCGGCGTCCGCGTCGCCGGCGGCGCAGCCGCCGGCCCACATCCGGTGATCAGCAGAACCACCAATCCGATAAGAGTCAGCAGCCTACATCCTGCCTTCACACCCCCCCCTCCCGGCAATACCTGATACCCACTATCCAATACCTAGTCTCCAGTCACCCCAGCCGCTCCCCCAACCACGCCCGGTACCTTTCCCCCGCCGCCAGCGGCAGCTCTTCCAGGTCGTCCCACGCTTCGTAGCGGCAGGTGATCAGCTCGTCCAATGTCGCCGGCCGGCCGCCGGTCGCATCCTCGGCGTACAGGTGCAGCGGATAGTTGTAGGCGGCGGGCAGTTCCTGCATGGCTTGCCGGCCCACGGCCGACAGGAGAACGCCGGACAGGATGGCCTGGTGCATAAAGATGACATAACGTTGGTCCTGCCGGTAAAAATACTCGAACTCGGGCGTTCGGTAGACGCGGAAAAACGTGTCGTGCCAGGCGCGCAGCAGCCCGCACTCGGGGCGCACGACCAGGTGTCCGGCGTTCACATAGGGCCGGATCGTGGCCTGGTCGACGTGGGTCTCCATGGGAAACACCCGCTCCTCGGGCACGGCGCAGCAGGCGTATACCGCCGTCCAGAAGGGGTCGAGCGGCTCGTGGAAGGGCGAGCCCACGTTGGTGTGGTGCACCGGCCGGTAGCCCACCGACGCCTCCTTGCCGAGAAGGAAATCCCGCGGCTCTTGCAGCACCAGGGTGTTCGTGGTCAGCCAGGCTAGCTGCGCCACCTGCCCGGCCGCCCGCTCTTCGGCGCGAGCGGCAGCCTCCAGGTCGGCGGCAAAGAAAAACCGTGCCACCGAGGCGTCGATCTGGAAGGGGATTAGCTCTACAGCCAGCGCCTGCAAGCGTGCTTGCATCGCGGGCGCGAGCTCCGGGGATGGCTGCCCCTCGCCCGCCGCGTAGCCGGGCACATACCACCACAGCGGCGCCTGTGCCAGGGCACCGCCAAAGGTACGGATGCTGTCGGCCAGGAGGATGGCCTGCTTCTGGGACGTCTCGGTGGGATATACGACGGAGACAAAAACAGGGTCTTGTCTGGTCGGGCCTTTGTTGTTCAGGGTCATCTCCTCTCCTCACTCTCCACGCACAGCCTCGATTCGGGCCATCGCCGGGCACCGGGCCATGGGGAGGCTCACTCGATCAACGCCCGTCGGCGTGATCTTGCTTATCGATCACGCGCCAGGTTAATGAAGCACAGACCGCCGAGGGGGCCACGATCCGCAGGGTGAACTCAGGCTGGTTGTGTGCCGCCTTCCAGGGCGGTGCGCACCTTGCGCGTCAGGGTCTCCAGCTCGAACGGCTTGGACAGAAAATGCACGCCCTCGTCCAGCACGCCGTGGTGTACAATGGCGTTGTCGGTATAACCTGAGGTGTAGAGCACCTGCATTTCGGAGCGCCCGGGGCGCAGCTCGTCGGCCAGCGCCCGGCCGCTCATGCGCGGCATGACCACGTCGGTCAGCAACAGGTGGATGGGGCCCTGGTGCTGCTCGGCCACCTGTAGAGCCTCCATGCCATCCTGCGCGGCCAGGACCCGGTATCCCTGGGCTGTCAGGATTCTGAGCATCAGCTCCCGCACCGCGGCCTCGTCTTCCACCAGCAGAATCGTTGAGGCTGAGGCTGAGGTTGAGGGTAAGGTCAAGACTTCCTCCTCAGTCTTGGCCTCAGCCCCGACCCTGGCCTTGACCTCAGCTCTCGGCAGATAGATCTTGAAGCTGGTGCCGTGGTCGATCTCGCTGTATACGCCGATGTGGCCCCCGTTTTGCTTGATGATGCCGTGCACCGTCGCCAGTCCCAGGCCGGTGCCCTTGCCCCTCTCCTTGGTGGTAAAAAAGGGCTCGAAAAGGTGGGCGCGAACCTCGTCGCTCATGCCTTCGCCTGTGTCGCTGACGGCCAGCAGCACGTACTCTCCTGGCTCTACCTCCAGGTGGCTGGCAGCGTAGGTGCTGTCGAGGACGACGTTGGCTGTCTCGATGGTCAGCTTGCCGCCGTCGGGCATGGCGTCGCGGGCATTGACTGCCAGATTGATGACCACCTGCTCGATCTGGGTGGGATCGATCTCGACCGGCCACAGATCACGGGCCAGGTGGATCCGCAGCGTTACATCCTCGCCGATGAGGCGCTGGAGCATCTTGTCCAGTTCACCCACCGCCTGGCTGAGGCTCAGCACGCGGGGCTCGATGATCTCGCGCCGGCTGAAGGCCAGCAGCTGGCGGATCAGGTCGCCGGCCCGTCGGCCGGCATCGTGGATGCGCTGCACGTGCTGGCTCAAGGGGTCTTCCTGATGCAGGTTGTGCTCCAGGAAGTGGGTGCTGAGGTTGACGACCGTCAGCAGGTTGTTCAGATCGTGGGCCACGCCTCCGGCCAGCCGGCCTACGGCCTCCATCTTTTGCGCCTGGTGGAATTGCTCCTCCAGCCGCCGGCGGTCCTGCACAAGGTGCGCCCGGGCCAGCGCGCCCGACACTTGCTCGGCCACGCGCCAGGCCAGATTGACCTCTTCGGCAGAAAAGGATCGGGGCTCGATGGTGTCCACGCCCAAGCTGCCCACCACCTCCTCGCCCACCATGAGGGGCAGGAGCAGCAGCGAGACGGTGCCTCGCCGCTGCAGCAGGTCATGAATTGGCCCCTGCCGGGGATCGCTCTGGACGTTGGCGATGACCAGCGGTGTCTTGTGGATTAGCACGTGCTGGCTGCCCGAGTTGGCGGTCACCGGGATGATGGTACCCAGGGCGGAGGGCCGCCCGGGGGCCAGGTATTCGGCCACGATCAGGGCCTCGGTCTTTTCGGGATTGAATAGGGCGGCAGCAGCCTGCGGCACCTCGAAGGCCAGGGCCAGTTCCCGGCAGACCGCTTCCAGGATTGGCTCCGGCGCCTCGCCCGCCGCCGTGGCGGCAATGACACGATTGAGCAGCGTCAACTCCCGGTTATGCTGCGCAGCCTGGCTGTAGAGGCGAGCGTTGCTGATGGCCACGGCCATCTGGTCGGCCAGTGTCTCTAGTGTCGTCACGTCGCTGGGGTCAAAGGCATTGGGATGGGGGCTCTGCAGATCGAGCACGCCCACGATCTCGTCGCCGATGCGGATGGGGATACTCAGCTCGGAGCGAGTGGGCAGCCGCTCCGGATGGGGATTGAGGAATCGTGGATCGGTGTCCACGTCGTTGACCAGCAAGGTCTCTCCGTATTGAGCTACCCAGCCCACCAGCCCCTGTCCCATGTCGATGGTGTGGGGGGGAGGAAGGGGCAGCGCAATCTCGCCGGCCCGGGCCCTCATCACCAGCCGGTCCTCACCGGGGGACTTGGTGAAGAGACCTACGTAGTGGAAGCCAAAGCCTTCCTGGATTAGCTTGGCTGCCCGGGTGAGCACCTCGTCCAGATCCAGAAAGGCTGTTACCTGCCGTCCGATCTCGTTGAGAAGCGCCAGTTGCGAGGCATGCTGCTGCAAGGTCTCTTCTGCTTGTTTGCGCTCGGTGATGTTGGTAAAGACAGCCATGGTGCCAGCATAGCTGGCGTCAGCGTCAAAGCGAGGTGTGCCGCTCACCAGGGCCGAGATCCGGTGTCCATCTTGGTGGACTAGTTCCAGTTCGTACCTGTCGGCCTCGCCGCGCTGTCGCCGTTCATCGGCAGCCCGGACGATGGATTGTTGGTCAGGCGGGATGATGTCGGTCCAGTGTAACCCCACCATTTCCCTGGGTGTGTAGCCCAGCATCTCGGCCGCTGCAGGATTGACAAAGGTAAAGAACCCATCGCTGTCTTCGATGGCGATGCCTTCGGCCATACTCTGGATCATGCCTTCGTTAAAGGCGGCCAGGTGTTGTGTCTCCCGGTATAGCCGTGCATTCTCGATGGCCACGGCTGCCTGATTGGCAAAAGCCGTGATGGCCGGCACATCGGCCTCGTCCAGGTCGCTCCCGGTGACGACCAGAAAGCCCCATGCCTCGCCGCCGACGATCAGTGGAGTAAAGATGCTCTGCCGCCAGCCAATCAGCTCAATGACCGGGCCGGCCAGTGGCCGCACCACCGGGGGCAGGGCCTCGACAAAGGGCTCGGTCTGCAGATGGCTATAGAGCGGGACTCCTTCGGCCAGGATCCTTTGGAAAAAGCCGCCGGGTATGAGGCGGAAGCGATAGCCTGTCACCGACAGGCCGGTCAGTTTTTCCGCTGCCTGCACCAGATCGGCCCTGAGGGTCAAGTGGGAGAGGATCAGATGGGCATGGTCGTCGCTCAGGCGCAAGATCGTAGCATCGAACCCCAGCTTGGTCACCTGCTCGCCGATGGCATGGTAAACCGCCGTAGGGGTGTGAGCACGCTGCAGGGCCTGGGCACCCTGGCTGAGGGCCAGGAGCAGCCGCTGGCTGTGGGCAGTCTCCTCCAGGGATCGCCGCAGTGCCTCTTCCGCCCGCCTCCTCCGCAGGATGGCGGTGAATTGCTCGGCCAGGAGGGCAAATCGCTCCAGATCCACGTCCGAAAACGGCTCTGGGCGGCTCATGTCCGTCAGGCCGATGGTTTCACCATCTATGACCAGCGGCACGCTCATGACCGAGCGGTAGCCAAGAATGCGGCTGATGATGGGTACCAGTTTGCGCAAGGCGTTGCTCTGCGTACACTCGGCCATCATCTGCCGGATCTTGGCTGGATCGTCGGTCAGGCAGGGGGCGCCGGCGAGGAGCATCTGGCCGTAGAGGCTGTCTGGTGCGGGGCGGATGACCACCTTTGGGATAGCTTTTCCAATGGCCGCTTCGATACGGCGCACCAGGCTGCCGGGCAGGGCAAGATTCTGCAAGGCCAGAGTTTCCTTGTCCTCGCCAAGGAGATAGACGGCGGCTTCGTTGACCGCAAAGACGTCCTTTGTTCCGCGGGCAAAAATCCGGACGATCTGGTCCAGGCTGTCCCCCCGGTTGGCGGCGTGGTTGAGGGCATTGACCAGGGCCAGCATTTTGCTCTCCTGCCGGATCCGCTCCTCGACCTGCTTGCGCTCGGTGATGTCGCTATAGACGGCTACCAGGCCGACCAATTCGTCGTCCACCACGACCGGGGCGGCGGCTAGGATCACATCTACCGGCGTCCCATCTCGGCGATGCCGAACCGTCTCGGTGGGCAGCAAAGTTGCCCCCCCAGAGACCATTTGGGTAAAACTGGCTGCCTCTTGCAGGTGACGACCTTGGGCAATGAGTGGGTCTATGTCCTGGCCAACGACCTCTTCTCGGCGGTAGCCGAACAATCGCTCTGCCCCGGCGCTCCACTCTACGATGCGATTATGAGGATCCAACGTCACGATAGCATCGGGCGCTGCCGACAGGACGCCTTCCAGGTAGCGCTGCCGTTCCCGCATGGCGCGCTCGGCCGACACCAACTCGGTGACCTCTTTGACATATTCAATGACGCCCGTGACGTTTCCCTGTCCGTCCTTGATGGGAAAGGCGGAAAGCTCGATCCAGCCCCTGGGCTCATCGGCCGATGGATAGGGGACGATTTCAATGTGCGTCTCCCCGGTTTCGATGCTTCGGAGCGAGGGACACCAGGGGCAGGGTGAGCGTCGCTGCTGGTAGACCGCGTAGCACTTGCGGCCGGCCAGAGGCATTTGATGAACATACCGCTGTTCCATCCACCGGTTGGTCCTGACTACGTTGAGATCGGTGTCCAGGATGCTGATACCATCCTGGATAGCATCGAATACATTTTCCAAAAACTGCTCGCCCTCTTGCAGCACCTTCTCCACACCCTTGACCCGCTCGACGCGCAGCATGGTGTCCACCTTCTCCAGGAGTCCCCGGTTCAGGGTGGACCGGCTCTCGCCGATGCCGGCCACGAGCACGAGGCACCCGGCCAGGGCCGCTTCGCCCTTGATACATCGATAGAGCTCGGGCCGCTTTCGCCTGTCCGGTGCCAT
>Ga0316577_10001903_pt1 | contig 10091 bp, 11 predicted proteins | sample S5NA_FD_203073 | JGI IMG/M metagenome (GOLD analysis project Ga0316577, IMG submission 203073) | Rhizosphere microbial communities from salt marsh grasses in Alabama, United States - S5-7_050615r2r1 | ecosystem: Host-associated > Plants > Roots > Rhizosphere | place: USA: Alabama | collected... | reverse complement strand
CTCGACCGGCTCGTCGCGTATCGCTGGCCGGGTAACGTGCGGGAGCTCGGCAATGTCATCGAGCGCGCGATGATCCTGGACCCCGCCCACGGCCTCGACGACCTCGACCTTGCGGCGTCGGCGGGTCTGGCCGCGCTCCCCGCCGAGGGGGCGCCGATGGCCGAGCGGGAGCTCAACCTGCGGGAGGCCCTCAACAAGCTGGAGAGCGAGCTACTGAAGGAGGCCCACCGCCGGGCGGGCGGGGTGCGCAAGGAGGCGGCGCGGCTGCTGGGGATCGACCCGCGCAACCTCAGCTACTACATGAGGAAGCACGACCTCGACGCCGGGACCATCGAGGAGTAGTCTTGGTCGCGGCGGGATGCGCCAGCGCTAGACGCGGAACCGGAGGTTTGGATGAAGGCCAGGATTCTCGGCGCCGCCATCGGCGTCACGTTTGCGGTCGCCCTCGTCGGCTGCTCGAGCGAGCCGAAGGCCCCACCTCGCGACTCCCTTGTCGCCCAGCTTCAGCAAGAGGCCGAGGCGCTCCAGGCAGAGAACGAGAACCAGGACACCTCCATCGGGGTCAGCACGACCTGGACGATCGAGTCCGTTGACGTGGTGGAGCCACCAGAGGGCACCGACGGGCCCACGCGGGGCACCATCCGGTTCCGGATCCGGGCCGAGACGAATGACACGGGCGGCGAGGTGCAGGTCGACGAGTTCGAGAAGACGTTCGACTACACCTTCAACACGACCCTTCAGAAGTGGGTGTTTGATTACCAACCGTCCTGAGAGCACACATCCTGAGAGCACCGACTCTGGACGTTGCTCTCAGGATAGTCCGTTCGCAACCCTGGACTGCACTGGATGAACCCGACTCTTTCTGTCGAGGACATTTCCGTCGTGCCCCACAGACGACTCTGAGCGCACCGCCCCTTCGGTGCTCTCAGAGTGAATCAAAGGTCGGCTTGAGGGCGGGATACAGCTCCCGGTAACGCGGGTAGAGGTCGTCATAGGCCTTCACCCACTCGGCGACGGGCTCGTCGCGGCCGGTGACCGCAATCGTGGCGTCGCACGCCGCCTCCACGCTCGGCCAGGCGCCGGCCCCGACGCCCCCCAGGAGCGCGGCGCCGTAGGCGGCCCCCTCGGTGCTCGTGACCGTGACCATGGGGAGCCCCAGGACGCTGGCCACGATCTTCCTCCAGAGCGCGCCCTTGGCTCCGCCGCCGGCGATCCGGACCTCGCTCACCGTCCCCAGGCCGGCGCCTTGGAGCAGGCCGAAGCAGTCCTTCATCGAGAAGGCGACGCCCTCGAGGACGGACCGCGTCATGTGCGCACGACCGTGGCGCACGGTCAGGCCCACGAAGCTGCCCCGGGCATGGGGGTCGGGGTAGGGAGTTCGCTCACCGGAGAGGTAGGGGAGGAAGAGCAGGCCCTCGCTACCCGCGGGGGCTCCTTCGGCTTCCGTGACGATCGCGTCGAAGCCCTCGTTGGGAGTGAGGGCGTCGTGGTACCACTGCAGGCTGCCGGCGGCCGAGAGGGTGACACCCATGAAGTGCCACTTGCCGGGAACGGCGTGGCAGAAGGCGTGGAGTCGTCCCTCGGGCTCGACGAGCGGTGCGTCGGTGGTGGCGAAGATGACCCCGGAGGTGCCCAGGGTCAGTGAGACGACCCCGGGGCGGACGGCTCCGGTCCCCACCGCTCCGGCGGCCTGGTCGCCGCCCCCGGCCATCACCGGTGTCCCCTCGGAGAGGCCGGTCTCGGCCGCTGCCTCGGCCGTGATCTTCCCGGTGACCTCCGGGCCTTCGAAGGTGGGGGGAAGCCATTCGGCGGGAATGTCGAGCTTGTCCAGGACCGCCTTCGACCAGTTGCGGGCCTTGAGCTCGAAGAGGATCGTCCCCGAGCCGCCCGCCCGGTCCATGGCCGCCTCCCCGGTGAGGCGGAGACGGACGTAGTCCTTGGGCAGGAGGACGAGCTTCGCCTTCGTGTAGACGTCGGGCTCGTTGTTCCGGACCCAGAGGATCTTCGGAGCGGTGAAACCGGTGAGGGCGACGTTGCCGACCTCGCGGATCAGCTCGGACCGGCCGACCCGGCGCTCGATCTCCTCGCACTCCGCGCCGGTGCGCTGGTCGTTCCAGAGGATGGCGGGCCGCAGGACGTTGCGATCGCCGTCCAGGAGCACCAGGCCGTGCATCTGGCCGGTGAGGCCGACGGCCGCGACGTCCTCTCCGTTCGCCCCCGCGTCGCTCAGGGCCTTGCGGATCGAGGCGGCGGTCCCCGACCACCACTCCTGCGGGTCCTGCTCGGACCAGAGGGGCTTCGGCGTCTGGAGCGTGAGGGGAGTGGTGGCCGTGGCCACCACCTTTCCCGCTTCGTCGATCAGAAGGGCCTTGGCCCCGGTGGTGGAGACGTCGACGCCCAGGAAGAGTCGCTTCATGGGATGAGTCCTCCGGAGTCAGGTCTTGTAGCAACGCATTCCTCGGGGGTGGATGCGATGTCCCAGGACCTGACCCCTCTCGTTGATCAGCGGACGCCCAGGAGCACCTCGATGGTGAGCTGGTCGAGCTTCTCGTAGCGGAGACCGCGGGCGCCAAGGGCCTGGCGATCGACGGTGAGACCCTTGAGCGCGTCGGCGGTGGCCTTGCTGTAGCCGTCGATCTTCGGCAGGCCGTCCGTCGGCACGTCCCCGATCTCCTTGACGAGGGCCTGGATCTCCTTGTCCTCGTTCCAGCGCTTCGCCCTCTCCTTGTAGATCAGGTAGCTCCGCATCGACCCGCGTGCGAAGTCCTTCACCCCGTCGACGTCCTCGGTGCGGTAGGCGTGCGAGTCGAAGTGGCGCATGCCCGGGTAGCCCACGTCCTCGAGGAACTTGACCAGGAAGAAGCACGATTTAAGCGAGTGCGAGCCGAAGCGGAGGTCCTGGTCGTAACGGCCGAAGGCCTGGTCGTTGAGGTCGATGTGGAAGAGCTTGCCCGCGTCCCAGGCCTGGGCGACCGCGTGCATGAAGTTGAGGCCCGACATGTGCTCGTGGGCTACCTCGGGGTTCACGCCCACCATCTCGGGGTGATCGAGGCTCTCGATGAAGCCGAGGAAGGAGCCGGTGGTCGGCAGGTAGATGTCGTGACGCGGCTCGTTGGGCTTGGCCTCGAGGGCGAAGACCAAGTCGTACTTCTGGTCCTTGGCGTAGTGGGTCAGGAAGTTGAGGGCGTCGCGGAAGCGCTTTGCCGCCTCCAGCGGGTTCTTGCTCGCGTCGGTCTCGACGCCCTCTCGGCCGCCCCAGAAGACGTAAACCTTGGCCCCGAGGTCGACCCCGAGGTCCATGGCCTTCATCGTCTTCGAGAGCGCGTAGGCGCGGACCCGGGGGTCGTTCGAGGTGAAGGCCCCGTCCTTGAAGATCGGATCGCTGAAGAGGTTGGTGGTGGCCATCGGCACCTTGAGCCCGGTGTCGGCCAGGGCCTTCTTGAAGTCCTTGACGATCTTGTCGTGCTCGGCGGGCGTCGCGTCGATGGGCACGAGGTCGTTGTCGTGGAAGTTCACCCCGTACGCCCCCACCTCCCCGAGCAGGTGGACGATGTCGACCGGCGACAGGCGCGGACGCGTCGGCGGCCCGAAGGGGTCGCCGCCGGGGTTTCCGACCGTCCACAGGCCAAACGTGAACTTGTGCTCCGGCTTGGGCGTGAACTGTTCGCTCATCGAAATGGCTCCTTTTCTGTGGCTTCGCGGGACCCCTGCGACCATCCGGAACGCAATCCCGGCGTGCTCTTCCGAGCCCGTCCGGATCGGGGCGAGGAGACCTGAGACGGTGGATTCTACCCCCTCCGGCCTCATCCTGGCACGGCGCGGGCGCGGGCAGGGCCCACACACCTCGAAAGGCCGGGCTGGACCCCGGCGACCGGTTTGGTCCAAGATGCGGTTGGGGGCGGTCAGGAGGTCCCGGTGATCGCTCGTCTTCAGACTCGACCGATCGCTCAGCTGTCGCTCGCCATCCTCCTTGCCGGCGTCGTTCCGGCCCTCGGACTCTCCTCGGAGACGGCACGCCTCGTCGAGGCCCTCGCTCTCCGGGAGGGGATGCACGTCGCCGATGTCGGGGCTGGAGAGGGCGAGTGGTCGGAGCGCCTGGCGGAGGAGGTCGGCGCCGCCGGTCACGTCTACGCCACGGAGATCCACGCCAACGACGTGGCGGAGATCCAGGAGCGGGCCCGACGAGCCGGGCTCTCGAACCTCACCGCCATCCTCGGCACGGAGACCGATACCGGGCTGCCCGACGGGTGTTGCGAGGCGATCCTCCTCCGCCTGGTCTACCATCATTTCACCAGCCCCGCACCGATGCGGGCCAGCCTTCGGCGTGCCCTGAGGCCCGGGGCGCGGCTCGTGGTGATCGACCTGCAGCCTCGAGGCGGCCGGGGCGGCCACGGGATCCGCATGGACGAGTTGGTGGACGAGATGACGTCTGATGGCTTCGAGGTCGTCGAGCGTCACGACGACTGGAACGGCTTCGGCAACCGCTACTGTGTGGTCTTCCGGGTCGCAGAAGGCCCGGGAAGGTCGGAGCGACCGAACGGGGAGGAACGATGAGACCCGACATGCTGCTCATGGTGCCCGCGCTGGCCCTCGCCCTGGGGGCCTGCTCCGCCCCCGCCCCGGAGCCCGAGGAGCCAACCGGTCCGGCGAACGGCTCCTTCACGGCCCCGCTGAACGGCTTCCAGATCCACTACGAGGTGCACGGGCAGGGGCCGGTCCTGATGACGCTCCCCAACTCCTGGGGCCTCTCGCTCGAGGGCCTGCGGGCAATGTACCGGCCGCTCGAGGAGCGACTGACGCTCGTCTACTTCGACCCGCGGGGGATGGGCGAGTCGGAGGCGGTCCGCGAGGACGCCGATCGGGGGATGGCGGCGGTCCGCGCCGACTTCCAGGCCTTGCGTGAACACCTCGGCCTGGAGCAGGCCAACGTCATCGGCTGGTCGAACGGGGCGATCAACCTGATCTATCTCGCCCACGAGCACCCGGAGACGCTGTCCTCCGCGATCTTCCTGCACGGGATGGCGAGCTTCACCGACGAGGACGCGAAGGCCCTCCAGGCCGATCACCCCGAGCTGATGGCGACCTACGCCTCGTTCATGGAGGAGATGGCCAATCCCGAGCTGTCGATGGAGGAGAAGACCGCCCGGCAGAGGACGATGTGGCTCGAGGAGTACTTCCCGATGCTCTTCGCCGACCCCGAGCAGGCGGGGCCGGCCCTCGAGCGCATCTTCGGCGAGGCCGAGCTCAGCTGGCCCCACGCCGAGTACGCCAACCGGGAGGCCCCCACGTTCGATGCGCGCGACCTGCTGCCCGAGATCCCGGTCCGGAGCCTCGTGATCGCCGGGGCCCACGACATGCTTCCCCCGGAGCGGGTGAAGGCCCTCCACGACGGCCTGCCCCATTCGGATTGGGTGGTTTTCGAGAAGAGTGGCCACTTCGCTCCGGTGGAGGAGCCGGCCGCCTTCGCCGCGGTCGTGTTCAACTTCCTCGGGGTGTGGCGGCCCGCGACGTCCTAGCCCCGATCGAGGAGACCGGGCCATATGAAGCTCGAGCGGGCGATTGCGCTTCTGCTCCTTGTCGCGGTAGCCGTCGTGCCGTGCGCCGGCGAGGAGGCCGAGGCGCGCCTCTCGATGGACGTCAAGGGCGCGCCCATCCAGTCCATCGTGAGGGTGCTCGTGGAGCTGGGAGGGCGCCAGGTCGTGTTCGACCCCGGCCTCGACTGCGCACTCACGCTCAAGCTGCATGAGGTGCCGTGGCTGAAGACCCTCGACACCGTGCTGCGGGCCTGCGACCTCGGCTACGAGGAGACGGGCGGCGTCCTGTGGGTGGCCACGGCGTCCCGTCTGCGCGAGGAGGCGGAGAGCCGTCGCCGGCTGCGGGAGGCGCGGCCGGCCGGGGGGGGTGAGAGCCTGGCTCTCTACCGTCTCACGTGGGCGCGGGCGGAGGAGATGGCCCCCCTGCTGAAGCGCCTCGTGGCCCCGGAGGGCGACGTCACCGTGGAGCCCCGGACCAACACCCTCATCATCCGCTACTGATTCCGGAGACGACGGTCACGCCTACGGGGCCTGGAGGGCGGCCTCGAGCATCCCCGCCAGCCGCTCGTAGCTCGTCTCGCCGACCCAGCGATTGAACTCGGTCCCGTCCTTCACGACGACGAAGGTCGGCCAGCCGGGGATGTTCCAGGCCGCCATGAGCGGGGTGTCCGTCTGGACGTTCACCTTCCCGACCAGCGCGCGGTCGACGAAGTCGACCGCCAGCTGCTCCACGATGGGCTCCATCCGCGTGCAGTGGCTGCAGCCGGGTGCATAGAAGTCCACGAGGCTCACCCCGTCCGCCAGTAGGACCAGCTCATCGAAGTTGCCGACCCCGAGGACGACCACAGCGCTCGGCCCGGTTGGGGCCGCCGGAGCGCTCGTTGGTGTCGGGGAGCCGCCACCCCCACAGGCGGGGAGGAGCAGACCGGCGGCCAGCACCGCTGCGGTCGCGGGCACCGTCGCTCGTCGTCTCTTGATGGTCACTGTCTCGCGTCCTCGAATCGACCGTCCCTCATATTAACCTCTCCCGTTGCGAGCCGCCCTGGGGAGTCTGCCTCTTGCGGCCGCTGGGGTGCTGGGTGTACACAACGGGGGCTACGCAGAGAAGGGGAGGGGACGATGGCGCGCATTGGGGCGGCGGTGATCGGGGCGGGCTTCATGGGTGGCGTGCACACGGAAGGGCTCCGTCGCGCCGGCGTCGAGGTCGTGGGCGCCCTCGGCGTCTCCGCGGAGGAGACCGCGGGCTTCGTGAAGGCCCAGGGCATTCCCAGGGGCTACGCCTCGCTGGACGAGCTGCTCGGCGACTCCGCGGTCCAGTCGGTCCACATCGTGACCCCGAACCGCCTCCATCACGGGATGGCCAAGGCGGCCCTCGAGGCCGGAAAGCACGTTTTCTGTGAGAAGCCCCTGGCGATGAACTCGAAGGAGACGGCCGAGCTCGTCGCGCTGGCCGGGAAACGCTCGAAGCAGGCGGCCGCCGTCAACTACAACATCCGCTTCTACCCCCTCTGTCTCGAGGCTCGCGAACGGGTCCGGGGGGGGGAGATCGGGAAGATCCACCACGTGGCCGGGAGCTACGTCCAGGACTGGCTGCTCCTCGACACCGACTACAACTGGCGTGTCCTCGCTGAGGAAGGCGGCGAGCTTCGAGCGGTAGCCGACATCGGGACGCACTGGCTGGACCTCGTCCACGCCATCACCGGCCTGGAGGCCGAGGCGGTCTGCGCCGACCTGATGGTCGTCCATCCCATCCGCCGCCGCCCGAAGGGCGAGGTGGAGACCTTCACCGGCAAGCTCGGGGCCGAGGCCGACACCGAGCCCGTGAAGATCACCACCGAGGACTACGGCAGCATCCTCCTTCGCTTCAAGGGCGGGGCCAAGGGCACTCTGTGGGTGTCCCAGGTCACCGCGGGACGGAAGAACTGCCTCCGCTACGAGCTCGCCGGCGAGAAGGCGGCGCTCGAGTGGATCAGCGAGAACCCGGAGGTGCTCTGGATCGGCCGCCGCACCGGTCCCAACGAGGTCCTGATGCGCGACCCGTCGCTCCTGTCCCCGACCGCCCGGGCCGCGGTGGGGGTGCCCGGGGGCCACGCCGAGGGCTACGCCGACACCTTCAAGCAGCACTTCCGGGCCTTCTACGGCTACGTCGAGAAGGGGGACTTCTCGGCCACGGCGCCGTTTGCCACATTCAAGGACGGGCACCGCGAGGTCGTCCTGTGCGAGGCCGTCCTCGAGAGCCACCGGAACGGGGGCTGGGTCGACGTGAAGGGGGCCTAGCGATGAAGCTGGGCTTCCTCACCGCCATCGTCCCCGATCTCTCTCTCGAGGACGTCGTGGCGTTTGCCGTCGCCGAGGGCTTCGAGTGCCTCGAGGTGTGCTGCTGGCCCCCGGGGAAGGCCGAGCGCCGCTACGCTGGGGTGACCCATATCGACGTGGTGGACCTCGACGAGGCGAGGGCGACGGGCATTCGGGATCTCTTCGAGAAGAACGGCCTCTTGATCAGCGGCCTCGGCTACTACCCGAACCCGCTCGCCCCCGACCCGGCGGAAGCGGAGCTCGCGGTCGAGCACATCAAGACGGTCATTCGCGCCGCCCCGCTACTGGGCGTGACGCAGGTCAACACCTTCGTCGGCCGTGACTGGACGAAGACCATCGACGAGCAGTGGGCCCAGTTCGTGGAGACGTGGGTCCCGATCGTGGCGGTGGCCGAGGAACAGGGTGTGCGGATCGGGATCGAGAACTGCCCGATGATCTTTACCGGGGACGAGTGGCCGGGGGGGAAGAACCTGGCCGCGACACCGAAGGTCTGGCGGCGGATGTTCGAAGAGATCCCCAGCCCCGGCTTCGGCCTCAACTTCGACCCCTCGCACTTCGTCTGGCAGCACATGGACTATCTGAAGCCGCTGCGGGAGTTCAAAAAGCGGATCTTCCACGTCCACGCCAAGGACGTGCGGGTGGATCACAACGACCTGGACGACGTCGGCATCCTGGCCACCCCGCTCGAGTACCACAAGCCCAAGCTGCCCGGCCTGGGTGACGTGAACTGGGGGCGTTTCTTCTCCGTCCTGTCCGACACGGGATACGACGGCCCCGTGGTCGTCGAGGTCGAGGATCGCGCCTACGAAGGCTCGCTCGAGCGGAGGAAGCAGGCCCTCACGCAGTCGCTGAGGTTCCTCCGGGGGTTTGTCTAGTCTGTCATCTCGCGGATCTTGATGTTCCGGAACCAGAGCTCGCTTCCGTGGTCCTGGATCACGATGCGGCCGGTCCCGGCGAGCCCGTAGTCCGGATACTCCTTCCACTTGCCGCCGGCGCGAAGCTCCCTCCAATCATCCGTCCAGCGCTCGAACTCGAGGATCTTCCGGCCGTTCAGCCAGTGCTCGACCCTCGGGCCGTTCACGACGATCTTGCTGGTGTTCCACTCTCCGACCGGCTTGAGCGCCCTCAGGTCGTTCGGGGCGTGCATGGCGTAGTCGGCGCCGCTGCGGTTCAAGTCCGTGATCTCCTCGGGCTTCGGCCACCCGTCACCGTCGATGAACTGGTACTCGGGGCCGGTCTCCCAGGCGGCCTTGTACTTCGTGTCCTCGACAACCCCGTACATCAGACCGCCGTTGGCGCCCGGGGTGAGCTTCCAGTCGATGCTGATCTCGAAGTCCGTGTACTCGTCGTCCGTCGCCAGATCGACGCGTTGGTCGCTCCCGTAGTTGCCCTCGGTCCCCGCGGTCTTGAGGGCGCAGCCGTCGATCGACCAGGCCTCGGTGCTCCCCCCGTTGAAGCCATGCCAGCCGTTCATGGTCTGGCCGTCGAAGAGAAGCTCCCAGCCTTGGGCCTCCTCGGCCTCGGTCAGGGTGTTCAAGCCCTCGCAGGGATCCACGGCCGCTGTCTGCTGCTCTTCTGGCTTCCCGGTGGGGGTGCAGGCCACAGAGAGGATCAGGGCTCCCGCCATCAGACAATAGACCAGTCTTGCGTTCATGAACCGTCCTCCAGTCGTGATCCCGCGGAGGGTATTCGACCGAACGCCTGACTTCAATGCGAGCCGCAACCTTCGGGCGAAGGGTTTACGGTTGTCCCCCCGACACCGGCGGTATCATGCTTCCCATGCCCAAAGAGACACCCGACCACCACGACGCCGAGCTGCTGCTCAAGGTCTACGACCTGCGCCGCGAGGCCGTCATACGACAGTCCCGGCACGCCATCCTGCGCGAGTTCTGGCCGAAGAGCTGGGACGACGTGCAGGCCGTCCTCAGGCCCGACCACCCCCTGAACGCGGCGTACCGGCAGACCGGCACCTACTGGGAGATGGTCTACAGCATGGTCCGCCACCGGATCGTCCATCCCGCTTTCTGGCTCGAGAACAACGGCGAGGGGCTGTTCCTCTATGCCAAGATCGAGCCCTTCCTCAAGGAGCTGCGGGCGGCAGGGCAGCCCACGGCCTTCCGAAATGCGGAGTGGGTCGCGGAGGAGTGCCCCGAAGGCCGGCCCATCTACGAGCGGATCAAGGCCCGGGTCGCACAGCTCGCCTCCTCCCGGGGCTGACCTCGAAGCCGGCGATCGCCGGAG